>Ga0210398_10003602_pt1 | contig 14778 bp, 9 predicted proteins | sample IncBWC4OmetaG_FD_161047 | JGI IMG/M metagenome (GOLD analysis project Ga0210398, IMG submission 161047) | Forest soil microbial communities from Barre Woods Harvard Forest LTER site, Petersham, Massachusetts, United States - Inc-BW-C-4-O | ecosystem: Environmental > Terrestrial > Soil >...
GCAGGAGGATACTTGTCTGCATCACTAGGAAAGGTTACATGAATGCCAGTGTTAGAAACATCTTGAAACTTTAATGTGTCGCGATCCGAAGTTATCACGGCACCGTCCAACTGTTCGCCTGTTACTAGTATTGGGACGGTTTTTTTACAACCAAAAGTTATAAGCAAAAATGCGAATGCTGCGATTCTAAGTGCTTGATATCTTCCCATGAAAGCGTCACCTCCTTTTAGTTACACATTCGTTTCGGTTTTAAAGTGCATCGATTTGACGATCATCTGATAGTGAGGATCGTTACGAAGCGCCCCCATATCAGGCATGGTCTGAAACTGGAACTCGGTAGCACCTCTCTTCAAGCAGGCAGCAACAGTACTTAGTGCTTCTTCGCGCTTTCCCAGAAGCTCAAGTGTTCTTGCTTTGTACAACTGCGAATCGAGGTCACCTGCTGGCGCGATAGAATGCTCCGCTTTGTCTATAAGAGCGAAAGCAGTCTGAGGTGAGCCGGCTTTGACCCGGCATAGCGCAAGTATCATCCAACCTGGTCCGTTTGCAGGATCGTCCCGCAGCTCCTCTTCCTGTGCACTTGCCGCGCCAGTGTAGGCTTTCATCTCTTCACCACGATTGCCTCGAGCGAGAGAGTAACAATCGCCCAATTCGAGCCAGTTAGAGCTTTCGGTTGGGTTTAGCTCGACAGCCTTCAATGCAAACGGAATTGCATCCGCAGGCGCCCCTTCACTACGCAGGCACGCCGCCATAGTCTTCTCCGCCCACTCGTTGATATTGAGATCCAAACTCCGCTTGAGAGCCAGTTTCGCTTCGGCGATTCTGCCTTGTTGCAAATACACGGAGCCAAGATTATTCAAAGACATCGCATTCTTCGGTGCAGCCAGACTAGCTGCGCGGAACTCGATGACGGCTTGTGGATACTTTCCTTCTGAGTTGTACAAAGCTCCCAGTTCGTTGTGTACCAACCAATTATTGGGTCGCGTCTTCAATAGCCTCTTGAAGGTGCTTTCCGCCTCGGCCCAACTGTTCAAAGTCGTCAGAAAATAACCCTGATAGGTAAGAGTGTGAGGGTTATCCGGATCAAGTGATAAAGCCTTTGAAATCTCTGTCGCTGCCCCCTTGCTATCACCCGATTGCTGCAGCAAGGACGACAAGGCGAGGTGACCAATCACTAGGTTAGGGTTCAGTGTAAGTGCAGTCTCTGCGTTTTCGTGAGCAAGCGACAAAGCGCCTGAGTCCCCATGTATGGCGTAGAAGCGAAGATAGGCCCAGGCGAGCTGTGCGTAGGCAGTTGCATAGCGAGGGTCTAGTTCTACCGCCTGTTTATACTTTTCAATTGCAGGCTCAAGCCCCTTATCGTTATCCTGCTTCATTGACATCTCTGCCTCTTGAAAGGCGGTGTAAGCCTCAGGCGATTTCGTGTCCGGAGTTGTTCGCTGATCGCTATGTTCAAAGTGGCTTACGTTCAAAAGCTCTGTGGCTGCTCGAACTGCCCTCGAAGGAAAGGAAATCTGCTCCTCAAGCGGTAGACTGAGCCGCTTCTCCCGGATCGACTGGGTGGAACTCGGGTCCAGAACGCGGAGCGAGAGGTGAAATTGATTGGAGTGGGTCGCGCCCGATGCAGCCAGTATGAGGTTGGCTCCCGAACTCTCTCGAATGTCCTTGAGTTGCGTGTTTGTTTTTGGATCTGGGCTGGCATCCTGAGGAATCACGAAGAGATTGCGATCAAACGCTTCGGCGCGGGCAAGCTCGTTTTCAATCGCATCGATCACTCCCGTCAGCATTGGCCTTATGTGATTGTCAGAAGTAGGCGGCCAGTTGAGCAAAGCTACAAAGCGCTTTAGCGGCAACGGATGTATAACATCGTCAAGAGTATTTTTAACGCCGTCCCACTTCCAAGCGACTCCCCCAGCCGCAGCACAAGCCGCGACCGTAGACCCAACAATGAAGTTACGACGGGTCAAAATGCGGCGACCCGAGTTGCTGACAGAGTTGATATGGGTCCGCGCAGTGATTTCGCCTCCTGAGTCGAAGGCAGATCGAATTTGCTGGAAGGCAGCGCAGCGCCGTGCTGGGTCTTCGGAGAGAAATTCCTTTACCGAATGAATGTAGATAGAAGGAATGTCGGCTCCGTCAAGCGCCGGAGACGGCTTCACAGACAACCCATGCGCCTCTTCGCTAAGACACCTGTTCGTCAGCACCTGCTGGAAAAGAACTCCGAGAGCAAAGATGTCCGTAGCCTGCGATGGAGGGTCTCCCCGAAGCAGTTCCGGTGCGATGTACCCCGGTGTACCGGCGAGCAGCCCAACCGTGATCGTAGTCTGCGAGTCATACAGTCGCGCCAGGCCGAAGTCCATAATCGAGACGCAAAGCTCTGAGCCGGAGTAATCGAGCATCACATTATTTGGCTTGATATCTCGGTGGACGATGCCGCCATCATGAATCGCCGCGAGGCCCGCAACCATCTGACGGAAAATTGAGATACTTTCCCCACGAGGGATACTTGCAGGTCTCTTGAGCCGCGCAGCGAGCGTCTCCCCGGCAAGTAGCTTCATCGTCAGAAAGACAAAAGGTGGCGCAGGCTCCTGACAGCGGGATATGTCATAGATTGGGCAGAGATTCGGGTGGGTCACCTTGCGCGCAAGCAGAACTTCTTGCTCGAAGCGACGCGACGATCCTGTGTCTCCTGCTATATGTGGCAGGATCACCTTGAGCGCGATGTGGACTCCCTGGAGAAAGCGGTCCTCCACTTCATAGACTTCTCCCATCCCCCCGTGAGCAATAAAGCGAACAACTGTGAATCGGTCGGCGATAATTTGTCCTGGATCAAAGCGGCCAGCCGGCGCAGGTTTGAAATTCTCTGCCATCGCACGCGCGCCATTAATCCCCTCGGCAGGTAGGGTTTCGTCCCACTGATCTGCGAGAGAAGTCAGAAATGGTGTTTCGAGAAAACTCCCGGCCTCTTCGTCGGCAATCAGCAACTCTTCGACGCGTCGCCTGAGTTCGGGGGCGCTTCCGCACGCACGGTCAAGGAACGCACGACGATCCTCCGGCCTTTGGTCCAGAGCGGCCTCGAACAATTGCTCAACGGATTGTTCTTGACTGGCCATGATTCCCACCCGGGAGGAATAAGGAATGCAACTTGGCGCTATCTTCTAAGCGTCTTGATGTCGACGAAGCTAAGAGATGATTTCCAGGGGCCCGAGTCGATCTAAGCAACTAGCGTAGAGTTACACCGGCAAAAACGAATGGTATGCAAATGTTCTCTGGTCTCGGCGCCAATAGTTACACAACGGCCGACGAATTTCCAGTAGTAAGTCGCAGTGAAATCACGGCTTAGTCTTCATCTACTGAATAAAGCGAAGATAGGGCAAGAAAAGTGCCAAACTCTTTCCCCAGCAAGCAGCTGAGAACTGAATAGGATGAAATTTGCGACATGGCAATCTTTTGCGTAGCTACACAACGCGGGCATAGTGTAGCGTTGAGCCACTCCTTATGGCGAGCGATGGCGGCGAGGTCACTCAACTTCTGAAGGCGATGAACGACGGAGATCGCGCTGCCGCAGATCGGCTGCTGCCGCTTGTTTACGCCGAACTCCACCGCCTTGCAACGTCTTACATGCGCAGGGAGCGGCAGGACCACACACTCCAGCCCACGGCACTCATCAACGAAGCGTACATGCGCTTGGCCAAAGAAGATCTGGACTGGCAAAATCGAGAGCACTTTATCGGAATAGCGGCGCACGTGATGCGAAGAGTCCTCGTCGATTACGCAAGATCCCATAAAGCGCAGATCCGGGGCGGGGAACTGAAGCGAGTCGAGTTGGAAGAAGGGCTCGCAATCTCTGACGAGCGTACCGAGGAGACACTCGCCCTCGACGAGGCGCTCAATAGATTGACAGAGGCGAATCCGCGGCAGGCGAAGGTAGTCGAGCTGCGATACTTCGGCGGCCTGTCCATGGAGCAGATCGCCGCCGCCCTTGGAATTGCTCCTCGAACAGTTAAGCGAGATTGGGCATTAGCGAGGATTTGGTTATTCAAGGAGCTTCGCAAGAATCCTGAGTAGAGGGTAAATGTGAGGCACATCGTTGCATCCTGCTTCGATTAGTAACTACGCATCTGCGAGCCCATATCACTTTAGTCGTGGGTCTAGTCTGCCCATCAAAGCTTTTCTTTACAGAGACCTAAGAAACGAATAACGTTGTACTCCTGCCCCGCGAAAACATATAGCTAAAGAACGGATCGAGATCTATCCATGAGTTCAGCTTCAGAGATGCTGGTGAGATTCTGGGGTGTACGGGGCTCTATCCCAACACCTTGTGTTCAAAACATGGGCAGCGGCGGCAACACAAGTTGCCTCGAGGTGCGGTTGCCTGGCGGGGCAGTCGTCATCGTCGACGGTGGCACTGGCGTCCGCCCCCTCGGCGCCGCATTGATGGAAGAGGCAGCCGGACGGCCCGCCGACCTGCATCTCTTCCTGACTCATTTTCACTGGGACCACATTCAGGGCCTTCCATTCTTCCAGCCTCTCTACTCAAGAGAAAACAGCGTCACCTTCTACTCCATGAAGTCACCAGCGGAGACCAGCGAGACGCTGGAAGGACAGATGAGTGTTCCTTACTTTCCCGTCGACTTCCGCTTTCTCCCGGCGCAGCGCAACTTCGTCAATGTCTCTCATCAACTCGTCCACTTTGGCGAAACGACCGTTCGCAGCTTCCCCCTTAATCATCCGCAGGGCTGCCTCGGCTACAGCTTTACTCATGGCGATCGCAAGCTCGTCTTCGCCAGCGATCTTGAGCACGGTGTACCCGAGTTCGACCAGGGTCTTGTCGAAGTGGCGAAAGGCGCTGACGTCCTGATCTACGACGCTCAGTTCACTCCCGAGGAGTACGAACATCGTCACGGATGGGGTCACAGTACTTGGCTTGAGGCCACGAAAGTAGCCAGAAACGCCGGCGTGAAGAAGCTCTTGCTCTTCCATCATGACCCATCCCATGACGATGACACCCTACGCTCCATCCTCGACAATGCGCGTCGAGAGTTTCCCGAAACATACTTAGCGACCGAAGGCGAGACCATCGGCGTCTAGGAAAACCAGTTACACCGGGCCCTGTTCGTTATTGCTTTCGTTAGGAGTAAATCCCTTGGCTGATGTTCATAGATTTCCCGACCCTCTACAGGAGCCAGCGCCGGTTAGCCCGGCACTGAAGCTCGCCCCCACACCCCTTACTCTGGTCTTTACAGACATGGTCGGCTCAAGCGCTGCTAAACGCGCAGCCTCCCTTGGCGACGACGTTCAGGAGCGCGACCGAGCCTACCTCGAAGGTATCCAGAGCAAGCATCTCCGCCTCATCCGCGACGCGATCGCCGACCACAACGGCAAGGAGATCATGACGATCGGCGACTCCTTCTTTCTCACCTTCGCCGATCCCGTCGATGCTATTCGTTGCGCCGCCGCCATTCAGCAACGTCTCCGCACGCACCCAATCGACACACCGTCAGGGCCACTTCAGCTTCGCATCGGCATCCACAATGGCACGCCGGAGTACTTTGAAAACAGCTGGCATGGCACTGATGTCGATACGGCCGCCCGCGCAGAGTCCGCCGGTTCGCCCCAACAGATCGTCGTCACCGACGTAGCGCGCAAGCTCATCGGCGACCCCTTGGGCATCAAGTTTCGTCCCCTCGGCACCTTCGCGCTAAAGGGCGTAGGCGACGTCAAGCTTTGGGACGCAGACTACGATCAGCACGGCCTCCGGACGCCTTCTCTCCGCTCGAACGAACTAAAGAAGCGCAGCCGCCTCATCAGTGTCTCCATTGCATCGCTTCTTGTCCTTGCTGTGCTTGGCTTTGCCGGCTTTCAACTATGGCAAAAGTACAAGACCCAACAGACAGTAGCGAAATCTGCCACACCCTCCGCCAAAGACTCGATCATCCTCGCCGACTTCGAGAACAAGACCGGCGATCCAGTCTTCGACACAACGCTCACTCAGGCATTCGCCATCCAGATGCAGCAGTCACCTGTCCTCAACCTGGTCAGCCAGCAGCACATCCGTCAGAGCATGCAATATCTGGGCAAGCAATCAACGGAAGCCCTCACCCCCGCCATCGTCCGCGAGGTCGCGCAGCGCGAAGGCATCAAAGCCTACCTCACCGGCAGCATCGCAAAGTTTGGCAACGAGTACGTAATCAGCGTTACCGCGCAGAACACGAACACCGGCGACGACATCGCCAGCGTTCAGGCCCAGGCTCCCGATAAGGAACACGTCATCGACGCCATCGGCACCGTCGCCACTTCCATGCGAGCGCGTCTCGGCGAATCCCTCTCGTCCATCCAGAAGCTCGACACACCTATGGGGCAGGCCACTACACCCTCGCTCGAAGCCTTTCGCGCCTACGCTCTCGGCGACGTAGAGCACGAGAAAGGCCTCGATATCCCACAGGCAGAGGGCCACTATCGTCAGGCCGTCGAGATCGACCCCAACTTTGCCATGGCCTGGGCACGCCTCGGTGTCGTCTACGGCAACTCAGGTCAGCGTGGCAGATCACTCGAGTGCTACAACAAGGCGTACGCCCTCTCGAAGAACGTTAGCGAACGCGAACGGCTCTACATCCAGGCTCACTATTTTTTGAATGCGATCGGCAACGTCCAGAAAGCCATCGACACCCTTGAACTCGCGGTGCGGACCTACCCGCTCGACATCGCAAACTGGATTAACCTCGGTAGCGCTCAAAGCAACATCGGCCTCATCAACGAAGCTATCGAAAACACGAAAAGATCGCTTACTCTCGATCCGACAGATGGCGTCGCGTTCCTGAACCTCGCGTCCATGCAGGTTTCCATCGACCGATTCGCGGACGCCGCACAAACCTTGGCCGAAGCCGATCGTCAGCACGCCGATGGCGGCACCGGAGCCCTCACTGCTGTTTACCAGCTGGCATTTCTAACCGGCGATCGTGCCGCGATGACGAAGGTGGCCGCGAAGGCGGAAGGTCGAGTCGATCAATACCAGATGAGCCAGGGCATCGCCGCAACGCAGGAGTTTGCAGGTCAGTATCGTGAGGCAAGCCAGTCATGGAACCTGGCTGCAACACAAGCTGCGACGCAGAAAGCAACCGATGCCCAGGCCAGCAGTCTCCTGCTCCGACTATCGGGTCGCGGCTATGCAGGCATGTGCGAAAACTCAGCCCGCGACATCAAAGCTGCCCTTGTACTGGATAAAACAAAACCGACCCTTATCTCCGCCACCATCTCCGCCGCAATCTGTAACCAACCTGCCATCGCTCTGCCGCTGATTGAGAGCCTCGTCAAGCAGTACCCGGAAGACACGCAGATCAATCAGATCGTTGCTCCCCAAGCCCGAGCTGCGCTCGCGCTGGCCGCAAACCAGCCCCAGGAAGCCCTCACCGATCTCGAAGGAGCAAAAGCCTTCGATCTCGTCTCCGCCGGAGCCTACCTGCAGGGCCTCGCCTATCTCGACCTCAAAGACTCCGCCAACGCCATCGAAGCCTTCCAGCGCGCGACAAAATACAAAGGCGCAGCCCTTCAGACTCCACAGAACTACGGTCAGGCCCAGTTAGGCCTCGCGCGAGCCTACGCAATGGCCGGGAACAAGCCCGAAGCGAAGAAGGCCTACGAAGCCCTCTTCGTCACTTGGAAAGACGCCGACCCAGACCTGCCGCAACTCCTCGCTGCAAAAAAGGAGTACGCCGTCCTCTAATAACCAGGGAGTAAACCCTGCATCTTCAAAAAATAAAGTTGGAAAACGTGGCGCATTTTTTAGCCCCAAAATAGTGGCTGCTTAAGCACCACATGAGCCACACATTTCACCACAAACTCACCACGTTTTTACCACGCGATCTACCCCAAAACTCTCAAAAACCCCTGCAAAACATCACATCCACCACACGAAATTAAATTTCCACCCAAATCACGAAATTCTGACCGCCACCACTGTCATATCGTCATACTGCTCCGCCCCATTTGCAAAGGCATCCACCGCCCGGCAAAGTTTCTCCGGCAGCTCCTGGACATCGCCCACCCCGTGTCCAAGCACAATTCGGTCAACCTCTTCCTCATCCCAAAAATCCTTCGACTCATTGCAAGCCTCAACAATCCCATCCGAAACCACCACCAGCAAATCGCCCGGCCTCAAAGCTGCACTACGCTGTTCATACGCCGCTTCTGGCAGCATAGCGACCGGTAAATCGCTGCCCTCCAGCCGCTCCAGTTGCCCATCAGAGTGAAGCAACAAAGGCTGAACCTGCCCAGCATTCACGTACGTCAGTAACGTCCTATCCGAAGAGATAACCCCACAAAACAGCGTCGAATAACGCTCCGCAGTCGAACTCATATAGAGCGTCCGATTCAGCTCGCTGAGCACCCCGGCGAGATTTTCTGACTCGCGCTGCAGCAAGCTACGAAGCAGCGTTTGGATGCTCGCCATCATCACCGCTGCTGGAATTCCCTTGCCAGAAACGTCGCCGAGCGTCAGCGCAAAACCCCCATCATCCAGCGGAAGCAGATCATAATAATCGCCACCAATAGACCGCGCAGGCCGACAAAAACCAACACACCCCAGCCTATGAACCCCCGTTGGATTCTGTGGCAATAACCGCGCTTGCACATCACGCGCAAGATTCAGCTCATGCCTCATCAGTTTTGCCCCAAGAGCCTCCTGGCGCAGCCGTTCATTATCGATGGCACTCGCCGCAAAATGAGCCAGAAGCCCCAGCAGACCCGCATCCGCCTCAGTGAAACCGCTTGGTTTATTGAGCAATTGCAATGCGCCGATTACGCGACCCTCTGCTCGAAGAGGGACGCAAAGCACCTGCTCCGTATGGTATCCGCTGTTCTGATCGACCTTGCGCAGCAGTCTTGGTTCGGTAGTTAAATCGTTGACCAGTAGTACCCGATCTTCTTGCACACAAGCCCCGACTAAACCTTCGCCCAACGGGATGCGAATCGGATCGACACCATGAGCAACCTTTGTCCAAAGCTCATTCGTCTTCGTATCGATCAGCCACAAGCTGCACCGATCTGCGCCTGCAAGGTTTCGAGCGAAGTCCGCGTTGAGCCGCACCAGCTCTTCAATCTCTTGTTCTTGGCTAATGCGGGTTGCGTGCTCAAAAATCGCGCGTGTAATACGATCGGCGCTGGTGTTCTCGGCTGCTGTCGTGTTCACGAATCGACCCTTTCAGCGAGCGGCGATGAAGTCAGCATATCTCGCCAACAGCCTGCACACAACTAGCCAGATCGATCGGTAGGGCGATGAGGAACATCCCCGAGATATCTCGGAGTCGGATCACATTGGGCAAACTTGTTCTTCCCAAAAAGTCCATTGCTCCCGAGAAAGGTTCACATCAGTTTCATGGAATTTGGATCCCAGTGAACGATCGCACCGCGTTCGATACTAAGGTTGCTGAGCAGCGCTGCTCCGGCTGCGCGATAGCCAAATACAGCATCTTCCACAACTGGTTTGCGCGTCCGAACGGCGTCGAAGAAATTGTTGAAATGATCGTAGCTGTCGCTGTACCCGGGTGGTGCAACATATTTCTCGTAACCAATTGGCGGCTCCCCAGTGGGGTGGGTGAGCGGGTACTTCTGCCGATATTCTTCTAGAATCTGCTTTTGCATGGCTTCAGTGAAGGTCCCGACTGTATAGCCCGGCTCCTTTTGGCGTGGCGCGCGATTGATACTGACCGTGCTCCCAGCGATCTCCATCGTGCCCTCTGAGCCAGTAAAAATCAGTCCCTCGCTCTCCTCGCCCCCGTCCACGAAATTTACGCGCAGGCTCAGGTTAAAACCCTCCTGGTAGTCAAAGAGGCCAAGCATTACGTCCGGGACGTCTCGGCCGTCCTTCCAGAAGCGAAGACCCCCGGTTGCCATCGCACGCGTAGGACCATGCGAGCCTGTGATGAAGTGAGTGCCGCTGAAAAGATGAACGAAAAGATCCCCGGCAACTCCGCTCCCATAGGCCTTCCACTTACGCCACTGAAAAAACTGTTCTGAGCTGAAAGGAATCTTGGGAGCAGTTCCCAGAAAGCGAGGCCAATCGCAGGTCTCTGTCGAAGCATCCAGAGGAACAGTGTAGTTCCAGGCGCCGATCGACGAATTGCGATCCCAGCGTGCGGTCACCATGTTGAGTTGGCCAATAGCCCCTGCGGCGAGCAGTTCTTTCGCCTTTGCGTAAACCTGCGAACTCACACGCTGGCTGCCGATCTGGATAATCCGATTCGTTGTGCGTGCAGTTTCAATCATCGCCGGCCCATCGGCGTACAGATGAATCATTGGCTTCTCACAGTAGACATCTTTGCCGGCGTTCATCGCATCAATGGACGCCTGTTTATGCCAGTGGTCGGGCGTGGCGATGATGACGGCGTCGATGTCCCTCCGCGCCAAAATCTCGCGATAGTCCCGCGTCGTAAAGATGTCGCTGCCCCAAAGCTCTTTGCTATGTGCGAGTCGCCCATCGTAACAATCCGCTACAGCTATGAGCTTGACACCCGGAACCTGCAACGCAACCTTCGTATCACCTTGGCCCTGAATACCGGCGCCAATTAATGCAATCTGGATCTGGTCGTTGGCCGTAACTGGCTTCAGGCCATCACTTCCGGGACTAACCAGAGCCTGCATCGTCTTTCCGAGAATGGTTGTTGATGTTGCTGCCCCTGCCGCTAAAAGAAAACTCCTACGATTCAGTAGTCGCACTGCCACCTCACACTTGTAAGTTGTTCACGTTTGTAACCATACATGGACGGACGACAGGTGCTACAGGCTCGTCCCGTTGGACAAGAGATAGTCAATAGCGGGGGACGGCGGGGTCGATGGTGCGGGACCATGCGTCGATGCCGCCGGCGAGGGATTGGACGTTCTCGAAGCCCTGGTTTCGCAGCCACATCGTAACGTTGAGTGAACGCGCGCCGTGGTGGCAGAGGACGACGATCGGGGCGTCAGGGTCTAGCTCGGTGTGGGCTCGGGTGGAGACTTCGCCCATCGGCATGAGAAGGGAGTTTGGTAGGCTGGCTGTCTGATACTCCCAAGGTTCACGGACGTCTAAGAGAAGTGGGGCATTGGTATGTTGGCGGCGCTGGGCAAAGGCTTCTACGGTAATTTCGGGCTCAAGCATGTATTCAAGGATATCCTTAGAGATGGTATAAAGCACAGGCTCAGGAAACCGGGCTGCGAGCTACTGGAAAATAAGGGTGTAGCGTTGGTTGCGATTGACGACTCGGTATTACCGGGGAGTGCCGGATTCGGAATGCTCCTGCGCAGTTTGCATCCTTGTACGCTCCAAAAAGTTTAAATAGGGATGGTGACTGTCTTGGAGAAGGTTCTAATAGTTGAAGATGAGATGCATGCGCGCAGTGGCTTGACGGAACTGGTCGAGAGCTGGGGATACAGGGCAGAATGCGCTGCCGATGGCATGGAGGGTTTGGAAAAGGCGATTGCGTGGGCTCCCGCAATCGTAGTGACCGATCTGAAGATGCCGCGGATGGACGGGATGGAACTGCTCAACCGCATCGGTGAACTGCCACAGCGCATCGCGGTAGTGATGCTGACGGCGCAAGGGTCGATTGAGTCCGCTGTCAATGCGATGCGGATGGGCGCGTACGACTATATTCCCAAGCCCGTCGAGCCGATAAGGCTTAAGACGATTTTGCAAAATGCAAGCCGACAGCGGGAGGCAGATGTCGAGCTGGAGGCGACGGGGCGGCAGTTGCGAGATACGGGCGTGCTCGGTCCAATGGTGGGGTCATCGCCGCAGATGGTGGAGATCTTTACCATGATTGAGCGGATCGCTCCGTCGAATGTGTCGGTGCTGGTCACAGGTGAGAGCGGGACAGGTAAAGAGCTTGTGGCACGTGCGTTGCATGATCTGAGTGCACGAAGACTGAAGCCGTTTGTGGCGGTGAACTGTGCGGCGATTCCTGAGACGCTAATTGAGAGCGAGATATTCGGGCATGAGAAGGGCTCGTTTACCGGGGCTCTAGAGCGCAGGGCCGGGTGTTTTGAGCTGGCCGAGGAAGGCACCTTACTGCTTGATGAGATTGGCGAGATGCCGATGGCGACACAGTCGAAGCTGCTGCGCGTGCTGGAAGACAGGAAGCTAAGAAGATTGGGGAGCAAAATCGAGACGCCGGTGGATGTGCGGGTGGTGGCGGCGACGAATAAGGATCCCGAGAAGGCTGTTGCAAGTGGCGAGCTGCGGGGAGACCTCTACTATCGGCTGAATGTTTTCAACATCCAGATGCCTCCGTTGCGGGATCACTTGATGGATGTCTCGGCGATTGCGGAGAAGATGATTGACGATATGAATGAACGGCATCATTGTACGGTTGCGGGGCTGAAGGACTCGCTGATGACGCGTCTGGAGGAGTACAAGTGGCCAGGCAATGTGCGGGAACTGAGAAACACGATTGAGCGGGCGGTGATTCTGGCCGGTACGGGGATGCTGGGGGTTGAGCACCTGCCTCCACACTTTGGGGAGCCAGGGTTTGCCCCGCCACCGACCAGGACAACTGCGTCCGAGGAGGTTGGAAGTATGCGAGTGGCGGGTCCGTCTGACGGTGCGCAGCGGCATCTGGATGAGTCAAACTCGGTCCGGGTCGAGGTGGGAACGACAGTGGATGAGGCGGAGCGGCAGTTGATTCTGAAGACGCTGGTCGCGACCCATAACAACAAGACAAAGGCCGCGGAGATTTTGGGGATTAGTTCGAAGACGTTGCAGAATAAACTGAAGGAATATTCGAACGCTTCTGTAACGGAGTAGCGATGCGCCTGAAGACGAAATTGGTGCTGTCGGCGACCGGATTAACGTTTGCGATCGTGCTGGTGCTTTCGGCATTGTTCGTAAGCGAGTTGATGCGTCAGAGGATCGAGCAGACTGCGGCGGCCAATGACGTATTGGCGCATGAGGTCTGGCTGGAGATGCGGAAGGCGGTCGAGGCGGGGCTACGGGCGAGTCCACCGGTCGACCGGAGTGACGAGGCGCTCCACAGGTCTGTAGTGGATGCGTTGCGAAGCCAGCCGGCGCTGGCGGATGTAATGAATACGGTTGTTCGTTACTCGCCGACAGTGCAAGACGTGAGCGTCACGGATGCGCATGGAATGACTCTGGTTAGTACGGATCCTGATGCCGTGAACCAGCCAGCTGTGTTTCGGTTCAGCTTAGCTGGTGTGCAGAATGGAACCGTGGCACACCAGATGAAAGTAGTGTTTGGAAAGCCTCGGGTACTGGATATCTCTCAGTCGCTGGATCGGAACGGGATTCCGTTTCTGGTGGTCCATGTGGGGGTGCGGTCGACATTTTTGAAGAATGCGTACGAGCCATGGCTGCTGTCGGCGCTCATCTTTACGGCGCTGGCTGCGGTGGCAGCGATGCTTGCAGCAGGGTTGCTGGCGAACGTTGCTCTGCGGCCGTTGGAGACGATCAGCGCGCGTTTGGACCGTCTGACACAGACTGGCAGTCTGCCCGGAGGCGCGGATACCGTGCGGCCGGAGACTGGCGACAGCAAGAGCGATGCAGTAGTCCGTGTCACCAAGACGCTCGATCGCTTGGGGGAACAGATGCGTACGCAGGAGGCGGGGTATACAGCACTGCAGGCGAACCTGAACCAGATGCTGGACACGCTGCGCGATGGGGTACTGCTGTTTACGGCAGACAGGCGAGCGGTCATGGTGTCTGATGCGGTTGCCTATTTTCTTGCTACGCCTGTGGGCCAGGATCATGATGAGATGGTCGGAAAGCGCTTGGAGGAGATTTTCGCCCCGGAGAGTGCGCTTGGTGCAGCGGTGCTGGAGGCATTTGCTGATGGAAGCCAGATCAGCTCACAAGGGGTAACGCTGGAGGATGGGCGTCAGGTGCAGATCTCGCTGGATCGGATCGACGACGGGCTGGGCGGTGGCGGAAATATGGGTACTCTTCTGACGTTGCGCGATATGGAGTCGGCGGCGCAGCTGGGGCAGGAGTTGGAAGTGGCACGACGGCTGGCGGCAATCGGAAGGCTTACATCAGGGGTTGGGCACGAGGTGAAGAACCCTATCAACGCGATGGTATTGCATCTTGAACTGCTCCGGGGGAAGCTTGTGCCGGGGGGGACAGAGGCTTTCAGCGGGGCGCAGCGACATGTAGAGATTTTGGCGGGCGAGATGCAGCGACTGGACCGAGTGGTACAGACGTTGGCAGACTTTTCGCGACCGATGGAGCTACATCTCCGGGAGCACGATTTGAGGCAGGTGGTAGGTGCGGTGATGGAGTTGACTGCGGCGGAGATGCAGGAGAATAGGGTGCATGTTGTCGTCGATGCACCGAAAGAGTCGATGATGGTCCGGGTGGATGCTGAATTAATCAGGCAGGCACTCCTGAATCTGCTTTTGAATGGGATGCAGGCGATGCCTGAGGGTGGAGCGATGATCGTGCGGATGCGGCGAGAGCACCAGTTTGCAGTCGTAGAAGTGATCGATGAAGGAGAAGGTATACCGACGGAGCTATTACCGCGTATCTTCGAACTGTACTTTACGACAAAACCAAGGGGTAGCGGAATCGGATTGGCGATGACGTACCGTATTCTGCAGCTACATGGTGGAGCAATGGAGGTGCGATCCAATGCTGACCGGAGTTCGGTTGAGCGGGGGACGACGTTTACCTTCCGGTTGCCGATTGCGGCAGGAATTGTCGGCGAAGGTCGGAAGGTTGTAGCGGTTGGAGCAGTTCAGAAAGAGATAGGGGAGCGGGTTTGAACGGTAAGGGCAACATTATGCGGACGATCGCAT
>Ga0210398_10003603_pt1 | contig 14776 bp, 10 predicted proteins | sample IncBWC4OmetaG_FD_161047 | JGI IMG/M metagenome (GOLD analysis project Ga0210398, IMG submission 161047) | Forest soil microbial communities from Barre Woods Harvard Forest LTER site, Petersham, Massachusetts, United States - Inc-BW-C-4-O | ecosystem: Environmental > Terrestrial > Soil >...
ATTTCAATGTGGAAACCGGTTCGCTGGCCGCCGATCGCCATATCCCCGTCAACCTGACATTGGATGCCAGCCGCGCGCCCAGCGCCGAGCAGCTGTCGCTGACGGCCAAGTTTGACTTGAGCCAAGGGGCGGCGCAGAAGGCGTTGCAATTCGGCGCCGTCAATGTGAGCGGTACGCTCGCGCGTCCGCGCGATGGTCGGCCGGCGCATTGGGACCTGTCGGCGCCGGCGATCGAGGTCAATATGACGCAGCAAAGCCTGGCCGCGCCGGCATTCAGCTTCAGTTACTCGGGCGCGCACGTCACTGGCAGCGCGCAGGCCACGAAAATGATTGACGATTTGAGCGTCAATGGCTCGGTGACCTTGGCGCCGCTGGTGCTGCGGGAGATGGAACCTCGGCTGGGATTCTCTTTGCCAAAGACGCGTGATCCGAAGGCGCTGTCGCAGCTGTCCGCGACGACGGATTTCGCCTTCGACTCTCAGGGCTTGGCGCTCACGCACTTACAGCTGCGCTTGGACGACACACAGATTCAGGGAAATCTTAAATTAATCGCGGGCGACACGGCGGCTTTGCAATTCGATCTGACGGCCGATCAGATGGACCTCGATCGTTATCGCGCGCCGCCCGGTGGGCCGGTTGCGGAGCAGCCTGCGCCCGCCGCATCGGCCAGTCCCGAGAAGACTTGGGATGCGAGCGGTACCCTGGCCATCCAGTCCGCGAAGCTTGCGCGCCTGGATTTATCCAACGTACGCGTCACCGTCGCCGCCAAGGACAAGGTCTTGCATCTGTTTCCTGTCGAAGCGCAGCTTGACGGCGGCCGCTCATCCGGCGATATCACGTGGGATAGCCGCGGCGCGACGCCCACGTTGAGCATCGATGAGCAGTTGACCGGGATCGACATGGCGCGATTGTTGGCGAACACCGCGGGGAAAGGGCGATTGTCCGGGCGAGCCACGCTGAATCTCAAAGCCACGGCACGGGGTGCGAGTGTCGAGGCCCTGCGCAAGACGCTGACCGGGCACCTGGATGCGAATCTTGCGGACGGGGCGCTGGAAGGCATTGATGTGGGGCATGAAATCGGCGTCGCCCAGGCATTGATCGATAAGTCCCCCGCACCCGCGCAAGGCAGCACGGGCCATACGCCGTTTCAGGCATTCAAGCTGTCCTCGCAGATCACCAACGGCATCGCTGAAACGCACGATCTGACCATCGCGTCGCAGGCACTCACAGTAACCGGGCAGGGGAGCGCCAACCTGGCGACCAAGGGCATTGATTTTAAGCTGCTGGCAAGCATCGTGACCGCACCGGCCCGAAATACCGATATCCCGCTTAAAGTCAGCGGCACCTATGCGAACCCCACGGTGCGGCCGGACATCGAGGGGCTCGCGAAGGATCAGCTCAAACAAAAGCTTCAGGACATCCTAAAAAAGAATGGTCTGCAAGGACTGTTCACAAAATGAGTTGGGAGAGTGAACAGTTCGCGCCACGGCTGCTGGAGTGGTTCAGCGTGCAGGGCCGGCACACGTTGCCGTGGCAAGTCAATCCCACACCTTATCGGGTGTGGGTCTCTGAGGTGATGCTGCAGCAGACGCAGGTGGCGACCGTGATTCCCTACTACGCGCGCTTCATGGCGCGATTTCCGGGGATCGACGCGCTGGCCGCGGCGCCCCTCGATGAGGTGCTGCATCTTTGGACCGGATTGGGTTATTACGCACGCGCGCGCAACCTGCAGGCATGCGCGAAAGTATTGGCCGCGCAATACGGCGGGGATTTTCCGAACACGTTGGAAGCGGTGATGGCGCTGCCCGGCATCGGCCGTTCGACGGCCGGCGCCATTCTTGCGCTGTCGCGCGGGATGCGCCATCCCATTCTCGACGGTAACGCCAAGCGCGTGCTGGCCCGGGTATTTGGGATTGCCGGAGATCCCAGTTCGAAGCCGGTTCTGGAGGCGCTGTGGCAGCAGGCCGATGCGTGTACCCCCCGTCGGGAAGTGGCTGCATACACTCAAGGCATCATGGATCTCGGCGCGACCGTGTGCACTCGCGCTCGACCGGCATGTACGCTCTGTCCGATGAATACTGCCTGCGTCGCCGCGCTCGAAGGACGCCAGATGGAATTGCCGGGCCGAAAATTGCGGCGTGCTCGCCCGTCGCGCGAGGCAACGTTGTTGATTGCGCAAATCGGCAGCCATGGTTCCAGCGCGGTGTTGCTGGAACGGCGACCGATGTCGGGTCTCTGGGGAGGTCTGTGGTCACCGCCGCAATTTGCGACCGAGTGTGAGGCGTTGGCGTGGTGCGCCAGAGAATTCGGCGTGGCAAACCAATCGCAAACGCTGGCGCCGATCGATCATGCCTTCACGCACTTTGATTTGCGGCTGAAACCCTTACTGGTGCGAGGCAAGCAGAACACCGAAGTGCTCGACGGCGACGATCGTCTTTGGTATCAACTCGATGCGCCGCCTCGCGTTGGGCTGCCTCAGCCCATCCTGCACCTGTTTGAGCGTCTGCGCACGGGAACCGCTTAGGTTAAGATTGGTGTTATGGCGCGCAAGATCCAATGTTTGCTTTTAAAGCGCGAGGCAGAAGGCCTCGACTATCTGCCGTACCCGGGTGAACTTGGCAAAAGAATCTATAACAACATTTCCAAGGAAGCCTGGGCGCAATGGGTCGCGCATCAAACCATGCTGATCAACGAGAATCGCCTGACACCCATAGAGCCCAAGGCGCGGGCATTCTTGGTGGCGGAAATGGAGAAGTTTCTATTCGGCAGCGGCTCGGAGAAGCCGAAGGACTTTGTGCCGAAGTAAGCTCGCGGCACGGATCAGGCAATGCGACCGCAACGCTCACGGTCAATGCGGCCTCATCCGGACACGGCGGCGGCGCGTGATGAGTTGAGAGACGCTTGAGTTAGCTTGAAAGGCCGGGGGCTGCCTCGGCCTTTCTTTGTGGTGCGCCCGGTCGCGTGAGTGGCATCGACGTGGGGGGTTTTAGCGGCCACCACCCGCAGCGCAACAATGGCAGTACTTTAAGATTATCGGTCTGCCTGGCGAGCAAATCCTGCGAAAAATCGACGGGCGTCAGGTTGTTGTAGGCACGGACGAGCTTGAGCGCGATGTGGTCAGACCGCAGCGCCGCGCGAAGATCCGCAATGGCGGCGTCAAATCTCGGGCGAAATAGCCGTAGCAACGAAGCAAGACTGCCGCCGAATATAAAGGTATTCCACAGGCCGCCGGCGCTGATCAGCTTGCGCGCCCGGTGCACGTCCGGTCTTTCGACAAATTCGTAAACACCGATCGGCGTCAACAAGACATCGTGCCAGGGAACAATGTAGCCCAACTGATCATGCGGACCTTGCGGTACGGCACCCAGCAGATAGACCGGCTCGGGATCGTCGACGATCCACTCGGCCATGCTCGCAAGAGAGTTCGTCATCACGATTTCATCGCTGACGACACAGTCGGCGGGAAGAAACAACACCGGCGTCGACGCCGAGATACGGTTTTCAAGCAGCAGTAACGCGAGTAACACTTCGTACGCCGTTCCTTGGTGCTTGGGCTGAACGAAGAGATTGCGAATACCCAACTCTCTCAATGAGCCTTCGCGGCAATCGTCGGCAGGGGCTGCGATGACCGCTGCAATCTGGTCGAGTGACGTCACCGCCGTGGCACGGTGCATTGCCGTCGCCAGAGGATCGTGATTATTCAGCGCGGGCCGTTGAGCGGTGCCGTGTCCTGGCACCGCCAACCGGGGCCGCTTAGGGTCTTCTCGACTTGCCAGTAGGACACACCAAGGCTCAGTCACTGATTACTTCTCCCCGAAACTGTAACGGCGGACGCGAAACGCGAGGCTACCCTTGATCGATGTCAGGTGCATGACGCGCCCGCAATCGTCCCGTTCCGGCGTGGAACGCCGCCTCCAGTGCATGCTAGCATCCTTGATGCGCTCACTTTCTATACTCGCCGTGTTAATTGCCGTTCCCCTACCGGCGCTGGCCGCGGCGGGGCTCCATGAATTCAAGAGCGTGGCCATCGCGCCGGACGGTCACCACATCGCTTCGATCGAGACGTCGGATGACGGCAGCGACAGCGATGCCCCGGCTTCGCTCCTGATCCGGGATCTGGTCGGCGGGGCGGTGGCCGTACCGCTGCCGTGCACCGCCGGACCCAACTGCAAGGTGGATTCGCCCGCCTGGAGCGCGAACGGCCAGCTCGCTTTCCTGGTATCGCGACCCAAGGACGGAGTCGCGGAGATCGACACGGTGGATGCCAAGGGCGGCGCGGTGCACCGATTGCTCAGTTTCAATGGAACCCTGGATCAATTGCGTTACGGGCCTGGGAACCGGCTGGCCGTGCTGGCGACGGCGCAGGCGCACAAGTTGGTGGGCCGCACGGAGGCGGGCGCGCCCTTGGTGGGCGACATCGGCAGCGATGCCGATGAACAGCGCATCGCAGTGCTCGACGGCGCGGCGCTTAAATTTGTTTCCCCCGCGGACCTGTATGTCTATGAATTCGATTTCCTGCCCAACGGCGGGTTCGTGGGCACGGCGGCACCCGGGGATGGCGATAGTCAGTGGTGGGTGGCCAAGTTGTACGCGTTCGAGCAGTCACAAGCTCGCGTGCTGTTTGCACCGGCACCGCGCGAACAGCTGGCCGCACCGGCGGTGTCGCCCGATGGGAAAAGTGTGGCGTTCATCGGCGGTTGGATGAGCGATTTTGGGTCCACGGGCGGCGATGCCTACGTGCTGCGTCTCGATCAACCGGGGGCGAAGCCGGATAACCTGACCGCTGGATCGCATGCGACCGTGACGGCGCTCGATTGGCGCTGCGGCCAGGGGCTCACGGGCATGATGCTGGCCGGCGACACGGTCGCGGTCGCAAGACTCGATATCCCCGGAGCGAAGCCCGTCTGGTCGGGACAGGAGTCGCTCGGCGGCGGAACGGGGAACGGACTTTCCTGCGGACCGCACGGCATCGCGGCAGTGAGCTCGAGCTTCGGGACGCCGCCGGAGATCGTGGCGGGACCGCTGGGTCATTGGCGTCCGATCACGCACGAGAATGCGGCGCTCGGCACCGCTTCATTCAGCGCGCATTCGGTAACTTGGCACAATGAAGGATTCGATGTGCAGGGCTGGCTGTTGCAGCCGGCGGGCGGTGAAACCGGAGTGAAACGGCCGATGGTGGTGTTGGTGCACGGTGGGCCCGAAGCGGCCTCCACCAACAAGTTCTTGCCGGCTTTGAGCCAAGCGCGCGTGTTGTTGGAAGCCGGATGGGATGTCTTCGAACCGAATTACCGGGGCAGTTTCGGCCAAGGCGAGGCGTTTGCCGCCGCCAGCATCCAGGACCTCGGCGGCGGCGATTGGCGCGACGTGCTGACCGGCGTGGACGCCGCGGAGCGGGTGGCGCCGATCGACGATACCCGGTTGGGGATCATGGGCGGCTCTTATGGGGGCTATATGGCAATGTGGAGCATCACGCAGACGCACCGGTTTCGCGCGGCCGTCTCGCATGCCGGGGTTTCGGACTGGCTATCCCTGGAGGGCGAGGCGCCGCAGGCGGGATCGGATGAAGTGAACTTTGGCGGATCCGTCTACGATGATCCAACGCCATATCTTAAGGCGTCGCCGATCATGCACATGCGCGGCGTCAGCACGCCGACGCTGATCACGGTGGGCGAGCGCGATCTCGAATGCCCCATGCCGCAGAGCGAAGAGTTCTACACCGCGCTCGAGGCGCTTGGCGTGCCGGTCGAGTTTCACGTCTATCCAGGGGAAGGCCATCGCCTGCAAAAGGCGGCGGACCGCGCGGATTTTCGGAAGCGGGCGGTGGGCTGGTTTCAGCACTGGTTCTCGGCTGCGGCGGTAGCGGCGAAGTGATCGGGCGCTTGCAGATGAGGCGATGTCTTTGCGCGGGAGTTCTCTTTCTAGGGACCGGGCTGGCGAGCGCTCAGCAAATGGCGGTTACCTTTGATGATCTTCCGGTACATGGGGCGATGCCGCCGGGGATGACGCGGTTGGAGATTGCACACTCGATCCTCAAGACGCTGCAGCGGGAAAAGTTGCCGGCCGTCTATGGGTTCATCAACGGTGGACGCGGTGCAGACGATCCAAGTTCGCTTTCCGTCTTACAGGCATGGCGGGAGGCGCGGCAGCCGTTGGGGAACCATACCTGGGCGCATTTGGATTTGAACCAGGAGACCTCAGAAGAGTTTGGGGCAGAGGTGTTGAGGAACGAGCCTTTGCTGCAAAGATTGATGGGAAACGGGGACTGGCATTGGCTGCGGTATCCGTTCTTGCACGAGGGCGATACGGTTGAAAAGCGACGCGCGGTACGATCTTGGCTGGGTGCCCATGGGTACAAGATTGCGGAAGTCAGCATGGATTTTGAGGACTATCTTTGGAACGAGCCCTACTCGCGCTGCGTGGCGATGCACGATGAGGCGTCGATCGCCAAGCTCCACGACAGTTATTTGGCGGTGGCGGATCAGTATTACGGCGTTTTCCGAGAGCTCTCGCGCTTGGTCTATGGGCGAGATGTGAAATACGTGCTGCTGATGCACGTGGGAGCGTTCGATGCGCGCATGTTGCCGGAACTTCTGAAGCTCTATCGTGCGAAAGGCGTGAAATTCATCAGTCTGGCGGATGCCATGGCAGATCCAGCATACCGGGATGATCCGGACATCGGTGAGCCGTCCGGCGGGGCGTTCTTGGAATTGATGATGCAAAAGAACAAGCTCAAGTTCCCGGCGAACACCAAGCCATATAAGGAGTTGGAGGCGATGTGCCGTTAAGTCGGCCGCCTTGCGCACCCATGAACACGAAGTTTCTGAATCGCGGTATGTTCGCGCTCTGCGCTACGTTTCTTTCCCTGCATACGAGTGCTGCGCCGGTTCATTCGGCTGCCTTTACCATTGAGCAGATCCTGAGCGCGCCGTTTCCCTCGGATTTGGTGGCCTCTTCCGACGGAGATCATTTTGCGTGGGTGAGCAACGCAGCCGGTCGGCGCAATGTGTGGCTCGCCTCACATCGCGCCACGGGCGACGGTTATGAGGTGCGACCCCTCACCGCCTATACGGACGATGACGGCCAGGACATGGCGGATCTTGCCTTCGTTCCGCGGCATGACGGCGTGTTATTCGTTCGCGGCGGTGATTTCGAGGATCCTGACAAGTCCGCTCCGAATCCGGCCCAGCTGACCGCGGGCGTGGAGCAGGACATCTACTGGGTCAAGTTCCAGGGCGGTCCTGCCGTGAAACTGGCCGAAGGACACGCACCTGTTGCCGCGCCGGATGGCGAGCGCGTGCTGTTCCTACGCAAGGGCGAAATATGGACGGTCGGCCTGCAGGCTGACGCCAAACCATCGCAGCTCTTCAAGGCGCGCGGCAGCCTCGACTCGCTGCGCTTCTCGCCGGACGGAAGTCTCTTGGCATTCGTCAGTAATCGGGGCGATCACAGCTTCGTCGGCGTTTATTCGTTCAAGTCGCAGACCTTGCGTTGGATCGACCCGAGTGCCGCCCAGGATTTGGAACCGCGCTGGTCGCCCGATGGTTCACGACTCGTGTTTCTGCGACTGCCGTGGAGCCATGACGAAGTGGGTATCGGTCCGCATCGGACGGGACAACCTTGGTCTATCCGAGTCGCTGCCATTGCGGGGGATTCGCCCGCGCGAGAGGTCTATCGGGCTCCCCGAGGCGAGGGCAGCGTATTTCACCCCTTGAGTTCCGACACACAATTATTTTGGACGTTGGGTGACCGTCTGGTGTTTCCGGCCGAGAACGACGGGTGGCTGCACCTGTACGCAGTACCGGCCAGCGGCGGCACGCCGCAACTCCTGACACCCGGAAATTTCGAGATCGAATACGCCGCGGCGGCGCCCAATGGCAGCGCCATCACTTACGCCGGCAACGCCGGCGACATCGACCGCCGGCATCTCTGGCGACTGACGTTCCCGAGCGGCGCACTGGCGGCTTTGACCAGCGGCACAGGCATCGAGACCATGCCCGCCGTAGCCGCCGACGGGGTGTCGATCGGCTTCTTGCACTCGGACGCGAAGCTGCCCATGCGGGTAGCGGTGCTCGATGCGGGAAAGACGGGCGTCGACTTGGTTCGCAACGAGTTGCCGAAGGATTTCCCAGCCTCATTGGTGACGCCGGAGTCGGTGCTGCTGCCGCTGCGCGCCGGTGTCGCGGCTCATGCGCAGTTATTCCTGCCGCCCGGCGGACCTGCTGGAACGCGACATCCGGCGGTGGTGTTCATGCACGGGGGTCCCATCAGGCAGATGCTGGCCGGCTGGCACTACATGGATTACTACAGCAATGCCTATGCGCTCAATCAATATCTGGCCAGCAAGGGTTACGTCGTATTGGCGCTCAATTATCGATCCGGGATCGGCTATGGTCTCGACTATCGGGAAGCGGAACACACAGGTGCCACCGGCGCGAGCGAGTACAACGATTTGCTGTCGGCGGCGGCGTACCTGCGCGCGAGACCGGATGTGGACGCCGCCCGGGTTGGTCTATGGGGCGGCAGCTACGGTGGCTACATGACGGCATTGGGGCTCGCGCGCAATTCAGATCTGTTCGCCGCCGGCGTCGACTTGCACGGCGTACATGATTGGCATAATTGGAGTCTCGGGGAGCGGGGCGGGCGTGACTTTTACGCTCTTGACGCCACCGCCGACGATTTGGCGACGGCGCTCGCCGCCTCCCCCATCAGTGCAGTGTCGACGTGGCGCTCGCCCGTGCTGCTGATTCACGGTGACGACGATCGCAACGTGGCCTTCTCGGAAACCATGCGGCTGGTCGAGGCGCTGAACCGGCAGGGGGTCGACTACCAGGAACTCATCTTTCCTGACGAAATACACGGGTTTCTGCGCCACGAGAGTTGGCTGCGCGCCTACCACATAATCGCAGAATTTCTCGACGCAAAATTATCGGCTCACTAAACGTGCGCCTGCCAGAAATTCTAAACGAGAGGATTTAAGCCATGGCTAAAGCCTATTGGATTGCATTTTATCGCGAAATTTTGGATCCCAATAAGCTGGCTGCCTATGCGAGGCTGGCCGGTCCAGCAATCGAAAAGGGCGGCGGCCGTTTTTTGGCCCGCGCAATACCTGCGCACGTGTATGACGAGGGCCAACTCGAGCGGACGGTAGTCATAGAATTTGATTCCGTGGCGAAAGCTGTCGCAACGCATGCCAGCCCGGGCTATCAAGAGGCGTTGACCGCGCTAAAGGGCGGAGTCGTGCGAGACTTGCGGATCGTGGAAGGGGTATGAACGCACTTCGGCGATGTGGTTCACGCTCAGCTCGCGCCCGGCTCTAGAGAAACAAGTTAGGGATTCAAACGCTGGCGACGGCGAAAGTCAGCCACCTTGGCCTTATTGCCGCAGCCCGCCATGGAACACCAGCGTCTATCGCCCGAGCGCGATGTATCGAGAAACAGTAACGCGCAAGTTTCGCTTTCACATTGGCGTATCCGTTCACTCGATTCGCTACCGAACAGGACTAAAGCGTCACGCGCAATACTGATGAGGAAGGCTCGCGATTTGCCTAAATAGTGGATCCGGCTGTTCTTGGCAAGTTGTGGAATCGCAGATGCCTCCGCGGCAATCCGGTTTAGCCGGCGGCGCGCTTCATCGGGTAAGTCCTCTCCTTGAATGCGTGCCAGAGCCAAACCGTAGATGCTTTCGCGTAAGGTTCTCGCGAGCGAGAGATCGGACTGCGTCACCTCGGGCCTTGCGTCGGTCATTCCGGCCGCACGCAACCACCGGCCTAAATCGCTCGGAAGAGCCAAGAGCTCCAGCGGTAAGGGCTTGAGTCGTGCCGCCAACGTGGCGGCAAAATCCAGTGCCACATGCCCGGCGCGAAACTTAAATCCATCTCGGATCTCTGACTTCTCATTTTTCATGTCGGCTCACCCACATAGGCCAATCGACCCTTAATTGACAGCAAATTGGTAACTCGCTTGACAGGTTACATAGACAGGCTATCATTCGTAACCTGTTGAATAGGTTTCAACACTCTAACACGGAGAAAGAACATGTCGTTCCAATTGCGCAACTTCAAGAGTTCGATCGGCATCGTCGCCGCCTCATTGACGATTGGAGCATCTGCTGTGGCGATCGAACCACAACCACTTTCGCTGGAAGGCACTTGGATTATGGCTTCCGCTTACGAGATCCTTGCGGATGGTACGCGCACCACGAACTACGGCGAACATCCCAACGGTCTGATGATGGTGGACAAGGCGGGACGCTATTCAATACAGATTTTCCACCCCAATAGGCCTAAATTTGCCTCGGGTGACAAGAGGCGGGGCACGCCTGAAGAATATCGCGAGGCCGTCTTGGGTGCGAGCACCAACACCGGTCGCGTTGTCGTTGATCCGGTCAACGGCAAGTTGATATTCAAGATTGAAACCGCCGTTTATCCAAATTGGGAGGGGACCGAGCAGGTTCGCAACTTCACGTTCAAAGACGGCACACTGACCTATTCGGTGCCCGCGAGTGCATCGGGCAATGGCACGGTTGCATATTCCATTTGGCAGCGCGTGCCGCAATGATGCTTTTAGAAGGCGCCGTTTTTCGAATTTCCATCGCGTCCCTGAAATACGGTGGGATATCGCGGGGTCGTACCAACGCTGGCTACAACCTTGATCCCAACTTCTCTCGCTGAATCCAGACGCTCAAGCCTCGCTCGGCCGCGGCAACCGAACCCCTGTGGGATGCGCCGATGGCGCAATGGGCTTCGCCATTGGCTGATCGCAGGATTTCGTTGCGCCGCTCAGGCAGCGGCAATGCGTGAGGGCCACGTGTGGGACATCACGGCGCGTGTCGCGTGGTCGCTGTCCCATCCGCCCAAAAGAAATTCCGCCCAGCCTGACATGAAAACCTGAGTTTTTGCGCCTCTCTTTAATAAGGGCCGTCTTCGCGGTTCTACAACTATGGTTAGGGAGAGAGTCGATGAAAGACATCACGGGGCGTGAGGGGATCATTGGATCGGAAGGCCGCACGGTCGGTCTGGCCGTGCTGGCGGCGCTGCTCGCACTCGGTGCGCACGACTCCAACGCGGCACCGGGCGGCGGCGCGACACTTCAGACGGCCCAGGCGAGGGTCGCCGGATTGCCGCTGAATTTCGAAGCGAATATCGGTCAAGCGCAAAGCGCAGCCCAGTTCCTCGCACACGGTCCCGCCTACAGCGTTTCGCTGAACTCCCACGGTGCCACGCTCGCCAGCGATGGCAGTGCGTTGCGGCTGCACGTGGTGGGATCCCGCGACAGCGTGGCTCCCGTGGCCGAGCAACCCTTGTCCGGCGTGGTCAATTACTACATGGGCAATGACCCCAAGAACTGGCTCAGCGGTATCAAGACCTACGGCAGGGTCCGCTACGCAGGCGTCTACCCCGGAGTGGATCTCGTGTACTACGGCACGCAGGGGCGATTGGAGTACGACATTGCGGTGGCGCCCGGCGCGAGCGCGAAGCCCGTCCGTATTGCCATCGAAGGAGCCGAGCGTGTGCGCCTCGATCAGAGCGGCCGGCTGAGAGTGCAAGCGAAGCTCCATGAGGTCGCGTTCGAGCACCCGGTGGCCTACCAAGTCAACGCGGGGCGGCGCGTGCCGGTGGCGGCGCGTTACAGGTTGGCGGGAAACACCGTGCGCTTCGAGTTGGGCGCCTACGATCACGCCAAGCAACTGATCATCGATCCGGTGCTTTCCTACTTCAGCTACCTGGGCGGCAGCAACAATGACGTCATCGGCACCGGCAGTCCCTCCGGCAGCACACCGAACGTGAACGTGACTTCACAAGCAGCGGCCCTTGATGCCGCCGGCGACCTCTATGTCGTCGGCTATACTCAGTCCAGCAATTTCCCAACCAAAGCCGCCTCCGAACAACAGGATCAGGCTTCGGGCTCGAACCCGACCGGGTTCGTAACCAAGTTTGCCCCCGATGGTAAGTCGCTGATCTTCTCCACGTACCTGGGTGGCACCACTGGCTTCGATTACGCCTACGCTGTGGCAGTGGATTCGAGCGGCAACGCCTTCGTCGTCGGTTCCGCGGCGTCGAATGATTTTCCAACCACAGCGGGCGCCTATCAAACGATTTGCTCGCCTATTTTCCCGAACGGCACCGAAATTCCCAATTGCACCGACGGCAGCAACAACGGAACGCCTAATGCCTTCGTCAGCAAGTTCAGTCCCTCAGGTTCCCTGTTGGCGTCGACTTTCCTCGGTGGTGGCGGCACGAGCGGCGCCTATGCGGTGGCGGTGGACAGCGCCGGCCGCCCCTATGTGGCGGGCGCCACCGTCCCGGGTGTTTTTACACCGGCCGCACCCTTTCAGCCTCAGACGGTTGGATTTCCGACCACCACGGGCTCGGTGGTCCAAGCCTATACGTTTTGCCAAGGATGCAATATCAACGGCAGCCTGCAGTACGATGCGTTCCTGAGCGTGTTCAATCCCACGCTGACCACCCTGGTGTATTCCACGCTATATGGCAACGATGCGCCCTACACCGGTGGCAACCTCGGTAATACCTGGGGGACCGCCGTCACCGTCGATGGCTCCGGCAACTTTTATCTGGCCGGATACACCGCTGATGCTTTTCTGCCGGTAACCAGCGGCGTTGTCCAGCCTCTGATCACCAGTTGCGGGCAATACTTCCCGAACGAAAACGTGGTCAACGGCAATTGCGGCTTCGTCGCGAAGTTCTCTGCGGTGGGCGGCAGTAATGCTCCGGCGCAAGTTTACGGCACCTATCTCGGTCACTTGCCGGGCTGCTGCAGCTCGAATTATGTCTCAGGTATAGCGGCCGATGCCGCGGGCGACGCGTACGTCGTGGGTTATGCGAGTGTCGCCACTTTTCCGACCACTACGGGTGCATATCAAACCACCTGCGATCAATACCCCGCCGTCAACGACACCAATTGCGGTGCAGCGTTCATCGCGAAACTCAATCCCACCGGTACCACGCTGCTTGCGAGTACTTATTTCGGCGGCATGTTTGCCGGCGCCAACGGCATCTCGGACAACGTCGCGAGTGTGGGGGGTGTCGCGCTCGATAAATCGAACAATGTGTACATCGTCGGCACCGCCTCCATCGGCTTGCCGCAGGTCAACGGGTTCAGCATTACCGCCGGTAACATTTTTCCGTTCGTCGCCGAGCTCAATTCCTCATTGAGTTCCTTGTTGTTCTCCACCTTAATCAATGACGGCGCCGTGGGCCAGGTGAATGTGGATGGTCTCGTCCTCGATGCCACCGGCAATATCTACATCGCGGGCAGCATCATTCCGGGCACTTCGGTGGCCACCAGCGGCGCCTTCCAAGCGGCCAATGGCGGCGGTTCCGACGGCTTCGTCGCCAAGATCTCGGTGGTGACGGCGACCACGACCACTCTGACTGCGTCTCCCACCACGGCGACAGCCGGCACGGCCATCAATTTCACAGCGACGGTGGCGGAGTCCGGCGGGAGCAGCGTGCCGACGGGCACCGTGACCTTCAAGGATGGCGGCACAACACTCGGCTCCATGACTTTGAACGGTACCGGGGTCGCGGTCTTCAGCACGAGCACGCTCGCAGCGGGCGCCCACTCGATCACCGCCGCATATGGTGGCGACGCTGCCAATTCGGCGTCCCTCTCTAGCGCCGCTGGCGTCACGGTGAACGCGCTGCCGGCAGCCACGGTGACCATTGCCGTGGCCCCAACCAGCATCGTGCTGGGCAAGGGCGCCACGCTCACCTGGTCTTCGACTAACGCCACCGCCTGTACCGCATCGAATGGCTGGACCGGCAGCGAAGCCGTCAGCGGCACCCAGACTGTGACACCGACTGTGGCGGGCTCCGTCAGCTACGTGCTGACCTGCACCGGCAGCGGCGGTTCGGCCAATGCGACGGCCATGCTGACCGTAACGAGTCCTGCACCGACAGTCACCATCTCGGTGGCGCCCACGTCGATCTCCGTGGGTCAAAGTGCAAGCTTGACGTGGTCATCCACCAATGCCACGTCCTGTACCGCGAGCGGAGCTTGGAGCGGCAGCGAAGTGACCAGCGGCACCATGAGCGTTTCACCGACCGCCGCTGCAACGGATAGCTATGTCTTGGCATGCACCGGCACGGGCGGCACAGCGAGCGGCAGCGCCACCTTGACCGTTGCCGCTGCGGTGGTGCCGCCGCCGGCGCCAACCAAGAGCGGCGGCGGCGCCTTGGGCCTGTGGGAGCTGCTCGGGCTCTCGGCGCTCAGCGCTATCGCCTATCGGCGCCGGCGGGTCAGCGCTCCAATGGCGCGTTGAGGGATACACGCGGTTCAGCAACCGCGCCCGATCGGGCGCGGTTGCTGATTACTTGGTTTTGATTCACGGCGGTGCCTCCGTCCGATGCCTTCGCATTTTAAAGTAGATCCGCAAGTGAGCCCTGGGGTTCCGAATTCTGACCGATTCCTGCGTCATTGACCGACGGGTCGGAGTGCCGCGCACTGTTAGCCTTACTTTAAGGAACTGCGTATCACCCGAGACTTCCATGACATCGATAACTCGACGAACCGTCCTGTCTGGTGGAGCGGCGTTAGCCGGCGCGGCGATTAGCCCGCCGTTTTTATTTATCGAACGCATTACTGAGCTGGTGCGGCAACGTCCGGCCTACCTTAGCTCGGCTACAGCACCGGTTCGATTTCGACGCCCGCGCGCTGCAAAAAAAGCTTTGTGGGCTGCAATCGGGAGTGCCTTTCGAGCAAAGAACCCGTCGCTCTCGGAAGAACAGTCGGTTTTGGCTGCAAAAGTAACCCTCCAG
>Ga0210398_10003607_pt1 | contig 14767 bp, 10 predicted proteins | sample IncBWC4OmetaG_FD_161047 | JGI IMG/M metagenome (GOLD analysis project Ga0210398, IMG submission 161047) | Forest soil microbial communities from Barre Woods Harvard Forest LTER site, Petersham, Massachusetts, United States - Inc-BW-C-4-O | ecosystem: Environmental > Terrestrial > Soil >...
CGGTGACCGCCGGTGGTTTCACGGGATTGTCCTTCGGGGTGCAGTCGTCGAACACGAGCTGGAGCTCGTTATCCTGGTCGAACGTGAGCGTGCCGCCGGAAGGTTCCCAATGGGCGCTTTGCGCGTGGGCGGCCGCGGCGAGGAGCGAGGCAAAAAGCAAAAATAAAAATGTGCGCATGAGTATCACGATTTTTCTCAGTTGGATGTAGTGCTGGACTCAACTGCGGGTGTCACGGTGACAGTGACGCTGCCGGTTGTCAGAGTTTTATAGATACCGGTTTTGGGATCAAAATAAGTGAAACGGACTGCAGGCAGCGTGAATATGCCGAGCTTGCTGGGAATAAGCATGGTGTCCTCGCTGAGTGTGCCATCGAAAAGCGAACCATTTTTCAGCTCGCGCTTGGGCTTGGTCGGCACGATTTGAAAATCTTGCGAGACTTTGCGGGCGGGCAGACCAGTGATCTCGGGCCAGTTGCCCGTGCCTGAGAGCGCAATCGTCCAAGTGATTGGCTCGCCGATGGCGACCGTGGCCGGCACGACTTTCGTCGTAAATTCGAACTGGCCGACGGCACCACTGAAATCTGTTGGTGCTGGCGGCAGCGATTTGATCATGAGCGTGGGAGCGTTGCTGACAAAGATGTGATCCGCTAAGTGATGAAATTCGGATGACATTACATTAAAAATTGGGTCGCCCATTATGAAGGTCACCCGTTGTTGTGCGGGCAGGAGTGGGATTTTGCCCGGGTTCCGGACATAGCCGCGGGTTTTGTAAACCCAGCATTCCTGGCGTTCGTCACTGGCCGCTATCGACTCGGGCTTGGACCAATCTTCAACGGTCATGGGCGAGAGCGAACACTGTAAATGACCGGTAATTACCGCATGCTGGTTGCGTGCAAAATCGATTCTATAGCCAATTGGAAAAACTTCACCGGCCCAGAACTCTCCATTGGCAGGCGTGAGCGTGGCGTGAGCGGCATCGACGAGCGATGACGTGATGCTGGAGTTGCCGTCATTTGAGGGCGCAGCGGCGGAATCGTCCACCCCGAAAGAGGCAGCGGGTACTTGCACATCGCCTCTATCCGTGACGACGGTGAAGGCGGGGATGCTCAGCGTGCCGTGTTGGGTCGGACGCACACAATAAAAGAGCGTATAAGTTGAATGGGCCTCGTTTTTTTGAGAGCCATTAATATTACTTGAAGTGTAGCCAGAGTCAGAGAAGTGCGTGATGAAGTAAAATGACAGGCCGGCTGTCGTTGGTAGTTTTGGGCTTATTGAATCGTTTTCTGGTCTGCAGTTGTCGAATATGAGATCAAGCTCACAGGCTTGGTCAAATGCTAGCCCGCTGCAGGAAAGCCTCCAGTGGGCACTTTTTGGACCATTGCCATCGAAGTAGGCGGCCGGCGTTATCGAAGGCATGCCATTTAAAGTATTCTTAGATGCAGACGGCACTTCAGAATTTTTCACGTCAAACGAGACCTCCGGCACGCCAATTTCGCCTTTGTCGGTGGCGACAGTGAAGGCGGGCAGCTCCAATGGGCCCTCCTTCGTGGGATGCGCGGCGTAGGTAATATTGTAGCTCGAATTTGCCTGCCCGTTATTGATCGAAAAGCTTGAGCCCTGCGAGGTGATGTCGAGCAGCAGGCCGGTGACCGCCGGTGGTTTCACGGGATTGTCCTTCGGGGTGCAGTCGTCGAACACGAGCTGGAGCTCGTTATCCTGGTCGAACGTGAGCGTGCCGCCGGAAGGTTCCCAATGGGCGCTTTGCGCGTGGGCGGCCGCGGCGAGCAACGAAAGGAAAAGCCAAAATAAAAATGTGCGCATGGTTATCACCAGTTTTTTCCGTTGGGGGTGGGAGGCGGGGCGTTTTCGCCGCGCAATAATTGATAGAGGACAGCGGGAGAATCCTGCTGCTTGAGTTGGTCGAGTTTTGCCATGGGCACGACGAGCGCGGGGTCGTCGGTCGCGGCATCGCCGGTTCTTTTCTCGGGCGCGCCGCCGATTTTTTGGAGTTCGCGCGCTTCGGCCGGTTGCGACCGGGGCTGGGCCGGCGTGGGCGATTTTTCCTTCATGTCGCCGAAGGCAGGCGGGCCGGGGGGTTGTTGGTTTTGTGGCGAACCGGAGGAAGGGGAATTTTGCGGCGAATTCTGCTGGTTTTTCTCGGCGTCGTTTTTTTGCGACGGCGAGGATTGATTTTGCTGCGATTGGTCCTGCGGCGATTTCCCGCCGGATGACGGGTTTTGTGAGGAATTCTGCTGGTTCTGGTTGGAATCGTTTTTCTGCGACTGCTGTTGTTGAGGTTGTTTTTGCTGCTGCGGTGGCGGCTTTTGCTCGTCGGGCTTTTTTTTGAGCGCGGCCAGTTCGCGGCGAAGTTTTGGCCAGTCGGCCGCGTGGGCATCGAGGGCTTCGCCGGCGTCCACCGCGGCGAGCGCATCGCGCACGGGGCCCTCGGGCACGGGCTCCTGCGTGCTTTGCAAACGCTGGCCGTAGGTGAGGGTGGTTTGCGCGAGGTTGGCCCAGTCGACGGCGGAGGCCGAATCTTTGGCCGAGAGATGACCGACGATTTTCGTGAGCGAGTCGGCCGCGGTGGCGTCGTTTTCCGCGGCCGAGGCGCGGGGACCGAAGGCGAGAGGCGAGAGGCCAGAGGCTAGAAGGCAGAAAATAGCCACCTTTACACCGGCGGATATATTCTCTGATTTCTTGCCACTTGCCCCTCGCCCCTCGCCCCTCGCCTCTGGCTCGAGTTTCAGGTCGCGGGCGCGGGGGCGGACGGGAAACTCGCGCCAGAAACTGATGAGCAGGCAGAGCAACGCCGGGGCGAGCGCCCATTGGAAACGCTCGGCGAAGCGCACGCGGGTGGTCTCGTGGAATTGGCCCTGGTGTCCGGTTTCGATGGTGGCATTGAGCAGCGCGGGCAGGTCCACCCAGCTGCTGGCATCGGTATAGGCGCCGCCGGTTTTTTCGGCGAGTTCGCGCAGGGTTGAGTTTTCGAGCTTGGACAGCACGACGGCCCCGCGCTCGTCTTTCACGAAACCGCCCGCGCCGTCGGGGATCATGGAGCCGGTGGTGGTGCCGACGCCGAGGCCGATGACCCGGATATTCCGCTTCTTCAGTCCGTCGATGAGTGGCTGCCAGTCGTCGTCGGTGGCCTCACCGTCGCTGAGGATGATCAGGTAACGGTCGGCGCTGCCGTCGGTACTGAAAGAGTCGAGCGCGGTTTGCAGGAGATCATGGTAATTGGTGCCGCCTTCGGGTAAAAAGTTGGTGTCGAGCGCGGGCAGGAATTCGCGGAGGACCTCGTAGTCGGCGCTGAGCGGGCATTGGAGGAACCCCGTGCCGGAAAACACCACGAGGCCGACGCGTTCACCCTGCAGGCGGTCGAGCAGCGACTGGATCAGGAGCTTGGCGCGTGCGAGGCGTGAGGGTGACACGTCGGGCGAGTTCATGCTGCGCGAAAGGTCGAGGGCGAGGAGGATTTCGCGCGACTGGCCGAAGACCGGCTCTTCGATCCGTCCCCATTGCGGCCGGGCGAGGGCGACCACCGCGAGAACGAGCCCGGCCGCGAGCCACCAACGCGGATGACCGCGATTTAAAATTTGAGATTTGAAATTTGAGATTTCAATCGAGTGCCGGCCGGCTTCGGCGCGAAGGATTTTCGGATGCGTATCGTCGCCGGTTGTTCGCCGGCGCACCAGCTCCCACGCCAGCAACGCGGCGGGCCCGAAGAGCAGCCAGAGGAGGTGAGGCCAGTAGAAAATCATGGGGAAAAAGTCCAAAAACCAAATCCTCCTCCGTCGCCCCTCGGCAGGCTCGGGGCCTTGAGCTTGTCGAAACGGTTCTTCGAGCTTCCTTCTTTGCCAAGGCTACGAAGGACAGGATGGAGGACAGGCAAATCACAAAGAAATCTCAAAGCTGGGAGAGGTTCCAAAAGACGCGTGGCTTTTGAAATATCACGATTGGAATCTCTTTGGCGTTTGAGCATTGGCGTTTGGGATTTCGACGGGTCAGGCGAAAGCTGCTTTTCGCCGCGTCGGTTGCGCGAACAACGCAGCGATGAGGAACAACGCGGCTCCCGGGGCGGCGAACCACGGGAAAAGTTCGGTCGTGATCAGGCGGGACTCGGCCTGAAACTCGATTTTCTGCGCGTGATCGATGGCTTTGAAGGCGTTATCGATCGTATCAGTGTCGGCCGCGCGGAAATATTTTCCATGGGTTAGGTCGGCGATGTCGATCAGCATACTTTCGTCGAGATCGTCGTCGTGGCCGGCTCCGATGGTGTAGAGGGGAATGCCCCGCGCCTGGGCAATGGCGGCGGCCTGCTTCGGTTCGAGCGAGCCGGAGTTGTTGCCACCATCGGTCAGCAGGATGAGGAAGGCGCCCTTGCGCTGGCCTTGTTCGATCCGCGATGGTTGATCGAGGCGCGTGAGGGCGAGGCCGAGGCCGTCGCCGATGGCGGTCTGGTCGGGATTAATGATCCCAATGCGAATGCGTTCGATCTGGCGGGCGAGCCAGGCGTGGTCGGAAGTGAGCGGCGCCAGGGTGAAGGCGTTTTGGGCAAAGACGACGACGCCGATGCGATCGTCGGGCCGGCGATCGATGAAGGCCTGGATGACAGGTTTGATCGCCTGCAGGCGGGTTAAAGCCTGGCCGTCCTTTTCGTAGTCCGGAGTTTGCATCGAGCCGGAAAGGTCGATGCAAAGCATGATGTCGTAGCCTTGCGAACGGACGGTATGTTTCCCGTCGATGCGTTGCGGCCGGGCGAGTCCGCAGACGAGCAAGGCGAGGCCGGCGCCGGCGAGGGTGACGGGCAGGCGGGAAATGGAAGCGATCGAAGGCCGGTGCCACGCGGCGGCGAAAGGCACGAGCAGCACGGGCATTCGGCGGCGTTGCCGCAGCCACACCATCAGCGGGATGAGCAGCAGGGCCAGAAGCCAGAGGGGATCCTTTATGATAAAATTACTCATATCCTGCTGAGAAATTCCAAACGCCAAACTCTCCTCCGTCGCTCTGCGAGCTATGGAGGACAGGCAAATCACAAAGAAATCTCAAATGAGTGCGGGAGTCTGGGTTTTTGATAATAAAATTTTTTTGGCGTTTGAACATTGGGATTTGTGATTTGCGCGCGCTAGCGCGCTGCGGTCATGCGCGCCCGGAAAAATCTCACGAGGGCATCGAAACGGTCTTGCCCGGTGGTCACGACGAGGCGGCTGCGCCGGTCGGGGAAAAGCGCCGACCACGCGGCTTCGCGGGTTGCGCGCCATTGAGCGTGGGCGGTCTGCTGCGCGGCGGAGCCGTCGAGCGTGACGAGGCGGCCGGCAAGCGGATCGTAGGCGGCAAAAGTTTCACCCGCTGGCAACGCCCGCTCCCACGGGTCGTCCACACGGAAGCCCATGGTATTGTAACGGCGTTGGATCATCGCCCAGCCGTCGGGCGCGGGTCGCGCGGGAAAATCGCCGAGCCACACGAGAATAGTGTGCTTGGGCATGGCGCGGTAGAGCAAGCGCCATGGAATGTTGGCGGAAGCCGAGCGCGTGGAAACGGAGGTCGAAAGCCCCGGCGCGGGCTGGCCGAGCAACGTGGCGGCGGCGTGCAGGATGGGCCCGCGGCCGCGCACGGGCTGGCGAAACAAATTTCCGTCCGGCGTGGCGTGAACGAAGCCGACGCGGTCGCGGTTGACGGCGCCGAGGAGCATGACGAGCCCGGCGAGTTCGAGCAGCGCCTCGCGTTTGGACAGCGCGGCGGAGCCAAATTGCAGGCTGGGTGAATCCTCAAACACGATCAGCAGGGAGACTTCGCGCTCCTCGATGAATTTTTTCCGGTAGGGATCGCCGAGGCGCGCGGTGACGTTCCAGTCGATGTCACGCACGTCGTCGCCAAACTCGTACTTCACGACCTGGTCGAACTCCATGCCGCGGCCGCGGAAGGCGGAGCGATATTCGCCGCTGAGCACGGTCTCGACCGCGTGGCGCACGCGCCACTCGAGGCGACGCAGGAGCGCCATGGGCGCGGAAGGTTGAAGGGCTGAACCCGAACCGACCGAACCAACAGATTCAGAAGTTTTCATTTTCAGCTCTTCAGTTTTTCAGCCTTTCAGTTCTTCCCTGCCGGGACCGGCGTCGTTTGGAGAATCTTTGCGACGGTTTTGTCGGGAGTGATTTCCTCGGCCTCGGCTTCGTAGGTGAGGCCGATGCGGTGACGGAGGACTTCGGGGGCGAGTTCCTGCACGAGCACGGGGCTGACGTACTCCTGCCCGCGCAACCAGGCGAGGGCGCGGCCGGCCTGGTAGAGTGCGAGCGAAGCGCGAGGCGAGGCGCCGAAGGTGAGGGTGGGGCGGGTGCCGTTGCCGGCGGGCTCGGCCAACGCGCGCGTGGCGCGGACGAGCGAGAGGATGTAGCCCTGCACGGCCGGCGCGACGTGGATTTTATCGACCTCGGCGCGCAGGGCGAGCAGCTCCTCGCTGCTGGACACGGCGGCGAGCTCGGGCTGGCGCGTGACCTGGCCCCAGCGCGTGAGCATGCTGCCTTCTTCCTCGGCGCTCGGGTAGTTGACGAGGAGCTTGAACAAAAACCGGTCGGTTTGCGCCTCGGGCAGCGGATAGGTGCCTTCCTGCTCGATGGGATTTTGGGTCGCCATCACGAAAAACGGTTTTGGCAGCGGGTGTGTCTGGCCGCCGATGGTCACCTGCCTCTCCTGCATGCCTTCGAGCAGGGCGCTTTGCACCTTGGCGGGCGCACGGTTGATTTCGTCGGCCAGCAGGAGATTGGCAAAAATCGGCCCGCGATGGGGCGCAAACGTACCGTCTTTCGGCGAAAAAATCATCGTGCCGACGACGTCGCTCGGCAGCAGGTCGGGCGTGAACTGGATGCGCTCGAACTGGACGCCGAGCGCGGTGCCCAGCGATTTGACGAGGAGGGTTTTCGCGAGGCCCGGCATGCCCTCGAGGAGCACATGGCCGTTGGCCAGAAGCGCAACGAGCAGGCGCTCGATGACCGCATCCTGGCCGATGACGGCCTGGCCGATTTCTTCGCGGAGTTTTTGGGACCAGACGGGACCGGTAGGCATAGAATTTAGGGTTTATTCAAATGATCTGGAAGGTGGGGTGCGAGGGAAAGTTATCGGTGAGGTTTGACTGGAACAAGCCGCATAGGTTTCACTCTTAGAAGCTATCTAAAAACTATGCTGGCCGACGCGACACACGATTTGGGCCGCGAGCGAGGCGGAGCTGCCGGTGCAATGCCTGGAAGGCCTTGCCCGACAGCTCTAACGCGGCTCCCGGCCCAAAGCGATGTCGCCCTGCGGGTTGCGCCAGAAAGCGCGTCCGCGGCGTTAGCTCGGAAGGGGATAGCCTCTTCGAGGATACCCCCTTCCGAGCCGCCTTGCGGAAAGCGCCTTCTGATCGCAACGTCGACTCAGCAGAGTTTTTAGATAGCTTCTTATTCAACATATGGCAGACGGGTTCAGTCAACTTGACGATATTTTGCGACGGCGGCTGGCCGCGGTGGGGGTGCGCCCGGAAGACGTGGAGGAGCGGTTTATTCGGGGGTCGGGACACGGGGGGCAAAAAATCAACAAGACCTCCTCCTGCGTCTGCCTGCGTCATGTCCCTACCGGCATTGAGGTGCGCTGCCAGCGGGAGCGCTCACAGGTCGTCAACCGGGCGGTGGCTTGGGCCGGGCTGTGTGAAAAACTGGAAGCTCGGCGGCACGCGGCGGCGGCGGCGGCCGTGCAGGCGCGCGAACTGGCCCGACGGCGCGGGCGGCAAAGGAGCCGGACGCAAAAAGCCATCATGATCGGGGAAAAGCGCCGGCACTCCCGGCACAAGGCGATGCGCAACCGGGTGGAGGGGGAATGAGATGAAATGGAGAATGACGAATTCCGAATGTCGAATGACGAGGCCGGACAAGCTCGGCAGGTTTTATTCATTCGCCATTCTCCATTCGTTATTCGTCATTTTTTTTCTGTCCGGCTGCGTGACCACACCGAAATCCGTCCCGAAGCCGCCGCCCAATCTTTCACCTCAAGTGCCGACGACGCCCGCATCGCCCGCAGTCCCGGAAGCCAAACCACCCGCGCCTGTGCCCAAGCCGGCGGCGGTGGCTTCTCCGCCGGCGGTCGTTTCGACTCCGGCGCTGCCCAAGGATGAATTTGTCCTGTCCATTGATTCCGAGCCATCCGGCGCGACGATTGTCGTGAACGGCATCCCGATCGGCAAGGCGCCGCTGCAGCTGAGAGTGAAAACCACGCTGCAGGGATTTTTCCGCGACTACCTGACGGTCAAGGCCCGGTTTTTGGCCACGAGTGAGGATGAAACTTCAATCACGGTGGAGGACGATTGCACGCCGAGGGAAAAAATTCCCGGCAAAATTATTTTCACGCCGCAGGGAGCGCAGCGGCAGCTATAGGAGCCGGCGGATAACGGGAAATGACGAATGGAGAATGACGAATTCCGAATGGTCCGAACCCAATCGTCATTCGCCATTCGGCCTTCGTCATTTTCTTCTATCCGCGCTTGGCGATTTCGCGTGGCGCGGTTTCGACCGGGGCGGGCTCGGTTAATTCTTTGGCGCCTTTGGCGCCAAGCTCGGCAAAACGGCGGGCGCCCGGCAGCAGGGTTTGTTCGAACGAACCGGTGGCAGAGTTATAACCTTTGACCGCGGTTTCCAGGCTGCGGCCGACCTTGTCGAGATGGTCGGCAAAGGTCGCGATGCGGTCGTAGAGATCGCGGCCGAGCTTGCTGATTTCCTCGGCGTTTTTGGAGATGGATTCCTGGCGCCAGCCGTAAGCGGCGGCCTTGAGCAGAGCGATGAGCGTGGTGGGCGTGGCCAGGAGTACGCGGCGGCCGATGGCCCGTTCCATCAGCGAGCTGTCGGACTGGAGCGCGGCGGTCAGAAAGTGGTCGCCGGGCAGGAACAGGACGACGAACTCCGGCGCGGGCTGGAATTGTTCCCAGTAATTTTTTGCGCCCAGCGCGTCGATGTGGCCGCGGACTTTCGCGGCGTGTTCGGCAAACTTCTCCCCGCGGATTTTTTCATCCGTCGCCTCGATGGCGGCGCGGCAGGATTCGAGCGGCGCCTTGGCGTCCACCACGATGCGCTGGCCTGCGGGCAGGCGGATGACGAGGTCGGCGCGCAGCGCACCTGAGGTCTGCTGCTCGGCAAAATCACAATAGGGCAGCATGTCGGCCATCTCCACGACCCGCCGGAGCTGTAGTTCGCCCCAGCTGCCGGCGTAAGTGGTCGAACGCAGCGCGGTGGAAAGCTTGGTGGTCTCGGATTGGAGCGAGGTCTGGGCGGTGGCGAGGCCTTTGAGCTGTTCGGTGAGCGAGCCGTAGGCTTCCTTGCGGGCGTTTTCGAGGGCGCCGATTTTGACGTCCACTTTTTCGAGCGATTCCTTGAGCGGTTTGATGAGGGAATCGATGGCTTGCTGGCGGGACGAGAGGTCGCCCTTGGCGCCTTCCTGGAATTTTTCGAGCGTGGCCTGCGCGAGCTTGAGAAAGGACTCGTTGTTGTTCTTCAGCGCCTCGGCGCTAAGGGCCTTGAATTCATTGGCGAGCCGGGTGTGCGCGTCGCGCTCGGCGGCGAGGAGGGTTTCGAGGCGCGATTTCTCCCCGGCGGATTTTTTGCCGAGCGCGAGCCAGACAATGAGCGCGGCGAGGGCGGCGGCAACGAATGCGACGAGAAACGTCATGGGGCGAGCGTGGCGGGCCGGGCGCCGCGGCGCAAAGGAATTTGAGATTTGAAATCTGAGATCTCAAATGTTGAACGCCTCGCGACCGGGGGTCGCGGGCGTTCAACTGTCGTGCTGCTTGAAAAACTCGGCGATGATGTCTTCCAGCGGCACATCCTCGATCGTGATGTCGGCGACCTGCCCGGCGGTGAGGATTTCCTGCGACACGGCCACGACGTTTTCGCCCGGCATGCGCACGGTGAACTTGCCCTCCTGTGCATCATATTTGGTTTCGCCGTAACGCGACTGCCAGGTCTCGGAAAAGGAGCCGTCTTGCGGGATGAAGCGGATGATCTTTTTGCGGCTGCCCGGGCCGCTTTCGAGGCGGTCGAGCTGGCCATCATAGACTTTTTTGCCCTGGTGGATGACGATGACGCGTTCGCAGAGCTCCTTGATGTCGGCCATGTAGTGGCTGGTGAGGAGGATGGTGACGCGGTGCCGGCGGTTGTAGTCGCGCAGGAATTGCCGCACGGCCTTTTGCGAGATAACATCGAGGCCGATGGTGGGTTCGTCGAGGAACAGCACGCGCGGGCGGTGGAGCAGCGCGGCAATGAGCTCCATCTTCATGCGCTCGCCGAGCGATAGCTCGCGCACCATGACGTTGAGCTTGGCGCGGACGCCGAGCAGGTCGAGGAGCTCGTCGAGCGTCTGCTGGTAGTCGGCGGCGGTGAGGCCGTAGATGTGGCGCAGGAGCAGGAACGACTCGATGGCCGGCAGATCCCACCAGAGCTGGTTCTTCTGGCCGAGCACGAGGGCGAAGATGCGGCGGTAGGCATTTTCGCGCTTCGACGGATTGAAACCGGCAACGCACGCTGTGCCGCTGGTTGGGTAGATGAGGCCCGAAAGCATTTTCAGCGTGGTGGTCTTGCCCGCGCCGTTGGGGCCGAGGAAGCCGACGAACTCGCCCTCGGCGATGTCGAAGGAAACATCGTCGGCCGCGCGCGTCTCCGCGAACTCGCGCTTGAACAGGCCGCGCACGCCGCCCCAGAAACCGGGCCGCTTTTTGTAGGTACGGAAAACGCGGGTGAGATTACGGACTTCGATCATGAAGGGTCGAATGAAACGCAAAGGCGCCAAGACGCAAAGAAAAGGTGAGAGATAACCAAGGCGTTTTTACCGCGGATTACACGGATGAACACGGATGGGATGAGGTGTGGTGGAGCGGCTTGACCCCAAGACGCTCTAGCGCGTTGAGGTCAACGCGCTCCACCCATGCTCCTGTTTTTCCAACTTGCGCTGGGCTTATGCGCGGTGGAGCTAGTCTTTCTGTTTTGGGTTGGAACAATCGTGTCAGCCTGAAAAGTTACCGGCATGTCCCCGGAGCCGGTTAAAAATTCCTCCAGCGAATCCTCCCGGACAACCGGCCTGGCTTGTGTAGTGATCGTCCTCGCGGCCTTGGCGGTATATTCCAATAGTTTTTCCGGGCCGTTTATTTACGATGATGTGGCGGCGATCACGGAGAATCCGACCATCCGGCATCTCTGGCCGGTGTGGCGGGTGTTGTCGCCGCCGGGGCATCTGACGGTCAGCGGACGTCCGTTGATCAATCTCTCGCTGGCGCTGAACTACGCGCTCAGCGGCGACGCGGTCTGGAGTTACCATGTAGTGAATCTGCTCATCCATATTCTGGCGGGCTTGGCGTTGTTCGGTATCGTGCGGCGCACCCTCCTTCGACTCGAACTTCCCGAATGTGGGCGGGGTGAGGGCACCCCGCCCACAGTAGCTTCGGCCACTGTTTTGGCTTTTTTCGTGTCTCTGCTCTGGGTGGTGCATCCGCTGCAGACGGAATGCGTGACCTACGTCATTCAGCGCACCGAGTCGCTGATGGGCCTGTTTTATCTGCTGACGCTGTATTGTTTCGTCCGTTCCACGGACGAAACAGGCGAGAGGCAACAGGCACGAGGCGAGAGGCCTGAAAAGGAAACGCGAGGTCCACAGGTGATCCGACCTCTGGCCTCTAACCTCTGGGCTCTGGCCTCTGTTTTTTTCTGCCTGCTGGGCATGGCGAGCAAGGAAGTCATGGTCTCGGCGCCGCTGATGGTGCTGCTTTACGACCGCACGTTTGTGGCGGGGAGTTTTCGGGCGGCCTGGCAGCAGCGGCGGAAGCTGTATCTCGGCCTGGCCGGCACCTGGCTGCTGCTGGGATATCTGGTCGCGACGGCGGGCGATCGCGGCGGGTCGGCGGGCTTCGGCGATGGCATTTCCGAGCGGACCTACGCCTTGACGCAGTTTCGCGCGATTGTGCATTACCTGCGTTTGTCCGTGTGGCCGCAGCCATTGGTGTTTGATTACGGCCGATCCGTGCTGCGGCAGGTGGCGGAGGCCGCGCCTTATGCGGCGATAATCCTGACGCTGGTGATCCTGACCGTGGTGGGATTGTGGCGCAATCGCGCGCTGGGTTTTCTGGGCGCGTGGTTTTTTGCCATCCTGGCCCCGAGTTCCAGCGTGGTGCCGGTGGTGACGGAGACGATGGCCGAGCATCGCATGTACCTGGCGCTGGCGGCGGTGATCACCGTGATTGTTTTTGGCCTGTATGCGCTGCTGGGCCGGCGCAGCGTGGCCCTTGGCCTGGCCCTGGCGGTCGGGCTTGGGGTGCTCACGGCCCGACGCAACCAAGATTACCGCAGTGAACTGGCGATCTGGAGCGATACGGTGGCCAAGTGCCCGGACAATCCACGGGCCCACAATAACCTGGGGGATGCTTTGATGAATATCCCTGGCCATCTATCTCAAGCGATCTCTGCGTATGAAGCGGCGGTGCGGATCGATCCCGGTTTTTCAGTGGCCCACAATAACCTGGGTTGTGTCCTGGCCAATATTCCGGGTCGATGGCCGGAGGCGATGAGCCATTTTGAGACCGTGTTCCGGATTGCGCCGGGAAATGCTAAGGCGCGCAATAATCTTGGCATTATTTTATACAAAGCCGGACGAACTTCCGAGGCGATGGTCCAGTTTGAGGAGGCCGTTCGAATCAAACCCGACTACGCCGAGGCGCATGGTAATCTCGGGATTGCTTTGGATAAAGTTGGTCGGATTCCCGAAGCAGCAGCCCAATTCAAGGAGGTGGTGCGGATCGACCCAGATAATGCGGGGGCGCACAACAGTCTCGGCATTATCCTGGACAAGGCCGGGCGGATGCCTGAAGCGATTGCCCAATTTGAGGAGGCGGTGCGGATCGACCCAAACGGTGCGGAGGTGCACAAGAATCTCAGCATTGCCTTGGGCAAGGTCGGGCGAATTTCCGAGGCCATTGCCGAGTGCCAGGAAGTGCTGCGGATCAAGCCGGATTCCGTCGATGCGCGCGCGTTTTTGGTGAAGCTGCAGAACGCGGCGAAGTAGGAAACGTGCGGGGTAGGGCGGATTAGCAACCAAGCATTTGACGTTGCCTCACATGGCTGAATATTATTTTATTCCAATCGTGGCTACCGCTCTCGCTCAATCCAAAGTCAGAGGCGCCAAGGCGCATCGCGTTCCCCGGCGCGAGCGTTTTTGGCTGTGCAAGCCCAATGCCGAGTTAGACCGCGCGGGCGATTGGCTGTTGGAAAATCTTTCCACGGTGCGGGCGAAAGCTGCTTCGCGTGCCCATTCTCGTTGATACAGGCGCGGTCGAATTGTTGCGCCGCCGTGACCGAAGGGTGGAAACGCTCGTCCTGCGGCATTATCCGCCGGTGATCTGCACCCATGTCGCCGGGGAATTTCTCTTTGGCCAGGCGCACGCCAAGGTCACAACGTCCGCATTTCAACAGGCCCGAGAATTTTTGGAGGGGTTTGAGATTTTGCAGCCTAACGGCGTCACGGCCGCGATTTATGGCCGCCTGCGTGCGGAGTTGTCAGGGCGTGGAATCCAGCTGCCAGACCCAGACTATTGGATCGCTGCCCAAGCGTTGGAAAATCGTTACCCACTGCTTTCGACGGATCGGGATTTTCAGCATATCCCGGATCTGACTTTGCATCATTTGCCGCACCGCTGACGCCGGACGTACAGGGAAACGTGTGTGTGGGAGGTAGGGCGGATTATCCCTAATCCGCCGGGTCTGCTTGAATCGGCGCGTTAGGGATAACGCGCCCTACCTTGACCGCTTTTGCGTGGTGCAATAATAAAAGCAGAACGATGGACCTAATCTTTCTCCGGATTATCGGTATAATTGCAATAACCCGGCTTCATCCGTTCATGAGTCGGCATTTCTGGCGTGTATTCGGAGTCTTTGGTGTAATGGTTGCAGTTCTGTGTTGGATAGCGGGATCATTACTAATGGTATCGAGGTACACGTCTCCCGATTACGCTGAATATGTCCTAGTCTTCGGAACCGGGGTTCTTTTCCTGCCCATGCTTGCCTTGCCGATTTGTTCCTGCATGCGACTATATCTTATTCTTTTTTCCAAGCGTTGGAGATCAGTAAGCGATTGGGCGCTTACGCATGTCCTTGGAGTTACATGTCTACTTGCCGGATGTTTTATTCATTCTAACTACGATGTTTACCTGATCATGGCCGGTGCGATCATTGTGTGTGTGTTCCCCGTCACTGCCTTTGAGCGCCTATATGGGAAAATTCTCCCGCAGAGCTCTTAACTAGGGAGAAATAAAAAGCCGGAGGCGTGAAGCCTCCGGCTGAATTTGAGAACAGGTAAGGGAACGATCAGCTCGTTGCGGCGGGCTGGGCTTCAACGGCCGCGGGCGCCGGTTGCGACGTTTCCATTTCCTTCACCGCGGCTTTGCGGGAGAGGCGGACCTTGCCGGTCTTCTCGTCGATGCCGATGCACTTCACCCAGATCATTTCGCCCATCTTGACGACGTCTTCGGTGCGGCGCACGCGGAAGTCCGCGAGTTCGCTGATGTGCACGAGGCCTTCCTTGCCGGGCATGCACTCGACGAAGGCGCCAAAGTCCTTCGTGCCGGTGACGCGGCCGTGATAGAGTTTGCCCATTTCGATTTGCGAGCCGCCGCCACAGAGGGAGTCGATTTCCTGCACGGCGCGGTTCATGGCGTCGGCATTGTTCGAATAGATGAAGACCTTGCCGGAGTCGTCCTCGGCGATGTCGATCT
>Ga0210398_10003608_pt1 | contig 14766 bp, 6 predicted proteins | sample IncBWC4OmetaG_FD_161047 | JGI IMG/M metagenome (GOLD analysis project Ga0210398, IMG submission 161047) | Forest soil microbial communities from Barre Woods Harvard Forest LTER site, Petersham, Massachusetts, United States - Inc-BW-C-4-O | ecosystem: Environmental > Terrestrial > Soil >...
ACCATATCCGCAGGTGCTTTTCTCTGTTCTGCTGTTCTTGCTCTTCCCCTGTTCGCACAGACCTCTGGCTCTATCACTGGCACCGTCGCCGACGATACCGGCGCCGCAATCGTTGGGGCGCAGGTTTCATCTAAAAACCCCGCGACCGGACTCAGGCGTAAGGCCACATCCAACTCCGACGGCAACTATTTGATCGCCGGCCTCGACGCCGGAACCTACGACATCACCATCTCAGCGCCGGGCTTTCGAACGTTCGAAGCGAACCGGGTGATTCTCCGCGTCGGGGAGAAGATTCGAGTTGACACCAAACTGCAGGTCGGCAACGTGACCAGCGAAATTGTGGTGGAAGGCAGTTCGGTGGGCAAGGTCGAGACTCAGTCCTCGGAACTTGCCGGCACGATCACCGGCGAACAGATCACGCAGCTGGAGTTGAATGGCCGGGATTTTTCCACGCTGATCAAGCTAGTCCCCGGCGTCAGCGATCAGACCGGACAGGATGACGGCACCGTGGGTCCGGCCGGCAGCGTCTCGTACGCGGTCAATGGCGGGCGCACGGAATTCAACAACTGGCAAATCGACGGCGGCGAAGTTCTCGACTCCGGCAGCAACGCTAATATCAACGTCTATCCCAACATAGACGCTCTTGCGGAAGTCCGGGTTCTCACTTCTACCTACGGCGCCCAGTACGGCCGCAACGGCTCCGGCACCATCGAAGCTGTGACCAAATCCGGCACAAACAATTTTCATGGTGACGCATTCGAGTTCATCCGCAACGCAGCGTTCAACGCCCATAACTACTTTGACCTGCCCGGCCAGACGAAAACCTATTACAACAAAAATGATTTCGGCTACACCTTCGGCGGACCGATCAGGAAAGACAAACTATTCTTTTTCTGGTCGCAGGAATTTCGGCGGGAAAATGTCCCACAGGTCTATAACAATCCCGGCCTCTTTCTTCCCAACGCCGCGGAGCGTGCCGGCAATTTCAGCGACGTTTGTCCAGCCGCGGGCATTCCTTTTGTAAGGGCCGGGGTCGTTCCGGTCTCCACTCCGCAGGGACAGGAAGTGGTGAGCGTCAATTGTCCCGCCGACACTTCGCCGGGGCTGGACTCAAATGGCGACAGTTATTATCTGGGTTTTCCGAACAATATCATTCCGGCGGGTGACTTGGATCCCGCGAATACCGACCCCTTAGTGGCCAATATTCCTATGCCGAATGATGGGCACGCTTTCTTTGGAACCTTTTCGCAGCCCATCAGCTGGCATGAGGAACTGGTTAAGATCGACGATCAAATCAATTCCAAATGGCGGGCAAGTTTCCGCTTCATTCATGATGCATGGACGCAGAGTTTTCCTACCTCGCCCGGAACCGCCGACACCACGAACGTGCCTGCGATCGGCGGAACCCTCCAAGGCCCTGGAATCAGCATGGTGACAACTTTAACCACCACGATTACGCCATCGTTGCTGAACGAATTTGTCTTCAGCTATGGAGCCAATCACCTGCATCTTTTCAATTCAGGAAGCGCGTGGAAGCGGCCCGCCAGCATGACGATGACGGGTATTTTCGAGAACGGCTTTAGTGGAACGATTCCGTCTTTCGCGATCAGTGGAAACGGAAACTTCGGCGTCCAGATTGACCCCGGCTACCTGCCATGGAATAACTCGAACCCGACTTATAGCTTTCACGACAATCTCAATTGGATCAAAGGGAAGCACAATATCGCGATTGGCACATATTTCGAGGCCATCGAAAAGAACGAACCCGCGGAAGAGGAACCGAACGGCAGCCTCTATCTTTCGGCAAACCCAAATACCGCCTACAACGAAATTAACAATTCCGGCGGAGCGTTCTCCAGCACCGGCAATGGTTTCGCCGATCTGCTGGTGGGATATATCAACGCCTTCGCTCAAGCCAATCAAAATCTAAAATATTACAACCGCTACAAGATCATGGAGCCCTATGTGCAGGACGATTGGCGCGCCACGCCACGACTGACGTTGAACCTCGGCGCGCGAATCAGCCTTCTCGGCAGCTATTACGAGCGCTATGGCCACGCTTACAATTTCGATCCCAATGCCTATGTTGCAGCCAACGCGCCCGTAGTCGACCCGAATACTGGAGCCCTCGACTTTGCTCCCGGACAAAGCGTTGAGAACATGACGGGTATGGTGCACTGCGGCTATAACGGCGTGCACAGCAGTTGCATGTCGGGACACTTATTCAATCCCGCTCCGAGGATTGGCTTTGCCTTCGATCCCAAGGGCGACGGGAAAACCGCGATCCGCGCGGGGTATGGCATCTTCTTCGAACATGCGAATGGCAACGATGCCAATACTGAATCGCTCGAAGGCAATCCTCCCGGCATCATCGCGCCGGTTCAGTTATTCATCGCAGGCTATACCAATCTCGGCGGCACGTCTCCAACCGGAGCTCCGTTGATCTATCCGCTGGGCGGCGGCAGTTCTCAACTGACTTCCATCACCACCAAAACGCAATGGCCTTATATTCAGCAATATCACCTCGACATTCAACGCGAATTGGCTCGCAATACGCTGGTGACCGTTGCCTATGTAGGCAGCAAGGGTACGCACCTGTCACAGCAACTGGACCGGAATCAACTCCACTCGACTCCGGCCAAGGACAACCCATATCAGCCGGGACAATACATCTCCAGCGCGGACTGCAACAATTTAGGGAATGGAGTAAACAATCTCGGCAACGGAACTCCCGTCACGGGGCAGGCAGTACTCAATCTTAACGTCGCGTGCGGCAACGTCAATGTCGATATGTATCGGCGCTACCAGGGCTACGATTCGATTTACGGCATCATCGGCGGAGCTAATTCGAACTACAACGCATTGCAAATTTCCGGCAGACGGAATGCAGGAGGGCTTCAGCTCACTGTGGCCTACACCTACAGCCACTCGATCGATAATTCTTCCGACCGTTACGATAGCGCGTTTGTCGATTCTTACAATCTGAACTCCTATCGCGCCAGCTCCAGCTTCGATCAGCGCCACATCTTTACCGCCAGCTACATTTACGATCTACCGATATTCCGGCACACGAACGGTTTAACCGGATCGCTGCTCGGAGGCTGGCAAGTCTCGGGCATTACTACCGCTCAATCCGGAGAGCCGTTCAGCATCGTCAATGGTGGTTACTACGATAACGCGGGTGTCGGGAACAACGTCGGTTCAGGTTCCTACGCCGATCTCGTAGGAGATCCGCACGGCCCCAAGCCCAGCTTCACTCAAGTGCCGGGCGTGGTGTACGGTCCATTACTCTACAATCCCGGAGCTTACACGCAACCCACAGGCCTTACCTTCGGCGATTCGGGGCGCAATTCGCTGACGGGACCGGGCCGCCTCAACTTCGATATGGGTGTGTTCAAGCGCTTCAGGATTCGAGAGTCGAAAGCCATAGAGTTTCGCGCCGAAGCCTTCAATATTTTCAACCATCCGCAGTGGACGGGCGTGAACAACACCAGTTGTGGTTATGTGACGGACTCCGGCTCGGCGAGCTCTGGATCGAACGACTGCGTGAACGGCAACGCAGATGCCGGAGAAGCCGCCACCAACTTCCTGCACCCCAGCGGAGTTCATATTCCGCGAATCGGAGAGTTCGGTTTGAAGTTTATTTTCTAAGCGACTTCCGCAGAGTAGATGCTGGCTTCCCGAGCATCAACCAAGATTCTCCAATACTCCTTTGACAAGCGAATGGAGAAGCGTTGTTACTTCTGAACATCGGGCGAGCCCCGCACTTTGCCCTGCCCATAAGACCAGGAGTTCGCTGCGTCCAGCCTGCTGCGCAGGCACGCCGAGTTTCCGCATGAGGGCCCGTTGCAACGGATACGGCAGAACCGTAACGCCGGGCCGATTCATGTCCTCCAGAAGTTGATTGTGGAAGCCGCGCGCATCCGCGATTCCTCCCGCTGCCACGACAGGTATTCCCACGGCATCCACGACCTGCGGCATCAGAGAGATCGTCCCGGCAATATTGACTTTTGATTCAGGCTCGCAGTTTGCTGCGACTGCAGAAACCCAGACGAAAAATAAAGAGGAGCCGTTCGGCTCCTCTTTATTATGTGCTCCGCTGTCCTTCCTTCGAGTGCTGGTCGCAAAAGCTTATTTTCCGAGTTGCGATACGACCTCCGGCAATACCGGCGTGCCTTCCTGTTGCACCGCCTGCAGCAGATTCGGGTTGAGCCCTAACGCCGCCAAAATAGTCGGCGCTACCTGAATAGTTTGAGTCTCCGACGAAACCGTCTGCGCCGAAAAACTCGGATTGGCTACGAGCAATAGAACATTGGTATCGTCGTGAGCGAAACCACCGTGATCTCCAATCATCGCAGTGCTGCCCGAGTAGGTGACACCGATATTCGGGGTCACGATGATGTCGGGAGTGCGAGAATCCTCGCCCGGCCCGGTGCCGCCGATGTTGTAGTTCGGCGCGAGGGTTGGGCCGAAGAGAATCTCGCCGAGACCGATCTCCGTAGCATCGGCTTCGAGCAGGTTGACGGCCGCGTCTACGCTCACGCCCTTCTTCAGCCAGATCACGGAGACGTCGTCTTCGGTTGCGCCGATTCCGGTCGTGTTGAGTGGAGACTCCGAGAACGGAATTGCATTTCCCAGAAGAGTCGCAGGAGTGTCGGCGCCGTCTGCCACGTATCGGGTTGGGTCGATTGGCGACTCGCCATGCTTCGCGGTGACGATGACCAGCGTGTTGTTGTAGATGCCGTTCGCCTTCAGCGCGCCGACGATGTCGCCGATCGCGGTGTCAACGTACTCGATTTCCTGCAACAATTCCGGCGTCGGCAAGGCTGCGGCGTTTTTGTAGCCGCCTACTGCCACACCGGCTTCGTTCACGGATTCCCCGACATACACGGACTGGAAATTCATGCCGAAGACTGCGGGAATCTGGGCGGGGGTGCCCAGGTGGGTTTTGCCTGCGATCTCGTTTTCCAGCGCGTACACTTTGATCGCGTCATAGCACTGAATGTTTTCGAAGCTGGCATTCCATGCTGATGAGCCGATCGGATCGCGGATAGGATCGCAAGCGGCGCCTTCCACCGTCTTTACGCCCGGCAGAGGCACAACCGCCGAACTCACCTCGGGTGAATAGTAGTCGTCGAGACCTTTGCCCCCGGGCCCGCCCACGAAGGAATACGAGGGATGCTTGTCGATCCAGGCTGTGTACCCGCCGGCCGCGTGAACCACGCCAAAGGCGGTGTTCACACGGATGAAGTTCCAGGGATAGACCAGTGCACAACCTTGAGCAGGATCGCGTTCCAGCTTCCGGGGATCGATCGAGGCAATTCCCCCGTCGGTCAGTGAAGCGCCAGGTGCGCCGCCGTTCAGCTTGGAGTCGTCGAGATCGATGCCCTGGTCGTTGTCGGTCGTAGTTCCGAACGGTACGGCATAAGGAACGCACGGTCCGCCAGCCAGGCCCGTACCGGTTTTAATTGTCGGCGGATCGAGCGAGCGGTCATACGCTACGTCGTAATAAAGGCCGGTCGACTTCGGCGTCCCTCCGGAAGCCAGCGCCGCCATGCCCGGGAAAGAGTCCGAAGGTTTTGAAGACGTCGCATTTACATAACTGATCGCGGTCTGGCTCAGGCTTGAAAGATTCGGACAGTAGGGAGTCCCGTTATTCGCGCCCGCGATGCCATGGGTGCAGTTATAAAAATCCACTTCGTGCATGCCGTCGATGCTGATCAGCAGCACATGCTTAATTTTTCCCGAACCTACCGTGTTGGTTTGAGCTACGATTCCCGAGATTGACGCCACGCCGATCGCCAACGCAGTTCCCGCTATTACTAATCCGTTTGCCTTCATACGAGTCCTCCAGAGAGGTTTGAGTATCAGCGGTCTGTATTACTGGCGTGTTAATACCGTGTGAAAACTCGCGGGGATGCGGGGCTCACTTATTCCGCGCCAGACTCGACGGATCAGTTCCAGGCTGGAGCGGCAACGATCACATTCATTCCGATATTCTCTCTGAAACCAGGTAGCCAAGCGCAGCTGCTATTCCGAGCACGGCTCCGCACAACTTCTTTGAGGCGCCAGGCGGCAACTCCACGAAAAATGTCGATTCAACGCCTGCAGAGCTGCGGACCCTAATGGACCCGCGATGCTGCTGCACAATCCACTCGGCGATGGAAAGGCCGATGCCCGCGCCACCCAACTCCCGGCTTCTGATCTTGTCCGCGCGAAAGAAACGTTCGAAGATTCTGGCCTGATCGTCGATGGTGATTCCAATTCCTGAATCCCGCACCGAAATTAGAGCTTTGCCATCCTGTGCTTCAAGGCGCAACTCGATTGTGCCGGGAGCCGGGGTGTACTTTACGGCACTATCGAGAAGAACGCGGAGTAGCCTCCCCAGCGAGTTTTCATCCGCCAAAATTGCAGCCGCCGAGCCGACGGCACTTCAATTTAGATGGAGATTGCGAGTCTCGACGAGCTGACACGAAATTTCAGCTGAATGCGTAAACAATCTGCCTTATCGGCATCGCAGGGTCAAGAACTGTGGACGCCAGGTTATGTTATTCGAGTTTGGTCAGAGTTCTCTTGATGCGGGCCGGTATCATCCTTATGCGAGTTAATCACATGAAAATCTCACGAATCGGGATCCTCTTTGCTCTCGTGATAGGGCTTTCGGCGTTCGGGACGGCACAACTGGACGCCGTCCTAGTCGGAGCGGGAGACATCGCAAGCTGCGATGACCTGGCAGGTGCACAGGCCACCGCGAAGATCATCGACAACATCCCGGGCACCGTATTCGCTGCCGGAGATCTGGCATATCCAGACGGCTCGGACGAGCAATTTGCGAAATGCTATGGGCCGACCTGGGGGCGCTTCAAAGATCGCACACGTCCTGCTCCCGGAAACCACGAATACCATAGCGACGGGGCATCCGGGTATGTGCACTACTTTGGAGCCGCCGCGGGTGATCCGAAGAAGGGCTACTACAGCTACGACCTAGCCGCCTGGCACATTATCGTTTTGAACAGCGAATGTGCCGACGTTGGCGGGTGTGGGGCCGGATCGGTTCAGGAGCGATGGTTGAGACAGGATCTGAAGGACCATCCTTCGAAGTGCGCATTGGCTTATTGGCACAAGCCTCTGTTCAGTTCAGGAGCAAAACACGGCAACGACCCCGAAATCAAACCACTCTGGGACGCACTCTATGCGGCAAATGTCGAAGTAGTGTTAAACGGGCACGATCACGATTATGAGCGTTTTGCCCCGCAGGACCCATCGGGAAGACTTGATCCTCAGAGAGGCATTCGGGAATTCGTCGTCGGTACGGGAGGCAAGAATTCGCACCGTACATTTGCAACCACCCAACCCAACAGTGAGGTTCATCAGGCGGACACATTCGGTGTCCTGAAATTGACCCTTCATCCCACAAGCTACGATTGGCAATTTATCCCAGAGGCTGGGAAAACATTCAAAGACGCAGGAAGCGGAACATGCCACTAGAGGATGCTGTTTGGCTGTTACGCTAGCGCAGTAGGCATTCGTTGCTGGCCGGAAACCATCGTGGATTCGTCGAATGCGGCGTTGCGCGCCTAGGCGAAACTCTCGGTGTCGTTTACGGGTCGTGAAATCTGCTACCATGCTTCTCAGTGAGATAGCCATGCCCCAATACGTAATCGAGAGGGAAATCCCCGGCGCAGGCAACTTAAGTGATGCCGAATTACAGGCGATCGCCAGAAAATCGGTTGGCGTGCTGAAGGACATGGGACCTGAAATCAAGTGGCTCCACTCCTACGTCACTGGAGACAAGGTCTATTGCGTATATCTTGCGCCAGACGAGGAGAGCGTTCGCGAACACGCGCGTCGCGGAGGTTTTCCGGCAAATCGCATCTCGGCGGTGCGGAGCATGATGGATCCGGACACCGCAAGTTGACTTAAGCGGAGTTCGGAATCCGAAGATCGCCCGTGTCGGATTTGAGTGCCTCGCGGACGGCCTGCTCGATTGGCATTGCCCAACCCTCCATCCATGCCGTCCCGGCAGCATTGCCCAAGGTTCGGCGTGCAAATTCCAGGGCCTTTTCAAGCTTGAACTGATCGGCAGGAGTGAGTGGAGCGCTCAATCTTCGGCGAAGCGCCGCGGCGGCTCCTGCCAATCGCAGCGACTGCTCGGCGTTCGATTGGGCCGCCGCACTTACGGCGAGACATTCGAGAGCCCTCGCGATTCCGCGTTTGTGACCCAGTTCTTGAAACATCTTAATGCTTTCGCCGTATAAACGGCGTGCCTCGTCGTTGTCACCCCGGTCGCAGCTTAGACTCGCCAAATCGGAGAGCGTGCTTGCAATTCCCCAGCTATCCTGCAGTTGACGAAATTCCGACAGACTCTGTTCGCAAAATGAACGCGCGGCAAGAACGTCCGCTTGTTCCCGAGCGACGTCGCCCTGGTAGTTCAAAGTCCAGGCGACACTGGCCCCATCTCCTACCATGCGGAACATCGTGAGACATTCGTCGTAAAGCGAGAACGCGCGCACATATTCACCCTGCAGCTTCATGATGCCGGCCAGATTGCTGAGGGCTCTGGCGATGTCAGCGGGGTCGCCAAGATCCTTCCATATCGAGACACATCGCTCAAAGAGTGACGCTGCGGCGGCGCTGTCGCCACGATCGCGGGCGATTACAGCCAAGCCGTTCAGTGCAACCGCGACACCTCGCTTATCGTTTAGCTCGATACAACTATTGAGACTGTCTTCGAACATCGTCTGCGCGCGGCCATAATCGCCCTGCTCACTTGCCAGGACTGCGCCAGCGAACAGAAGGCGCGCGCGAAGCTTCGGTCGTGCCGCGGCTTCTTCCAATGCCAGAACTCTGAGGATCGCGTCACGACCCTCGGTAAGGTGCTCCCGTGTCTCCCAGAAGCGAAACAGCGCTGCGCCGATGCGCAGGCCCCAGTCGGCATCCCGAATTTTGATCAAGTGATCAAGCGCCAAGCGGAAGTTGTCGTGCTCAACCTCAAAACGGTCGAGCCATTCGGGGTGAGCGGCAATCTCTCCTGCACCTTCTTCCGCGAGCACGAGGAAATAAGCGGCGTGGGCTTTGCGAGTCGCAGATTCATCTTCGCTCTTTGCAAGTCGTTCGAGAGCGTACTCCCGGATGGTGGAGAGCATGAAGAAGCGCGTTTCCTTGTCGAGTTGCTCTACCTGCTGCACCAAACTCTTGTCTACTATTGAAGCCATGCCGTCGAGCACGTCGAGGCCGAGATCGCGTCTGGTGTCGCACACTGCTTCCACGCCTTCCAGCGTGCAGCCCCCTGCGAACACGGAAAGTCTTCTGAAGAGAGTTTGTTCAGAACCGTCGAGAAGGCCATAACTCCAGTCTACGGTGTTGCGAAGAGTTTGTTGTCGAGCCGGCAAGTCACGGGCGCCACCCGTCAGCAGGTTCAAACGGCTTTCAAGGCGCGCAAGCATGGCAGAGGGAGAAAGGAGCTTGATACGCGCGGCAGCAAGTTCGATGGCGAGGGGCAGCCCGTCAAGGCGAGCGCAGATAGCGGCCACCGCGGATGCATTTTCCTTAGTCAGCGCAAAGTCATGCTTCACAGCGTGCGCGCGCGCCACAAAGAGGGCGATCGCTGGAAGACGGGAAAGCGCTTCCAGCGGCGGAATAGACTTGGGATCGGGCAGCGCGAGCGGGGGCACGGGAAATTCGTGTTCGCCGTAGACATGAAGTGGCGCCTGGCTGGTAACCACGACCTTCAGTTTGGGCGCGGCAGTAAGCATCTGCGCCACGATCGGCGCCTCAGAGACGAGGTGCTCGAAGTTGTCGAGCAAGAGGAGCATTGGCTGGCTCAGGCCGCCCAGGTACTCAATCAAGCTTTCCTGCGACGAAGAATTTCCGCTTTCGCGCATGCCAATTACTTGTGCGATCGTCGAAGCTATCAAACTATGTTCTCTGATCGCGGAAAGAGCGACAAAATAAACACCGCATGGAAACTGGTGGGCGATTTCGCCAATCACATGCAAGCCGAGTCTTGTCTTCCCGATGCCGCCCGGGCCGGTGAGCGTCACAAGCTGCACGTCCGCGCGGCTTAAGAGCTGGCGGAGGCCAGCCGCCTCGTGTTCCCGTCCGATGAATGCGGTCCGCTGCATTGGGAGATTGCTGGGGCGAGGTTCGGAATCCCGGGCTGGCGCGTCGGCGAGCCGGTCGCGCACGGCGGCGAGGTCGCGGGCCAAATCGCGCGTAGAGGCGTAACGTTGGTTCCTATCTTTGGACAGGCAGCGCTCCACGATCCAAATAAAAGGAGCGGGAGCGGTGGCCCCAAGATGCTCTGGGGCATCGCGAAGGATTGCTGCCATCGTTTCCGCGTAGGTCGTTTTCCGGAATGCAGGACGCCCAGCCACCATTTCGTAGAGCACCGATCCAAAGGAAAACTGATCAGAACGAAAATCGACTTCGCTGCCGGTTGCTTGCTCCGGCGACATGTAACCCACGGTGCCCATCACCGTTCCATCTTCGCTGATGGCCGTACTTGCGTCCGGGCCTTGGGTGTTTTCGGGCTTTCGCAGCTTCGCCAGGCCGAAATCCAGTACCTTAGCGCTACCGTCGCAGGAAACCATCAGGTTCTCCGGTTTCAGATCGCGATGAATGAGGCCAATCTCGTGGGCCTTGGCCAGACCGTCGGCCACCTGCGCAGCAATTGCGACTGACTTGCGAAAAGGAATCGGACCGGAGGAAAGCAGGGCGCGCAACGTTTCTCCCTGCACGAGCTCCATAGCGATATAGTGCGTGCCGTTCACATGGCCGAGTTCATAGATTGTTACGATGTTCGGGTGATTGAGCGCGCCCGCAGAGCGAGCTTCCTGCTCGAAACGGGACAAGGCCTCGGGTTGACAACAGCGGTCTGGTGAAAGTGTCTTGATCGCGACCTCACGGCCGAGGCGAGTGTCCTTAGCGCGAAAAACCTCACCCATGCCACCGCCGCCCAATCGCTGAAGAATCTCGTAACTGCCGAATAGTGTGCCCGGGGAGAGCGTGGATGGTGCAGAGCCCGAGGTGAGAGGTGGGTTCATGGACTTACTCGTGCAGCCCTCCTCGGAAATGCCAGGGGGACTACTGGCTGCAATCGCGATTACGCTTGAGTCTTAGGTTGCTGCCGTCGACGGACCAAGACAGCCAGTTGGACACGCTTATGATATCCCAGATTGTCCTTGAACCGCGTTTTCCGATGGGAAGCTATCATGCCAAACAAGTGGGGCATGGAGATGAAGGGGGTTGTGGCCTCGGCCGCCGAGAAGGGATATGCGGTTGGCGGAGCGCACGCCATGTTCGAAGACTTACGCACTGAACAACAAAAGCTCTACGATCAAGGAAAATTCTCGCCCCTCGCTAGCCGGAACCTGTGCACTCGAGGGAAATAAGCAGAATAAAAGCCGCACCTGGGCGGTGCGGCCGGAAGAGATGCGTCATGGATCGAGTTAATTCGAGGCGCCACGCCGACGTGGCGCCCCCGAATTTCTTCAAGCTAGAAGCGAACGCGAGCGCCCACCTCGATCTGCCGGTTGCCTCCTGGTTCCTCCTGCGCCGATCCTCCACTCAGCGCTCCAAAACCATTTGGCCCAGAACCGCTGAACAGACCGCTTACGAAGAAGCCGTCCGGATCCAGGAATTGATTATGGTTGAAAACATTCGCAAAGACGCCCTGGATTTCCATGCTAATGCCTTCCGCCACCCGGAAATTTTTTCGGACGCTGAAGTCCATGTTCCAATAGGGCAGGCCGGGGATGCACCCGAAGCCGCAGTCCTTATTATCTAGTCCTAGAATCGGGTTGCGGAAGTCGTGAACTGCCGCCGGCCCGGCCTGGAAAAGATTGGGGAACTGGCCGCCGGGTTGAGAGTAGGCGTGACCGCTCTTGGCGTATGCAACCGGCACCGAATTTTCATTGCCGAAGTAGTTGACGTTATCCCCGGCGCCGTACTCCTGGCCATCTCCGGTCGCGGTATCAATCTCGACCGGCGCGCCGCTGCCGGCGGAGAACACTGTCGAAAATGTCCAGCCGCCCAGTGCGCGTCCCAGGAGGCCCGACTGCCCCTTGAAGAACGGCGGTTGGTAAACAAAGAAGAAGTTGTACACGAACTTCCGGTTGAAGGTCTGATCCCCGTACATCGTTCCCAAATTAAAGGGATCGTCCGGAGTGTATCCGCCGGTTGCCTGGACTAGCGCTCCAGTTCCCAGCGCCTTGGAATACGTAAAGTTCGACTGCAAGGTCAATCCCTTCCAGTCGGCCATCTTGAGGGATGCGAAACCAGCATTGTAGTTTCCGTAGCCGGAGCTGGCGTTATCCGCAGGTCCCGACGACATCTGGGGCGACGTGCCCCCGATGGCTGGGTTGATGTTGTTCATCATGGTGGTACCGAAAACAAAGCCCTGTCCGTTGCAAGCGGCGCAACCGACGCCGGCATCCATGCCACTCCACATGCTCCAGACCTGCGCCGTAGTGAGGTCTGCGAGTTCGTTGCTTACCACCGCGGCCGTGCAACTGGAAAACCCCTTGCAGTAGGCGGGGTTCATTGCCTTCTCGAAGAACGGTTGCGGCGTGATGCTGCTGGCCGCAAGCGGCTTGCCCGCGCCATTGCCGTTGCAACCGCCGCCCGCGAGACCCTGAACGCCGCCGCACAATTGCAGTACGACATTCTTATAGGCTTGAGCAAACTGCTGGCCGCCCCGCGTCATCATGTAGGGCACTGCGTTAAGGTTGAAGGGCTGGTACTCGTGCGTGATCCTGCGCCCGATGTAGCCAACCTCTAATATGACCTTGCGGGACAACTGCCGCTGGATGGTCAGGTTGACCGAGTCGACCTCATTGGGCCGGAAATTCGGATCCAGGGTCGAGGCGGTCGCGGATGAAATGCCATTCACTCCAGGATAATAGGGTTGGGGCAGGGTCGCTGACGCCTGCTGCAACGGCGCGCTCGAGCCATCCACGCCAATGCGAAACGCACTCGCGGCAGTGTTGGAGTCTGCGCCGCCGCAGGTGCCGTTACTAAGGCCGCTGAGGCACTGCGTGGGCTGGATGAGGCCGGGTCCGAGGAGAGGCACTAATACCAAATCCACACCGTTCAGGCGGCCAAAGATGCGGCCGTAGCCGATACGAACCACCGTATCGTCATGGCCGAAAAGATGACCCATCGTCGAGTTACTGTCAAAGTGCGGGCTCCAGGCCGCAGCTAAGCGCGGGCTGAATGAACCGTAGAACGGGTTATACGGATACTTCGGCGCATCGCCGGTATTGCCCAACAAGGCAAAACCGATTTCGGGATCGTAGTTTTGACCCTGCAGCGCCGCGCGCCTGCGAGAAGCCAGGTAGGCCGCACCTGAAATTGGCTCGTCTGACGAGTTGACCAGCTCCACTTGCTTGCCATTGGCTTCGACCGGCGGCATCTCCAGCGTCCAACCCAGTCCATAAGTGAAGGTGAACGTGGGCTTCATGTGCCAGGTGTCACTGAAGTAGACGTTGTAGTACGGGATGGTGCTTTTGTCGAATGCTGGGGTCCCGATGGGATTCAAGGTCAGAAGCGAGCCGGAGCGGGTGTATGCGACCTGAGCGATGGAAACCATGCCCAGCGCCGCCGCGCTAAGAGAACTGCAATTTGTGATGGTGACACCGGGCTGCGTGCAAAGCGGTATGTCTTGCGCGAGAAGCGATCCGGAGGTCCCGTCGCCCAGTTCGTAGACCAGCTGGTTATTGATACCTCCGCCGTTGTCGGTGCGCTGGTGGTAATCCCAATTGTGTTCGTAGGTGCCGCCAAACGTGAAGAGGTGGTTGCCTTTCAACATGGAGATGTCGTCGCGCACCATTTGATCGTGCCCGTCCCAGAAACGGTTGCGCGTGTTCTGCGTGTCGACGTTGTAGGGCCCGAGATCGTTCACTTGCCCATACCCGGCCGACTGGCCGCTCTCGATCTCGAGCGCTCCGCCCAGCGTGGCCGTTTGCGGCGTATCCCCGGTCCGCTTCCATTGCCAGAAGTTGCGCAGGAAACTGTAATGCATGTCGTTCGTGGTATTGGTCGTGATATTCGTGGTCAAGCCCGCCGTCCACAAAAAAGCCTGTTGCGGAAGACTGGACTGAGAAGCCGGTGTGCCAAGCGTGTCTCCGGAGAAGAAGCCTCCGATATCGACCTGAGCATCCGCGGCGGCTTTCAGCTCGAACCAACGATAGCTGGACATGAAGTGCCACTTCGGCGAAAAATCGTGGTCCAGCCGTCCGACTGCAAATTTGCTGGTCGTTGGTTGGGCAAGATTGGCCGAGAATCCTTGGATGTTCGAAGTGGTCCCGGCTGCAGGGTGGTCGCATAGCGTCTGAGTGCAGTTGGCATTCGAAGCTGGCTCGTACTTGTTCCAGATCGTCTGAACCAGGGGATTGATTCCAACTCCACGCGGGTCGTTGGCAGTTCCCGGGTAGGTGATTCCGTTGTAGATCACGGCAGTCGGGTTCAGGTTGTAGAGGGCGCCAGTCGCGTCGTCAGTCAGTAGTCCCAGCCTCAAGGTCGGCGAAGGAACGTTTCTAACGATGGTTTCGGAGTTGGGAAAATTGAAACCTTCATAATTGAAAAAGAAGTATGTCTTACCGCCCAGAAGGTCCTTGGGAATAAGCGGGCCGCCAATCGCTCCGCCGTAACGGCTGTAATGAAAGCTGGGAATCGGAGTGATCGGATCGTTGTGGTTGTTCTGCCAGCTATTCGACGACCAGTTGTTGTCTTTGTAATATTCGTAGGCCGTGCCATGCCAGGCAT
>Ga0210398_10003609_pt1 | contig 14755 bp, 13 predicted proteins | sample IncBWC4OmetaG_FD_161047 | JGI IMG/M metagenome (GOLD analysis project Ga0210398, IMG submission 161047) | Forest soil microbial communities from Barre Woods Harvard Forest LTER site, Petersham, Massachusetts, United States - Inc-BW-C-4-O | ecosystem: Environmental > Terrestrial > Soil >...
CGTGGGCGCTGGTCGCCGCGGTGGATAAATATATCGTTGAGAACGAGCCGTGGGCACTGGGCGAAAAACAGGACGAAGATAGCCGCTCGCGTTTGGCCACTGTGCTCTACACGGCGGCGGAAGCTCTGCGTATCGCGACCGCGCTGGCCTATCCGGTGATACCGGAGGCGACCGCAAAAATTTGGCTGCAGTTGGGGTTGGGAGACATCAAAAAGCTTGCCCTGGGCGAACTGGACTGGGGGCAGCTGCCCTTGGGAACCAAGCTGGGCGATATACAGCCGGTATTTCCGCGGGCCGACAAGAGCGCGATTGAAAGGATGCAGAAGATGGAAGAGGAGCAGCGAGTGCCGGCAGTGGCTGAGGCTCCCGCAGCGCCACCGCCGGCGCAGATAAACACGCCGGCAGCTCCGTCGCTGGTTCCGGCGGCGAATGAGAAAATATCGATCGATGACTTCGCGAAGATCGAGCTGCGGGTCGGGCTGGTGAAGGTCGCCGAAAGGGTGCCCAAGGCCGACAAACTTCTGCGCCTGGAGATTGATATTGGAACCGAAGTGCGGCAGGTGCTGGCCGGGATCGCCGAAGCGTATGCTCCGGAAGCGTTAGTCGGGCGGAAAGTGGTCATCGTGGCCAACCTGGCGCCGCGTAAGTTGCGTGGTATGGAATCAAACGGAATGATCGTGGCGGCATCGCTCGAAGGCGGGCAGCCGGTACTGGCGAGCTTTTTGGAGGATGTGCCCGTCGGGGCGAGATTGAAGTAAGAGGAGGATCGGTTCTGGTTCGAGTGGTGCCCGTCCCGGTACAAGAAAACCTCGCGCGACCATGTTTGTAGACTCTCACGCACATCTCGACGGCGAACGGTTTGCCTCCGATCGCGAACAAGTGATTGCCCGAGCGCGCGAAGCTGGCGTCGAAGCCATGGTCGCTATCGGCAATGGCGATAGTCCGGCGCAGGTTGATTGCGGAATCAAACTGGCCGAACAATACGAGTTCGTCTATGCGACCCTCGGCATTCATCCCCACGAAGCCCGGCTCGCGGATGAGGCTGCGTACCAGAATATGGAACGCCTGGCACGGCATCCCAAGGTCATTGCTTGGGGAGAAATCGGGCTAGACTACTTCTACGATCATTCGCCGCGCGAAGTGCAAAAAGCAGTCTTCCGGCGGCAAATGGATCTGGCCGCTGCTGCGAGACTGCCGATCGTGATTCACTGTCGTCCGTCGGAGGCGAGTGACAATGCGTGGGAGGACTGTTTCGAACTGCTTCACGAGCATTGGTCAAAGCAGAGTCTTGGCGGAATCCTGCACTGCTTCACGGGCAACTGGCGGCAAGCCCAGATCGGGCTGGAGATGGGGTTCATGATTTCGTTCGCCGGCAACCTGACTTTTCCCCAGGCGCAGCAGATTCGAGACGCGGCCCAGGAAGTACCGCTCGGTCGCATTTTGCTTGAGACGGACTCGCCATTCCTGGCTCCGGTGCCGCATCGCGGTAAACGTAACGAGCCCGCGTTCGTCAAAGAAACGGCGCGAAAGCTGGGCGAGTTGCGGGGATTGACGGCAGAAGAAGTTGGGCAACAAACCACCCGGAATTTCTACAATTTTTTCAAATTGGCTGAAACCGCTGAAAGCAAAATTTCGGTGCCTTGACCCTCCTGCCGGAGTCTTTCTTCTGATAACCTCAAGATTCAGATTCCATCATTTCAGAAAGAATTGAAATCCGATGCCTGATAACAGTTTTGACATCGTAAGCAAAATTGAACTGCAAGAGGTGTCGAATGCCATCCAGCAGGCTTTGAAGGAGATACACACCCGCTTCGATTTGAAAGATTCGAAATCTAATATAGAGCTGGAAAAGGATGCGATTGTTCTGCACTCCGCCGACGAATACAAGTTAAAGGCGGTGAATGACATTTTGCAGCAGAAACTGGTGAAGCGCGGTGTTTCGCTGAAGGGATTAACCTATGGCACGGTCGAACCGGCCGCCGGCGGAACCGCCAAGCGCAAAGTGACGATGCAGCAAGGAATCGTGATCGAAAAAGCGCGGGAGATCGTGAAGCTGGTGAAGGACTCGAAGAAGAAAGCGCAGGCCTCGATCCAGGGAGATCTGGTGCGAGTCAGCAGCAAGGACCGCGACACGCTGCAGGAAGTGATGGCCATGCTGCGCCAGCATGATTTTGGAATCGACTTGCAGTTTACCAATTACCGGACGAATTAAATCGAAACCTTCGACGCAGAGAAACTGCCGTTGAGGAAAAGCAGAGCATTAACAAGGGCCCCATCATTGAGCGCACCGCCTCTCATTAACGGGAAGGAAGTCTTCGACCTGCTGCACGAGGATCTTGCGGCGCTGGAGGGCGAGTTCGGGGAAGATACCGTCTCGGGAGTGCAGGCGATCACCGAGATTGGGGAGTATCTGCGAAACGGCGGCGGCAAGCGGATCCGTCCGGCGTTACTTTTTCTTGCGGCCAAGCTAGTTCATTACCAGGGATGCGGAGCGGTGCGCCTGGGTGCTGTGGTCGAGATCATTCACACCGCTACGCTGGTGCATGACGATATTATCGATGAGGCAAAGACGCGCCGCGGCCGGCCGGCCGCCAACACGCAGTGGGGCAACTCGAAGTGTGTTCTGGCAGGCGACTGGCTCTACATGCAGGCATTTAAGGTGGCCGTGCAGGAGCGCAATTTCCGCATTCTCGACAGCCTGATTGAACTGACGCAGCAGATGGTTGAAGGCGAACTGCTGCAGATGGAAAAGCTGGGAAAGCTGATCACGCTGGACGAACATTTCGATCTGATCTACCGCAAGACGGCGTGCCTTTTTTCCGTTTGCATGCGGCTGGGAGCGATTCTGGGGGGAGCAACCGCGGCCGAGGAAGAGGCTTTGGGCCAATACGGGCGCGACCTCGGCATGGCCTTTCAGATCGTGGACGACGTTCTCGACTTGACCGCATCCGAAGATGTGCTGGGCAAGCCCGTGGCCAGCGATCTGCGCGAGGGCAAGGTCACGATGGCGGTGATCCACGCGCTGGAGCGCTGCACCACGGACGAACGCGCCAAGATCGAGAAGATTTTGCGCGACCGGGCTTTCAACGGCGTGACTCACGCACAGATTATGGAGATTCTGCAGCGCTACGGCTCGCTCGAAGCCGCAACCGCACGAGCCTCAAGCTATGCCGAATCTGCCCGGGAAGCCATTTCTACTTTCCCGGATTCCGAGATTAAGCGGGCCCTCTTGTGGGCTCCTGAGTTTGTTGTGGCGCGCGAAAAATAGTCCCGCGCGATTGCGCAGGTCCCAACGATTGCTGATATTTTCGCATCTATTTCCCGCATCTATTTCCCGCATCCTGGGCAACCTCTTTCATCCTCCCAGCCACAAATAGTCAGGATATTCACAGGGCGCACCAATCCGTTCGTCACCTCAAAAACGTTATCAGAACGATCGTGGTACGAATCTGGCCAGGTAATCCAAAACAAAAAAGGAGATATCCCATGAAAAACTTGCTGGTTTGTCTACTGGCTGTGGCTTTCGCGATGAACTGGAGCGCTTTCGCGCAACAAGACAACAATATGTCGCAAACCCAGTCCGATCAATCCGCAGCCAAGGCGCCGCTCATGACGCTGAAGGGTACGATCAAGGCGGATGGCGACAAATACGCTTTCGTCAACGATAAAGATGGCAAAAGCTGGGACGTGATGAACCCCGAAGAACTCAAGGGACACGAAGGCCATCACGTTCAGCTTAGCGCTCACGTCTATGCTGATAAGGGCCAGATCCACGTGATGAGTGTGAAGATGCTGAAGGGCGGATCTATGACTAACGACTCGATGAGCAAGTAATTTGAGCTCTTTCCCAGCCGGGCGGGGCGGAGCGATCCGCCCCGTATTTTTGTCTGACACTGCTCCAAGCTCGATCGGGTCCCGGGTCCCACCGAACAGCCTCCTCCGATTTGACTTCCGGCACACAAATCTGTGACTGGAAGCACTGAAAGTTTTTCACAGTCGAGCCCATAATTCCGGCAGTTGGCGGGGATATCCGATAAAGCGGAAGGCCAACGAGAGGCATTGACATGGGATGGATCGCCAAAGAGCATCCACCTGTTCTCTCCTGGCCCTTGTGAAAGGCAACTCGCTCGGGTGCCTTGTCCGCGGCGGATGTGCCGCCAACGAAAAGGCGGCGGCTTCAGTCGAAGCTTTGCGAAAAAAGCGCCTTGGTTGCTAAGCGACGCGCCGACCCGTAAAGGGCCGAGAAACTCCGAGTGAACGCCGACCGCCAGTTTACTCACCCTGCGCGGGGAGAATCCTAAGGGAAACTTCTTGATCGATACACAACTGCGGGCGTCGTGTCCGGGTCTTTGGCTCGAGAGGACATCGTCGATAGTCACGTTAAAGCCGGGCGACTTTGAGCGACTATCGACCGCCCTTCCACGGGCGCAGACCGACGATGCCATTTGTCAGCCCGATGGACCCTCGAGACCAGGGGTTTGTGTAAAGCCTTCGACATGGCGGCCGAGTCGCGGAAGCCATTCATCACCACCCATTTGAAAAATCTGCATGCTCCTCCCCTCGGGTTGGGTGAAGGCCGCCATGGATGCAGAGGGAATAGAAAAAGCTTACGTGAGAGAATTTATTGAGAAGAAATACCGCTCACCTTTGGACAACCGCATATTTTGTGCGGCGGTTGATATTCTGTTAACTCTATATTCAGTCTGGCCGCTTGTGATCGGCTTTTCGCGGCAAAACTATTCTCACTGATAGGCGCAGTTTCGATAGGCACAGTTATCCAAGGCGCCGCTGTCAAGTGTGGCGGGTAACGCGCCTAAATTGAGAGGAACATGCAAAAGTCCAGGTTATTTCTTATCGCGTTTCTTGGTACCTGCGCCTTGCTGCCAAAGGTGGCAGCCCAAACCCAGCCGAAACCGGCCGCCGATCTGATCATCACGAACGCCAAGATATGGACCGTCGACCAATCGACGCCTACGGCAGAGGCGGTTGCGGTGTTGGGCGATCGTATTGTCGCAGTAGGTTCCAACGCGGGGGTCGCCTCTTGGCGGGGTCCAAACAGCCGAGTGATCGACGCGGCTGGCAAGCTGCTACTGCCCGGATTTAACGACGCACATGTGCATTTCCTTAGCGGCGGATCAAATCTAGACAATATCTACCTTTATGATGCCGCCAGCCCGGAGGAGTTCGCCAGAAGGGTCGGAGAGCGGGCAAAAATAACCTCAGAAGGCGAGTGGATTGAAGGCGGCAACTGGGATGATATGAAATGGATTCCGGCTCATCTTCCGACAAAGGAGCTCATTGATTCAGTTACTCCAAATACGCCGGTGTTTGTCAATCGATACGACGGCCACATGGCTCTGGCCAATTCCGTGGCATTGCGATTGGCCGGATTGACCTCCAAAACAGCCGATCCTCCCGGTGGCACTATCGTTCGAGACGCTCACGGCAATCCCACTGGGGTTCTCAAAGATGCTGCCATGGGTTTGGTTTACAAAGTGATGCCGGAGCAGACGCACGATCAACGGTTACGCGCCGCGAAACGAGCCTTGGCTCACGCTGCGGCACTAGGGGTCACCAGCGTGCAGGTCATGAATCCAAGTTATCAGGAAATCGCAATCTATTCCGAGTTGCTGGTTGGTGATGTCCTGACGACCAGGATTTATGCCGCGCCGCTAATCACGCAGGTTGATGATCAGGTCAAAATTGGCATTAGGCGCGCCTTTGGAGGACCCTATCTCCGAATTGGAGCATTGAAGGCATACTCCGATGGCTCAATCGGATCGAGTACGGCATATTTTTTCGACCCGTATACCGATCAACCGAATACCCGCGGGCTGCTGTCCGACGAAATGCAGCCCCTCTCACTGATGCATGATCGCATGATGCGAGCCGATGCCGCCGGCCTCCAGATCTGCACCCACGCCATCGGAGACGAAGGCATCTCACTCATTTTAGACATTTACTCCGACATCGTTAAATCGCACGGTGAGTCGGACCGCCGGTTTCGCATTGAGCATGCCCAGCATATGGCGGCAAAGGATTTTGATCGCTTTGCCCAGCTTCGAGTCATTGCGTCGGTTCAGCCTTACCACGCAATTGATGACGGTCGCTTCGTCGAGACCCGCATTGGCCACGATCGCGCGACCCGTACCTACGCATTCCGCACCTTTCTCGATCATGGCGTGCACCTTGCCTTTGGAACAGACTGGGAAGTTGCGCCAATGAACCCATTGCTTACGATTTATGCCGCAGTCACGCGCGCGACGCTTGATGGTAAGTATCCCGATGGCTGGTTTCCGGAGCAGAAGCTCACCGTTGAGGAGGCAGTGAGAGCCTACACGATGGGCTCTGCCTATGCGGAGTTTCAAGAGAAGGAGAAAGGATCTATTAGCCCAGGAAAGCTGGCAGACATGGTTCTACTTAGCGATGACATTTTTTCCATAGCTCCTTCCGAAATTCGGGCCGCGAAAGTCCTGAAAACATTCGAAGGCGGTCGCTTGATATGGGACTCTGATAGCAGAGGCAAGTACGAACTATCCGACCGATGAGCATTGTCCGGTGATCAGATTCGCTGTGGTGAGTCACGTTCTTCGCTGGCTTACGCACCTCGGTCTTGTCGTGATGGAGGCCACGTTTGCTGCCCTGCAGGGGGCATATTTTGCTCGTGTCAATCCCCTCGAGGAGTCGATAACCTTGCTGCGATCTAGAGCTTCTACGCTGATGTTCGCCGCCTATATAGTCTTCGCCCCGATTTCGTCAGCGCAAACGCCAATCGCTCTTGCGGTAGATGCTCGAGCCATCAGTGGACAAACCATTTCTGCCCACGAAGTATTGCCAGTCACCAGCCAAAGCACGGCCCGCGAAGTCACACTCGTTTTTCCCAAATGGATTCCTGGCGACCATGGGCCTACCGGACCGATTAATGACCTTGTCGGCCTGCATTTCTCCGCGAACGGAAAGACGCTCTCCTGGCGGCGTGACGCAGTTGATATGTACGCCTTTCATGTCATGGTGCCCGCAAGCACACTGCAGATGGAAGCCGACTTCTCGGCCGTAAACATCGGATACACCTCCACGCCAGTACAGGGTGATCTCAATTTCAACGCGATCGTCCTCTATCCCTCCGGCGCAAGATCGGACGATGTGCGAGTGCAACCATCGCTCCTGTTGCCTGCCGGATGGTCCTTTGCCACCTCGTTGCCAGGGACCCGGCGGGAAGGCGATAGCCTTCGCTTCGACGCAGTGTCACTCACCACGCTTGTCGACTCCCCCGTCATGATGGGATCTATCATGCGGGAGTTCAACATCACCCCCCAGGGCGAATCGCGACCACATTTTCTTGATGTCTTCGCAGAGACTCCTGAAGGTCTCTCTGTCGGTTCGGACCGCATCGAAGGATATCGCAGGCTAGTGAAAGAAACCGGCGTGCTCTTCGGCACGCGACACTACGACAGTTATAGGTTTCTTGTTGAAGAGCATGGACAGGCAAACGATGGCCTGGAGCATCATCAGTCAAGCGACGACCAGGTTCCAAGGCTAGGAATGGTTGACCCATCGTTTTCTTCGGAATCTGCCTACCTGCTGGCTCACGAGATGACCCACTCCTGGAACGGCAAATATCGGCGACCGGCCGGCTTGGCCACGCCCAACTACCAGGAACCGATGTTAGGCGACCTGCTTTGGGTTTATGAAGGCCTAACCAGCTACTGGGGTGAGGTGTTGGCTGCGCGGAGCGGGCTGATGACTCCGGGAGCCTTCCGAGAGCGACTGGCCAATGACGAGGCGGAACTCGATTACACGAGCGGTCGCGATTGGCGGTCTTTGCAGGACACCGCGATCGCCGCACAACTCCTCTACCAGGCCTCACCGTACTGGAAGAACCAACGTCGTGGTACCGACTTCTACGTTGAAGGGCCCTTACTGTGGCTTGAAGTGGACGCCACCATGCTCTCCCAGAGTCACGGTGCTAAGAGCCTTGATGACTTCGCCCGCGCGTTTTATGGGAATCTTTCTCAGGCTGGAAAGGGGGACAGCTCCGCGGTGTTTCCCTACACATTCGAAGATGTAGTCCGAACTCTGAACTCCGTTGTGCCCTACGATTGGGCGACGTTTTTCCGGCGGCACCTCGATTCTTTGCGGCCCGAACCTCCCGCTCAAGGACTCGAGGCCAGCGGGTGGCATGTTGTGTACGAGGAAGTGCCTAGCGGCGCAACTGAGAATGCCACGAGCGCGAACGGTGTCAGTGATCTCAGTTATTCGATTGGTCTGACCATCAATAGAGAGGATGAGATCGTTGAAGTGTTGCCTAACTCGGCCGCCGGGCACGCCGGGCTGGCGCCAGAGGGGAAGATCGTAGCTGTGAACCAGCTCGCTTACTCGCCTGACGTATTGTGTGACGCGATTGCGGCTGCAAAGAACAACCAGCGACCCATAGTGTTGTTGATTCTTCGAGATAGGGTGTACGCAGACTTTCCAGTCGATTACCATGGCGGATTGCGATACCCGCGCCTAGAGCGTCTCGACGGTCGACCAGATCTGCTATCCGCAATATTGAAACCTCGCAGCAACTAGTCCCTGGTGACAGATTGTGCGTCTATGATTGAACCGTCGTTATTTGGATCCGCGTGATGCGGGATGGCGTACACAGTTCCTGTCCGCTGCTCGGCGCGCTCGCAGTTGGTATCAACTGTTTGTGAAGTCATGATGAAATTCAGCCTACGGAGGCAATCTTTGTGGCTCTAGAACGCGCCTTGGTCTTCACCTTGGCTTTTATGCTCGCAGCCGGTCCATCTCTCTCCAGCGCAAAAGACAAGAAGTCCGCCAAAACAGCCGACGACCAGACGCCGGGATGGAACGACTCGCAGATGCAGCAGCCGGCCACCGAGTCGCTTGATCTCAATACGTACAACGCAATTCGCGAAGAGGGCCTGGAGCACTCGCATGTGATGGATTACGCCGGCGCGCTGGCCGACGGAATAGGCCCTCGCCTGACGGGCTCGCCGAATATGGCGAAGGCCAACGCCTGGACCCGGGATCAACTCACCAAGATGGGCTGCGTCAACGCGCATTTGGAAGACTGGGGCGAATTCGGCATGGGCTGGCAGCAACTCAACACCTGGGTTCGCATGACCGAACCGGATACGGCCGTCTTCGTAGCTCAAGCCGCTCCCTGGTCGCCCTCCACCAATGGGCCGGTGACCGCGCAGGCCCTCTCTGTCGTGATTAACGACGAGAGTGATATTGGCAAATACAAAGGGAGACTTTCCGGCAAGATTGTCCTGCTCGGCCCCATGCGCGATGTTCCAGTGCCAGGCAAACCTCTCTTTGCGCGCTACACCGACAAGGAACTCAAGGATCTGGAGTCCCTTCCACTGGAACGCGGTCAGGCGGATATGCAGGCGCGCATCGAACGCTTTCTCAAGCGCACAAGACTTGCCAGTGAGATCATTCCCTTCTTCGCCGAAGAGAAGGTCGCAGGCGTCGTGGTTCCCAGCCGCGATGGCGAGAACAGCGGAGGCACAGGGATCATCTTCGACGACAATGGCGCCGCGCTCGGTCGCGCTCCCTATCATAGAGACACGGCGATGCCATTTCCCGTCGTCGTCACCCAGATTGAGAGCTACGGCCGGGTCTTTCGACTGCTGCAGAACCACGTCCCGGTCTCGATTGAGATGAACGTCGAAACCAAGTTCACGGGAGACCACGAGCACGGCTTCGACACAATCGCCGAAATTCCCGGAACCGATCCTAAACTGAAGGACGAACTCGTCATGGTAGGCGGCCACCTGGACAGCTGGATCGCAGGTACGGGTGCTACGGATAACGGGGCGGGCGCGGTCGTCGCTCTGGAGGTTATGCGCATCCTGAACGCGCTCAAGGTCAAGCCGCGGCGGACCATCCGCGTTGCCTTGTGGTCTGGCGAGGAGGAAGGACTCTTCGGCAGCAAGAACTACGTAAGCCAGCATTTTGGCAGTGTCCCGCTTTCCACTGCTCCGGACCAGGTCGTACTCCCGGAATTCCTTAGGAAACCAGCGGGGCCGCTCGTTGCCAAGCCCGAGCAGAGACTCGTCTCTGCCTATTTCAACGTCGACAACGGTACTGGCCGAATTCGCGGCGTCTACACCCAAGGCAATGTTGCGGTGGATGGCATTTTCGAGCAATGGATGGCTCCGCTGAGAGACCTCGGCGTGACCACCCTAACTAACCAGAATACCGGCGGCACAGACCACCTGTCGTTTGATGCCGTCGGCATCCCCGGCTTCCAATTCATTCAAGACCCGATGGACTACGACACACGCACCCACCATTCCAATATGGATACCTATGAGCGCCTGCAGCCCGCGGACCTGAAGCAAATCGCCGTTGTGGAGGCCATCTTTGTCTACAACGCCGCAATGCGCGAACAGATGATCCCGCGGAAGCCTTGGCCTCATCCCGAATTACGCGACCAACAGACCAAACCACTTCCGGATCTCTATCCCACGGCCATTCTTCCCGATGCTGGCAAGGGCCCTGAGACAAACAACGTCCTGTCGCCCTCCTCAAATTTCGCGGATCGTCCTGATAGAAGGCCTCGAACTGGTTGATGCGCTCGGCATTGAGCGGGCAAAACTGGGGGACTGCCGAACCCTCAGTCTGCCCGATTTGATGACGAGCACCTTTGCTAAAAAGCTAGGCGACTTGTAAGACGATCTTGCCCCTAGCGTGTCCCGTTTCATTGAGTTCGTGAGCGTGCCGCGCCTCGGACAGCGGCATCACCGTTTCAACCATCGGCCTGATCTTCCCGGAATCGACGAGGGTTGCAAGTTCAGCCAGTAGTGATGAACCTCCCTGAGCAGATACGAAGGCCGAGCGCACACCGTGATTCGCAGCCTCATCTTCCGAGGGTAGGCCAACAATCGAAACCAGAATCCCGCCTCGGTTTAGAGTTTTCCACGAACGCTTCTGCGTGTCGCCGCCGATGGCATCGAACACAACGTCCACGTCATGCACGACATCCTCAAATTCCGTCTTCTCGTAATCAATCGGTTCGTCCACGCCCAATTGCCGCAGAAACGCTTGATTCCGGGTGGACGCTGTCCCGATCACGTACGCACCCTTCCATTTCGCGAGTTGAACGGCAAAGCTGCCCACGCCTCCGGCTGCGCCATGAATCAATATTTTCTGGCCTTCCTTCAATCCAGCAGCGTCGAACAACGCCCGCCAAGCGGTCACCGCGCCGACCGGAATCGTAGCGGCATGCACGTGGTCGATCGATTTTGGTTTGAGCGCCGTTTCTATATCCTTCACCACCACGTATTCCGCGTAAGCGCCGAAACCGTGAGCCGTGACATCCGGGCGGGCATAGACTTCATCGCCCTTTTTAAATGTCGTGGCCCCGGAACCCACGGCTTCGACAACCCCGGAAACGTCCCAGCCCGGAATAAACGGTAGCGGGAGGGGAATGTGATCCTTCAGGTAGCCGGCTCGGATTTTCCAGTCGATGGGATTTACTGATGCAGCATGAACTCTTATGAGTAGTTCACCGGAACCGGGGGTCGGGCGCGGTGAATCTTCGAACCGGAGCACTTCCGGGCCGCCATAGTTGTGGACTCGCACTGCTTTCATGTTTTCCATTTGAGCATCTCCTTCGGCAATTCAAAGTTCAGGTTGGGTTCGATGAGTCTTCCGCTTGCACCTACGCTGGTACTAGCTCAGTCGAAACTTGTTGGAGTCTTTGAAACGAACGGTTCGAGCAGTGATTTGAAGCGCAGACTCAAGTGCAGTTCTTCACTTTCCCGTTCAAGCAGCTTATGCGGATCAGATGAGGTCTTCGGCGTGTTGCGGACATATGCCAGCCGCCCGAGCCAAAGAGCATGTCCGAGGTCTTTTGCGTTGCGCCCATGAAAAGTCACCCAGCCAGAGTCGGGAACCCAGCGATGCCCCCCAGCCGGACCTTCCGCCAGGAGCGCATCGTGGATTGACCGCGGAAATGAGATGTCAACGATCCCGCCCGTATGGACGTGTCCAACCTCCGCGTGTCCGAACCGGAATTCCCGACCTCCAAAACGGTGGGGGTGAATGGAGATACTAGACCAGGCGGAGACTTCTGCTGCGAGCGTTCTCAGGCCTTCCGGCATTCGATACTCCATCGATAGGTTTTTCGATGCCTGAAAACGACCGCTCGATTCAGCGACCACAATTCAGTTTCGACCATCCAAAATAGTCAAAAGAAGTGGCATTATTTGTAGACGTATCCCCCTCGCTCGGGCGGATAATCGGTTTCCTGGAAGGAGTTTCTACAATGAGCAGCCCAGCCCTTTTGCAATCACTGAAGGAAGGCATTCTCAGCCAAGCGAGCGTCAAAGCCGTCTATGGCGAACCAATCGCTGCCCAAGGCAAAACGGTCATCCCAGTTGCCAAAATAATGTATGGCTACGGCGCGGGTGCGGGCGCGGGTGGTGTCGGCGATTCCAGTGCGCGGGGCGAAGGCGGGGGGGGTGGGGGAGGAGTACTGGCTATTCCCGTGGGAGTCATAGAGGTAAGCGATCAGCACACCCGTTTCGTTCCGATTACTGACCGCAAGAGATTGGTTGGAGCCGTTCTTGCGGGAATCGGTCTCGGCATGTGGCTAGGTTGGCGCAGACGGCGTTGAAATCGCGTCGGCGTCCGGCCATGCATTGGACGATCCAGCGAAAGAGTGCGTATTGGTAGTTACCGCTGGGTCCTTCGCCCCAGGAACGCTACGCTGCTCGCTTCGGTTTGATGGGATGCAGCCGAGAGCGGTCCTTTTCCTTGATTTGCTCCGTCGAAACAACTCGGCGGCCAAGGTCTGCGATTTTCACAAGCTCGGCCTGGATTGCTTGTAGCCGTTCATTCCTCTGTCCGTGAGCGACTTGAACATCTCTTACATTCCCGCCGTCGCGCCGAAACTGTTGATTCAACTCTTGAATGTTAGCGATTTCCAGGCGGAGGCCCGCAATCTTGTCCCGAAGAACTCCTAGATGATCCATATGCTCATAATAGCTCACCCGACATGTTGCAACACGATGGCAACCGGCCAAGTTGTCGTGCGGCTAGCAGTTGTGCTGACTGCTCCATTGCAAGAAATTCAAGGCTAAAGCCGACCGCGCTAAGATGTCTGTTCAAAATTGAGCAGTTTCTTAAACGACCTAAGGCTATCCTCGGCGGATTGAAAAAGACCAAGGCGGTGCTGCATGAACCGAACGCAGAACAGGTCGCGCATCGAGTCCCCCATCCTTGTCAACCCTTTGGCGATTCAGTTTGTTGGTCCTTGAGAGCCAAGTTCAGTTCCTCACTCTCTTCTCCAGCGGCTTCCACTCTCGCCCAACTTCATCACAGGTCACCCAAGTTCTTGTGTTGCCTTACGAAACGGAGCCCCGCAATGACACGAATTTTGATCGCAGACGATAGCCCGCCCCTTCGATGTGGGCTACACACTTTGCTGGGACTGAATGCAGACTGGCAAGTCTGTGGCGAGGCTGTGGATGGTCTCGATGCCGTCGAAAAGGCGCACCAGCTGACCCCCGACCTTATACTGATGGACTTCTCCATGCCGCAGATGGATGGCGTACAAGCAGCCCGGAAAATCGCCGAATCTGGCACAGACATTCCGATCCTGCTCTTCACTTTGAACCTTTCGCCTCAGATCATGGAATTGGCTCGCAACGCAGGTTTACGTGGAGCGATGTCAAAGTCGGAAATCAGCAAGTTGCCCTATGCGATCAAGGCGATTCAGCGCGGCGAGACTTTTTTCTATGCCAGCTAGATCGCCGTTTTTGCGTCGATTGCGCCGTCTTGGGAGCCCGTTTCACCCCACGGTAGCCCATCGGAGCCATTCCCAGCGTAAGGCTCGCAGCATATGGTGGTTGTAAGCAGCACTTGGGGGAGGGATCTTCAGGCGACGGGTTCCGCGACTCGATTGAGTCTGGAGCGTTTTCGTTTGTGGTCCGCGGAGAGGGAAATGAGTTTGTTTCAAGAAGGACCGAAAGACCAAAGCATTCAAACCGGACTGGCATCAGTTCTTGCAGTGTTGTTTCTTGTGGCCACCGTAATCTTCTATAGATTTTTCCGCTATTTTCCAGCCTGAGTATCCTGCACGTGCTAATCGCTAACGGACTGTCACTCTTAAGTTGGCGGTCTGCCCAGCCGCGAAACCCCGGCTACGCCCTGTGCTCGAAGGGTTTTTCCCGCAGCAGTCGCAACTGGTTGAGCCACAAACTCAGGATTGACTCTCCGGGCAGCGCCAAGAGAGTAAATCATTGGGCCAGTGTGCGCCGCAGAACCCGTTATCCTTCCGAGTGCGTTAGGTTTTGTTCACGGTAGTTTCGTAAAGACCCCACAGTCGTCCGGGGCATAAATGTCCGCATCGCTGTGGTGAGCCGACCACCAAGCAGTCCACTTTCGATAAATGGCCGCACGTGCGGCAGGATCGCCCGGTGTCGTTCGATGAGTTAGCCTCGTCAGTGCCTCTAAGATTGCGGGCAGTTTGTTGTCCTCGAGTGCAGAGGGAATGGCAGAGGTTAGTACCGCAACGGGTGGTCTCTCCCTATGAGGTTCTGGGCGACGCTTTTAAGAAATGTTGCATCCTCTGGCCGTTATGACGGCAGCCGTCGCAACTATTTTTCTCCGCGAATAGAAAACGGGAATCTGGCACGGGGCGATGTCGCCCCGTGTCGCAGAACAAGTGGTATGAGATATGTACCTGAGACACGTAGTAGGCGACACCCACGAAGATTCCGAGCGGGCGCTCGGA
>Ga0210398_10003610_pt1 | contig 14755 bp, 10 predicted proteins | sample IncBWC4OmetaG_FD_161047 | JGI IMG/M metagenome (GOLD analysis project Ga0210398, IMG submission 161047) | Forest soil microbial communities from Barre Woods Harvard Forest LTER site, Petersham, Massachusetts, United States - Inc-BW-C-4-O | ecosystem: Environmental > Terrestrial > Soil >...
CGCTCGCAGAACACGCGGACTTTTGCCGGATCGAGGCCGAAAATACCGCACAGCGTCCGCCGGGTGAGAAACGGCGTCTGCGTGCTCGACCGAATGTTGAGCCGATGCGATTCATCAAACCAGCCGATCGCGCAGTGTGTTTCCAGATGCGCATGCTGGACGCGCGGGGTGACATAAGTGGCCTCGTGCACGACTTCGGCTTCGGCAAAACCTCCCTCGACATTGCCGATATGGCTGCGGACCTCGGCCACGATATTGCGCCCCGCGTTGTCGATGCGGGCTTCCGGCCCCTTGTCGTGGAGGATCGGCGCGCCAGGCTGCATCGCGACTTCCGGATCGAACACGGCCGGAAGCAATTCGTAATCGACCTCGAGCTTACAGCAACCGGTTTCGGCGGCTGCCTCGGTTTCGGCAATCACCGCAGCGACCCGCTGGCCGATGAAGCGGACGACATTATCCAGGACGGCGGTGTCATCGGGATCGCCGCTTTCATCCTCGTGTCGCGCGCTCGAATAGAGCTTTCGTGGCGCGTCTTCCCAGGTCAGAACGGCGCGCACGCCCGGCACCGACATGGCGGCGTCTTTGCGGATCGATTTGATCCGCGCATGGGCATGCGGCGACCGCAGCAGCTTGAGGTGCAGGAGTCCGGGCGGCGCGACGTCGAGCGTATATTTGGCACTGCCGCTGACAACGGCCGGTCCGGCGGGTGCCGCCACGCTGCGCCCGCAAGCGCTCCCGGCCTCGGCCTCCTCGACCTGGCGCACGCCGCGAATGGCGTCCTCGATCGCGCCATAGCCGGTACAACGGCAAATATTGCCTTTCAAGGCCCAGGCGAGATCCTGCCGCTGCGATTGATTCAGACTCGCCGCCGTCATGACCATGCCCGGCGTACAGAAGCCACATTGATACCCTTGCGCTTGCAAGAAGGCCTGTTGCATCGGATGCGGCTCGCCATCCGTCGCTAGGCCTTCGATCGTCGTGACCGCACGGTTTTCGGCGCGATAGGCCGGAAAAATGCAGCTATGCACCGGCTCGCCGTCGATTAGCACCGTGCAGGCGCCACAATCGCCCGCGTCACATCCTTTCTTCACGCCGAACCATCCGAGCTCGCGCAGAAACGTCCGCAGGCACTGTCCGGGACGAGGCTCGGCGGCGTGGCCTTTTCCGTTCACCGAAAGAGTCATTTGGGCCCTTCTCCGGCAAGTTCTTGGCGAATCTCTTCGGCAAATTGCAGTGTCATGTGCCGACGCCATGCCGGTGAGCCGTGAACGTCGTCGTAGTAATGCTGGATCTCAGCTTCGAGCCGCTCGCGCAATGCGTCACGTGTCGGCAGGTTTGGAAACGACAGCCGGATCGGACGCGGCGTGGACGCCGTCACGGTGAGAGCGAACGTATCGTCGTCAGGCGACAATGTCCCAATCAGCAACGCGGCCGAGCGGCCAAGCGGGGCGAGCGAGATTTGCCGAAAGGCGGCATGCCGGCGCAACGCCGAAAGCGGCAACGCGATGGAGCGAAGCAACTCGCCGGGCGCCAGCGTGTTGCATTGCGGTCCCAATACAAAATCGTTGACCGCAACGCGCCGTTCATCGCCGGCCGGCGTCCAGATCGTGCATGTGCCATCCAATGCCGTGGTCAGCGCAATCATCGGTCCCGCCGGCAACGCCATGCAAAGATTGCCGCCTACCGTTGCCGTGTTCCAGATTTTGAATGAGGCAAGGAACGACCGGCAACATTGATTGAACAGCGGCGTGGCGGTCCAATTGGACGGATACGTCGTTCCGTCCAACTCCGCGATTTTGCAAGTCGCGGCAATCTGCAGGCCTTGCTCGGTGATTTGCAGGGCAGGCCAGCCAAAGTCGACGATGTCGATCAACCTCGTGAGCGAGGGCTGCGGCTCGGAAAACAACCAGGTGCCGCCGGCAAGCCACGCATCGCCCTCTTGCCAAGCCGGCAATTCCGCGCGCCGGCGCGGCCTCACGATTGCCGTGATGGTGTTGAGGTCCATCGAACACTACTGACCATGCTCGAGCAGTCATGCACTGCGTTCAAGAAAGCAAAATCGACGCCAACCGACCGCTGTCCGTGCCGCAATTAGCGGTTTGTCACTTCACCGGCTCGCCGGCCGCGATCCAGGATGCCAGGACAAGGCGCTCTTGCGGGGTCATCTCGGTAATGTTGCCGGGCGGCATCGCCTGCGAGCGCACGGCAAAGATCTCGATCAACCGGGCATGCCGGCGAATTTGTTCGTCGTTGTCGAGCATCACGCCTTTTGGCGCAGCCGGTATTCCATCCCAGACCGGCTCCGCCGCGTGGCACATGCTGCAGCGGGAAATGATGATGTTCGAGACTTGCTTGAATTTCGGCGTCGGCGGCAGCGCGCCAGTCGTGACTGAGGCCGGACCGGCAGCCGAGAGCCACGCAATCGCCGCCATGCCGGCGGCGGCAACGCTCCAGGTCCACCATGGATTGCCTTTGCCTTCATGGCGCGAGTTGTAGAAGTGGCGGATGACGGGTCCGATCAGGAGCACGATCGCGACGATCACCCAGTTGTACCGCGTCGCAAACAGCAGGGGGTAATGGTTGCTGAGCATTAGAAACACGACCGGGAGCGTCAGATAATTATTGTGCACCGAGCGCTGCTTGCCGATCGCGCCCCAGGCCGGGTCGGGCTCTTTGCCGGCGAGCATCGCCTCGACCGTTTTCTTTTGAAACGGAATGATGATGACGAAAACATTCGCTACCATGATTGTGCCGATGAGCGCGCCGATCTGCGTAAAGGCGCCAAGCCCGCTGAAAACGTGCGTGAAGCCGTAGGTCAAGGCGACAAGATAAACATAGCCGACGATCGCCATCGCCACCTCGTGCCGACCCAGCGGCGACCGGCACAGCGCCTCATAAGCCAGCCATGAGACCGCGAGGCTCACAAAGGCGATGCTCGCGGCCTCGGTCGCGGTGAGATCGAGCACAGACTTATCGATCAGGAAAATATCCGCGCCAAGGTAATAGACGAGGACCAGGAGCGAGAATCCCGACAGCCATGTCGTATAGGCTTCCCACTTGAACCAGGTCAGGCTGTCTGGCATTTGCGCCGGAGCGACCAGGTATTTCATCATGTGATAGAAGCCGCCGCCGTGAACCTGCCATTCGTCGCCCTTGACGCCGTTGGGCAAGCCGGGTCGCGGCCTGAGGCTGAGATCGAGATGAATGAAATAAAATGAGCTGCCGATCCACGCGATGCCGGCGATGACGTGCAGCCAGCGGAGGATGGCACTCACCCATTCGCTGAGCACAAGCTCCACGGTGTCAAGCTCCTTCGTATCGCTCCGGCATTCTCACCATGCCAGATCGGGCGCGGCTTCTTCAAGCGCTTCGGCGGTGAATTCTTTCAACCGACGGATGACGACGATCGACGCCGCTAGAAATAGACATGCCCGGCAACGAGGCCGGGCATGCCATTGCTTTGGTGACGGTTCGAACCGCGATTACTTGAAGTGATAGGTCGTCCCCACATAGGCCGTGCTTTCGATCGACGTGGCAGGAGCAAGGGTCGAGAACAGGGCCGCGTTGTGGTTGGTGCCGAACTTGTTGTACCAGTACCGATAACCGACATAGGTGTCCCAGATTCCAGGCTTGGTCCAGAAGACCTTCGACGCATCGAGGCTCAGACGAACGTCCTCGAACACTTCGGTCTTGGTTTCGTTGTTGTTGAAGCCGCCAACCGCACCGAAGCACCCGATCGCCAGGCAGTTCGCGGTGGAAATGCCGGTGCCCTTCGGGCCGCGGATGTTGGTAATGTCGATGATGCGGAGTGGATCGGCCCAGCTGCCAAAGATGCCTCCCAGCGGGATGGCGTCGAAGATTTCCACGTTCCAATCCGGTTTGAAGTTACGGTCGCCGCTGAACGAAGCGCCGCCGATGCAGGTGCCGCCGCCAAAGCCGGCAGCCGGGCCTTGCGCATCGCCGAAGCCGGGCGGTCCGCAGGCGTTGAATTGGTTATGGGTGTATTCCTGGCGAGCCAGCACACCGACCAACAGCGTGCCGAATTGCTTCGGAATGGCGATATCGAAGTTCAGACCCACCAGGTATTGGGTGGTCTGTTCCGACAGGTAGTTGTTCTGCACGCCGGCAGTAAACCCACCCTCGAACCCGACGTCGTTGAACAGGAAGTTGCTGAACACCTTGCTGTGCGTGAGCTCGTTGAAGCCGATCGTGCTTCGGGTGAAGCCGAAGAACTCACGCGAGCCGACGGCGCCGGGTTCGCCGAGAATCGGGTCTTTCTTGCTGTATTGGTCCACTTCGAGGTGGATCAGGTTCGTGCCGTATTCCCAGACGTCGAAATGATCGACGCTGCCCTGAGCCCGGTAGAATGAGTTTCTCACCCCGGCAACGCCGCCAGGAACGGTGTCGCTCATCCCGGAGACACCCGGATCGGTCGAGTTGAAGTACCACGTCGCGCTCACCGAAGTGTCGTTCACGAAGAAGAACGGCACCGGTTTCGGCGGCGGCGCCGCCTTGACCGGCATATCGGCAGCGTAAGCATAGCCGCCCGCTGACCCCGCGAGCATCGCGGCCAACACGACCGCCCTTAATTTCGATTTTCTACGGTTCTCGATCATAGCATCCCCCTGCGCCTTCATAGTGGTCCCGAACTTTCCGACACTCCACGGCCAGCGATCCAAGTGTTTCGGACCGTTAACCTTCGTGATCAGATTACGTGGAGCCGGTTCCACTCAAAGCTCTTAGTTTGGGCAGGTTTCTGCCTCTTTGTTGTTTGGGAGAACAAATGCCGGGCGATTTCTCGGCGAAACCGGAATGAAATAGCGCGCGATTGTCGCCCGAGAAATATTTGAAAAATAGGCGTTATTGACAGATGTCGCGCCAAATAAGCCGGAGCGCGGCAAGGCCGGCAAGACCCGCTGTGCGGCGATTACGGGGCGCCTAATTTTTGACTGCCCGCTTGACTAAACAATTGAATATTTCTCGATGCGACAAAATTGAGACACTTTTTGCACTTGCTCGAAGCCTGTGGCCTGATGAAGCCAAGCCCGTGTGCACTTGAGTGTCGGATCGAGTCATAGAAATCGACTCAGTTATGGACGTGGGAGAGCACGCTGTGTCTACAGGCGTCTGCTACGAGCCAGAGCAAGCTGCGCCACTTTCGGGGAGCGGGACCAGCAGGCGCCCAACCGAAAGGAGGCCCCAACCGACATCGGGCCTCCCGGTCGGGGAACGGCCATTCGGCGTCGAATGCGTAATCCATTTGGAGGGGGATAGGGAAGCCAGGACCTATCGGCGCCGAGTTACGTCCGCCATTTGCGGCGCAGCACCTGTGCCAAAATTGAAAAAGGCTACCTTCAAATCCAGCAAGGCTACCAAGACGAGGGCGGTCGAAAGGGGCCAATGCGTCGCAAGAGCACGGCTCGCCACGGATTATTATTGCGGCGTGGTGCCTCTTTGGGCACCGATTGCCGCTATTTGCCTCCTTTTGCTGGCGCCGATTTTGCCTGATGATGTTGTCTTGAAACGGTCGACTCCGACTATGGGAGCCACGGCCGTACTGCCGGACACGCGTAACAATCTCGATGCATGACGTCCCGCCACAAGGTACCTCGCTTGGAGCTGAGCCGCTGTTGAGAGCTATCAGTATTACCAAGCGGTACGGCTCCTTTCTGGCCAATGACGGCATCGACCTCGATCTATTTCCAGCCGAAATCCATGCGCTGCTCGGCGAGAACGGCGCCGGCAAATCGACGCTGGTCAAGGTGATGTACGGCCTCATTCAACCGAACGAGGGCGAGCTGCGCTGGATGGGGAATAAAATCGTCCTCGCCGGTCCATCCGAAGCGCGCGCGCTTGGAATAGGAATGGTGTTCCAGCATTTTTCGCTGTTCGAGAACCTGACGGTGGCGGAGAACGTCGCGCTCGGGCTGGCGCCAACCGAATCATTCACCGCCATATCCGAGCGGCTCGCTGAAACCGCGCGCCTCTACGGCTTGCCGCTCGATCCCAAGCGGGAAGTCTGGCGGCTCTCGGTCGGCGAGCGACAGCGCATCGAGATCGTGCGCGCGCTCATGCAAAATCCCAAGCTTTTGATCCTCGACGAGCCGACGGCTGTGCTCACCCCGCAGGAGGCCGATCAGCTTTTCGTCGTGCTCGGCAGGCTCAAGGGCGAGGGGCGAGCCATCTTGTACATCAGTCACAAGCTCGACGAGGTCAAACGGCTGTGCGACACCGCGACCATCCTGCGCGGCGGCAAAAAGGTCGCGACCTGCAATCCTCGCCAGGAAACCGCCGTTTCGCTCGCCCGGATGATGGTTGGTGCGGACATAGGAGAGGTGAAAGCGGCGTCTCGGCGCGACGTGTCGGTGCCGCGGCTCGTTATCTATCAGCTTTCACTCGCGCCCGACGATCCTCATGGTACGCATCTTGACCGGGTGTCGCTCGAAGTGAGGGGCGGAGAAATCGTCGGCATCGCGGGGGTCTCCGGCAACGGCCAGGACGAATTGTTTGCCGCGCTGTCCGGAGAGCGACTGTCGCCCAGCGAAGGAGCGATCGTCATCGACGGCCTGGCGGCCGGTATGCTCGGCGTGAACGAACGTCGCCGCATGGGCGCGGCCTTCGTGCCGGAGGAACGGCTCGGCCATGGCACGGCGCCGCGGATGAAATTGTCCGAGAACGCGCTCCTCACCGGCCACGCCGCGAGTGGCATGGTCAAGCGCGGCTTCATCGACAAGTCCGCGACCCTTGCCGCCGTCGACCGCGCGACCACCGGCTTCGACGTGCGCAAGGCCAAGCGCGATCCGGAAGCAGTAAGCCTGTCGGGCGGCAATTTGCAGAAATTCATCGTTGGCCGCGAGATCCTGCGCGAGCCCGGCGTCCTGGTGGTGAGCCAGCCGACCTGGGGCGTTGATGCCGGCGCGGCGGCGACCATTCGCCAGGCCCTTATCGATCTAGCCGGCCGTGGAACGGCCGTGCTGGTCGTGAGCCAGGATCTCGATGAGCTTCTCGAGATTGCCGACCGTACCGCCGTGATGTTCCACGGCAGGCTGTCGGCGCCGCTGAGCGCCGCCGAGGTCACGCGCGAAAAGCTCGGACTGCTCATGGGCGGTGCCAAGACCGGCGAGGAGCCCAGCGTCGAGGAGGCGAGCCATGCCGTTGGTGCTTGAGCGCCGATCGGAACGCTCTGCCACGATCGCGATTGCCTCGCCGCTGATCGCGATCGCTCTCACCTTGGCGACGATGGCTGTGTTGTTTGCGATTCTCGGCAAGAACCCGGTCGAAGCCCTCGACGTTTACTTTCTCGAGCCGCTGACGGACCCCTATTCGCTGGGCGAGATCGCCGTCAAGGCGACGCCGCTGGTAATGATCGCCATCGGTTTGTCGCTGTGTTACATCGCCAATATCTGGAACATCGGCGCCGAGGGACAATTCCTCGTCGGCGCCGTGGCCGGAAGCTGGCTTGCGGTGCGCACCAATGGCACCGACGCCGGTCCCTGGGTGCTGCCGGCGATGCTGCTGTTGGGCGCACTCGGCGGCGCGCTCTATGCGCTTATTCCGGCGATTTGCAAGGTGCGTTTCGGCGCCAGCGAAATTCTCACCAGCCTGATGCTGGTCTATGTCGCCAATTTCGGTTTGGACTATCTGGTGCGCGGACCCTGGCGCGATCCGCACGGGATGAATTTCCCGACCACCGCCGAATTCGATCCGGTCGCCACCGTGCCGACCTTGATCGAGGGCGGCCGCTTGCACGCCGGCGCGATCGTCACCTTGCTCGTCGTGATGGCGGCGACCGTGCTGCTTGGCCGCACCATCATGGGGTTTGAGATCCGCCTGGTCGGCGCCGCTCCGAAAGCGGCGCGTTTTTCCGGCTTCAACGCCGACAAGCTGACGCTCTTCACATTTGCAGTTTCCGGCGCGCTGGCCGGGCTCGCCGGCATCATCGAGGTGGCGGGGCCGGTCGGACATCTGCAGCCCGATATATCGCCGGGCTATGGCTTCACCGCCATCATCGTCGCTTTCCTCGGCCGGCTTAATCCCGTGGGCATACTGATCGCAGGCCTGTTTCTCGCGTTGACGTTCATCGGCGGCGAGAACGCCGAAATCGCGATCAAGGTACCGCTCGATCTCACCAAGGTATTCCAGGGCATTCTGCTGTTCTACGTTCTAGCCTGCGACTCCATGATCATCTATCGCATCCGCTTCATCCGCACGCCGAGAAAGCCCGCGCATGCAAATGTTTGAAGCCATCATGCTGTCGGTGATCGCCGCCTCGACGCCGCTATTGTTGGCGGCGGCAGGCGAACTGGTGACCGAGCGGTCGGGCGTGCTCAACCTCGGCCTCGAGGGCATGATGATCATGGGCGCGGCCTGCGCCTTTGCCGGCACCGACCTCTCGGGCTCGGTCGTTGTCGGCGCTCTCTGCGGCGTATTTGCCGGTGTAGCGATGTCGGCAATCTTCGCGATTTTCACGTTGGGTCTCGCGGTCAACCAGGTCGCGAGCGGCCTTGCGCTCACGATCCTCGGTACCGGCCTGTCGGGATTGATCGGCGCCGGCTTCGTCGGTCAGCGCATCACGCCGGCGCCGCAATTGCATCTGCCGGGCCTGACCGATCTGCCGTTGGTCGGCCACATCCTGTTCGGCCAGGACGCGTTCGTCTATTTGTCTGTCGCGTTGGTGATCGGCATTTGGCTGTTTCTCTATCGCAGCCGCACCGGCCTGGTGCTGCGCGCCGTGGGCGACAATCATACTTCGGCCCATGCGCTGGGTTATCCGGTACTCAAGATACGCGCGCTCGCGGTGTTGTTCGGTGGCGGCTGCGCCGGGCTCGCCGGCGCCTTTCTGCCCCTTGCTTACACGCCTTTCTTTATTCCGGGCATGACCGCGGGGCGCGGTTGGATCGCACTGGCGCTGGTGGTGTTCGCGTCGTGGCGCCCTGGTCGTCTGGTGGCTGGCGCCTACTTGTTCGGAGCGGTCTCCATCCTGCAGCTCCATGCCCAGGCGCTTGGCCTCGGCATTCCTTCGCAGTTGATGTCGTCGCTACCCTATCTTGCCACGGTCATCGTTCTCGTGTTGATTTCGCGTACGCGCGGCATTTCCGGGTCTGCCGCGCCAGCATCTCTCGGTGTGGTCTTTGTGCCGGACCGCTGATCGTTTCTCGAACACGCGCGACGGGCGCTTCGCACGTGGGGGAATTCGAATAGGCAATACGCCCGTCCTTCCAACCCGGAGTTTAAGTCATGAAGAAATGGAACATTATCGCCATGGCCGCGGTCCTGGCGATCGCGATGGCGACGTTCGGCGCGTCCTATGCCGCCGAAAAGCTGAAAATCGGTTTCATCTATACGGGGCCAATCGGCGATCTCGGCTGGAGTTACCAGCACGACGTCGGCCGCAAGGCCATGGAAAAGGCGCTCGCCGGCAAGGTCGAGACGACTTATCTCGAGAACGTTCCCGAGGGCCCGGACGCCGAACGCTCAATCGAACAACTCGCGCGGACCGGCCACAAGCTCATCTTCACCACCTCGTTCGGCTTCATGGACCCGACTCTGAAGGTGGCGAACAAATATCCGAACGTGTTCTTCGAACACGCCACCGGCTTCAAGCGCGCGAAGAACGTGGCCACCTATGCCGCCCGGTTCTACGAAGGGCGCTACATCCAGGGTCAAATCGCCGCCAAGATCTCGAAGACCGGCGTGATCGGCTACATCGTCTCGTTTCCGATCCCCGAGGTCATCTCCAACATCAACGCGACCATGCTCGGCGCGCAGTCGGTCAACCCGAACATGAAGGTCAAGATCATCTGGGTGAACAGCTGGTTCGATCCAGGCAAGGAAGCCGATGCCGCCAAGGCGCTGATAGACCAGGGTGTCGACGTGCTGACGCAGCACACCGACTCGCCGGCTGCGATGCAGATTGCGGAGCAGCGCGGCATTCACGCCTTCGGCCAATCGTCCAACATGATCAAGTTCGGGCCGCAAGCCCAGCTCACCGCGGACACCGACTACTGGGGTGACTATTACACCAAGCGCGCCCAAGCCGTGCTTGACGGCAAATGGGCCTCCGGAGATACGTGGGGCGGCCTTGATTCGGGGATGGTCGTGATGGCGCCTTATACCAACATGCCCGACGACGTGAAGAAGATGGCGATGGATACCCAAGCCGCCATCACGTCCGGCGCGTTGAAGCCGTTCAAGTGCCCGATCACCGATCAGGACGGCAAGACGGTGGAGTGCAAAGGCGGCGACCAACTCGACCCCGGCCAGATCCTGAGCATGAACTTCTATGTCAAAGGCGTGGACGATAAGATTCCGGGGAAGTGATCGTCTTCTCCACGATCGATCCACGGCCTTACCGCGACAGGGCAAGAGAACGCTGACCGGATTTTGTTCCGGTCAGCGTCCGCCGTGAGTCTTATAGCGTTGGCGATGGTGTTGACGGCCGATAATGCCAGAGTGGTCAGCGGCTGTGCCGGCGATGCTGGCCGTAATAGTCGCCGCCGTAGCGCCTTGAGCGAATGCCGAAGCTTGGAAGCCCAGCAAGCACCCGCTCGCGACGATGGCCACAATGAGGTTAGTCCGCACGGTCTCACTCCATATTTTCGTTGTGAGAGCGCGCTCCTAATCGCACTCGTTCGCCCGGCCTTGCAGAGTTAGCTATCGCGGCGCGGCGAAAATCCTAGAGCCCGCGCCTCGGCAAATAGCTGCCATGACATAATCTCGATCTTGATCGGGCCTGCGAACGTCATGCTTAAGAAATAGCCCAGCCCAAGAACCGAGCGGTATTCGTTCCGTTATCGAATTAGTTTGTCACGCCAATCTGCCGAAATATTCATTCGGCCAGCGTATCCTCTATTTCAACATCTGTTCCATCACCTCGGTGAGCCTTTTGCCGCGGTCGCCTTTGCAATAGGCGACGACATTGTGGATGGCGTACCGGACTCGTGCGAGATTGATGCCCCGGTTCTTGGCAACGCCGGAGTACCAGCCGCTATACCAGGAGAGAAACAGCTCGGCCTCCTCGGCGGAGGTATCATCGAGGTGACCGCAGGTCAGTTGCCGGATGTCGAGGTTGCCATTGGCGTCAGCATATCGCGCCAGGAACGACTGCGGCTGCGGCGCGGCCGCGCGCAGTGCCGTGCCTGGTGCGGTACTCACTCCCGCCGTACCTGGCGCTACACTTGGTGCTGCACCTTGAGCCGCGGCCGGTTCCGTTCCTGGCGGCGGCGCCACCACCGCGTTCGGACACGCTTTGGCGATCATGTCCGCGATGTCATAGCCGAGGACTACGCGACCAGGCGCGAAAGTGGCGTCTTGCTGGACTTTGACGTTGGGGCCTTCAAGATAAGTCGTCTGGAGCACGGTCCATGAGCCATCGGGATTTTTGGCGAATGCTTCGCACGGGAAATTGCCGGTCGCGGCTTGCGCGTTTTGACAATAAACTTGCAATGCGATTGCCGCAGCAATGGCCAACGCAACGCGACGCCGCATGATCAATCTCCATTATCCCGTTCGGGCAACTTAGCAAAAAATCAGTCAGCGAGGGGACTGCAGCGCATGGGCCGCCGCGGAGTGGCGCTTCACCAGCGCGCCGAGATCGAGATTGGGGATTTCGCCGTCCTTCACGATCCAACGCCCTCCGACCATGACGCGATCCGCGCGGTGCGCGCCGCATAGCACAAGGGCGGCAAGCGGATCGCCGCTGCCGGAGAAACGCGGCTCGTCGAGCTTGAACAGCGCGAGGTCCGCCATTTTGCCGGTGGCGATCTCGCCGATGTCCGTCCGCCCGACGCAAGCCGCCGAGCCTTTGGTTGCCCAGCGCAGCGCGTCGATATGACTGACCGCTTTGACGCCGTAGCGGCTGCGTTGCAGCAGGAATGCGGCGCGGACCTCTTGCATCAGATTCGAGCCGTCATTGGACGCCGAACCGTCGACGCCAATGCCTATCTTCACGCCGGCCTGCTCCATGGCGCAGACCGGACAGGTGCCGGACGCTAACGTCTGGTTGCTGCAGGGACAGTGGGAAATTGCCGTTCCGGCCCGCGCGAGCCGGCTCATCTCGGCAGCGTCGAAATGAATGCCATGAGCGAGCCAGACCCGATCGCTGAGCCAGCCGCAACTCTCCAGGTAGTCGAGCGGGCGGCAATGATGGACTTCTTGGCAGTAGCGGTTTTCGTCCTCGGTTTCGGCAAGGTGGGTGTGCATGCGCACGTTGAGCCGGCCGGCCAGCTCCGCCGTCGAACGCATCAGCGAGGTCGTGACCGAAAATGGCGAGCAAGGGGCAAGCGCGATCTGCACCATCGCGCCCTGGCCGGCCTGGTGATAACGCGCCACCACGCGCTCGCTGTCGGCCAGGATGGTGTCTTCGTCTTGCACGACGCTGTCCGGCGGCAAGCCACCGTCGCGATGCGACAGATTCATCGAGCCGCGCGTCAGCAAAACGCGCAAACCGAGACGTTTCGCTGCGGCGACTTCGATGTCGATGGCGTCCTCGAGCCCGGCAGGAAATACATAGTGATGGTCTGTCGTCGTGGTACAACCGGACAACACGAGTTCGGCCATCGCCAGCGTCATGCCGAGATCGAGGGCTTCCGGCGTCAGCCGCGCCCAGATCGGATACAGCGCCTGCAGCCAGGGGAACAATTCGCGGTCGAGCGCCGCTGGAACGGCCCGGGTGAGGGTCTGGTAGAAATGATGATGGGTATTGATGAGGCCCGGCACGACCACGTGTTCGCCGGCATCGTATATTTCGAAATTTGGCACCGTCGGACCGTGCCCCGCAGCGATCAGCTCCACGATGCGGCCGTCTTGCAGCACGATGCCTCGCTCGGCGCCGTCCGCAAGGATGGCGAGCGGATCCTTGATCCAAAGTGCCGACTTCTCCATCAACTGCCCCGATAGGTGGAGTAACTCCACGGCGTGACGATGATCGGTACATGATAATGAGCCTCGGGCTCCGCCACAGCGAACCGAATCGGAACGACGCCGAGAAAGGGCGGATCGGTAGCTGATATGGCCTGTCGTGCAAAATATTCGCCGATGCCAAACCGCAACTCATACTGAGCAATCGGGATCGGCTGCTCTGCAATAAGCGGGCGGTCGGTGCGGCCATCTGCATTGGTGATCGCGCGCGAGAGCAGATGCGGCTCGCCCCACGACGCGACTTCAAAAAATTCGATCGCAACGCCCGACGCCGGGCGGCCGCTATAAGTATCGAGCACGTGGGTCGAGAGACGGCCGTGCACGCGAAGACGATCCGGCGCAGCAATACGCTGATCGAGTCTGAGCGCGACGATGCGGAAAATCTCGGTCAGTGCCGCGTCGCGTTCGGTCGCGGCGTCGTTGCCAAGGCGGCGCTCGAACTGGCGCAGGATCGATCCCTTGCCGTGCCGGCGCACGCAGACGATGAAGGGCATGCCGAATTTTTCGCGATAGGCATTGTTGAGCCGATGGAACGCGGCGAATTCGTCCGCCGACAGTCGGTCGAGGCCCGCGCTCGACTGCTCGTGCTTCGAGTCGGCCGTCATCGTTCCCTCGCGGGCGGCTTTGCCCGCAAGATCCGGATGGCCGTTGATAAGCGCCATCTGGCGGGCATCGCCGGCACCGCGCACCGCGGCGGTCATCGCCTCATAAAGCCTGTTCAAGCTTGGAAACGGCCGCGCGTTGTGGGTGGCCTCGGCGACCCATGGCGCATGCTCGAAAATGTCGCCGAGAGCCGCAACATATGCGCCTTGGTCCATCCGGTTGAGATCATCGAGCGTGATTTGCGCCATGGCCACCGTGCGGTCTCAATCGATGACCGGCGCATTGGCCGCGAGCGCAGGGTGTTCGCGGTGCCAATGCCGTGCAATGTCGACGCGCGAGGCCACCCACACGCGATCGAATTTTTCGATGTGATCGAGGAACCGGGTGAGGCCTGCGGCGCGGCCCGGACGCCCGGTCAACCGGCAGTGCAGCCCGACCGACATCATTTTCGGGGCCTGGGAGCCTTCTTCGTAGAGAGTGTCAAAGGTGTCGCGCAGATAGGTGAAGAACGCCTCGCCGTTCGGGAAACCCTGGGCATTGATAAACCGCATGTCATTGGCATCGAGCGAGTAGGGGATAATGAGGTGCGGGCCCTTCGGTCCTTTGACCCAATAGGGCAGATCGTCGGCATAGGAATCCGACGAATACAAAAAACCGCCATCGTCGAGCACGAGCTTCAATGTGTGCGCGGATGTGCGGCCGGTGTACCAGCCGAACGGCCGTTCGCCCGTCGTCTCGGTGTGAATACGGATGGCGTCGCGCATATGGGCGCCTTCCTCGGCGTAGGAAAAGTCCTTGTAGTCGATCCATTTCAAGCCGTGGCTCGCGATGTCCCAGCCGGCCTCGCGCATGCCGGCAACCACTTGCGGGTTCCTGGCGAGCGCGTTGGCAACACCGAACACGGTCACGGCGCGCCTTCGCGCCGTGAAAATTCGCCATAGCCGCCAGAATCCGGCGCGCGAGCCGTATTCATACATGGATTCCACGTTCATGTGGCGCTGGCCGGGCCACGGCGTCGTGCCGATGACTTCCGTTAGGAAAGACTCCGATGCCTGATCTCCGTGCAGGATGCTGTTTTCCGCGCCTTCTTCGAAATTCACCACAAATTGGACGGCGACACGCGCCTTGCCGGGCCAGCGCGGATCGGGCGGGTTGCGCCCGTAACCCGCAAGATCTCGCGGATATTTGGCAAAGGGCGAAGACGACATCGCAAAAATCCCTTCGCGACCTCGGT
>Ga0210398_10003611_pt1 | contig 14753 bp, 12 predicted proteins | sample IncBWC4OmetaG_FD_161047 | JGI IMG/M metagenome (GOLD analysis project Ga0210398, IMG submission 161047) | Forest soil microbial communities from Barre Woods Harvard Forest LTER site, Petersham, Massachusetts, United States - Inc-BW-C-4-O | ecosystem: Environmental > Terrestrial > Soil >...
GGAAGTAACCGCCAGCGGACCCACCGGAGTAGCATCGGGCGCGAGTTGCTGGGCAACTAAACCTGGAGCGCCCAAGAGACACAAAAGGAAAAACGTACGAAGCAAGCGAAGTGGCATCACAACCTCCGGCAAGAACCAGGGATTGGGCCGTCGCAGGCACGCACAGAAAACGGGAGCCTCTCTTTACGAGATGAATCCGGCTCAAAATCTCTCGTCATCCAACGATCATGGCGAGGTGCAGGAGCGGTACTTCTGAGGTGGCGACCCAGCAACGGTTCCCTTACCCGCGGGAAGTTTAGCTGATTTCCCGCAGGTTCGCCATTGCATTGTTGCGGGGGAACTTAACTTGTGGATAGAAGCGGCTTAGAAAGCTCGCGTGACGCCCGTCGCCACTACGCAGAGAGCACAGGACAATACCGGGCACGGCTCCAGCGCGCCGGTGTTATTCTGATGACAACAAACTTGCAACACCGAGCAAGTGCTTTGCGGAGATCAAGCAGCGTGCCTATGCTGCAAAAACGCGTAGACGATCAGCCGACGATCTCGCGCCAGATGGTGCGCGACGTCGAAGCTGTGTTCCATGGACACCTGAAGCGTGTCGGTCTGAAGCGTACGGAGCAACGCGACACCATTCTGCGCACCTTTCTGGATACCCGCGACCATCTTTCTACCGACGAGCTTTACCGCCTGGTGAAAAAGAAGGACGACCATATAGGGTTTACCACGGTATATCGCACCTTGAAGCTACTGACCGAATGCGGCCTGGCCAGTGAAGTGGCGTTTAACGACGGGATCGCCCGCTACGAACATCAGTACCAGCGGCGCAATCATCATCATATGGTCTGCACCGAGTGCGACAGCTCGGTCGAATTCTTCTCACCCGACATCGAGCGTATCGAGCAAGAGATTGGCCGCAAGAACAAGTACCTTCCCACCCGTCATACGTTTCAGATCTACGGCATCTGCGACAAGTGCCAGAAGAAGCAGAAGCGGGCGTAGACGCAGACCTCGGCTCGTAGAACGTGTCAACCTCAACAGTCGCCGCAACTGCGGTTTGTATCAGGGCACGACTTCGAGTCGTGCCAGCGAGGCTTTTTGGAGAATGGCTTCAGCCCCTGCAAGAACAGGTTTCTCAGGGGCTGAAGCCCAAATCCAATTTGACGTTTTTTCGGCATGGCGGAAGCCATGCCCTGATACAAAACGAATCGGAAGTATGCACTTTACGCAACTCTGAGAAATGAGGCTCAGTGTTCGGCGTGGCTCCTTACTTGTTCTACCTCGCCTAGCGTTTATAGTTACTCTCCGGGTCAACCTTAATGCTCACCCTGATCAAAGCTGCCGAACAGATACGTGATCGCCGCTTGTCTCCGCTTGAACTGACTCGCGAATGTCTGGCGCGCATTGAGCGGCTGGATCCTCTCCTCAACGCCTTCATCACCGTTACTGCTGACAGCGCGCTTGACCAGGCTCGTCAGGCCGAAGCCGAAATCGCGGCAGGAAACTGGCGCGGGCCGTTGCATGGCATTCCCATCGGGCTGAAAGACCTGTTCGACACCGCAGGAGTGCGCACCACCGCGGCCAGCAACCAATATCGCGGTCGCGTTCCAACCGAAGATGCCGAGGTGGTGCGCCGGCTGAAGCAGGCAGGAGCGGTGATCGTCGGCAAGCTCAATATGCACGAGTTCGCCTTCGGCATGAGCGGCGTGGTCAGCGCCTTCGGTCCCACCAGAAATCCCTGGAACACTGAACGGATCAGCGGGGGATCGTCGTCGGGCGCGGGTGCGGCGGTCGCTGCCGGCCTCTGCGTTGCGGCGATGGGAACGGATACTTCGGGCTCGATCCGCTGCCCCAGTGCGTTGTGCGGCATTGTGGGACATCGGCCGAGTGCGAGTTTGATCAGCACGAGGGGCGTGATACCGCTCTGCACCTCGTTCGACACCGCCGGGCCGATGGCGCGCACGGTGCATGATGTAGCGGTGGTGATTGACGCCCTAACCTCATCGACCAACTACGCTTCCCTGCTGGAGGAAGATGTCTCGGGGTTGCGGGTTGGGATCGCGCGCAAAAGCTTCTTCGACGACCTTCAACCGGACGTGGCTGTCTGCATGACTCAGGCCGAGGATGCGATCGGGAAACTGGTGGCGCAGGTACGCGAGGTGGAAGTGCCGGTCGACACCTTTCGCACTATCTTCGATGCGGAGATTTACGAGTATCACGAGGCTATGTTCCTGAAGACACCGGAGCTGTACGATCCGCGCACGCTGTACCGCGTGCGAAACTGCGCCGGAATCAGCGCGACCGCTTATATTCGCGAGCAGCATCACCTGGCGGAATTTCGTCAGGCAGCAGAACGAATCTTCGAGCAGGTAGATGTGGTGATTACGCCGACCACTCCGGCCGCTGCGCCAAAACTTGCAGATCTGGAGGCATTGCCCATTACAGATGTTCGGCCCTTCGAAGTGAAATATCTCTTGCGGAACACGGCGCCATTCAGCTCGCTGTATTGGCCGAGCACGTCGGTTCCGTGCGGATTGACGCCCGATGGCCTACCAGTCAGTATGCAGATTTCCAGCCGGCCGGGAAGCGATTCGACAACCCTGCGCCTGGCAGCTGCCTATGAGCAAGCGACGGAGTGGAACAAGAAGCAACCGGCTAGTAGCGACTAGCAACTGGCGATTAGCTTTTAGCCTTTAGATTGTCTTGCGATAGGGGTCCTTCGACTCCGCGCCCGAAGCGGGCGCTGCGCTCAGGATGACAAACGAAAATCCAACAGTACAAAGCACACACGATAACACCTTGAAGGTGAGGAATCGCTTCTTAAGGCAGCAAAGCCTCAAGCGCCTAAGAGGCAATCGCGAAGCAAATCATAAACAGAGAACCGCGAACAGCGGCCTGTCAGAAGCCTACGAACACCGGCTCGGGCTGCAACTGGATGCCGAACTCATTCTGCACGCGCGACTGAATCTCGTCTTTCAAAGCGATGATGTCTGCCGCTGTCGCGCCGCCTCGGTTGATGATCGCCAGCGCGTGCCGTCGTGAAATACCGGCCGCCCCTTTAACATATCCCTTGGCGAATCCTGCGTGTTCCACCAGCCACGCCGCCGGCAACTTACGAAAACCGTCGCCAGCGGGATAGCTGGGCAACTGCAGTCTGCGCAATTCAAGCCGGGGCGACAAATCCTCAACCACCTTCTGCGGCACCACCGGATTCTTGAAGAACGAGCCAGCGCTACGCGCGTCTTCCTCGCCCGGAACAATCAGCATGGCTTTGCTGAGTCGGATCTCGCGCACCTCTGCTCGTACCTCGGCAAGCGAAGGTTCGCCCGGATGATCGCCAAAAAACTTCTGCAAGTCGCCGTAGCGTAGGCTCGGCTTGCCGCCCGGTCGTACTCCAAACGACACGCGCAGGATGATGTAGCGTCCACGCTGGCTGGTGTTGAAGATGCTGGAGCGATAGGAGAATCCGCACTCGGCGTTGGACAATGTCTTAATGTCCAGCGATTGCAGATCGAGAGCGCGCACTTCCTGAATGGTCTCCGCAACATCCTGACCGTAAGCGCCGACATTTTGCACCGGTGTTCCGCCCACGGTGCCGGGGATTCCGCTAAGACATTCCATGCCCGCACAACCGGCGTCGACCGTCTGAGCCACCAGTGCATCCCAGTCGAACCCCGCTCCGGCGATGAAGGTGACCAGTTCGTGCGGAGCGGTGGACTGCGAAACTTCGGCGACTCCGACCTTTAGCACTAACCCGCTGAAGCCCGCATCGGCGACGACCAGGTTGCTGCCACCTCCCAAAACGAACAGCGGCAACTGACGGGAACGTGCGAAGGCAACAGCCTCGACTACCTCGGCGTCCGTCAACGCCTCGACGAAGAAGCGGGCCGGGCCGCCAACACCCAGCGTCGTCAACGGAGCCAGAGCAACATTTTCGCGGATCAGCATGAGGTAGAAACACTATAAATGTTGGCGCTGGATTTTCAGGACGGCGGAAGCAGGCGCCCCGGAGGCTGAAACAGAAAAACAGATCCCTCACCGGCTAAAGCCGGTTCGTGATGACAACAATAAAGGACCTTTTACGGCGTAGCTAAAGCTACGCCCCTTCAAAATCAGCCTGGGCGGAGTTTTTCAGCACTCTGTAAAGCCGGGTTCGTCATGACAACAATAAAGAGTTCCCAGCTTCGTTTTAGACGGTTAGCGACGCCGGTGAGAAATCATGCGACCCTGTGACGCAGGTCACAAGCGGTTGGCCCGTCGAAAAGTTATTCTACGTCTCGTTGGTCCGCCGGAGAACCCGCCCGAACTCAGGCGTTCGTCGAATGCGCAGCGGTCGGTTTCTTGACTTGCGTTGCTGACGAACTTGATAATTAAAGGTTCGCTTATACGCTCCGCGCTCATAAGGAGTTGGCTTCGTGGCTTCCTCAGCCAGTTCGATTGATACCGGTACCACTCGCATTCCACCAGGGGTAGCACCGCTGCGTGCAGGTCAGGGCTACTCGTTTGTCCTGCGCCGCTTGCATTCTTTGTCAGGCATCGTGCCCATTGGCGCTTTCCTGGTTGAGCATTTCATCTCCAACTCGGAAGCTACCAACGGCGTGCAGGCCTACAACGACCAGGTCAAGTTTCTGACCAGCCTGCCGTTCGTGCACGTGATGGAGTGGGTCTTCATCTTTATACCGCTCCTGTATCACGCGCTGTACGGAATCTGGATCTGGTATCGCGGCGACTCTAATGTGAGCGAGTACCCGTGGAGCGGCAACTGGCTCTACACCTCGCAACGCTGGACCGGCATCATCGCCTTCATCTACATCCTGTATCACGTCATCGAAATGCGCTTCACCGGCGTACACCTGATGGGCGGCGGTTATCAATATGCGTTCTCTAAAGTTTGGTACGACTTTCAGAGTCCCTGGGTGGTGGCTTTTTACGTAATCGGAATCGTCGCCGCCTCCTGGCATTTTGCCTACGGTGTGTGGCTGTTTGCCGCCAAGTGGGGGCTGACGGTCGGCGACAAGGCTCGCCGCAAATTTGGATTTGTTTGTTTCGCGTTAGCAGTCTTGCTCGTCGGCATCGGGATCTGGACGATCACCGGCTTCGTCAGTACGCCGGCTGATCAGGTTCCTTATGTTCAGCATGACTAAATTTTGATTAGTACTAGAGTTTGTCGGAATAGATAAGACTTCATCATGGCTCATCCTAAAATTATTGTTGTGGGTGGCGGGCTGGCGGGACTGGCGGCCACTATCAAGATCGCCGAGATGGGAGGTCACGTTGACCTCTTCTCCATCGTCCCGGTCAAGCGGTCGCACTCGGTGTGCGCCCAGGGCGGCATCAATGCCGCCAAGAATCTGAAGGGCGAAGGCGACTCCACCTGGATCCACTTCGACGACACGGTTTACGGTGGTGACTTTCTGGCCAACCAGCCGCCGGTGAAGGCCATGTGCGAGGCCGCACCCGGGGTCATCGATCTGCTCGACCGCATGGGCGTTCCCTTCAACCGCACGCCCGAAGGCCTGCTGGATTTCCGCCGCTTTGGAGGCACCCTTTACAACCGCACCGCGTTTGCCGGCGCCACCACCGGCCAGCAACTGCTGTACGCCCTCGATGAACAAGTTCGGCGCTACGAATCCGAAGGCAAAGTCACCAAGTACGAAGCCTGGGAGTTCCTCTCAGCGGTCATCGACGATCAACGTGTCTGCCACGGCATCTGCGCACTCGATCTGCGCAGCATGCAGGTGCACACCTTTCCGGCAGAGGCCGTCATTATGGCGACCGGTGGCATTGGCGCCATCTTCGGCAAGTCAACCAACTCTGTAGTGTGTACGGGCTCGGCGCAGTCGGCGCTCTATCAACAAGGCGCGTTCTACGCTAACGGCGAGTTCATTCAGGTTCACCCAACTTGCATTCCGGGCGAAGATAAGCTGCGGCTGATGTCGGAGTCGGCGCGCGGCGAAGGTGGCCGCGTGTGGGTGCCCAAACAACCGGGCGACAAGCGCGATCCCAAGAGCATTCCCGAAGGCGAGCGCTGGTACTTTCTGGAAGAGTGGTATCCGAAGTACGGCAACCTGGTGCCGCGTGACATTGCCACCCGCGCCATCCACAAAGTGGTGTACGAGCACAATCTTGGCGTCGATGGCCAGCCGATGGTCTACCTCGACCTGACCCACATCGATCGGGCCACGCTCGACCGCAAGCTGGAAGGCATTCTGGAGATTTACGAAAAGTTTGTCGGCGACGATCCGCGTGACACGCCGATGAAGATTTTTCCCGGCATGCACTACACCATGGGCGGGCTGTGGGTCGACTCTGATCAGCGCACCAACATTCAAGGTCTGTATGCCGCCGGCGAGTGCGACTACTCCATCCACGGCGCCAATCGCCTGGGCGCCAATTCCCTGCTGTCGTGTATCTATGGCGGATTCGTGGCCGGGCCGCACTCGGTCAAGTACGCGCACAATCTGATCAAGACGGGCCAGCATCCCGCCGGACATGTTTTTGACTCGGAGCGCAAGCGGCAGGAAGAAATCAATGCCCGCCTGATGAGCAACCAAGGCACGGAAAACCCGTTCCTGCTGTGGCGTGAGTTAGGTGACACGATGACCAAGAATGTTACGGTCATTCGCTATAACAAGAACATTCGGGAAACCGACGCCAAGCTGGTCGAGTTGCTGGAGCGCTATCGGCATGTAAATCTGAGCGACAAGTCGATGTGGGCGAACACTTCGTTCGTATTCACCCGGCAGCTTTATAACATGTTGCAGCTGGCACGCGTGATTGCTCAGGGAGCAGCGATGCGTGATGAGTCGCGCGGCGCGCACTACAAGCCCGACTTCCCTGAGCGCAACGATGCCAATTGGTTGAAGACCACGAAAGCTTATTTCGCCGCCGACGCCGACGAGCCGCGCTTCGAGTTTGAGGAAGTGGATACCTCGCTGATTAAGCCGAGACCTCGGCGTTATGACGCGGCGACGTAGAAGCAGAGGTCAGTTGTCAGCGGCCAGTAGTCGGCGGCCGGTTGTCAGTTGTCGGTGGCCGGCTCTCCGTGGTCAGTGGTCAGTTGTTAGTGGCTGGTTAGCGATTGAGGCCACGAGTTTCTAGCGCTACCGACGGGCCGGCCCGCAGGCGCGAAATAGTCTAGCCCAGCATGGAGCCGGAGGCGGAATGCTGGGTCGAGCTCCGGCGCGCAAAACAAGCCCGCCTGCGCTCAGGTGACAGATTTGCGGGACGGCGGAGAAAGCAGGTCCCTCCGCTCGGGCTGAAGCCCTCGGTCGGGATGACACATATTTATTGTTTCTGGATATTTGAGTTTTTCTGTATGACAGACATTTGAATTTTGCTGAGAAGCTGGAAGGCTAAGAGCTAAAGGCTAAGAGCTAAAGGCTAGGAGCTAACAGCTAAGAGCCGAAAGCTCTCAGCGAAAAGCGTACAAGCAATCATGGCGAACTCTAAAACCGTACTCATCAAGATCAAGCGGCAAGACACTCCCGAGTCGAAGCCTTACTGGGAAGAATTCGAACTGGCGCATCGGCCGGGCATGAATATCACCTCGGCCCTGATGGACATCGCGGCCAATCCCGTAACCCGTCAGGGAAAAGCCACGACGCCGGTCACTTATGATTCCAGCTGTCTGGAAGAGATTTGCGGCTCGTGCGCCATGATTATCAATGGTCAGGCGAAGATGGCCTGTTCGGCGCTGCTGGATAAGCTGAAGCATCCGATCACGCTGGAACCATTTTCCAAATTCCCCGTCGTCCGCGACCTGTCGGTCGACCGCAGCGTGTTGTTCGAGAACCTGAAAAAGGTGAAGGCCTGGATACCGGTAGACGGCACATACGATCTTGGCGCGGGCCCGCGTCAGTCGGCGCAAGAGCAGGAAGAGGCGTATCCGCTATCGCGCTGCATCTCGTGCTGCTGCTGTATGGAGGCCTGCCCGCAATTCAACGAGAGCACCGGCTTCGTGGGCGCGGCGACGATCTCTCAGGTCAGGCTGTTCAATGGCCATCCCACTGGCAAGGGGCAAAAAATTGAGCGCTTACAGGCTTTGATGGGGGATGGCGGCATCCAGGAATGCGGTTATGCGCAGAACTGCGTCGAAGTCTGCCCCAAGGACATTCCGCTCACCAAGTCCATCGCCGACGTGGGTGGCCAGGTGATGTGGCAGGCGTTCAAGGATTTCTTCCGCAGCTAAGGGTCCTTACGATCTTCGCAAACAAAGATGCGATTTGTATCAGGGCGCGGCTTTAGCAGTTCGGCCGAAAACTCGGAACCGCAGATCCCTCACCGACTAAAGTCGGTGAGGGATGACAAAAATAACGGACCTCCTACGGCGTAGCTAAAGCTACGCCCCTTCCCAATCACCTCCTGCTGAGTTTTTCAGCAAACTTTGCTGCTCTTGAAGTGCGGTCACGACTAAAGGTCGTGCCCTGATACAAGCCTGATTGCATCCGACATTGCAATTTAAAGGGATCGTGAGCCGCCACGCTGGGAGCCGGTCTCTGGGGGCGTCCGGTTTGACCCAGGCAGGCCGGCTTCTTGATTCGGCTGGCCATCCGCGTAAACTTAAGTGGGATATTACGGAAACGAGGTGGAAAGCGGTGGGTGCATTTGGTGAACGTTTGCGTCGGGAGCGGGAGATGCGCGGCATCTCGCTCGACGAAATAGTCGCCACCACAAAAATTGGAACCCGCCTGCTGCGCGCCCTGGAAAACGAGCAGTTTGAACTTCTGCCGGGCGGCATCTTCAACAAATCGTACGTGCGGGCTTATGCCAAATGTGTCGGTATGGACGAAGAGGAAGCGGTGGCAGCCTACATGGAAGCTGCTAATGAAGAGCCGCCTGATAATCGGGTCATTGCTCACCAGGCTTCTTTTCACTCCGACCGATTGCCGGAAGAGCCCACTGGCTTTCCTATAGTGCCGGTTCTGATTTTGCTGGTGGTGATCGTGGGCGGGATCGCCGGTTGGAAGGTCTACCGTGACCGCCTGCACGATCGCGAAGTTCTCGCTCCGTCCAAGACTGCCAATGATGCGACATCGCCGTCGACGCAAGGGGATGCGCCGGCCAACGGCAATTCTGCCCAGCCAGTTGCTCGATCGTCTCCAGCGCCGACAGCCACCCCTCCTGCAACTAGGCAGGACACCTTGTCCACGCGCTCCGCGTCGCCGCAAAACGCGAATACACCTGCGCCAAGTCCATCCTCGGCAGCGGGGTCTGCGGCAGCTTCCACCCCCGCTAACGCTGCGGCCGGAACGCCGTTCGAGGTGGTCATCCGGCCCAAGGACAGTGCCTGGGTTTCCATCAAGTCCGACGGCAAATTCGTGGTTCGCGGTATCATCAGGCCGCCGGACGTGAAAACCATTCATGCCACTAGCCAAATCGTTTTCTGGACCGGCAATGCCGGTGCGGTGGAAGTCTCGTTTAACGGCAAGAGCGTTCCGCTGCCCGGCGATGCTAATCAGGAGGGCGTGCTGGTCTTCGATTCGCGAGGAGTCATGCGACATCCAGCAGCGGTGGCGGCACAGTGAAGAAACCCGGCGGCGATTCGGCCGCTCAACCCCTCATGAAAAGTGTGGGCGAAAATGTAGTTCGCATTGAAGCCGAAGCTCTGCGCGCTCTGGCCGATCGCCTCGCGGGCACCATGGCAGACAGCTTCGATCGCGCGGTCGAACTGCTGTACGGCTGCGCCGGCCGCGTGGTGGTCACTGGCATGGGCAAGAGCGGGCTGATCGCTCGCAAGCTGGCGGCCACGCTCACTTCCACGGGTAGTCCCGCGTTGTATTTGCATCCGGCGGAGGCCATGCACGGCGACCTGGGCATGGTGGTGCGCGGCGATGTCGTGGTGGCTTTGTCGGCCAGCGGCGAAACCTCTGAGATCCTGCAGCTACTAGCGACGGTGAAGCGGCTTGGTGTGCCCCTGATCACCATGACCTGCGACGATCTGTATTCGTTGCCGCATGAGCCGCGCACTCTCTCCACGCTGGCCCAGGCTGCCGATATTGCGCTGGATTGCTCGGTGGCAAACGAAGCCTGTTCGCTGGGGTTAGCCCCAACGGCGTCAACTACCACGATGCTGGCGCTGGGCGACGCGCTGGCGGTTGCACTCTCCGAACGGCGCGGGTTCAAGGAAGAGGATTTCGCCAACCTGCATCCCGGAGGCAAGCTGGGAAAACGCTTCCTGCGGGTGTCATCGCTGATGCACACTGGCGATGCGGTGCCGAGCGTAGGACCAGAAACCCCGATGGGCCAGGTGATCTACGAAATGTCGCGCAAAGGCCTGGGAATGACGACAGTGGTGAAAGATGAGAAGCTGCTCGGCGTCGTCAGTGATGGCGATTTGCGAAGGCTGCTGGAACGTCATGGAAAAGAAGTGCTCGATCTGACTGCTGCGGAGTGCATGACCCGGACGCCTAAGGTCGTGGGACCGGAAGTGTTCGCCATCGCGGCACTCGACATCATGGAACAGAAGAAGATCACTTCCCTGCCCGTGGTGGATAAAGAAGGAAGGCTGCAAGGTGTGCTGCATCTGCATGATCTTTGGGGCACGCAGATGTTGTGAGTGGTAAGGGGTTACGGAAGCTCACGCTGCATCACTCTAAATGTTGTCATTCTGAGCGAAGCCAAGTCAGCAAAGCGGACGAGCGCAGTCGAAGAACCTCTATCGTTGCCAACCATTCGCCTGCTATAGAGGTCCTTCGACTCCGGCGGCGAAGCGCCGCCTCCGCTCAGGATGACAAGCGTTTGTTTAGAACGGTATGTCTTCGTCGGTAATTTCCGCGCCGCCGCTGGCGGGGGCCTGGGAGACATCGGGCTCGGAGGTGCGCTGGTCGAAACCCCCGGAAGAAGACTTGCCTGCTCCGGAGCGTCCGCTGTAGCCGCCTTCGCCGCCACCCTCGCGCGGGCCGCCGCCGCCGAGCAGCACCAGGTCGTTGATGATGATCTCGGTCTTGTACTTTTTCTGGCCGGTCTCCTTGTCGTCCCAGGAATCGCTGTGCAGGCGGCCTTCGATGTAGACCTTACTGCCCTTTTTCAAGTACTCGCCGGCAATCTCCGCCGTACGCTGAAAGGCAACCAGGTTGTGCCATTCGGTGCGTTCCTGCCAGTTGCCATCCTTGTCTTTCACGCGATCGGCCGTGGCCAGGGAAAATCGCGCCACCGCCATCCCGGTTTGGGTGTACTTCACTTCCGGATCTTTGCCGAGATTGCCGATGAGAATGACTTTGTTGACGCTCTTCGCCATGAGGGCTGCTCCTGTGTAATTGCGATGAAAGGCCAAATATAGCAGAAGCCGTCAGCTCTCAGCATTCAGCATTCAGCCAGCGCGGCTTCTTGCAGGTGCCAGGCATTCCGGCCACGCCGGCGAAGCGCAGATCCCTCGGCTTCGCTCGGGATGACAAGGCAGATGTTAGTGATCAGTTGTCGTGGTTTCTGCCAAAAATGGGGCCTGGTTAACGATAGGCGTCCTTCGACCCCGGTGCGCAAAGGCAGCGCCCCTGCCCGGGGGTTGATAACCGCAAGGACGGTGGCGGCGATAGCGGTCCTTCGACTTCGGCGGCGAAGCGCCGCCTCCGCTCAGGATGACAACATAGATGAGGTCGGCTGAATGCTGAATGCTGATTGCTGATTGCTGATTGCTGATTGCTGACTGCTGACTGCTGACTGCTGAATGCTGAATGCTGACTGCTGACTGCTGATGGCTGATGGCTGATTGCTTACCGCTATTTCGCGAAAATCACGTACAGCATCAGGTAAATCACCACGCCGGTCACCGAGACATACATCCAGATGGCGAAGGTGTAGGGAGCGATAGCTTTGTGGCGCTCGAACCGGCCTTTCAGCGCGCGTGCCAGCGTGATCAGCACGAACGGCACTACCACCACCGCCAGGATGGTATGCGAGGTCAGGAGAGTGAAGTACAGCGGGCGCGAGAATCCCTGGCCGCGGAAGCGCGTCACTCCGGCGCGCAATATCAGGTGGTAGTAAAGGTAGGAGCAGAGGAACAGCGTGGAGGTGGCAAACGCCGCCAGCATCAGACGCTTGTGCGCTTCGCGGCGCCGGGTCTTGATGCAGTACAGACCACTGCCGATGAGCACGGCACTGGAGCCGTTGAGCACGGCATCGAGTGCGGGGAAAAATGTCGGACTCAGTTGCATTGTTAAATTAGGCTGCCGGCTTGGTGGAACGGCGATTAGCTACGAAGAAAGATAGCGCAAACATCACCAGCGAGAACGAAGCCATCACCGCAAAATTAATGCTTAGCGACAGATCAGGCGAGGCTGAACCGGGAAACAGCAGCGAGCGCAGCGCCTCGGTTCCATAGGTGAGCGGATTGATGCGCATCAGCAGACGAATCCACAGCGACGCTCCGGAGAGCGGAAATAGCGATCCCGACAGCAGCCACAGTGGAATCAGAAACAAATTGATGATGGCGTGAAAGGCCTGCGTCGAATCCATCGGCCAGGCAATGATGAAGCCCAGCGCGGTCAGGGAAAATGCGACCAGGAAGATGGTCAACACGGTCAGGCCAAAACTGGCGAGGGTGAAGTGCACCCCCACGGCGGGCGCGAAGACAAGGAAGATCATGCCTTGCAGAGTGGCCAGAGTCGCTCCGCCCAGCACCTTACCCAGCACGATAACCGAACGGCTGACCGGAGCCACGAGCACCGAAAGCAGAAAGCCTTCTTTGCGGTCTTCGATTACCGACATCATGGTGAAGATGGCGGTGAACAGCACGATCATGATCAACGCGCCGGGGAAGAAGAAATTGAGATAGTGCTGGCCGCCCGTTCCGCTGGAACGGAATGAGGTCCCGAAGCCGGAGCCGATCACGATCCAGAACAGCAGCGGCGAGGCGATGACACCGACCACGCGTGCCCGTTGGCGGTAGAACCGAACAACCTCTCTCCACCACAGGGATAACGATGGCAGCAAGATGCCGGCGCTGGCGGGCGTAAGCGTCGCGGGAAGAATTGCGGTTTGGGTAGCTGCCATGAATCAATTCTAGCAGCCATGGCTGGCTTTGCCCGGCGGGCAAGCTGGGGACGTGTCGATAGCCAAGGCCGCTCTTCGGCCTGGCGGTCGCTGGGTAATCTGGAGGAAGCGATTGCTTCCCAGAAGGAAATCGTTATGCTGCAGCCGAATTCTTCCGATTCGCTCACCCGTTTGGCGCAGTTGTATCGGATGAATGGACAAGTGGAGGAAGCGAATCGCGCTCAGGAGCGTGCGTCGGCAATGGGAGAAAATAATGCGCAGTAAGGAGGCGACCAGGAACGTGATAGAGCATTTCTGTCTTCGCCGCCGGACTCGGATTGCTTTTAGAAGATACTGACGATCACGGGGCGGCATTCTCTGGCGCTAAGTAGGGGCCCTTCGACTCCGGCGCGCAAAAGAAGCGCGCCTGCGCTCAGGATGACAGACTGAAGAGCTTGATTTTCTCTGTGTCTCGGTGTCTCTGTGGTAATCAGTCTTTTGGATCGGCGGCGTCGCTCTGTTCGGTCCAGAAGCGATGCCCGGTCCGCCGAATGAAGACATCTTCCAGGCTGGGCTTGTGTACTGAGACGCCTTCGATCTCGCCCGGGAAGGCTTCGACCACGTCGGTGACGAAGCGATGCCCGCTATCGATCTCCAGCCGCACTTGGTGATCGAGCACGGTGGGATGCAGTCCAAAGCGCTGCTCGATGCGCTGTGCCAGCGAGTCGGGTTGGTTGGATTCCAGCAGGATCACGTCGCCGCCGATTTCGCTCTTCAACTCCGCAGGCGTGCCCAGTGCGACCACGCTGCCGTTAGCGTAGATTGCCAGACGGTCGCAACGCTCGGCCTCTTCCATCAAATGCGTGGTGACCAGCACGGTCACGCGCTCTTCATCGCGCAGGATCTGGAGATACTGCCAAAGATCGCGACGAGCGCCGGGATCGAGTCCGGTGGTGGGCTCATCCAGCAGCAACACGGAGGGATGATGGAGCAGTCCCTTTGCCAACTCGAGACGCCGCTGCATACCGCCGGAAAAGGTCTCGGCTTTTTCCTTGACGCGATCAGCCAGGCCCACGCGGCTGAGCATTTCACTCACCCGCTTCTTCAACGTCGCACCGTGCAATCCATAAACGTGGCCGATCAGCATCAAGTTTTCTTGCGCCGAGAGCTTGATGTCGATGCTTTGCGCCTGGAAGACCACGCCGATATTGCGCCGCACCAGCGCCGGTTCGCGCGCCACGTCGTGGCCCATGATCAGCGCGCGTCCTCCGGAAGGCAGCATCAAGGTCGACAGAATGCGGAAGGTCGTAGTCTTGCCGCTGCCGTTCGGACCGAGCAGACCGAAGATTTCGGCGGGACGGACGTCGAACGAAACGCCGTCAAGGGCGACGCGATCGCCATAGAGGTGGCGCAAGGCTTGCAGTTGGATAACCGCACCGGCGGCAGCGGTGGGATTCTGGGTTACGGGCTGATGAAGAATATCGGAAACGCTCATTCGAGGGCCAGGATCAATTCTATACCTGCGGCTGAAGGGGTTCGTGGCTCGCGCTTAATGTTGCCGGTCTGAAGCCAGCGTTGAAGAGCAGATCCCTCAGTGGCTAAGCCGGTTCGTGATGACAAAAATGCAAGACTTGCGACGGCGTAGCTAAAGCTGCGCCCCCTCAAAAATCACCAGCGCAACCCGTGCAATCAGTAATAGGTGAACGAGCTGATGGCTGAGGGGATACTTACGGTTGATCTGAATAGCTATGGCTGAGAACTGACGGCTGACGGCTGACAGCTTACTT
>Ga0210398_10003612_pt1 | contig 14751 bp, 17 predicted proteins | sample IncBWC4OmetaG_FD_161047 | JGI IMG/M metagenome (GOLD analysis project Ga0210398, IMG submission 161047) | Forest soil microbial communities from Barre Woods Harvard Forest LTER site, Petersham, Massachusetts, United States - Inc-BW-C-4-O | ecosystem: Environmental > Terrestrial > Soil >...
GAAATAATCATCGCCCACTTGTTTGAAGTAGCGCTGTTTCCATTTGCTGCCGTAGACGAGCGCGATGTCGTCTTTAGTGAAGGTCACCAGCGGATCGGGCTTGGACAGATCCGGAATGATGGCCTCCGGGTGGGACTTGGGGTCTCGGACCACATTCGCCATGCGGGTCTTCTGCCAGCGATCGTAAATTTCGGTGTGACAGTCCTTGCAGGCTGCCGATCCCACGTAATGCGTCCCACCCGGCGGCGGTAGCTGTTCGGCGGCGATCTGCGAGGAGAGTGGCGCGGTGCGCGGCAAATGCCGTAAATAGCCGGTTAACTGCCAAAGCTTTCGATCGGGCAACGCCCACGCCGGCATGCCGGTGTGTCGAATGCCGTTCTTCAAATGGTAGAACAACTCACCATCGCTCATGCGCTGGACGGCGGCGCCGCGCAGGTCCGGTGGGCGCGGATACTGGCCGCTTCCTATTTCGGTCTTGCCGCCGCCGTCGTAGGCATGGCAGATCTCGCACTTCTGGGTGTATAGCGCATGCCCCGCCTCGGCATCTGCGCTTCCCGAGCCGACATCGAGCGGATTTCTCATCGCACGCACATCGGCCGGCACCATGTAGTGCAGCAGCCATTGCGCGACGTTCGCTTCAAGCGCCGGCGCATCTTCGCGGGCGCTCGAGCCTTCCCACATGACGAAGGCGTAGAGACCCAGGAGCAAAACGGCGATCACAGCGATGCCTGTCGCCGTGAGTTGCAAGGCTCGTTTGGATGTCATTGCAGGGCGCTCGATGTTTGCTGCCTGATACTGGGCAAACGACCCGAATTTACCTATCGCACGGAACCGTCGCCGTTCGCCTAGACTACCTCACGCCTCCAACGATAGCTTTGCGGCACCTTGAGGATCGTCGTCCATTGACCGTGTCAGCCGGTGCTGCCTGCGCGAGACGACGTAGACAGCGACGAGAGTGATCAGGGCACTCGCGGCCAGGTACGTGGCAACGGACCAGGCACCGCCCGACCAATGAATGAGGTATGTGGCGATGATCGGAGCCGGGGCGCCGCCGAGCGCTCCTGCCATCTGGTACCCAAGAGAGATCCCCGAGCAGCGCACGCGCGCCGCGAAGAGCTCTGCAAGAATGGCTCCCGTGATGCCGTATAGCGCGCTCGCGATGAAGGCTTGGACGCACATGGCGAGCCAGATCAGAGCGGGCGCCCGCGTGCTCAGCAGCCAAAAATAGGGATACGAAAACAGCACGAGGCAGAATGCACTACAAATCGCCACGCGATACTTGCCGACGCGGTCGGCGAGGCGGGCGAAAAGCAAGATGCTCACCGCCTCTGAGACACTGAAAAGCACGTTCCCAACGAGGGCCACACTCCTCGATACCCCGAGCTGCTTCGTGAGATACGAAAGGCTAAAGGTCGTGACAATATAGAATCCGCTGATACTGACAAGCACCATGCCGATGGCCAGAACCAGCGCGAGACGGTGGTCGCGCAGCACCTCGAGCAGAGGAGCCTTGGACTCTACCCCACGCTGTTTGACGCGTGAGAACACCGGTGACTCGGCTACCCGCAAGCGGATGACAAGCCCGACGGCTATCAACGCAATGCTCAGCAGGAACGCCACCCTCCAGCCCCAGGTGAAGAATTGCTTCTCCGGGAGCGAGGAGAAAGCCGCAAAAACGCCCGTGGAGAGCAAAAGTCCGGCGGGCACACCCAGCTGCGGCCAGCTCGCGTAGAAGTTGCGGTTCTCCTCAGCGGCGTGCTCGAACGCCATCAGAGTCGCCCCGCCCCATTCACCTCCGACCGCGAGGCCCTGCACGAACCGAAGCGTGACAAGGAGGATGGGCGCCATTACGCCAATCTGCTCGAATGTCGGTAGGAGCCCGATAAGGAAAGTCGCCCCACCCATAAGGAGCAGCGTCGTAACGAGCATGGACTTGCGACCGATCCGATCGCCGAGATGGCCGAAGACGGCACCGCCGATGGGACGGGCGAAAAAGCCGACGCCGAACGTTGCGAAAGACGCGAGCGTGCCCGCGAGCGGATCGAATCGGGGAAAGAATAGCTTCGGGAACACCAGCGCCGCAGCGGTCCCGTACACAAAGAAGTCGTACCACTCTACGGCCGTACCGATGAAGCTGGCGAAGGCAACTTGCCCGATGGATCTCCGATGCCCCACTTCCGCGCCGTCGAATGTCCCCTCTGTCACTCGCGCACCCATGGCATGCCTCGCTGCGTAGCTCGCGGCGAGCTTGACGCTCCCTGGTCACAGATTGTCTACTGTTCCGAGCATGAATACACGCGGGAACGAAATAATTGGTTTTGCCAAGAACGAACAAACCGCCTCGGTCGACAAGCGCTGGGTTGCGGGCGAGATCTTCGGCCTAGAGATACCAGCGGATGCCGCGACGCTGGTCTCAGGCGGCGCGGATTTTCTCACCAAGGCTTTTCATACCTCCGGTGCGCTGGCCGCCAACAACCGGGTTAGTCGTATTGCCGAGGCGGAAGAATTCTTCGGGGGCGGCACCGGTAAAAAGCTATTGCTGACCTTGGCATACGAACTGCCCGAGCCGGCTTTATCCCAGCAGCTGTTTATCAAGTTCTCGCGGAATTTCGACAATGAGCTGTGGGACAGAGCGCGCTTTACGATGATCTCGGAAGCGAATTTTGCCGTGCTTTCCAGATCGCCAGACTTTCCCGTTACCGTACCTGCCTGTTTGTTCGCTGACGTCGAGTCGGAGTCTGGGACCGGGCTCATTATTAGCGAATGCATTACCTATGGTCGCGACGGCGTGGAAGCACTTCACCCGAAGTGCTTGGATTACACGGTGCCGGAGCCGGTGGAACACTACAGAGCCATTCTGAAAGGTCTGGCCAAATTATCGGGAGCACACCGAGGCGGCAGATTGTCGCCAGAGTTTGACAGAAAATTCCCGTACAACCGCAAGCAGGCCTCCGCGGTGTTTGCAATTCGTGTCCCGGAAGAGAAATTAATACAGCGCGCGAACCGGATGTTCGATTTCATCGGGCGTTTCCCGCAACTGTTTCCGGAGAACGTCCGCGCACCAGCGTTCCGCGAGCAATTTATCCGCGATATTCCCGATCTGGTCGCCGCAGAAGACCGGATAAGAGAAGTGCTATACGGCAATCCTGAATTCATCGCGTTCGCTCACTGGAATGCCAATATTGACAACTGCTGGTTCTGGCGGGACGAGGCGGGCGCCTTGCAATGCGGTTTCATGGACTGGGCGAACGCCGGGCAAATCAGCGTGGCTCAGGCCGTCAGCGGCGCGATCAGCGGTGCCGAACCGGTTATCTGGAATGAGCATTTAGATGAACTGCTGACTATGTTTATCAAGGAGTTTGCGGCTCAGGGCGGCCCGCGGCTGAGCCTCGACGAAATGAGGCTTCACATTCTGTTGATTGTTGCAGTTTCCGGTCTGACGCACTCGATGGGTGCCCCCATCGCCATCGAGCGGGACATTGAGGATATCGACGCCCTTGAAGGTTATCAGGATGACCGTTTCCGTGAACATGAGAACGCGCGAATTCAGCTGCATATGATGACGAAAATGCTCAACGTGTGGCGAACACGAAACTTGGGCGACGTGGTCCGCAAGCTCTAGGTTTGCTTGCGCAGATTCGGCGCTTTACGGCACCCGCTCGACCTCAACGGAGGATTTGTCCCTGCCTTCGGCGCGGCATGGGCGATTCGAAGCGCCGACAATAGTGAAGCCAAGCTTCGCGAGCACGCGACCGGAGGCTGGGTTATCCGCGTGATAGCTTGCTGTCAATTTGAGATAGCCGAAAGACTCGAAGGCAACGATTGTGATCGCCCGCGCGGCCTCGGTGGCGACGCCGCGGCCCCAGTGGTCGCGGGCGACGTAGTAGCCAAGCTCGGCGCTTCGCCCGTCTGGGACCGGCATCAAGCCGATCATGCCGACAAGTCGGCTGGTCTGGCGCCACAAGATAGCCCAGGTCGGTTCGTTCGGCAGTACGTGGTCGAAGAAAAAGCGTACATCGGCATCCGTATAAGGATGCGGCATCCGAGCTAACCGGCGGGCGACCTCCCAGTCACTGGCGATGGCGATGATCGCGTCGGCATCTTGTTCGACCGGCCGGCGCAGGTGAAATCTCGCTGTGTCCAGCGGCAGTGTTGCGGGAGGCGTTGGTGTCATGAGTCAGGCGCTACGGCTCCCCCAGGGGCTAGGGGGACTCCTGTGACTTGGTCGCCCAATATTTGGCCGTTTCTTTGATTGTTTCGGCCTGCAAGGCGCGAGAGCGCTCGAGATCGATCTTACCGCTAAGCGTGTCTGCGAGCGCCTGATCAAAAGGGTAACCCTTGGGCACGTTCGGATATCCGATCCAAACCAGCTTGCCTCTTCGATCGACGATGGCCGCGGTGGGAGCCCCTAACGAACCACTCGCGGTGACCCAAGTCTCGGACATGGTCTTTTTCACCGGATCATCCATTGCTACGGTGTATTCCATTTCCTTGCCGTGCTTCTTCATGAAGTCATGCACCGCCTCGACGTCTGCTTTGCCTCCCAAGATTCCATCCGCGTTTACTCCGATCACCGTGAGTGTATTCGCATACTTCTTTTGGATCGCACTGAGATGCGGTATCGCCTTGATGCATGGCGGGCACCACGTCGCCCAGAACTCCACGACATAAACGCGACGTGGCGCGTATTTCGTCACCGGGTTGCCCTGCAGCCAAGAAATTGATTCGAGCACCGGCGCTCGATCGCCGATTTTTAAGGTGGGTATCGATGTGGGCGAGACGGCCCGAGCTGACAGGCCGATGGCAAGGATCGAGACACCCAGCAGTCGCACGAAAATAGTCATTTCGGCTCGAGCATCGCTGCAGTTACGGCAACCTGCCCAAGCGCACGGCGAGGGGCATGACGACATGGCGGGGTTGAGTCGGCTCACCCCAGGCAACTTCGAATGCGCGGCGTGCTTCGCTGACAAAGCTATCCCCCTCCGCAGCGATCTTTCGCCGCGGCGCCGACCACGTGCGGTAGTACTCAAATAGGTGATCCAGCGTCCACATCAGATGGATCGCAAGACGCGGGGAGGGCACCTCCTCGAAGGGAAAATCGATCGTTCGATAGCCGTCCCACGGCAGCCGATTGTTGGCCGACCAAAGCGATTGCACGGGCTGCAGCAGCCATTGGTCTGTGAGTGCATCCAGAGTGGGTGTCAAATAGAACCAGCTGTAGCCATAGACAGCCAGTAACGCGCGAGGTCGTGCAATGCGTTGCACTTCTGCGAAAAACCGCTCCCGATCGTACCAGTGCAACGCCTGCGCCACGGACACGAGATCCATTGATTGATCAGCCAAGCCGGAGGCTTCCGCCGGGACCGTCTGATAGCGAACGCGCGGGTGAGGCTGGGCGTGAGCAATTTGTTCGGTGCTTGCGTCCGTCGCCTCGATTGATTCAAAAAATTCAGCGAGGCCGGTGGCAGCCTGGCCGTTACCGGTGCCGCAGTCCCAAGCCGATCGAGTTGCCGGTGCGAGACTCGCCAACCTTTGAAACAATGTCTCTGGGTAGGTTGGCCGCGATGAGGCGTAGATCTCCGCGGCTTGTGAGAACTCATCAATGAATCCCGGCGCCGCTCTCATTTCAAGGATCGCACCATAATTTAGCCGAGAGATCGCGCGGGCGGGGGTGGTGGTTCGCCTTTCCGGCCGTCATCCTGCCAACTCACGGTCCAAGTCCGTCGTATCCAGCTCAAAGACATGATTGTCGTAGTCGAAGAAATAGAGCGCGGTGTCGGATCTGGCAAGAAAGAACTCCACATTCATTCTCTTGAGTTTTTCTGCAGTTTCCAGGAGCGCGGAGGTTGAAACCGAGAAAGCGATGTGATCACCAGTGCGGGGACGGTCCACTTCCGCCTGTACCAGGACGAACCAAGTTCGACCAAGCTTTACGAAGATCTCCTCATGACCATCGACATCTTTGCGCGTCACAATCGCCGCGTCGAACAAGTCCTTGAACAGCGTGGCTGTTCTGCTTGAATCTCGTACGGTCAGGGCGATATGGCCGATTGTGTCCAGCATAGCTTCTCCCAACGACCCAACCAGTGATCTGCTGCTTTGCCAGGGTCTACAGCAGGCGCCGGCACGAACCTATTAAACAATAGACAGGCCAGTCAATGCATCAGCATCGATTCGAAACGCGTGTTTGGCTTGAATTTCCCTCCACCAGGCGTCCACGTCGTTCACGAGTGGGTGCATCTGTAGATTTTCGGCAAACTCTTTCACATAGTAGTTCTGCAAAAGAAATGCGGCCTTGCCATACCCGCTGTGCGGCCCGTAATGGAGATAGGCGAGACCTCCATTACTTCAGCACAAGGCGAAGCCAATGTCCTGATAGAACTGCGCGGAGAGCTCGAAGTCCCGCGCGGGAAGATGGGCCTTGAGTTCAACTGCGACAAGCTCTGACATGCTGTTGTCCTTCTCCATCGGATCCGAAGCGTGATCGCGCTACATGCAATTCTGCATCAAGGAAAAACTAGTTAACTTTTGTTCCAAATCTGTTCCAAATCGGCCAGCCAGGTATTCGCCAATTCATCCAGATGAGCATCGCCCGTCCATCCAGATTCTCGTCCGGCACGAAGCCCACCGGCGCAAATCGACTGTCCTCGCTATCGTTTCGATTGTCGCCCATGAAGAAATAGTTGCGGGGAGGCACAACCGCATCGTAATCGGTGGATGAGCGATTCTTAGCGAGCATGATCAAATGGTTGCGCTCACCCAACCGTTCTACTTCAAGATCCGCTCCGGAGAATCCATATCCATCCGTGTACTCACCGTCGCGTTTTGCCGGAACGCGCGCGCCATTGATGAATATCGTGTTGTCATGCACCACAATATGGTCGCCTGGAAGCCCGATCAGGCGTTTGATGTAGTGGATTGAAGGATCCGAAGGCAAACGGAACACGACTACGTCCCCACGCTGCGGATGCCCAGTCGATAGAATCTTGGAATTGACCACCGGCACGCGTAAGCCATAAGAGAACTTGCTGACGAGTATGAAGTCGCCGTCTACCAAACCCGGCATCATCGATGCCGATGGAATACGAAACGGTTCCACCACGAATGAGCGTATTAATAGAACGATTAGAATTACTGGAAACAGGGAGCGTGCATATTGAACAGGCAGAGGCTCGATGGTGTTGGATGCGGCCTGGCGACGTCGTTTGAGGATTGCTTCATCGGCCAGCAGAATTAGCGCGCTTGCCCCAAATAGGAGCGTAAGAATGAGCGAGAAATCCATTTCAGCGACTGTCGATTCGAGTCGTGTCCGCCTCTGTTAGAGATCCCACCCCTAAGGCGATGATGCCAGCCAGGAGCAAGGCGCTGACGAGCCGCAGCAGGGCGGTTCCGAAATGTGTTTTCGCCACCGAGCGCAGCGCGCGCGATCGAGCAAGAATCAAGGCAACTATGACCTGCCGCCAGTACCACATGCCGCTGCGCCCAGCACGGTGCATCTCCAGGAGGTCGCCCATCAACGACTCGCGCTGATAGGGCGAAGCCCATCGCTTCAAAAGCCAGAGGGCTGTTCTTGGTGGTTCACGATTGTTCATGGGTGCTGGCCTTTCGCCAGAAGCAGTCCGGCCGAGAGCTTCAGTAACGTGGCGCGTGCATCGGCGGCCTCCTTGATGCCCTTCGGAGTGGCCTTGAAGTATGTGCGCGCTTTGCCGCCACGCTCGGTAGTAGGGTCGCCGAGGGAGGAGATCAATAGGCCCTTCGCTTCCAGGCGTTCCAATGCGGCGTAGACGCTCGCGAATGCAACGTCACGACCGCTTTTTTCAGAAATCTCGCGACAAATCTGCACCCCATAAGCATCCCCTGCCGGGCGAATGGCCGCGAGAAGAACCATGAGTTCCATCTGCCCGAGATGCTCACGTCTTCTCATATCTTCCACAATAGCGAAGATATAAATATTTTGCAACTGACTAAGTAGCGAGGACGAGCTTCGGATACCTACCTCTTGCGCAATCTCCTCGACTTTAGGAGAAGCACCCCGACTCTTCAGTTTTCTCCCCCGACTACTGCGACACGGCCTGGGAATGAGCCGCGGCCGTGCTCGCTGTACGCATCTTCGCCGTGCTTCGCACCCTGAGAATCATCCGCTGGGCAAGAGCCTGACCATCACCAAGCGATGCATTTCGGTCCACCGGCACTGTGCTGACGGTGGGCGCCGCCATTTCGTTGTACCCGGCGCTGTGTGCGCCTGCGAGCAGCCGTCTGGCGAGCTCCTGCGGATCAAGGCCCCTCTCGGCCCCGCTCGGCATCGATGAGCCGGATAGCGCAACCGGTCGACCCGTGTTGGTCGGCGCAAGAAGCTGTCGCGCCTGCTCCTGCGGGTCGCTGCTCGTAAGATCCGCCGCTCGCGCGCCGGCCGTGCCGCCAAAGAAAGCTGCGGACGCCATTGCCAGCGAAGGGATCAGGTGTTTGCGAAAGCTCGAAATGGTCATGTTGATTCTCCTGGTGTGTGCATGAGTACGTAGATCGTGTCGATGTATATACATGTATTATCCCGAAAATGAATGTCGATCAGGCAGGCCCCAGCTTGCTCGCCGCAAGATAGGCGGCGCTCTTGAGCGCCGCCGCCTCGGTCCGGCCCAATCGGTTCTCAAACGCTTCCTGCGCCGCCTCCCATACTGGCTTCAGCTTGCGCAGCTGCGCCCGGCCCTGTGAGGTCAAGGTCCACCGCCGCTGCCGGCGATCGTTTCCCGGCGCATCGATCGCGAGTCCATTCTTCCTGATCAATGCAAGGGTCCGCGTGGCGGTGGTCTGGTCGATGCCGATCGCCTCCGCGAGTTCCGTGGTGGTCAGTTTGGGTACAGATTCGAGAATCTGCAGTGCCGTGTACTGGGTTGCGTGCACACCGCCCTCGGCGAGGACTTCCTCATACAGCGCCGTCACCGCTCGGGCGGCCTGCCGCAACGTCGCGCAATAGCAGGGAAGGGATTGAAGTTTCATGGCGCCTACACTACATGCATATACATCTATTGTCAAGCCCCATGACGGGTTGTGTCCGACTGCCGCCTGATGCGCGGTCCCGAATCGTTTCCCTGACGAACGACGACGCGGAGCTTGCCGATCTGCAGCGAGATATCGACTCCGGGGCGTGGGCAAAACGGTACTCCCACCTGCAGGATCTCACTGAACTTGACCTTGGTTACCGTTTGGTGATCGTGAGCAAGACGACCGGCCACCATGGGTCGCTATCTAGCGCTGAACTTATAGCCGAAGCGCAAACCGATGGTGCGGGGACGACTTACCGTTACCCCTTTGTACCATTGCCAGTAGTTCGCATACAGTTCGGCCCGCCCGTCGGTTAGATTCTCTCCGTAGATTTGCACCACCCACGAGTCCCTTCCGACACCGAGCGCCCCATCACAAGTCGTGAAAGCGGGCAGGTCGTAAGCAGTGGAGTTGCCCTGCACGTCAAGCGAAAGTTGATCGGTCGTAGCGAGGGAATGTGACTGATGCACCGCGTCGACCTGAGCGAAGGCGTTATAGTCGTTGAAAGCGAACTCATAACGCGTGCGGATGTCGCCCTGAAAAGGGGGCGCCCCGGCGAGTGCGCTACCCAGTGCCCCGCTCGGATTTGAAACTTTCTCATCGTTCGATGTCTGTAGCGCGGCAAAGTTGATCGGTGTTCCGTTGGCCCACAAGAATGTCGCTTGCTTGACTAACTCGCTGTGACTCCAGGCGGCGCCCGCCTCGATCGTAAGGCCGGCCGCGACGCGGGCCATGCCGGACGTTTCAATGCCGCGCACCCTGTAGTTACCGCCGTTGATAATAATGCCGTAGCTGATGTCCCCATGAGCGCCGATAACGATCTGCGCGTTATTCCAGTCTTCCTGATAGATCGCGCCGTTCCATTGGACGCGCCGGTCCATCCACATCGTCTTCCAGCCGAGCTCGTTGTTGGTGAGAGTGTCGGGCGCGAACGCCAGGGGCGCAGTCCATCCCCCATTGTCATTGGCCTGGTTTTGCCACGATCCCGGACCCCCGTGCAGTGGCGAATTAGCCTCTGCCGCGAACGGTGCCCGATTGAAGCCGCCGGCACGGTAGCCCTGCGACCACGTGTAATACAGCAGCGCCTCATCGGTGACTTTCCAGCTGAGGTTCGCGCGGCTGCGAAAGCCGGAATAGGTCCGGTCGAGACCCTCTGAATTGATATTGGTGAAGTTGGAGTTATTCACGCATGGGTTGGGCGCCTGCGGATTGAAGATGATCTGGCAACCGTGACTGCCCACCTCCGATCCGACTTCCGCGGTATCGGTTCGGAAGTAACGCGTGCCGGCCGTCAGTGTGAGCGCTTGCGGAATGAGATCGAAATCGACCGACGCGTAGGCGGCCTTCTGTGTGTAACCGCGCGTGACATCGTTGAAGAAGGCGTCCTCGGGCTGCCGGACATTCGGGTTGTTCGACGTCGCCGGTGCGGATACGAACACTCCAGTCGGCGTGTAATAGCCGGTGGGTGGGCCGATCGGATGGAAGTAAGGAAGCGCGCTGAGAGTGAAAAAGTCGAGCTGGTCCTGAATCTGGTAGTTTTCATAGAACAGGCCGCTGACGCCGTGAATGCGCCAATCACCGGGAGTGCTCACGCGCAGCTCATGGCTTTGGTGAGTGTTGCGCTCCCGATCACGCCAGGTTGAGCTCGGCGTGAAGCATTGCACAGTCGCAAGAGTCGGACCTGCGCACTGATAGTAGTCCACGTACGGGCCGCGCGCGTAGTTCGTGTAGTCCTGCACCTGCTCGACGTTGCGCACGAGATAGGCGCCCGCATAGACCAACTTCAGAGCACCGACGCGGCCGTCAATGGTGAGGGCGGTGTTCTCAAACTTGTCCTTGTCGTACGAGGGGTTGTACAACTGCGCGCTCAAGTCGGGTAGCGGCTGACCGAGCGAATTCGCCGCCATCTCGGCGAAGACCCCGTCCGCCTCCATGTTCTGGTAGGACTGTGCGAGTAACACGCTCCAGTCCTCACTGAACTGGTATAGCGCCTCTACGCGCAGTCCCGTGTAGGTGACCGGATTAATATGGTTGGCCACAAGGTTGAAGTTATTGACGGCGACGCTGTTGGCGGGAACCCTGCCGCCAAAATAGTAATTAACGCCGAGATCCGTGTCGGCGCGTGCAAAAGTCGCGGGGAGGTTATTGATGTACCCGCCGCGGTGCTCGTTGTAGATTACCCCGCGCACTGCGAGCGTATCGGCAATGAGCGGAATGTTGAGGGTGGCGTCGAGATTGCTGCTCTGGTCACCATGTGCTGTCGTGGCGTAGCCCGCGTTCACCGTGGCTTCGGTCACATCGAGCTTCGGCTTGTTCGTGATGTAGCGCAGCACCCCCGCCTCGGCGCCCGCGCCGAACAACGTGCCCTGCGGGCCTTCCAATAATTCGATGCGCTGAATATCCGCAGCGTAGATGTCAAGATTGCGGCCCGGAAGTTGCGCAGATTGCTCATCGAGGTACACTGCCACGTTGGGGAAAATACCCCCCCAACCCGACCCTTGTATCCCCGAGTCGGCCGTCCCCAGGCCCCGCACATAGATATTGCTCTGACCGGGGCCCACTCCGTGCGCGGTCACAGCGGGCAGGTACTTCACGAAATCATCGAACGTCGTGGCGTTGAGCTTGGCGAGTGTCTCCCCGGTCAACACTTGGATCGTCATCGGTACGTTCTGAAGGTTCTCCTCGCGGCGGTTGGCGGTGACAATCACCTCTTGCAGCTCCCCTTCGGAGGGGGTCTTCGCAGGTTCCCACGACGGCCCACCCACCGCGGAAAGGATGCGGATGGTGCGCGGCGTGAGGTACTCGAACCTAAGTCCGGTGCCCTGGAGCAGTCTCGTCAGCGCTTCCTGTGCGCTCACGCCCGCGGACACCGGGTGGGACTTCTGGTCGCGTACGACTGTGGAAACATAAACGATACGAAGGCCAGTCTGGCTGGCAAACGCCTCGAGTGCACGGAGGAGAGACTGCGCGGGAATGCCGACCGCCAGCGTCGCAGGTTCAGCGGCTCTCACTGGTACGGCGTAGGCGAGCGCGATCGGTGTGCAGATCGCAAGGGTTCGGAGCGCTTCGGAGACGGCAGTCGGGATATCCGTCGAGGAGTGTCGCGAGCGGACGCGCATGCGATACCTGCCCATTTTGTATTCTTTTAGCCAAGGGTATATCCCAGGCGAATGCGGGTCGAGCTCCGGTGTTTTTTGGGGTGCCTGGTGTGCCCGAGCGCGGCTGGCTATCGAGGCCATCATCGGTGAGATATGCCGCGACGCAGCGCGGGCGTCAGAACTGCATATGCAGGCGCAGGGCCCATATGGACACGGGTCCGCGATCGCGGTTGTAGGCAGGGTTTCTGACGTACTGGTAGTCGGCTGTCAGCTGCGCCCACGAAACCAACCCGATGCTGTAATAAGTCTCGACCACCTCTTCCGCGCCGGGGTGCGGTAGCTTGCCGTCGCCCACCAGGATGCCGAGGCCGCCGAGATTCAGATACTCCTCGCGCTCCGCGGAGATGCCGTCGTCGAGGAGTGCGACCCCGAGGCTATCGCCAGCCCGATACCAGTGCGTCCCTTTGAGGGATCCGCCGACCTCGACCGAGCGGTCGATGTCCGCGAACTCGAAGACCTCGACATTGCCCTGCGCCTTCCCGACGCGGGCGAACAGGCCGAAGTCATCCGTCACCGGCTGCTCGAGGTTGAAACTTCCGCCGATGCGGCTGCGGTACTGGCGGACCAGGGCGGGATTCGGCGGCGTGTCCGTGGCGAGACCGAGTGCAATCGCCTGATCGAGCAGCCCCATGCGTCCGCGGGTGTCCCACGCCGTGAAAAGAATGCGCCCCGTCTTGCCGAACAAGGGGTAGCGCTTCTCGATCTCGCCGTCCATCTGGAACTGATGGAACGCCGGGTCGAGGTGCGGGTCGTTCGGAACGACCGACAGATCGAACACACCCGCACGAAACGTCCACGACCCGATGTAGCGCTCCGCCGCCGCACCCACCGTGTATCCCCACGCATCGGCGGCGTAGTCGTAGGTGCCGGCATCGACGGCCGCCCAGTTCAAAAAGTCGTTCCGTGGGTCATGAGCGTATTGATTCGTGTCGAACACGTCGGTCACCGAAAACTTGCCGACGGTGAATACCCAGCGGTCGGTGCTGCGCGAGCCGGCCAGCTGATTGGCGACGCCCGCGACGTTCTCGCGCTCCCCGCCCGTGTCGACGGTCTGGCGCACGTACAAGCGCGGCAGCCGCAGGTACGGCGCGTTCGAGCCCACCTTATAAGCCTCGCCGCTCGAGAACGCCGCCAGACCCAACGTGTCGTCGAGGCCCCGTCCCTGGTCGATCTCCGGCGAAATCCAGAACTCCGCGCCGCGCCAGAGACGCGCGCCGACGAAAAGAGTGAGATCCGAGGTCTCGCGGCCTCTGTCGGGCGTGAGACTGTGGCTCCCGCGGTAGGGCGCACGGAAGTTGTCCGCGTCTTGCTCGACGTACGTCGCCTGCCCGTGAACCGCATAACGCTCATCGGGCGTTGCACTCGTGTCGGCCGCCTCGGCCGCGGTGTCCGCAGTTGGCTCGGCATGCACCGGAGAGCCACCCGCGCCCACGCAGGTGACCGCCAGGGCGAGCAAAGCGAACGCGAGCGCGCCCGGCCGCAGCGGGAAAAGCCTCCGACGGCAGCGCATGACTACACCAGGAAATAGAGCGCCATGATCAGCACGCAGAAGCAGAGCACCGAAGCGCCCCACACGAACACCAGGACTTCGGCTGCAGCCTCCCGCAGGCGCGCCGCGCGACCCGCGACTCGAAAGCCGAAATTGATCATGATGGAGTCTCCCTTCGGGCGCCGCTTGCGCCCGATGAGGTCGGCGCTTGGACCGGCCGCTCGATTCTCGGACAATCGTGTTACGAATCGATCGCCCGGCTCGGAAGCGCGCCGGTGATGTGTTAGGATACCCTACCAGGGTATAGTTTGCAAGGAGTCCACCGGATGGGGCATGTAGCGCGAGAGAAGACCAAATTGTTGAACCGCGTGAAGCGCATGCGAGGGCAGCTCGAGGCGATCGAACGCGCCGTGGACGCAGACGATGAATGCACGACGGTCCTGCAGCAGGCGACCGCGTGCCGCGGCGCCCTGGACGGGTTCATCGCGGAGGTGATCGAGGATCACGTGCGCGAGCACATGATGAGCCCGCGCGCAGACCCTGAGGCGCGCTCGGCCGCCGCCGAGGAGCTGATCGAGATCGTGCATCAGTACTTGAAGAAATGACGCTGATGGCGGCGGGCTAAATCCCTTCAACTCTCCTTCGGCGCGTCGGGTGAGCCGGTGCCCGCAGCGGGTTCGGTGCCCCCTTGCGGCTCGTTCAAGGCACGCTCGACCGCGGCCGCATGCTCCTCGGGGGCGAGCTTGCGCGGCCGGGTCCAGCGCGAGGACGTGACTTGCGGCGCACGCGTCAACGTCAGCTTGCCCTGCGGAGCATTTGCAGCGATGGTCGATCCGGCGCCGATGGTCGCGCCGGCGCCGATGCGCACGGGAGCCACGAGCATGCTGCCGGAGCCTATGAAGGCGCCGTCGCCGATCTCCGTGGGCCATTTGTTGGCGCCGTCGTAATTGCACGTGATGGTGCCGGCGCCCACGTTGACACCACCCCCAACGCGCGTGTCGCCCACATAGCTCAGATGATTCGCCTTGCTGTCGGGTCCGATCTCGCTGTTCTTGACTTCGACGA
>Ga0210398_10003613_pt1 | contig 14750 bp, 16 predicted proteins | sample IncBWC4OmetaG_FD_161047 | JGI IMG/M metagenome (GOLD analysis project Ga0210398, IMG submission 161047) | Forest soil microbial communities from Barre Woods Harvard Forest LTER site, Petersham, Massachusetts, United States - Inc-BW-C-4-O | ecosystem: Environmental > Terrestrial > Soil >...
CCGTAGCAGCGCGCCTCCAGTGTCACCTGATCGGCGCCCTCGTGCGCGTCGGCGGAAAGTTCGGAGCCCTGGCCGGTTTCGAAGTACATCAGGTTGGGCGCGTCGAGCGCGCCACGCTCGCGAATCGCACGATAACTTTCATCGAGCATCGCAACGTCGATTCCGAATCCGCCGCACGCTTTCTCGGTGCCGGCGAGGCTCTGAAAAAGAATATCGATCGGTGCGCCCATTTCGAGCGCGCGCATCTGTGTGGTGACGTGTCCGAGGAGGCAATTCTGCGTGGGTGCTCCGGTCCTCGCGATAATTTCGGCGGTGAGATCCAGCAGGCGCTTCAAGTTGGCGGGCTCATCGATGCAAGGGTTGATGCCGATCAGCGCGTCGCCGCTGCCGTACGCGAGGCCCTCGTATATCGAGGCCGCGATAGCATCGGGATCGTCGCTCGGATGATTCGGTTGAAGGCGCGTGGAAAGGCGTCCCCGCAAGCCGATCGTCGTGCGCGCTTTGGTAACGACGCGAATTTTGGCGCCGAGCGTGATCAAATCGAGATTGGATGACAGCTTCGCGACCGCCGCGGCGATTTCACCGTTGCAGCCGCGGCCGGCGCGCGCAACCTCATCTTCGGTGGTTTCATCGTCGAGGAGCCACTCGCGAAATTCGCCGACCGTTTGGTTCGCGATCTCCTCATAAGCCTCGCGATCGAGCGCATCATCGATGACCCGCGTAACCTCGTCGCGCTCATACGGCACCACCGGATTCTCACGCAGGTCGCGCAGCGTCAGATCGGCAAGGACCATTTTCGCCGCGACCCGTTCCTGCTCCGATCGCGCCGCGATACCCGCGAGTTCATCTCCCGAGCGCATCTCGTTGGCGCGCGCGAGCACCTCCTTGATGGATTTGAACCGGTAGGATTTCCCAAACAGCCGCGTCGAAAGTTTCATTCTTCTTCCGGTGTCCCACTAAAAGTGGAACACCCGGACGGATTTGATGCGTTCGCGCTCCCATTCCATCAACTCCAGCACGTGCGCGGGCTGGTCGGCATCGATATTCGAATGCCGAAGATATTCGACCGCGGCGCCGGTGTCGGATTCCACTACTGATAGTATCTCGAAGCGCAGGGTGGTGAAGCGCGCCATGCCGCGGCTCGCGTACTCGCGAATCTGGTCGCGTCCCTTGAGCACTGACGCTTGCGCCTCGGGAAAGATCTGCCTTACCACCGCGCTGGCGTGAGTCGCGTCTCGCGCGTACAGCGCGGCGACTTTGTCGGGATTGCTGCTTTCCCAGGCCGCCGCCCATGCCATGACGCGAGTGCTTGCCGTTGTCATCGAGGCCTCCCTGTCACCGCCGGGCGGGAATCACCGGCAGCACCAGGTGCGACGCGAAACCGCGATTGTGCATCACGGTCTGAATCGCGGGCTGGGTGTCGGCATCGGCGAACAATGGATGGCCGGTGTTGGGATTGCGATCAAAGCGCGGAAAATTGCTCGAACTGATTTCAAGCCGGATGCGATGTCCCTTTTGAAACAGGTTCGAGGTCGACCACATGTCGATGGTGAATTCCGTAACTTCACCCGGAGTGAGCATTTTCTCGTGCGCGAAGGACTCGCGGAAGCGCGCGCGAATGATACCGTCGGTAAGGTTGCGCGCGAAGCCGCAGTCATTCACATCGACCAGCTTGGCGGTGAAATCGGTATCCGGCGCCGATGACGACGCATATAGAACCAGTCGCACCGGGCCGGTAACCTCGAGGTCTTCTGTTAGCGGCTCGGTTGAATAGATCAGCACGTCGGCGCGGGTTTCCGCCTCGCGCTGATCCCACGCGCCGCCCTGCAGCGCACCTGGATAACAACACAAACCGCCACCGATAGTGGGGGTGGGATCGAGCGGATTGTAAAGATATACGTCCGCGGGTTCATCACCTGGATGATCGGTCGAAAGTGCGCCGTCATCGAGTTCGCTGTTGGCGCGGCCCCGGCTATGGAGATAAAAGCGGCGAAAATCGGTGCCCGGCAACGGCCAGTCTTTTTCGTCACGCCACTGATTGATGCCCATGGTAAAGACGCGCACCGGCGACTCCGCCTCGAAGCCGCCTTTGGCGCCCTTCAACCAATGATCGAACCAGCGCAGCTGCATCCCGTCGAGGTCGATGGAAATCGGACTCGAGGCCAGGCCGAAGTCAACGCTGCCGACGAGGTTTGACAACGGGACTGCATGACTCCAGGGGCCGAGCACCAGGCGTTGCCCGCGCCGCGCGCCATCGCTGGCGCCGCTCTCGCGCATCCCGGTGTAGTTGCGAATCGTGCCGCCCTGAAAGATGTCGTACCACCCGCCGATGTTGAGCGCGGGCACGGTGATTTTGTGGTGATGCTCTTCGATGTTGAGTGCCTTCCAGTACTGGTCGTAACGCGAATGCTCGAGCCAATCGAAGAAATACGGCGCACCCTTGCGGAACATCGGGAAATCGCGCAGCGGGAGAAATTCCATCTTCTCGCGCATCCGATCGATCGATCCAACGGTCGCGCCCAACTCCGCGACTAAGTCATTGTCGCCGCGATTCTGATCGCGCTCGCGCAGCAAACGCGCCGGAGCGAGCGCGCCCATCGACCAGCTCACGTTGAAAAAGAGCGAGAACGCGCCGCCCTGGTAAGTCCATCCGTCGTGGTAGTCGCTCGCCGTGATGAGCGGCACGAGGCATTTCAGATGCGGCGGGGCCTGGGTTGCCGCAAGCCACTGCGTCGCGCCCATGTAGGAGGCCCCGTACATGCCGACGTTGCCGTCGGACCACGGTTGGCGCGCGGCCCACTCGACGGTGTCGTAACCGTCGCTCGCTTCCACCGTAAAGCAGTCCCAGACGCCGTCGGAGGCGAAGCGGCCGCGGCAATCCTGGATAAGTACGTTGTAGCCGGCGCTCGCGGCGCGGAGCGAATCCAGGGTCAGCGCGAAAACCATCGGCATCGATTTGTTATAGGGCGTGCGATTGATGATTACCGGCAGTTTTTCCGGGCCATCGGGACGGAACAGATCGCCGCGCAGCACGCATCCGTCGCGCATCGGGATTTCGACGTTCTTCTCGAAGATGATTTTCGCCATGGTCGACTCCAGCTTCTCAGAGGCTTGTAGCGCGCCGCTCCCGCGCGCATCAACCGTTAAGATGCATACGCGCAACAGGCTCGATTCTGTATGATAGCGGTCGATTTATGCGGCGACTTTTCCCGATTCAAATATTTGCGATTGTGCTTTGGACATTTTCCATCGCGGCGGGCGCGACCGGCAACCTCAAACTCGATGTGATGGGGGAACTGGGCGCGGGCGCCAAAAACCAGGCGGAGGTTATTGCTCCCGATGGTAAGGTCATCGCCAAAGTTACGCCAGGCGCCACGGTCGCGCTGCCACCGGGCGTCTACAAGCTGAGACTTCCGCTGATTGGCGGCGTCATTAGCAAGGATGACATCGCGATCGAGAGCGGCCGCACCCATACGGTGTTGATCCAGAATGCCGCGGTGCTGACTGTTTCGGTGACGGACAAGGACGGCCACGATCCCGGCTTCAGCGTGACCGTGGATCAAACCGACGCGCCGCACACGAGGCTCGCGACGTTTGTCTCCGGCGAGAAGTTGCTGTTTGCACCGTCGATGGTTGATGTAAAAGTCGATGCGCCGCCGCAGGGTTACGATTGGCACGCGGTCGCGCTGATTCCCGGCCGCCGCAGCGCTCTTACCCTCGATGAGGTGCAGCACGCCGAGCTGCTCATCCAACCAGAGCTGGCGAAACTCGCGATGGACAAAACCTCGCGCGTCGTTATCTATCGCGCCGGCACCCAGAATCAGATCGCCGTGAGCGAGCCGGCGCCCGAGCATCGCATCACGCTGGAGCCCGGCGATTACGACGTCTATGTCGAGAATCATTCGGGCAAAGGGCGGCCGTTCTCGATGCTGAATGGCGTCCATCTTGAGCCGGGCGCGAAAGTCTCGCGCGAAGTTCCGCTCGACTGAACAACGCGCGCGCTAACTGATTTGCCTCGACGCTGAACAATTCGGGCGTCGATTCCGTCTACAGAAGGTCAAGTGAGAAGCCCGGCTGCATCGGGCCTCGGCATTAGTGTCGTATTTCCGACCGCTTACCTAACCCACCACAAGGAAAGAAATCATGAAGAACCGAAAGCGTTTGATCACCCTCGCAATGGCGGCCCTTTCGTTGCAGTTCCTCGCGAGCTGCTTCACTTACAAGAAGGAGGAAACCACCACTCCGACGCCGGCAGTGGTCACCGTACCGCCTGCTACCACCAGCGAAACCACCACCAGCACCACCACGGATGACGGCACCACCCGCCGCTCGACCACCACTTCCAACTACTAGAGACAGTGGCGTTCCCTCGATACGCGAGGGAACGCCATCTAACCGCTAGGCTTTTTTTGCGCCCGGCAGATAGTCGTCGAGCGGCACCCCGCAACTGTTGAGCGCCCAGGAGACCAGGTTGTATTGGCCGATGGTGAAGACCAGGTCCATCAGCTGCTGGGTTTTGTAGGTTTTCGAGAGCGTCTTCCAGGTTTCGTCGGACACGATCGAGTTCTCGAACAAATCGTCGGCCGCCTGCAGGATGGCCGCATCGTGCGCGTTCCATCCGGCCTTGGGGCCCTTGGTGATGCGATCCATTTCGTCATCGGTGATGCCGAGGGTTTTCGAGATGCGCTTATGCTGTTCGAATTCGTAGGGCGACTGGTTGAGCCATCCGATGCGCAGGATCGCGAACTCGCGATCGCGCGGCGACAGCGTCTGTTTTTCCGACAAAATGTAGGCGCCGAAGCGGCCCCATTCGCGGGCCAGCAAGGGATGGTTCATCAGCACGCGGAAAATGTTGATGACCTTCCCGTTGACCTTACTGCGTTCGGCCATCTCGCGGTCTTTTTCGTCGAGGGTTGCGAAATCGCGAAACGGTACTCGCTGGGTTCTTTCTTGCACGAGATTATCCTCCATGTTGTGAATCGGTTTATTTACCCGTCCATCACCACCACGATTTTTCCAATCTGCGCGTCGCTCAGCATGTAAGCATGCGCGTCGGCAATTTCCTCAAATGGAAAAGTTCGGTCCAGCACCGGCTTGAGCGCGCCACTTTCAAAGGCGCCGTACAAATCGGCCGCGAAGCGCTCGCCGCATAGCAGCGATTCCTCGAGCGAGCGGGTGCGAAACGTCGCGCCGATGATACTTACGCGCTTGCGCGCAACTTCATCGAGGTTGCACTCGCCGACCTGCCCGGCGTTGCGGCCAACGCTCACGAAACGTCCCTTTATAGCGAGCGCGCGAATGTTGTCGGCGAGCATCGGACCGCCGACGTTGTCGATGATCACATCGATGCCGCGCTTGCCGGTCGCCGCCATGACCTCATCGACCCACGTTGGCTTGCCCGGATCGATCACCTCATGCGCGCCGAGCTCGCGCAGCGCCATGGTCTTGGAGGGCGCGCGCGAAGTCGCCAGAACAACATTGGCGCCGAGGTGGCGCGCGATCTGGATCGCGGCAGTGCCCACACCTGACGAACCTGCCGTGATCAGAATCGATTCGCCGCGCTGCATCCGCGCGTTGCTAACGATGGCATCATGCGCGGTGACAAAGACATTGGGAATCGAAGCTGCCTCGGCCCACCCGATGCCGCGGGGAATCCGCATCAGCGCGCGCTGATTGGCGACGGTGAATTCCGCATACGAACCGATCGCGCGGCCCATCACCCGATCGCCGACCTTCCACGAGGTCACCCCGTCACCGAGCGATGCGACCTCACCCGCGAACTCGCTGCCGGAGCGCATCGGGCGCAGCGCGAGATGGTCAGAGCGAAGGAGCGGGCGCGCGAGCAACTCGCCGCGGTTGGTGCCCGACGCGCGCACCTTGACCACAACCTCGCCGGCGCCGGGAGTCGGCGTCGGAATATCGCGAAACTCGAAGATGCCCCCGCTGGGACCCGGAACGGCGAATAGCGCTTTCATCTATCGCGCAATAGCACCTTCGCTGCGGATGCGAAAGTTGACGCGGCGGTGGCGCCATTCTAAAGGTGGCTACATCTTCCGCGGAGGCTCCAGCCATGGACATTGCCGAACTCGCCAAACGCATCACGATTCTCGAAGACATCGAGGCGATCAAAAAACTCAAGGCGCGCTACTGCTCGGTATGCGACAACGATCACAATCCCGACGACATCGTCACGCTGTTCGCCGCGGACGGCATCTGGGAAGGCACCGACATCGGCGCGCACAAGGGGCATGCGGCGATTCGCAAATTGTTCGAGGGCTTTCGCGATCGAATTAGCTTTTCGCAGCACAACGTGATGAACCCGATCATCGAGGTGAATGGCGATCGCGCCAAGGGGCAGTGGTATTTCCTCGGACCGTTCACCATGCGCAAGCGCAACAACGCGGTATGGCTGGCGGCGCGCTATGAAGAGGATTACGTGAAGGTCAACGGGGAGTGGAAGTTCCAGCATCTGCGCGCGCTCGGGCGGATGTCGGCGCCATATGAGAAGGGTTGGGCGAAATAGCGGCGGGTGGAATCAGGGCTGGATGCTTCTGATTTTAACCAGAGTGGTTCGATGCAACGGTTTCGTTAATTTCTCGGTGGTAACGAATTCCTCGCATCGAGTCTGATAAGCGGCCGCAATGTGCAATGAGTCGATAGCGGAAAGATCGGCGTCACAAGCAGCGGCAAGTGCGATCTCTGCAAGGTGGGAATCAAACAACGCCCAAGCTGAAACGCGATCGAAGAATATTTCGTAGAACTCGCGCTCGGCACGGCGCTTAAGATACGTCGCCTTGGGAATCGTTTCGAGTTTGACTAAAAGGCTCGAAGCGAACTGACGCCCGGGATCGTTCAAGATGCTGAACGCCGCGGGAGATGTGCGATCGGTACCGCGCGCGGCCGCTATCAGCACCCCGCTATCTACGAAGGTCCTGGTCATTCTTCTTGGGAGTCAATGCCGCCACGCCGCGACATTAATTCGCGGTGGACGCCATCCCAATCCAGCAACTCCACTCCCGTGGCTACGATTCGCTGGCGAAGCGCCCAGAGGTCCCGTCCGAGCTCGGTCCTAGGCGTAAAGGAAAAATCCTTTGCCACCCGCGGCTGCTTGCTCGCGCCAGCTTTCACCGGGCGCGTCTGGCGGACATTCTTTTTGGGGACGCCTTTGCCGCGGCTATGGGAACGACTGGCCATCGAAGCAGTTTCGCACCACTTTCACGATGGTGAAAGCGGCAGCGAGAGGTCTACGCGCGGGAGCGCGCCCACGACTGCAACTCCTTGATGCGCATGTAGCCGCCGCTCCCTTCGACGATGCCCTGCGTGCGCGCGTCGTGGATGCAGTCGACCGGGCACAGCGGCACACAGAAGCCGCAATCGATGCATTCCTCGAGGACGATCGCCAGGCGCCCGAGGAAATCATTCTCGACGTGATAGATCGCATCGACCTTGCCGGGACACGCATGATCGCACGCGCCGCATCCGATGCAGCTTTCGTCGATGTAGTAATGTCCTGCCTTGTGCGCCATCTGCTCGCGGTACTTCAGTCCGGAAAAATCGTGCGAAAGGTTCCCGACGCGTTGATGAATTCCTGCAAGCTTTGGTTGAAGCGGAAAAACATATCCTTGCGCAGCGGATCGTCCGACCATACGCGGATCGGCTCGCCGGTGTGGCTCAAGTAGTTCAGCGTATGCGTCAGGTCGGGGCGTCCGCGGCCGCGCGCGATGCTCTCGATCATTTCGCGCCAGGTCGCCAGCGTCGCATCGACGGAGAAGTCGGCGCGCGCGAGGTCGGCGCTGGTCGCCTCGCGCACGTCGGTCGCTTCGAACTCTTCGAAGGTGACTTGCGCGCTCCACGGTTTGCCGCGCAGGCCGCCATCGAGGACGGTGAAAATGACAGCGCAATCGATGTATCCGAGATGCTCGTTGCGCGCCCGATTATGTTTCATCAGTTGCGCGAGGCGCTCGAACCACTCGACCGAGGGAAACGCGATCTCCTCGCGCGAGGTTACTTCAGCGTGCTCCGCTTCCATCAGCCGCATCCCCACTGCATTTCGAGCGGCAGGGTGCAGCGTTCGCGGCGCGGGAAGCCGGCGCGATCGCAGCGCTGCAGGTACTCTTCCATCGATATCTGCCAAAGTTTGCCCTGCCCTTCCATGCCCTGATCGATCTTGTCGAGTCCGCCGCCGAGCAGAATCGCGACTGGTTCCGCGAGCGCGGCCTCGCTGAACGAAGTGAGGATGACCTGCTCGCCGACGTCCGCGAATCGATGCATCTCCTCGAGTGCCTTTTCGCGGTCGGGCGCGTGGTCGAGATAATTTTTCAGCTCCAGCACGCCGTAGGAGACGTGGCGCGCCTCATCCTGCAGGCAACGGCGGAAGATTTCCTTGTCGACGTGGGTCTTCGCGATCATTTCGCCGGAACGGAACAGCGTCAGCACCAGGCCTTCGCCCAGTAGATTGAGCAGGAAGGTGCCCATCGTATGAGTGGGCGCGTCATAGATCGCCTTCAGTGCCCATTCGAAGCCGGGCGACGCGTGGAGCAAGCCGCCGCCGGCGATCGCGCGCTTGCGGAAAACTTCCTGATGCCGCGCCTCATCCATCATCTGGGTAACGAGGAAGCTTTTCACTTCGAGGAAATCCTGCGGAATCTTGTACAGCCACTTGGCCGGAAAATCGGCCGCGACGAATTCCACCTCGGTCAGAAATGTCGCCAGCTGGCAGGTCGCCTTTTCGAGGTCGTCTGGCAGCCGCTCGAGTTCGCTCCATGGAATGTCGCGCGTCGCGTTCCACTGGCGCGCCTTCGCTTCCTCGTACAGCGTGATGACGTTGTCGGCCCACGACTCGTCGCGATCGACCAGCGTGTAGTCGTCGACCACCGGCATCTCGGAGGCATATTCATCGCGCACCGATCCGCGCGGTGCAAAATTCAGGCAGGTCGCCTTCGCGGGGATAGTGCCGTAGCCGGGAACATTGTTGATATCGGTATAGGTCAGCCCGCGCGAGGACGGCTTGGCGCGCCGGCCCCAGGCGGCCTTATCGGTCTTCATCCACTCGAGCGAATAGGTGCCTTTCTTCATCCGCTCGGCGTTGCGGTCGAGGATCTCCTGCCACTTGGTGGCGTGCTGCTTGAATTCGGTTTCGTAGCGCTCGATGGCCTCTTCGTTCATCGACGATGAAACCGGGAGTGGACGGAGGGAATCGACGCGGACCATTTCAGCCATAAGAATCTCTCCCCGAAGTTGTTATCTCCCCTTCTAATAAAATATTGATAGAAGTGTCAATAGCGGCTATTGTCTGAAATCGTACGATCGGTAGGGTCGGAGTGATCATGCCTGGGAAGTCATCATCGCCACATCTGCGAGCGCGCCGCCTGGATCCGTCGGAGCGGCGGCCGCAACTGCTCGAATGCGCGATGCGCGTGTTCGCGCGCCGCGGACTTGGCAGCGCGCGGCATTCGGAAATCGCGAAGGAAGCGAAAGTATCGGTCCCGACGGTGTTCTTCTATTTTCCTTCGCGCGAGGCGCTGGTGAAGGCGGTGCTCGAGGAGGTCGCGCGCTTTCTCACCGATATGACGGTGGAGATTCATTCCTCGCCCGGACCGGCGCCCGAGATCGTTCTCACGCATGCGAAGGCGTTTGCCGATTCCGTCGATACGCATCCTGATTATGCGCGCGTATGGCTCGATTGGAGCACCGCGATGCGCGACGAGATTTGGCCGCTCTACCTGGAGTTCCAGGAAAACATTGTCGCCATCATCGCCGATACGATCCGTCGCTGGCAGCGCGCGCGTGGGATGTCCGAACAGGAGGCCGAGGACGACGCCCGCCTCATCGTCGGCTCGGCGCACATGATCGCGCAAATGAAGTTCACCCGCTGCACTCCCGAGAAACTCGACCATTTCCTGCGCACGCTGGTCCGCTCAGCCCTCGGTAGTGGCTGACTGCGAGTTGTGGTCGGCGAAGATTGCCAACAGATTAAATTTTTGCGTTGTCGGCTAAATCCCCTAGCCACAATATCGGGTTCATATCATTCTTGGTGATCGATCATAGCTCTCGAAAAATTGGCCGCCTCTATCGCCAGCGATTAGTGACAGGGCCTTTACGTGATTTCGCAGCAACTAAATCCGGATTCCTCGCTTCTCGATCCGTTGATCGAGGAACTGACCGCCATCCGCTCTGACATGGTGAGGTTGGAGCATCGTTTCCAGGGCGAGCTCGGCCTCGAGCGGCAGATCTATCATCGCAGTGCGAGAAATCTTCTGCACTATGTCGCGCTGCGCCGTCACGACGTGCGAAGCCTCCAACAAAAGCTCGCGGCACTGGGACTCTCGTCGCTGGGCAGATGCGAGGCGCATGTGATGGCCAGCATCGATAGCGTGCTCAATCTGTTGCATCAGCTCGCCGGTCAATCGTTCACCCCGCCAGCGGAAGCGGCGGCGGTCAGTTTCGCGGATGGCGGCGAGTTGCTCGCGGCGCATACGGAGGCGCTGTTCGGAAAACATTCGGCGCGCCGCAGCGTGCGCATAATGGTGACGGTACCGACCCAGGCGGCCGAGGACTACAGCTTCGTGCGCAACCTGGTCGGCGCCGGAATGGACTGTATGCGCATCAATTGCGCGCACGATTCGCCCGAGCATTGGGGGCGCATGGTAACCAACCTGCGCAAAGCGGAGGACGAAACCGGACGCCAGTGCCGGATCGCGATGGATCTCGCGGGCCCCAAGCTTCGCACCGGTGCGATGGAGCCCGGCCCGCGGGTGATCAAGTTTCGGCCCAAACGCGACTCGCTCGGGTTCGTGACAACTCCGGCGCGGGTCGGACTTTTTCCGCCGGACGACGATTCCGGGCGGTCGTCCGGCGAGCCGATCCTGCCGGTTGCGCGCGACTGGCTCGCGAAGCTTCGCCTGCAGGACGAGGTCGAATTCTCCGACGCGCGAGGCGCCTCGCGAAAGTTGAAGGTCGTTGAAAAATGCGGCGCCGGCTTCTGGACCGAATCGCGAAACACCGCGTATGTGACTCCAGGCATCGAACTGCACCTGCGCCGCAATGATCGCTCAGTAGGATATGTCGACACCGTGGTAGGCGATCTGCCCAGCCTGGAGCGACGGCTGACGCTCAAGCGTGGCGACATCCTGTTCCTCACCAGGGATCCGATACCCGGCGTCGACGCGAGTTACGATGATGGTGGAAACCTGCTCGCGCACGCGCATATCTCATGCACCCTGCCCGAGGTCTTCGCGGATGTGCGGGCCGGCGAGCGCGTCTGGTTCGATGACGGCAAAATCGGCGGCGCCATCGCCAGCGTGGCGAGCGATCACCTGGAAATCGAAATCACGCAAGCGGCCGGGGAAGGAAGCAAGCTCGGCACCGATAAGGGCATCAATCTTCCGGACACCGCCATCAATCTTCCGGCCCTGACCGCGAAGGATCTCGAGGATCTGGCCTTCGTGGTCGAACACGCCGACGCGGTTGGAATGTCGTTCGTGCGCAGCGGCGAGGACGTCCTGCGCCTCCATCAGGAGATGGAACGGCTCGGCGGCGAGGACCTCAGCTTGATTCTGAAGATCGAAACGCAGCAGGCTATTGAGAAGCTGCCGGACCTGATGCTGGCGGCGATGCGCCACCAATCCTGCGGCATCATGATCGCGCGCGGAGATCTCGCGGTTGAATGCGGCTACGAGCGCCTCGCCGAGGTGCAGGAAGAACTGCTGTGGTTTTGCGAGGCGGCGCACATGCCGGTCATCTGGGCGACCCAGGTGCTGGAGAGCCTCGCGAAGACTGGATATCCTTCGCGCGCCGAGGTGACCGATGCCGCGATGGGCGAGCGCGCCGAATGCGTGATGCTCAACAAAGGGCCGCACGTCGCCGAGGCGGTCCGCACGCTCGATAACATCCTGCGCCGGATGCAGGATCATCAGATCAAAAAAACCTCGATGATGCGGCAGCTTCACGTCTATCCCAAGCTCGAAGGCATCGCCGACTAGACGCCCGCGGCGCGAGCCCGGTTGCCATCCTACCTGAGCGCCCGGGGTGGAACATCGAACAACCGGCTCGCCTCCTTCGCGATCCCGGGATCGATTGGGCGCGGCTCAAGTGCGACCCCACCACCGAGTTGATCAACCAGGATCTGGAGCGCCGCCAGGCGTGCGTATTTCTTGTTGTTCGCGGGCACCACGTACCACGGCGCGGTGCGGGTTGAAGTTTCCGCCATCATTTGTTCGATCGCCTCGACGTAGTCGTCCCATCGCGCACGATTGCGAAAGTCCTCGTAGGAAAGCTTCCATCGCTTGAGCGGGTTGGTCAGCCGATCCTTGAAGCGGATGATCTGCTCTTCCGGGCTGATGTGCAGGAAGATTTTGACCAGCCTGATGCCATCGGCCTGCACCGTGTTCTCGAATTCGTTGATTTCGCGATAGGCTCGCTTCCATTGCCGCGGCGACGCGAACTTCTCCACTCGCTCGACCAGCACGCGCCCGTACCATGAGCGATCGAACACCACGATTTGGCCGTGCTCGGGGAGACGCTCCCAGAACCGCTGCAGGTAATGCTGAACCCTCTGTTGCGAGGTCGGCGCCGCCATCGGATGCACGCGAAAGCTGCGCGGATCAAGCGCCCATCCGAGCCGGCGCACGATCCCGCCCTTGCCCGCAGTGTCCCATCCTTCCAGCGCAATCATCGCGCGCTCTGGACTTCTGAGGTAGGCTTGCTGCACCTGCTGCAGAATGCGCTGCAGCTCCACGAGACGCCGCTCGTACGCCGCACTTTCAACCTCCGGGTGACGCTTCAGGGTAGCGAGCCTGAAACGTTTGGGGACCAGAAAATCCTTGGATTTCATCGCACCAGACTGTTCGCTAACGACTCCCCGCCACCGTACTACAGTGCAACTGTAGTGCAATCAGCCGAGCGCGCGGGAACGCATGCCAGCGGCGCGCCGCTTTTCATCCGCCGATACTGAACGGCCCCGATCCGAACTGCGAAATCAGCAGCGCTGCGCCAAGCATCGCGAGGTTCTTGGCGAACATCCCCTGCTGGGTGTGGATTGCGACCGGGTCGGTGAGCTTCCAGAACGCATGCATCGCGAAAGTCACCGGGAGCAGGAACGCGACCAGCATCCAGGCGCCCGGTTTTGCCTGGTAGCCGAGCGCGATCGATAGACCGCCGAGCAGCGCCATCGCTCCGGAAAGCGGAACCAGCAGGCCGGCCATCGGCACCCCGAGCTCCGCGGCATGGCGGATGCCCTCCGGCGAGAAGTGCCGCGGCGCGGCGACGATAAAGATCAAGGAGAATAAAATGCGGCCGAGAAGAATGACGACTGCGCTCATAAATATCACCTCCACGAATATTTCAATTATATGAACTATTCTAAAGGATGCAATATTACGCTACGCGATTGATGTTGAAGTCGCGCGGCCCGCATCGTTAAATCCCTCCGTGGCCAGTACTCGAAAACCGCACTCCGCCGGTAAGGTGGAAACCCTGACCCGCCGCCTCGACGCCATCGTAAGCTACACCGCCGCGCGGCAACTTCGCGCGGCCCGCCAGGGCGGGCTCAAGCTGAGCCGCCAGGAGGGCTTCGCGGTTAATGCGCTGGGACGCAGCGGTCCCGCGACGATGGGCGCGCTGGCGGGAAAACTGAGCTCCTCGATGAGCGCGCTGACCGCGATAATCGATCGCCTGGTCGCGCAGGGGATCGTGCTGCGCGCGCGCAGCGACGAGGATCGCCGGATCGTGAGAATCGCGCTGACTGCGAAAGGCGTCGCGCTTTATGAAGAGCATCTCAAAACCCAACTCGATCTCAGCCGCAAGATGCTCTCGCGCCTGTCCGCGCAGGAGCAGGATGCGTTGCTGGAGATTCTGCGCAAGATCGTCGATGGCCTGGGCGATGACGCGGAGTCTTAGCCTGAAAAATATTTTGCGCTCTCCTCCGATCTGGGTCGCGGTGGCAATCGCTTTCTGTTCGCCGGCGCGAGCGCAGGTCGGCAGCACGGCGCTGTCGCCTTTGCAGCGGGTTGCGCCGCCCTTTACCGCCAACAAACTCGCGATCCTGGCGAGGTTGCGCGACAAGGACTTCCGCGGACTCGATGCCGAATTCGAAAGTTATCAGCGGGCCTGCGAGAAAAATCCGGCAGCCGAACTGAACGAGAAGCTGGCCTTTGATTCGTTTGCCACCGACGATGCCGCGGTCGGTGACCTCATCGCCGACTGGATAAAAGCGAAGCCCAATTCATTTGCCGCTCACCTGGCCCGCGGCTCCTATTTCTCCTGGCGAGGCTGGCGCGTGCGAAGCAACTTTGCCGATAGCGGGACGACTTCCGCACCGGCCGGCACTACCCGCGATTATTTCGCCAGAAGCGCCGCCGAACTGAGGACCGCGCTTAGAATCCGCCCGCGGCTCAGCATCGCCTATGCCCTCCTGCTCGGCGAGGCTCGCGGTGAGGAAGATCGTCCACTGCAGCAAAAGATTGGGACTGCCGCGCTTCGAGAGCTGCCGGCGAGCTTCGTCATTCGCGAGGAAGCGATGGAATGTCTCTATCCGCGCTGGGAAGGCAGTCATCAACAGATGCTGGATTTCGCGCAGCAATCGCAGGCGCATGCGAAGGAGAATCCCTGCCTCCATTGGTTACTCGGCTTCGTGGATCGAGATGACGGCGAGACCCTCGCAATCGATGGCGCGCTCGACAAATCGATCGCGGCGCTGACCCGGGCGATCCATGAGGGCGGCGATTACTCAGGATTCTATTTCAGCCGCGGAG
>Ga0210398_10003615_pt1 | contig 14743 bp, 15 predicted proteins | sample IncBWC4OmetaG_FD_161047 | JGI IMG/M metagenome (GOLD analysis project Ga0210398, IMG submission 161047) | Forest soil microbial communities from Barre Woods Harvard Forest LTER site, Petersham, Massachusetts, United States - Inc-BW-C-4-O | ecosystem: Environmental > Terrestrial > Soil >...
ACAATCAGCCCTCTCCTCACCGACCTCTACCAGCTCAACATGGCCCAGGCCTATCTGGACCATGGCACGACCGATACGGCGGTGTTCGAATTTTTTGCCCGCACCTTGCCGGCGCGGCGCGGATTCCTGTTGGCCGCCGGGCTGGAGCAGGCGCTGGATTTTCTGGAGAACCTGCGCTTCTCAGCGGACGAGATCGCGTGGCTGAAAAGCACCGGCCGGTTCAAGCCAAACCTGCTCGATTATCTGCGCGACTTTCGCTTCAGCGGCGACGTCCACGCCATGCCCGAAGGCACGGTGTTCTTCGCCAACGAGCCGATCCTGCGCGTCACCGCACCGTTGCCGCAGGCGCAATTCGTCGAATCGCGGCTGATCAACATTTTGCACTTCCAGTCGCTGGTCGCCGCCAAGGCGGCGCGCATGCGGCTCGCCGCGCCGGACAAGGTGCTGGTCGATTTCGGGCTACGCCGGGCCCACGGCGCCGAGGCCGGGCTGATGGCGGCGCGGGCGAGCTACCTCACCGGTTTCGCCGGCACCGCCACGGTGGAGGCCGGCGAAATGTTCGGCATCCCGCTCTACGGCACCATGGCGCATTCCTTCATCGAAGCCTTCGACGACGAGATGACGGCGTTTGAAACCTTTGCGCGCGCTCGGCCGGACAATCTGGTGCTGCTGCTCGACACTTACGATACCGAAGCGGCGGCGCGAAAAGTCGTGGCGCTGGCGCCGCGATTGCAAGCGGCCGGCATCACGATCCGCGCCGTGCGTCTCGACAGCGGCGATCTGATCGCCTTGTCGAAGAGCGTGCGCGATATTCTCGATCGCGGCGGACTGCATGACGTGACGATCTTCGCCAGCGGGGGCCTCGACGAGGATTCGCTCGCCGCCTTCGCCCGCGCCAAGGCGCCGATCGACGGCATCGGCATCGGCACCGCCATGACCACGTCGTCGGACGTGCCGGCGATCGATTGCGTTTACAAATTGCAGGAATACGCCGGCATCGCCCGCCGCAAGCGCTCGGAGAACAAGGCCACCTGGCCGGGTCGCAAGCAGGTGTGGCGGCGCTACGGCGCCGACGGCCGCATGGCCGGCGATATTTTGGCGCTGGAAGGTCACGCAAAAGCCGGAGAGCCGTTGCTACAACGCGTGATGCAAGACGGTCGACGCGTGCAGCCGGCGGAAACGCTCGATGCGATCAGGGCGCGCGTGAACCGTGAATTGGAACGCCTGCCCGAGCCCTTGCGCAAGCTGCAGGCCGGAACGATCTATCCGGTCGAAGTTGCCGAGGAGCTTAAGACGCTGGCCGCGGACGTGGACCGCCGCATGCAAACATGAACGCGACCGCGACGTTCGGCGACAATGACGTCCTCATCGTGGTGGACGTGCAGAACGATTTTTGCCCCGGTGGCGCGCTGGCGGTGCCGGGCGGCGACGAGGTGGTGCCGATCGTCAACCGGATGGCGGCGCGTTTCCGCAATGTGGTGCTGACCCAAGACTGGCATCCGCGGAACCATTTGTCGTTTGCCTCCGCGCATCCACGCCGGCAGCCGTTCGAGACGATTGCGGCGGCTTACGGCCCGCAGGTGCTGTGGCCCGATCACTGCGTGCAAGGAACGCCGGGCGCCGCGTTTCACTCAGGCCTGGAAGTTCCCCATGCCGGCTTGATCGTGCGCAAGGGGATGGACCGCGCCATCGATTCCTATTCGGCGTTCTACGAGAACGACCGCACCACGCCGACCGGCCTGGTCGGCTATCTGCGCGAGCGCGGTTTTACCCGGGTCTTTCTTGCCGGCTTGGCGCTGGATTTTTGCGTGCGTTACTCCGCCGAGGACGCCCGGCGCGAAGGCTTTGCCGTATTCGTGGTCGAAGACGGCTGCCGGGGCATCGATATGGCCGGTTCCGTCGCGGCGGCGCGGGACAGCTTCGCCGCGCTGGGGATTCCCTGCCTGCAAATGCGGGAATTCGCCGCCGGCTGAGCGCCTATGCGGCACTGCCGCGAAAATAGGCGGAACCTTCCTGGAACGTGGTTGTTACCGATTCGCAATGGTTTTGAGTGGCTTATCCCCGATAAGCCGGCCGCAGCGCAGCGGTTCTGTGTGCAATGCACAAATTTTCTTGACTCTTGTTCGAAACCGGCAGGTAATTCACAAAAGGGTCACTTTTGCCTAACGCCATGCGCCATCATGCGGCTTCGCCCGCCTCGAGCTTGCCCTCGCTGATGATGCCTTGCCCGGTATGTGCAGGGCGCATGGTCTATCACGGGCGTCGCCCGATCTCAGCCGATGTCGAAGACACGGTCTACGCCTGCAAGCGCTGCGGCGCCGAGCTCATTCGCACCTCGGTATGCAAGACGATTGATCCCGACACGCTGCGGCCGGCGGCGGCGTAATTCCAACCCGTCATTGCGAGCGAAGCGAAGCAATCCAGGCGGTGGCGCCGAACTGGATTGCTTCGTCGCTTTGCTCCTCGCAATGACGGCGTCTACATCAATTTCATCTGCGTCAGCACCGCGCGGCCTAATAGCCCGTACGGATTCGCCAGCGTCTCCAGCATCTCGAAATGATTGTAGCCTTCGCCGACCAGCAGCTCGACCGGTTTGCCGGCGGCTTTCACGGCGGCGGCAAAGTCGCGCGACTGGCGCTGGAATTCCGGCGTCTCGTAGGTGCCGTAAGTCAGAATGAGCGGCGTGTTGAGCTTGTCGAGATGGCGCATGGCGCTGAGTTTTTGTTCCATCTCGTCGGTGAAGGCCACGTATTTGGAGCGCTTCGACAGCCGTACCGGCTTGAGATCGTACATACCGCTCGACAAGGTCGCGCCTTTGAGGATGTCGAGCGGGAGTTCGTCCTTCGCCCAATCGTGGGTCACCGTGCAGCCGGCGAGATGCGAGCCGGACGAATGCGAAATCAGATGCAGCCGGTTGCGGTCGCCGCCGAATTTTTCGGCGTTGCGAAACACGAAAGCGACGGCGCGCCGCACCTGCTCGACCATCGGGAACAGGCTGCCTTTGGCGTCGTCGACATTGGTGAAGTCGAGCACGATAAAATGCGCGCCGGCGTGCACGAACGGCTCGGCCAAGGAGGTGAATTCGGCCGCCGTGCCGTTGCGCCACGCGCCGCCGTGCACGAAGATCGCAATCGGTGCGTTCGGCTTTGCCGAGCGGTAAACATCGAGCCCTTCGATCGGCGTCGGGCCGTAAGCAAAGCGCAACGGCTTGCCGATCCGCGCCAGCGCCGCCGCACTATTGGCAAGCCGCCGCTTGCCGACCTGATCGCGGTTCGGCGCGTAGACGATCTGGTCGTAGGCGTCGTCGAGCTCCTGCTGGTCCATATCGAGCCAGACGATCGGCCCTTTGGCTTTGGTCGCTGCGGCGGTTGCGGTCATCGTGTTCATCATATCCTCAACGTATTCACTGGGCCTTCGGTGCGCCAGGATAAACCAGTTCGGCGGCGCGTTCGACCACGGCTTTCGGCGCCGCATAAGCCTTCGCCAGCATTTTGGCAATCTCGCCGCCGGTCATCGGCTCGATCTCCAATTGCGTCTTCGCCGCATCGGCGATGAACTCGGGATCCGTGAGCGTCTCGGCAAATGCCTGGCGCAACGCCGCGACCCTCTCGGCCGGCGTGTCCGGCGGCGCGGCGAACGGCCGGCCCGCTTCCTGGCGGATCAGGATCAATTCCATGACCTGCTTGTTTTGCGGGTCCTCGATCAAATCGAGCGCACTCGGTACGTCGGGCAGATCGCGCAGCTTCGAAAGCCCCATCTGCACGATGACGTTGAGGAGATTGTCGGCGATCCAGTGCGGCCGCGACGCCTTGATGGTCGACCACGACAGCCCGCAAATGCCTTCGGCCTCGCCGCGCTCGACCGCCATGGTGAGGCCGGAACCGGTGTCATAGCCCGACACCACCTTGAAGCGCGTGCCGATCAGGGCGTTGAGCAATTTGGGCACGATCGCGGAATTCGACGTCGCGCCGGCCGCCGCCACGATCACCTCGCGGGTGCGCGCGTCGGCGATGCTCTTGACCGGGCTGGTGTGCCAGGTGGCGCAGACGTTCTCGAGCTTGCCGATGCTGCCCAGCCAATTGAACCGCAGCGCGTCGTAATGCGCGCCCGGATTGCCGAACAGCGGATCCATCGCCGCGCCATTGGTGAAGGCGCCGATCACCGAGCCGTCGCGCTCGGCGCCGTTATAAAGCGTGCTCGCCGCCGCAAGGCCTGCGGCCGCCGGCAGGTTCTTGGCGATGATGTTCGGATGGCCCGGAATGTGTTCGGTCCAATGCCGCGCGAAGGCGCGGGCATAGACGTCGTAGCCGCCGCCGGCGCCGCTGCCGACCAGCATGGTGATGGCATGCGATTTATAGAACTCTTCGACGGTCTGCGCCTGCGCCGACAACGCCAGCCACGGCATTGCAGCAACAACAATCATTCGCGCGAGCAATCTCATCGCGAACCCGCCTGCATGGCGCCGGCTTCATCGTGCAGGCCGAACGCGGTCTGCTCATCGGCAAATCCAGCGACGGCAAACCGGCCGATCGGCGCCAAGGCATCGCCGCAATGGTTGGCGAATTCCTGCGACGCCACGATGCTGCGGCCTAATTGGCCGGCGAGTTTTTCCAGCCGCGCCGCCAGATTCACCGCTGGCCCGATGGTGGTGAAATCGAGCCGGTTGCCGCTGCCGATATTGCCGTAGAGCACGTCGCCGACATGGAGCGCCAGCCCGAAGCGCACGTCCGTCTCCTCGTCGGCACCCTGCATCGCCGCGACATTGGCGCGCGCCGCAAGCGCGGCCACCAGGGCTTGCGCGCAAACCGGCGCCGCCGCTTCGCCGATCGGGAAGATCGCCAACAGCCCGTCGCCCATGAATTTGAGGACTTCGCCGCCGTGCTCGAGGATCGGCGGCACCTGGCAATCGAAATAGCGATTGAGCAGATCGACCAAAGCCTGCGGTGGCAAGCGGTCGGCAAGTTTGGTGAAGCCGCGCATGTCGGACAGCCAGATCGCGGCGTGAATTTCGTCGGTATGGCCGCGGCGGATTTGGCCGGCCAGCACGCGCCCGCCGGCGTTCTGCCCGACATAAGTCGACAGCAGAACATTCGCCACCCGGTACAAGGCGCGAATCTCGGCGACCCGGGTCAACGGGATGATAATGGCATCGAGGGCTGCAATCTCCGCATCGGTAAATCCGCCCGGCTGCAGCGTCGCCCACGAGGCGAAGTGAACCTCGCCGTTGGTGAAGCGCAGCGGCGAGACCACGTAGTCGGTAATACCCTCAGCGCGCAGATCGTGCAGGATCGGATAATCCAGCGGACAATCGGGATCGGCGAGCCGGCGGCGAAACGCTTCGCCGGTTGCAGCAACGTGCGTCATCGGGCTGTTGCGGAAAACGTCGCGATCCAACAGATCGAAACTGCCGTCGGTGACGACCGTCCCGGTGTCCGGCCGCCAGACGAAACGGCGGCCGACGATCTGCGGATGCAAGGTGCGCACGAACACGACGGCCCGCCACAGCGGCAGGCCGCAAGCGGTCAGGCGCCGGCAGATTTCGCTCAAAACCTCCTGCGCCAGCGGCGTTGACCGCGCGCCGTCCATCAGCCAGTCGACCACCGCTTTGGTGCCGGAAGGGTCCATCGCGCTGTCACGTCATGGATTTTGCAGGCCGTATTTCTTGGCCATCGCCGCAAAGAAGCCGTCGCTCTTCAAGCCATCGAGCAGGCTCACGTCGATGTAGTCGCCGACCTTCTGGCTGACATTGGGAAACAGCTTGAGGATGTTCTGCGCGCCTTCGATCGACGGTTCGAGGTTCTGCGGCGATTGCTGCTTGAAATCATTGTAGGTGATGTCGAGAATTTTGGCGCTGGCGATCTTGAGCTCCTTCGCCAGCACCTCCTTGGCGCGTTTCGCATCCGTGAGCGCGATGTAATTGCCTTCGATGCTGGCTCTCAGAAAGCGCGTCAGCAGGTCGCGGCGCGCGCCGATGTCGTCCTTGCGCACCACGACGCCGCTGAACAGCCACGGGATCTGGTCCGGCACCAGATCGACCAGCACGTTGACGCCCTGTTCGCGCGCCAGCGACGCGATCGGCTCGTTGATGGCGGTGGCCTTGATCTCGCCCGACTTCACCGCCTCGAGCCGCTTCGTGCTGCCGCCATATTCCTTGACGGTGATGTCGTCGCGGGTCAGCCCGAGCTTCCGCAAGGCGAGCGTCACCGTCGAATCGCTTTCCGAGCCGAAGGTCGAGACGCCGACGACGCCGCCTTTCAGATCGGCCGCGGTCTTGACGCCGGGCGCCGAGAAGAAGGTGAAGCGGATGACGTTCGACAGCGAGCCGATGACGCGCAAATTGCCGCCGGCCTGGTTGACCTTGACGACCGACGACAGGCCGACATGCATGACGTCGATGCGCGCCGCCTGCAATTCCTCGGCGCCGCGGCTGCCGCCGTTCATGTTGAGGATTTCGACGTTGAGCCCCTGTGCGGCGTAGAGGCCGGCGGCGCGCGCCATGTACCAGGCGAGCACGGTGTTCACCGGATCGGAAATGCCGGCCTTGATTTGCAGCGGCTGCGGCGGCGGCCCCATCGGCGCCGGCTGTTGCGCCGTTGCGCCCGAGACAAGAGCAGCAAAAGCGATCATCGCGAATGTGGCTTTCGGGATGCGCCAGCGATTCTTCATCATTTTCATCCCCCCAATTTCGTCATTCCGGGGCGCGCTGAAAGCGCGAGCCCGGAATCCATAGCCACGAAACATGAGGTTAGCAAAGGCAAGCGACTTTCCTCATCGAATAGTGGTTATGGATTCCGGGCTCGCCGCGGAGCCTGTCATCGGGCCGGCCACTTCGGGCCGGACCCGTTGGCGGCGCCCCGGAATGACGATTCAGAACTCGCGGAACAACCTCCCGAATCCTTCGATGCGGTCCTTGATACCGCAGCGGCGCAGCGCGTCCCAGACGATCGCCTGGTGCGCGGCCATGCAATTGACACCGAACTCGCGCTCCAAAATGTCGAGCGCGCCGGCGGTCGGCCAATGCGGCGACGGAAAAAATATCGAGTCGGCATCGGGATGCTGCCGCATCAGCGCGCGACCCATGTCGATGGCGGCATGGCGCGGGATGCGGCCGATCTGGTTGAAAGGCGAGCCCCAGCCGGTCGCGCCCAACACCTCGCAGCCGAAATGTTTTGCGTAGCCGGCGATGCGGTCGGTCTCGGTTTTCTCATAGGGCTGACACACGACGACCTTCTTGCAGCCGAGCGCTTTCGCCGCCGCGGCTTGCGCCGAGGTGCTGGTCGAGACCTTGACCTTCAGCTCGGCTTCGAGATCGCGGATGATCTCTTCGGCATTGGCGGCGCCGCGCGACAGATTGATCGGCACGCCGCCGAGTACGACGATGTCGCAGCCTGCCGCCGCCATTTCGCGCGCCGCGCGCATGCTGATGTCGTAGGACTGGTCGACCTCGTCCTTGCTGCGCACCACGATGGCGAGCGAGGTGACCACGAGCGTCACGCCTTTCGGCACGATCTGGTAGAACTCGTAAGGGAAGACTTCGGTGGTGAGCGGCGGCGAGGTATAGCCGATGCGGGCGCGGCTGCCGTAGATGTCGCTGCGGGGCTGTTCCGTCATGGCCGGACCGTTGTTGTCGATTTGGAGCATGATCCCGAAAAGTGGATACCGGTTTTCGGATAAGATCATGCTCAAAGGAAGATTCTGGAAGGCTATCGGCCGCTGCCGGGCTTGTCCATCAGTGCTAGAATACACTGTCTTGATCTGGGAGAGAGCGATGCAGCGCGTGACCATCACCATCGACGACGAGCTCGACGCCGAGCTCGACCGCTTCATGAAAGCGCGCGGCTATGCCAACCGCTCCGAGGCGATCCGCGACCTTGCCCGTTCCGGCCTGCAGCAGGCGGCGACCGAGGTCGGCGGCACGCGGCCATGCGTGGCTGCGCTGGTCTACCTTTACAACCACGAGGCGCGCGAATTGCCCAAGCGTCTCACCCGCGACTTTCACGACCGCCACGATCTGGCGCAAGCGACGCTGCACGTGCACCTCGACCACGAAAGCTGCATGGAGGTCACCGTGCTCAAGGGCCGCGGCGCCGACGTGCAGCAATTCGCCGACAGCATCATCGCCGAGCGCGGCGTCCGCCACGGCCACGTCGTCTATCTGCCGGCCGACGGCGCGCATTCGCACGGCCACGGCGCGAGCCACAGCCATGAGCACGGACACAGCCACAGTCCCCGTCGCCGCAAGGCCGGGTAATCCTTCGTATTCAGGATTCTTGCAGCAATAGCCACACGCCGCCGGCGAGGAAGACCAGACCCGCGGCGCGCGCGACGATGCGCCCGAACGGCACGACCTTTTCGAACAGGACGAGGATCGCCAGCGTGGCAATCCAGAAGAGATTCATGACGCCGCCGACGAACAGCAGCGCCATCAGCGCCCAGCAGCAGCCGATGCAGTAGATGCCGTGCCGAAAGCCGAGCGCCAGCGCGCCAAGCGGCTCGCGGCGAAATCCGCCATGCTGCTGGATGAAAAGCAGCGGCGCCCGGCAATGGGACAAGCATGCGTCCTTGAGCGGCGCCCACTGATAGATGCCGGCCAGGATCAGCACAGCGGCGCCGAGCCGGTCGCTGGCGCTCTCCATCGTCGGCGTCAGCAGCGCCGCGCGCTCGAGCGCCCATTGCGCCGAGGTCGCGACCAGCGAGAAGGCGGTCCAGGCGAGAAGATAGCCGCCGGCGAACCAGCTGCTCGAAGCAAATGGCTTGCCCTGCACCGCCGCCTGGCGTCCGACGCGCGCATAGATCAGAATCATCGGCGCGGCCGACGGCATCATCATGCCGATCATCATCGCGGCCCACATGACGAAGACATAGCCGAACTCGATCGGCTGCCATGGCGCGTCCGCCGGCATCATCAGGCCGCGGCCGGCAGGGATCATGCGATAGCCGGTCATGTCCATGCCGCCCATCGCCATGTCGTCGGCGAGCCAGATCAGATCGGCCCAGGCCAACGCGGTGATGACGGCGAGCGCAACGATGACGACGGCGCGATCGCGTCGCAACACGGCTTCGAGCGCAGTATCGCTCATGTCGCTATTTATTTGACGATTCCGTTCTGGCAGAGATCGACATGGGCAAATTGCGCGTAGGTATCGGCAAGCTTGAACGCCATCGGCTGCGTGACGGTGGTCCAAGCTCGTCCCATCTCGGCAAGCGAATATTCGAATCCGTCCGGGATATCGATGCGGACGCGATACTCCGCGCCGGTGATCGGATTCTTGATGGGCTCGCCGCGACCCTCGGTGACGCCGCGCACGACCAGCCGGCCCTTGCGGGCATCGATGTCGACGTCGAGATCGATTGCGGCGAAAATCGGCGGGTGCATTTTCTCCAGGGTGGTGGAGAACACCTGGAAGATGGTGGCGCCTGGCTCGGTATCCTGGCCGCTCAAGATACGCAAAAGGGCGCTACGCTGTGCCTCGCTCGCCCGTTCGTCGATGACGACCGCCGCTTCGCCCTTGCCCTCGTGAATGGCGCCCGGCCAGCTGAAGATGCCGACGAAGCGGATGCCGTCGAGCTTGGTGTCGCCATGATAGCCTTGGTCGATCTGCATGCCGGCCACGGCCTGGCAGTTGCCATGGGTCGGCAGCGCATTGAACTGGCAGGGGCAGCCATAGGCGCAATTGCAAGTAACGAATTCGCGCGCCTTGATCATCCATTTCACGTCGGTCATCGTCGCCTCCCGAATCGTGTGTGGCATCGTCTCAAGCCTTGCGGCTGCAAGATGATCCTAGCACAAGACAGACGGCCGGGTGATAGCGCCGGCGAAACTTATGTCAGGCGAGACCCATCTGCCGCAGCATGGCGCGGCCGGTGAGACCATAGGGGTTCGCCAGCGTCTCCAGAAGCTCGAAATGATTGTAGGCCTCGCCGACGATCAGTTCGGCGGGTTTTCCCAAACCCTGCACTGCCGCAAAAACATCGCGCGTCTGGCGCTGGAATTCCGGCGTCTCGCAGGTGCCGTAGGCCAGAACGAGCGGCGTGTGCAGGCCGTCGAGATGGCGCTGCGAGCTGAGCTTGTCCACCATCGCGCCGGTGAACGCGACGTAGGACGAGCGCTTCGAGCGCCGCACCGGTTCGAGCTCGTACATGCCGCTGAGCAATAACGCGCCTTTGCAGAAAGTTTTCGGCAAATCCTCCTCGCGCCAGCCGTCGGTCAGAAAGCAAGCCGCAAGATGCGAGCCCGAGGAATGGGCCGAAATGTAGAACCGCTCGCGATCGCCGCCAAAGCTTTCGGCGTTGTGCCAGGTCCAGGCCAGCGCCCGACGCACCTGCTCGTACATCGGGAAAAGATCGCCGCCCGCCTGCTCGACGTTAATGAAATCGATGATGACGGCATGGGCCCCGGCATGCACTAAAGGCTCGGCCTGCAAGGCATAATCGGCCGCCTTGTTGCGGCGCCAGGCGCCGCCATGGACGAACACGTTGACGGGGGCGTTCGCCGCGGCGGCGCGGAATATATCGAGGCCCTCGTATTCGCTCGGCCCGTAAGCGATGCGCTGCGGCGGCCCCAGGATCGCCCGCGCCCGTTCGCTCGCGGCGATGCGGCGCGCGACGATCAACGGGCGGTTCGGCGCATAAACGTCCTGGTCGTAGGCGTCGTCGAGCGCTTTCTGGTCCATATCGCGCCAGACCAGCGGGCCTCGCGCGGCAATCGGCTGCGGCATTTCGAATCTCGCTAATTCATCACGATTTTTGATGAAAGTTCAATCGAAGCGGTTAAATCGGCCACAACCCGCACTGCGTACAAAGACACGGTCAGCACGGAGGACATCCACATGACGACGCTTGTATTGCGTTTTCTCGCCGACGACACAGGCGCCACCGCCATTGAATACGGCCTCATCGCGGCCGGCATCGCGGTCGCGATCATCGCTACCGTCCAGGCTCTCGGCACCAACTTGAACACCACCTTCTCGTCGGTTTCGACCGCGATGAAGTAAATTCCGTTGCCGTTTCGCAACCAAAGCCCTCGGTTTCGGCCGGGGGTTTTTTGCGTCACCGCCGTGTCACACTTTTATTTCGCGCGCGGCAACGCGTTGTTTACCCCAGGTTTAATTCCTTGAAGAAGTCGTTGCCCTTGTCGTCGATGACGATGAAGGCGGGAAAATCGACCACCTCGATGCGCCAAATCGCTTCCATGCCGAGCTCGGGATATTCCAGGGTCTCGACCTTCTTGATGCAATGCTCGGCGAGGTTTGCCGCAGCGCCGCCGATCGAGGCCAGATAAAAGCCGCCGTGCTTCTTGCAGGCGTCGCGCACCACCGCGGCGCGGTTGCCCTTGGCCAGCATGACCATCGAGCCGCCGGCGGACTGGAAATCCTCGACGAAGGAATCCATGCGCCCGGCCGTGGTCGGCCCGAACGCGCCCGAGGCGTAGCCTTCCGGGGTTTTTGCCGGGCCCGCGTAATAGACCGGATGATTCTTGAAATAATCCGGCAGCCCCTCGCCTTTCTCCAAGCGCTCGCGCAGCTTGGCGTGGGCCAGATCGCGCGCCACGATCATCGGGCCGGAGAGCGACAGCCGCGTCTTGATCGGATGTTTGGTGAGCTGAGCAAGGATCTCCTTCATCGGCTTGTTGAGGTCGATCTGCACCACCTCGCCGCCGAGCTTTGACGTGTCGACCTCGGGCAGATATTTCGCCGGATTATGCTCGAGCTCCTCCAGGAACACGCCGTCCTTGGTGATCTTGCCGAGCGCCTGGCGGTCGGCCGAGCACGATACGCCGAGCCCGATCGGCAGCGATGCGCCGTGGCGCGGCAGGCGGATGACGCGCACGTCGTGACAGAAATATTTGCCGCCGAACTGCGCGCCGACGCCGAGCGACTGGGTCATCTTCTGGATTTCCTGCTCCATCTCCTTGTCGCGAAAGGCATGGCCGTCCTCGGAGCCGTGGTCGGGCAGAGAGTCGTAATATTTGCAGGAGGCGAGCTTGACCGTTTTCATCGTCAGCTCGGCCGAGGTGCCGCCGATGACGATGGCGAGGTGATACGGCGGGCACGCCGCGGTGCCCAGCGTCAGTACTTTTTCTTTCAGGAAGGCGAGCATACGCTCGCGGGTCAGGATCGACGGCGTCGCCTGGAACAAAAACGCCTTGTTGGCCGAGCCGCCACCTTTGGCGATGAACAAAAACTTGTACGCCGCATCGGCCTCGGCATGATCAGGATTGTGGCTCTCGGCATAAAGCTCGACCTGCGCCGGCATGTTCGAGCGCGTGTTCTTCTCCTCGAACATCGAAATGGGCGCCAGCTGCGAATAGCGCAAATTGCGCTTGAGATACGCATCGCGCGCCCCCTCGGCGAGCGCCGCCTCGTCGTCGCCGTCGGTCCAGATCAGCCGGCCCTTCTTGCCCATGATGATGGCGGTGCCGGTATCCTGGCACATCGGCAACACGCCGCCGGCGGCGATATTGGCGTTCTTGAGGAAGTCGTAGGCGACGAATTTGTCGTTATCGGACGCCTCGGGGTCTTCGACGATGTGCTTGAGGCTGGCTAGGTGCGCGGGGCGCAGCAGGTGATTGATGTCGGTGAACGCCGCCTCCGCCAGCGCGCGGAGCGCCTCGCGCGGGACGACCAGCACCTCCTCGCCCATCACGCGCTCGACCTTCACGCCGTCGGCGATTTTGCGATAGGGCGTGGCGTCCTCGCCGAGGGGGAAAAGCGGGGTGTGCTTGTAGGGGGGCGTCGGGTGGGTGGAGAGGGGGGCGTTCACAGCAAGTTCCTCATTCTAGCGTCCGGTCGATGATTATAGGAATGAGATGAATTCCGCCACCGTCATGCCCGCTTGCGCGATGATGCCTCGCAGCGTGCCACGCTTGAGATCGCCGCTATGGACGGGCACCGTTACCTTGCGCGCCGGGTCGGCCACGTGAATGAGTCGGCAATGGCTGCCCGACGTTCGAGATACCGCGAAGCCTGCGCGCTCTAGCACGCGGATGACCTCGCGCGCCGTGAGCGCCGGCAATCGCTCGTTCATGCCGCAAGCGTAACGGTGACTTCCCGGATGCGCGGTGGCTCACCACCGGGCACAGGTTCGCCGCGCGCAATGCTGTCGGTAATCACCAGCCGGATGGCGTCCTCCGCCATGGCCAGCGCCTCACGCTCGTCCTTGCCGTAGGTGACGATCTCTGGAAACGCCGGAACGCGCACGGTGAAGCCGCCCTCTTCCTCGGGTTCGAGTACGACGGCGAAGGTTCGTTTTGCATCCATGACGCGGTCTTTCAGAAGCCAAATCACAATATAGCATCGTCTATGCAAAATGCGTAGCTTTAGGATGGGTCGAGCGAAGCGAAACCCATCATCCTTCGCATCGGCCAGCCCCACGGTGGGTTTCGCTTGCGCTCTACCCACCCTACAGCCCGAACAGCTTCTCCGCGGTGCCGTGCGCGATGCGTTCCTTGTCCGCGGCGCTGACCGGGATTTGCTCCAGGAAGGCGCGGGCCTGCGCCATCGAGCCGTAGGGGTGATCGACCGAGAACATGATGCGCTCGGCGCCGACTTCGAGCAGCAGCCCCAAAAAGGTCGCCGGGAAATTGAAGCCGCCGAAAGTGTAGTGCACGTTCTGCCGCAGATATTCGCCCAGCGTGCGTTGCAGCTTGGTCAGCGGCGGTTGAAAATTGCGGTCGAGCCGCGGCAGCATGAAGGACAGGCCTTCGCTCAAGTGGCCGACCACGATCTGCAGCTTCGGATAACGGTCGAACACGCCGCCGAGGATCAATCGAAGAACATGAATGGCGGTCTCGATGTGCCAGCCCCAGCCCGAGGTCGCGAACACCCAGCTCACTTCCGGCGAAAAGCCGGAATATTGCGCCTCGACCACCGCCTGCGGCGGCCGCGTCGGGTGCATGTAGATCGGCACGTTGAGCGCCTCGGCACGCTCGAAGATCGGCCAGAAGAATTTGTCGTCCATGTAGCGGCCGCGGATATGACCGTTGATCAGCGCGCCGCGAAAGCCGAGCTCGCGCACGCAGCGCTCCAGCTCGGCGGCGGCCTTGTCCGGAACCACGGTCGGCAGCGCGGCAAGCCCGGCGAAGCGCTTGGGATGCTTCTTCACCGCGGCGCCTAAAAATTCATTAGACTCGCGGGCTATGGTCAACGCTTCCGCCGCGTCCAACTGCTCGGTGCCCGGCGCGTTGATCGACAGCACCTGCATGTCGATGCCGGCCGCGTCCATGTCGGCGATCCGCTTGGTGTCGATCTCGACCAGCTGCTCGAGGATTTTTGCGCCGCGGGCGCCGGTCTTGGCGATATTGTCGCGCAGCTGCCGCCCGGCGCCGTCGAGAAAGCCGGGCGGCGCAAAATGCTCTTCAAGGGTAATGGTGCGCATGATTGTCTTTCCGTCGTGTGGACGGCAGCCATCATGGAGCGCCGGATCGCGTTCGGCAATGACTGCAGCAGCAAGGCTGGCCCTCGGCGGTCCAGTCGTGCGCTGCCGCTCAATGCCTCAATCGCGCACATAATGCTTGCGTTCGCTGCCGTCGAAGCGACCGGAGCGCAGGCAACATTTCTTGAAAGCTTTTTCCGGAGCCGCACGGGCACAGATCGTTGCGCCCGAGTTTCTCGATCAGCTCCTTGTCGCCGTGGACGATGCGATCGCCGCGGCGCACGCGCGTTTCGGACGGATAACCCCCGCCTCCGTTTACGCGTGACCTCGAAAGCAAGGCAGGTCGTCGAAATCATCATTGCGCCGCATG
>Ga0210398_10003617_pt1 | contig 14738 bp, 15 predicted proteins | sample IncBWC4OmetaG_FD_161047 | JGI IMG/M metagenome (GOLD analysis project Ga0210398, IMG submission 161047) | Forest soil microbial communities from Barre Woods Harvard Forest LTER site, Petersham, Massachusetts, United States - Inc-BW-C-4-O | ecosystem: Environmental > Terrestrial > Soil >...
AACGGCACCGGCAAGTCGAGCCTGTTTGCGGCGATCTTGAGGCAGCTGGCGCCCGATCGAGGCGACATCGATGTGCCCGCCGGACTCAAGACGGCGCATGTCGAGCAGGAGGTCGCCGCGAGCGAACGGCCGGCCATCGAGTTCGTGCTGGATGGGGACGAGGAGCTGCGCACCGTGCAGGCGGCCATCGAGGATGCCGAACGGCGCGACGAGGCCATGGCACTGGCCGAGCTTTATTCGGCGTTGGAAGCCATCGACGGCTACCGCGCCAAGGCGCGTGCGGCGGCCATCATGCATGGCCTGGGGTTCAAGGTGGCGGATCATGAGCGCGCCGTGGCCGAATTCTCCGGCGGCTGGCGGGTGCGGCTCAGCATGGCGCGCGCGCTGTGCTCCCGTGCCGACCTGTTATTGCTGGATGAACCCACCAATCACCTGGACCTCGACGCCATCGTCTGGCTGGAGGAATGGCTGACGGCCTACGCGGGAACGCTGCTGATGATTTCGCACGATCGCGAATTCCTCGACGCCATCATCGATCGGGTATTGCATATCGAGAATCGCACCATCCGCGGCTACACCGGCAACTACTCACAATTCGAACAGAAACGATCCGAGGAGCTGGCGCAGCTCTCGGTGCTGCATGCGCGCCAGGTGAAGCGCATCGCGGAGATCACCTCATTCGTGAACCGCTTTCGGGCATCCGCCACCAAATCGCGCCAGGCGCAGAGCCGCCTGAAAATGCTGGAGCGCATGGAGCGTATCGTTCCCGCACACGTCGACAGCCCGTTCGAATTCCAATTCGCACGGCCGGCGAAAGCACCGCGGCCGCTCATCAGCCTGGAGGAGGCCGCGTGCGGCTACGCGGGCGCGCGCGGGACCGTACAGATCGTCGGCGGCATCAATGTGTCCATCGGCCCTTCGGATCGCATCGCGTTGCTCGGCCCGAATGGCGCCGGCAAATCCACGTTGACCAAATTATTGGCCGGCGAATCGCTCATCCTCGAGGGCCGGCGCACGGCGGCGCCGGATCTGGCCATCGGCTATTTCGCACAGCAGCAAATGGAGCAGCTGAAACCCGACTGCGACGCATTCTGGCATCTACGCCATCGCGGCGGCGCCGATTATGCCGCCGCTGACGAGCAAAAAATCCGCGACCACCTGGGCAGCTTCGGCTTTCAAGGCGATCGCGCGTTCGAGCCGGTCGGTCGATTTTCCGGCGGCGAGAAGGCGCGCCTGACCCTGGCGCTGCTGGTCGCGCGCCGGCCCAATTTGCTGCTGCTCGATGAGCCGACCAACCACCTGGACATCGACATGCGCCAGGCGCTCGGCATCGCGCTGCAGAGCTTCGAGGGCGGCTTGGTCGTGGTCTCCCATGATCGCCACTTGATCAAGTCCGTGGCTGATACGCTGTGGCTGGTGGCCGACGGGAAATTGCAGGAATTCGCGGGCGACCTCGACGACTACCAGCAATGGCTGCGATCGCGCGGCAAGACACTTCAGAGCGCCGCCCCGGCAAAAACTGCCGCCACCGCAAAAACGGGCTCCTCCGCCAAAAAGTCCTCAGTCAATGCCGCAGCCAAGACGCCCGCGTCCGGGGCTCCCGCCGGCAAGAAAGGGCCGCGGCGCGATCCGCTGGTTCGGCTGCGGCAGCAACTGGAACAAGTCGAGAGGCAGATCGCGGCCGTCGCCGCGGATCGTGCGTTGCTGGAAGCGGAGTTTGGCGGACATCCGGATGACCGGCTTGCGGCGCGGCGCGCGAACCTGCAGCGGGATGCGGCTTACCTGGAATCTCAGTGGATGCAGATCGGCACCGCCATCGAGGTCGAGGAGGCAAAGATGGCGCAGGCGCAGACCGGGATTTGAGCGCGGGCCTGCAATATCTATCGGGCCTGCGACATCTATCGGGCCTGCAAAGTCTTGGCAGCGCCCGCCGCGATTTCGGCAAGCGCCTGATCGACGGCGCGGTTGAAGGCATCGACGATGGCCGTCATGCGATTGTCGGCCGCGGGCACCCGGATGTCGGGTTCGAAGCGCCCCAGGACATGCCGATCCGCGGAACTGCCGACGCGCGCCAGAAAATGCACATGCACTGTCGGCGCGGCCGGGTTGGCGGAATATTCTGCCTGGAAATCCGCCACCTCGAGTTCCAGCCAGTACGCGCTCGCGAACACGGAGGTGTCGGCGCTGACATTGCGCAGCCCGGGGTTGGCGTGGAATGCCTGCACGGCCAGGTCCTGCAACACTTCATCGAGCGGTCCGCTCCAGCGCACGTCGGCGAAATAATCCATGTGCCGATCCGGGTAAAGCGCGGCGATGCGATCCGTGTCGAGACCTGCACGCACCCGCAGCTTGAGAACCGCGAGTTCCGTGGGCACCGCAGCGCTGGCCGGCTCCGCGGCGGAAGGCGCCGGCGCGGACAGCTGGAACATGGTCGGCGGCGCGGTCTTGTTCTTGAACAGCGATCCCGCGCAGGCCGTCAGCAGGACCGTCGAGCAAAGCAGCGCCATACGCATCACTTCGGCACCTCGACTCCGCGGTAATTGGACTCATAGATCAATTGCGATGGGTCGCGCTTGAGGCTGCGCGACAAGTCCCGGAAATCCCGTACCGCCTGCCGGCTCTCGCGCAGCAGCTGCTCCAATTCCGGAAGACTTTGGCTGGTGAAACGCGACACGCCGGGTTCGTTGGCGGCCACGAAAGCGTTCAGACGCTGCGTGGTCTTCGCGAGGTTCTCCGAGATTTGCCGGATATTCGCCATCGACGCCTTCAGATCCGGCGCGTCATCCACGATCACGCTTCGCAAGTCGATCACCGTGCCCTGTATGTCCTGCGTGGTGCGCCGGATATCGGACACCAGCAGTTGTGCTTCGCGCAACGTGCCCGGCAGGTGTTCGCTGGCGAGGCGCACGTTCTCCAGGGTGGCCTTGAGCGAGCGCACGTTCTGGTCGCTGAAAACCTCATTGAAGTGATCGGCCAGTTCCACCAGGTGCGTGGTCAAGGCGGGCAGATTGCTCAGCAGCACATCAAAGTCGGATCGCCGGGAGCGGATCATGGGATAGCGCTGGCCCTGCTCCATCACGCCGGTCGATGCGGCCTTCGGATCCTCCTCCAGGTCGACGAACAGCAATCCCGTCACTCCCTGGAGACTCAAGGAAGCCCGCGTCCGGTCATCGATGGGCGCCGTGGAGTCGATGTCGGCGAGTACCTGCACGGTTTTGCGCTTCTGCGGGTCCAGCATGATGCGCGCCACCTTGCCGACATCAACGCCCAGATATCGCACCGGACTGCCGGCGGTGAGCCCGCTCACGGAACCGGGGAAATAGATCTCGTAGCGCTGATACGTACGCTTGTCCTGCTGATCGGTGTACCAAAACACGAACGACACCGCCATGGCGATGACCAGCAGGACAAAGGCGCCGACGGCCACGTAGTTCGCGTCTCTATCCATGGATTCTCTTTTCGGCGGCTTCCTTTTCGGCGGCGCGCGCGCGCGGGCCGTGGAAGTATTCCTGTATCCAGGGGTGAGGATTCTGGAGGATGCCCTCCAGTGAGTCGCTGACCATGCGCCCATCGACGATCACACCAACGCGGCTGCAGGTCTGGAACAACGTATCGAGATCGTGGGTGATCATGACAACCGTGAGCCGCAATTGCGAATGAAGGTACAACAGTAGCTCATCGAAGGCCGTGGCGGAAATCGGATCGAGCCCCGCGGTCGGTTCGTCGAGAAACAAGAGCTTCGGCTCCAGAGCCAGCGCCCTCGCCAAGGCGGCGCGTTTGATCATTCCGCCGGACAGCTGCGACGGAAACTTCTCTCCGGCGTCCGGGGACAGCCCCACCATGAGCAGATTCATCTCCGCCAGTTCGTCCAGGGTTTTCTCGGACAGCGAATAGTGCTCGCGCAGCGGCAGCTGCACGTTCTGGGCAACCGTGAGTGAGCTGATGAGCGCGCCGCTCTGGAAGGTCACCCCGTAACTTTGTACCAGGCTGTCGCGGTCCGCCGCCGCCAGGGTTTCCACATCCCGGCCATACAGCTCCACGCATCCGCTGTCGGGGGTGTGCAGGCCCAGTATCGATCGCAGCAGCACCGACTTGCCGGTTCCGGAACCGCCGACGACCCCGAAAATTTCACGCTGCTGCACCTGCATGTCGAGCCCGTCGTGCACCACCTGCGCGCCGAAGCGGTTGTGCAGGCCGCGCACCCGGATCACCGGATTGAAATCGGGATCGATCATCAAAAATCAATCTGCACGAACAAGACGGCAAATAATGCATCGGCCAGAATCACCATGAAGATGGATTGCACCACGGCCACCGTGGTCAGGCGGCCCAGCTCCCGGGCCGAATCGCGCACCTGCATGCCGCGATAGGTCCCGACCATGGCGATGAGGATGGCGAAGACCGGCGCTTTGACCAGACCCGACCAAAACGTGGTGGGTGAGAGCGACTCCCGCAAGCGCGCCGTGAATTGCGGCAGCGGGATGTGCAGATTGATGAGCGACAGGAGGCCGCCGCCGGCCAGGCCCATGGCGTCGGCAATCACGGTGAGCAGCGGCAGCACGATGATGAGCGCGAGGACCCGGGGGACCACCAGCAATTCGACGGGATTCATCCCCATGGCGCGCAGCGCGTCGGTTTCCTCGTTGAGCTGCATCACGCCGATCTCCGCCGCGAAAGCGCTGCCGGAACGGCCGGCGACGATGATGGCCGTCAACAGCACCCCCATTTCACGCAGCACCGCGATCGTCACCAGGTCCACCACGAATATGTCGGCGCCGAAACGCGACAGCTGTTGCGCCCCGAGATAGGCGACGATGACGCTGATCAGAAATGCAATGAGCGAGACGATCGGAATGGCGGTGATGCCGGTTTCATAGATATGCCTTGCCACAGATGAAACCCGCAGCGCCCGCGGCCGGGAAAACGCTTCGCGCACGACCGTGGCAATGCGTCCGAGAAACACTATCACCCCGCGCCCATGCCGGCCTTGCAGAACGGCCCATCGGCCGAGCTTGCCGACAAGGCGCTCGAGGCTGGCCGGCGGCGCTTGAGCGTGCGCGGCGATGCGATCGACATGCAGCTTTTGCAGAAGATCCAGGAAGTGCGGCGCATCGCCGATGTGGCGGATGTCCGGGTGCCCGCCGGCGCTGAGCTCAGCCAACCGCTGCAACAGTGCCCACGCCGGGCTGATGCCGGGTGCCTGTGCCTGCGTCCAGTCGCATGTCACGGCGCCCTCGAGGCCGGGCAAGCTTCTCAGCCCTGCTTCGATGCCCGGCATCGCCGTCAAGGACCAGTCGCCGCGGAGCTGCAGCAACCAGCCGTCGCCGGCACGTGAGAGCGACAATGGGGCCGTCATGGCTGCACTCATAGCGATATGCTAGCAGGCAATGGGGCACAACGATCCGCTGTTACAGATCCTGATACTGCTCACCGCGTCGGTGTGTGTCGTCGCGGCCGTGCGTAAATTGGCATTGCCCGCCATTTTGGGATATCTGGCCGTGGGCATGCTGTTGGGTCCGCATGCGCTCGCGCTCGCGGCCGACAACGAGACCACGCAACTCCTCGCGGACTTCGGCGTGGTGTTTCTGGTCTTTACGCTGGGACTGGAATTCTCGCTGCCGCGCTTGGTGGCGATGCGCTGGGAGGTGCTGGGCGTCGGCGGCGCGCAGGTCCTGATCACCACGGGCATCATCGCAGCAGGCGCGGTGATGATCTTCGACATCGCCCCGGCCGTCGCCGTGGTCATCGGCGGCGCCCTCGCCATGTCCTCCACCGCCATCATCATCGCGCAGCTCACGGAGCAATCCGAGAACAACCGCACGCACGGCCGGCTGGCCGTCGCCATTTGCCTGTTTCAGGATTTGAGTTTTCCGCTGCTTCTGGCCCTGGTATCGGCGCTGGGCGGAGCAGGACGCACGGCCGTCGCGTCGCACATCTTGAGCGCGATCGGCATCGCCGCACTGGCGCTGCTGGTGGTATTGGCCGCCGGACGCTGGCTGCTGAGGCCCTTGTTTCTCCTGATCGCCTCGGTGCGCTCGGCGGAACTGTTCTCGCTCGCGGTGCTGCTCGCCGTCCTGGCTTCGTCGTGGGCCACCCACGCGGCGGGGCTCTCGCTCGCGCTCGGCGCATTTCTCGCCGGCATGATGCTGGCCGAAACCGAATTTCGGCATCAGATCGAAGCGACGATCCGCTCGTACCGCGAAGTGCTGCTGGGATTGTTTTTCATCACGGTCGGCATGCTGTTGGATGTCGGCCTGCTGCTGCGTGATTTACCCGTGGTGACGGCGATTCTCATCGCCATGCTGCTGCTCAAGGCCGCCGTGGTTGCCGTGGTCGCCGAGCCGGCCACGGACAGCTGGTTCAAGTCGCTGCGCACGGGGGTGATCGTCGCGCAGGGCGGGGAGTTCGGATTCGCGCTGCTGATTCTGCTGCTGCGGCGGGAGTTGCTCGATCCGAGCGTCGTGCAGCCGCTGTTGGCCGCCACGGTCTTGAGCATGGTCCTGTCGCCCTTGATCATCCGCCACAATCGGCGCATCACGCGCATTATTTTGCGCGAGTCCGGCAATCCGCAGACCGAGGCCATGCGTCACGAACGGATCACCCTGGCCGCCGCGGAACGGGAGCACGTGGTGATCTGCGGCTTCGGCCGGGTGGGGCAGAACATCGCGCGCGTATTGGAACAGACCGGCTTCGAATACATCGCACTCGATGTCGACGCGCACCGCATTCGCACCGGCCGCCAGGTCGGCGACCCGGTGGTGTACGGCGATGCCAGCCAGGTAAAAGTACTGGAGAATGTCGGCATGGCGCATGCCAGCGTCGTCGTGATCACGTTTGCCAATCCGGATGTGGCGCTGCGCATCCTAAGATCGGTGCGCGAGTTGCGCACCGACGTGCCCATCCTGGTGCGCACGCAGGACGACACCAAGCTCGAGCAATTGCAGGCGGCCGGTGCGACCGAGGTCGTACCGGAGACTTTTGAGGCCAGCCTCATGCTGCTGTCTCACCTGTTGCTGTTGATGAAGCTCCCGGTCGGGCGCGTGATTCGTACCGTGAATGACATTCGCAGCCATCGCTATCAAATGCTGCGCCAATACTTTCGCGCCGTCGGCGCCGAGCAGCTGGACGACTCCCACGCCTTTCGCGAGGAGCTGCACAGCGTCATCCTGCCGCCGCATGCCTGGGCGGTGGGACGCACCATCACGGACCTCAACCAGCGCGGCTCGCAGGCGACGGTCAACGCGGTCCGCCGGGACGGCATCGTGGGACGTGAGCCGGGGCCCGATACGGTCTTCAAGGAGGGCGATGTGGTGGTGGTCTACGGCACCCCGGAGGCCGTCGAGCACGCCGAAACCCTGCTTCTGATGGGGTAAATGCCCTGTTCCGGCCGCCCTCGGCCGCTCGTCAAATACCTCTTTACAAAGCTCGGGATTGCATCGCATAGTAAGCGCAGCTGTTTAAGGGCAAACCCGCCGAAAGGTGGGGACGCAAAACCACCGGTCTTAGGGGCTTCCTTCGAGGAAGCCTGACGATAGCGGGGTCGCCAGTGAATCTCGAAGCGCTTATGCGCATACAGAACCGCCAGGTTTTGTGCCCCCCGACAGCAAGCTTTACTCAAGCGTTATGCAGTCTTCCGGGGGGAAGCACATGGTTAATAAAGTCATTGATCCGCGAGGCGCGGACTCATCGGGCCTCTATCGCCGGCCGCGGCTCGTCCTGCGCCTGAAGCGCTTCGAAGACCTGCCGAGCGTTTTGTCCAAGTCCAAGAGTTATCCCAGTCCCGTTCGGATGGTCGGTGCCGACTATTCGCAGACCCGTTGTGTGGGCGGGGACGGGGGGACCACGGTGGACACCACGGGGCTCGACAGGATCCTGGAGTTTGGGGAAAACAGCGTCCGGGCGCAGGCGGGGGTGCGCGTGAGCACCTTGGTCAAAGCACTCGCGGAACGCGGACAGGAGCTGCCGTTGACGCCCGAAATGGGCCAGATTTCCCTGGGCGCCATGGCGGTGACCACCCTGCCGCAGGCTTCTTACGCCGATGGCATGGCGCAGTTGTCCTCATGCATTGCCGAGGTGAAAATGATCACCCCGCAGGGCAAGCAAATGACCGTGACGGATCGCGAGCGCGATTTGATGCGTGTGCTGCGTTCGAGCTTCGGCCTGTTGGGGATCGTGCACGAGGTGGTGGTGCGCGTGCGTCCCATGACCCCCGTCAAGATCGACTATCAAGTGCTGACGCTGAAGGAATTCAGCTCGCGGTATTCGAGCCTGATCAATGCCCCGGGCGCGCTGCGCCTGCATGTTTCGCCTTTCCATGATCGGATCACCGTCGAGCGCCGCACGCCGGACGAATCCGCCGCGATCAGCCGTTCCGGCATCTGGCAGATCAAACAGTCGGTGATGCGCAATGTACTGCCCGCGTTCGGCTCGACGGTGGGCAGCGTATTGGCCGCACCCGGTCTGCGCGCCGCCGTGCTATCGGGCATGCACCGCGCTTTGGGCCGCGGCAGCCGGGATGTCATGATGTATTCGCACGAATGGATGCGCGACATGCCGAAGGAAGCCTGGAAGGCCCGCCATACCTACAGCCTCTGGGCCTTCCCTCAAGCCGACTACCCGAAACTGCTCGGCGCCTATTTCGCTTTCTGCAAGTCCTACTATAAGGAGCATCGCTACCGCGGCAACGTCGTGAGCGGCGCTGCCAGGCTGCATCAGGATCGCGGCTCGCTGTTCAGCGTGAGCTACCTAGGACCGATGTTCACCTTGGAGCCCTCTTCGAGCGGCGAGCAGGGCTGGGATGACTTCCTCATCGACTTCAACGATTTCGCCTCCTCGCACGGCGGTACGCCCACCTTCAATCAAACGCGTGCCCTGCAGCCGGAACACATCGCGAAATCCTTCGGCGAACGCGCCAAATTGTTCCGCGCATTGCGCCAGCGCACCGATCCTTTGAACCGGCTGCGCAACAGCTACTTTGCGTACTTGTTGGGCTGACGGGGGCTCCGAGCCGCAGCGCTGGTCGCGGGGACGTTGATCGCGAGGGCGGCCATGATCGGCCGACCTTGAAAGCGGCGTTATAACGCGTTATAATAACGATGTGAAACTGGTCATTCGGCGCATCGGAAACTCACTGGGGGTCATTCTCCCGAAGCCGACCCTTGATGCATGGGGCATCCACGAAGGGGATCATTTGGATCTCACGGACCTCGGTATTCGTCCGGAAGCGCGCGGCGGATTTTCGATCGAGCAATTGGACGAGCACAAGCGCCGCCTGGCTGCCGCTGTCGTGTCGCGCTTTACGGCGCGGCACATCCGTGCGCACGGTCTTGGCAATTTGCATCGTTGGAAGGCGAACGGGGTATGGAATTCCGCCTACGATGAGTGGAAGAGATTGCTCGAGCTTGCGGACGACGGTGAATTGTTCGCGCTGATGCTGGGCCGGGACGAGCGCTCCAACCAAATGCGCCAGTCGCCGCCCTATGTCGGTATGCTGTCGCGCGAAGACGTGAGCAGGCTGAATGAAGAAGCAGCAAGTTGATCATGTTCTGCGGGCTGCCGGCCGAATCACGGGCGAAAAGCAATTCATCATCATCGGCAGCCAGTCCCTGCACGGAAAGCACCCCGACCTGGCGGACGATATCGTACGGTCTGCCGAAGTGGATCTCATCGCGAAGCGCGACGCTTCGCGCACGGAATGGTTGAATGCGATAGGTCAGGATTCGAAGTTTCATGAACAGTTCGGCTATTACGCCGACCCGGTCGACGAAACTACGGCGACACTTCCCAAAGGCTGGCAGTCCCGGTTGGTGAATTTGCCCGCAGGCGATACCGGCGGCGTGGCGGGATTGTGTTTGGATCCACATGATCTCGCCATTGCGAAATACGTGGCGCGTCGGGAGAAGGATGTGATTTTTACCCGCGAACTGGCTGCCCGAGGCATCGTAGCGCACGATCGCTTGCTGGCATTGCTCGAACAAACTCCCGTTTCCGCGGAGACACGCCGGCGAATTCGCGCCGATGTCGATCGAGACTTTGCCGTGGCAACGATTCAGGACGGAACGGCTACAACCCCGAAACGATCTTTGCCTTGATGGATTCGAATTCCGAATCGCTGATGAGCCTGGCGTCGAGCATTTCGCGCGCCTGGCGCAGGCGGCGCGTCGGTTCCGATTCCGCGCCCGCGGCATCCGTGCCCTGGTAGCCGGCCGATGCGCCGCTGATCTGCACGCCGCCTGACTTCGCCCGCAGCTCCTCCAGATCGCGCACGCGGCGCTTTTCGCGCCATACCTGATCGTGCTGCTGGCAGATGCGATACATGGCCTGCGCTTGATCCTTGTTCAGACCTTCGAAGCTCCAGACCCGGTTCACCTCGGCGCCAAGGTTGAGGTCGGAACTGCTCTGTGCGACCAGCGTCAGGTCCGCGGCGATGATCCCGGCGCTGATGCGTGTTTCCTTCAGGTCCTGCCAGCGAATATCGGCCGAATCGTAGCCGCCGAACAGCCGCCGGGTGAGGGAAATGAAGCGCCCGCTGGTGGCGGCGATGCAGACGCGCCGATGCGTGAGTGCATAGATGCGGCGCTGGGCTGCCCAGGCTTCCAGCGTTTCGCCGCTGGTCAACAAGCCCTGCAGCGTGGCGAGCGCCGCGCTCAAGCCCGAGTCGTTCGCGCCCACCGGATCGTTCATTTCAGGCCTTCTCTTGCAAGTGTGCCTCGAGGAACCACAGGTACTTGTCGACATCGCGCGAAATCCCCGTAAAGAGATCCGCCGTATCCGCATCTCCCAGCTCATCGGTGTCGGTGATCGCCTCGCGCACGGCCTTGCCGTACACCGACATCTGCGTCGACAGATAGAACAGATGGTCCTTGCCCGCGGTGATGCTCAACGGGTAGTTCTTCAGTTTGCTGCGCTTGGCCGCCACGGCAACCGTACCCTCCGCCGTGCCGCCCAGGCTGGTGACGCGCTCCGCGATCTCGTCGATCTGCTCCAGCACCACGTCTGAAAGCTTGTCGAACAGCTCGTGCAGAGCGATGAAGTTGGGGCCCTTGACGTTCCAATGCGCCTGCTTGATCTGGGATTGCAGATCAATGGCGTACGCCAGGCGATCGTTCAGAATGACGATGACGTTGCGGCGGACCTTCTCGGATAGATCGATCTTTGTCTTGTACATGAGCACCCTTCCGGATAAACGATAGCTTGGGCGCTATTTTGCACTGCTTTGGCGGCGAAACCCAAGAAAGAAAGCAATGTCGGGGGCGGTGTTGACCGCGGCGTCTTCGGTGAATCCAAATTCGAGGTGCCAGTGCGGGCCTAAACGGCGCACCGCGCCGATGGTCAGTTCCAGGCTCGGCCCCAATAGCCGTATCTCACTGTCTTGGACGCGGGCGCTCTGGCCGTCGAGTTGTGCGCGCAGCGACCACTGGGAGCCCAAGGTGCGCGTGGCGGCGAACCGCGCGAAAACGGAAGTCTTGTGCGCGGCGCCGGCAAATATTTCATCGCCGAATGGCTGCGCCACGCCCAGTTCCCCCGCCAGTTGCCAATGGGGCCAGCGCAGGGCGCCATGCGCCCACGCCGCGCCATCCCACGCACCGTCGCCGGTCAGCTTGGCCACCGAGCCGGTGGGCGCCTGCAGCCCTCCCCAGAATGACAGCGTGCGGTGCGCATCATCGGCGGCAAACCAACCCATTTCCCCGGAAATGTCGCCGAGGCTGGTTTGGGATTGCGTGATGTCCACGTGGCCCCGGCCGGAGTAGAAGTACACGAGTTGGTTCTTGGGGTAGTAGGGCCTCTCGCCCTGCGGCAGACCGAAGAAGCGGTGCCAGTCCGAGATGATCGAATCGAGTATGCCGCCGCTGTCGTGGATGACGGGCACGGTGAAACGATATCGCCAAGACTGGAACAGGGCGTCGCCGTAGGTCAGCCTTAGCGCATCGCTCTCGCCGTCCACGAGCAAACTCTCATCGGGCCGGTTCTCCACGTTGAGGGTGTTGGTGATCGTCAAGTTGGCCGACAGGCTCTGTCCGTCGGTGAGCCGGCTGTCGCTGGGCAGCGGCAGATAAAAGGCGCGGATCAGGGGATTTTCGTCGCGCACCAGAAAAAACTCATCCGCGCGCAGGGTGCGGGGAACCAGCAGGATGCCGGGAACCAGGATGAGCAGCGCTGCGAATGCCGACCCTGGGCCTGCGGTGCCCCCGCCGGCGGTGCGGCCACCGCCGGCCTGCCGCACTACACCTCGGTGCGGCGCGTCCGGAGCTGGATGGCCCCGACGATCAAGGCAATCCCCACTGCGGCGCCTATCCATGTTTCCGCACTGGTGAAAAATCCACTGGGGTTGATGAGATGCCAAACGGTAACCGGAACACCCTCATTATCCACAACGCCCTTGCCTTCCGTCCACACGTGCTTGGCGCCGTTGAATGCCACGTAAGGCAGTCCCGCGAAGCGGACGGCGAGCGTATGGCCAATCACGTACGTGCCGAAAATTGCCCGCTCCAGGATGTAAGCGACCAGCGGCGGCAGCACGGCCCACAGCATCACGGCGCGCTTGGCCCAGGCCGACACCAACATCAGCCAGCCGGCGATCGGCAGGTACCAAAGGGCGGTGGTGACGATGCAATACACCCACAGGACTTGAATTTGCCACCAGACATCCGGCTGCCACAGCGCGCTGCCGATCGATGCCCTCGCGCGGATCGACAGGATGAAGGCCGAGATCAGCGCGGTGGCATCGGCGGCCGCGAAATACACCAGCGGTACCAGCACCATGGCGACGAGAAGCTTGCTGAGAACGGTCTTGGCGTCGGATATCGGCAGCGACTTCCAGAACAGGATGCTGCGGTCCCGGCGATCCGCGTACAGGCAGTCGAGCAGGTACCAGGTTGCATACACGGACATCACCACATAGAACATCGCGCCGACGATCACCTGGTACGCCGCGGCGGCTTCGTACATTTGTTCCGGCGTGGTGAGCTTGGGGAGGCTGACCTGGCCGAACAAGGCGCCGAGGATCAGCAGCGCACCGAAAATGGCCGGAATCATCCAGATGGCCCGATTTTCCCAGAATTCTCGGCGAATGAGCCACGTACTGGTGTTCATGCTGCACCCCCGGAAAGCTTGGCGACGAATAAATCGGACACGCTCGGCGTGTGCATCTCGCCGAATGGCGCCAACTTGCCGGCATCGACGCTGTCGAAGTACAGCACCACCTTGCCGAGAATCTGGCGTTCGTAGAACGGCCTTTCGGCGCGCGCCGCATCCAGGCGATCGGCCGTCACCGCCACCGCGGCGAAGCGGGTGGCGACATCCTCGAGGGAGGTGTCCAGCACGATGCGGCCCTTGTCGATGAAGATGATATCGGTGAGCAGATTCTCGACTTCTTCCACCTGGTGCGTGGTGATCAGAATGGTTCGCGTCTCGTCCATGTAGTCGTTGACCAGCGCGTCGTAGAAAGAGCGGCGCGCGAGAATATCCAGCCCCAGCGTGGGCTCATCCAGCACCAGCAATTTTGCGTCGATCGCCATCGTCAACGCCAGATGAACCTGCGTTTTCATCCCCTTGGACAATTCCCGCATCCGGCGTTTGCCGCTGATTTGCGTCTTGGCCAGAAATGCCATGGCTCGGTCGCGGCGAAATCGCGGGTGCACGCCGGCCACGAAATCGATCGCCTGGTCGACGCGCAGCCAGGACGGCAGTACCGCGACATCGGCGATGAAGCAGCAATCGTTCATGAGTGCGGTGCGGTCGCGAAACGGCTCGCGGCCCAGTACCGTGAGGTGACCTTCGTAATTCGTCAGGCCCAATATGGCCCGCAACGCGCTGGTTTTACCGGCGCCGTTGGGACCGATGAGACCGACGATGCGGCCGGCCTCGACATTGAGGGTGGCGCGGTCCAGCGCCACGTGTGCGCCGTATTTCTTGGTCAGATCTCGAGCTTCAATGAGCGGGGCCATATGAGTCTCATTCTTCCGTGGGTAAGCTGCCGCGGGGCGGTGGCGCGGGGTGGGTGGTCGCCGGTGTTTGCGCAAACAGCTCTTGGGAGGAAAAGCCGAGCCGATTGATGACGGCGAGAATTTGCGGCCATTCCTCGTTCAGGAACCGTTCGCGCTCTCCGGCGAGCAGTAACCGTCGGGCGCCGTCGCTGACATACATGCCGCGACCGCGGCGTTTTTCGACCAGATTTTCATCGACCAGTTGCTGATAGCCTTTGAGCACGGTGAGCGGATTGAGCCGGTAGTCGGCAGCCACCGCCCTCACGGAGGGCAACGGATCACCCTCCTTCAGCGCGCCCTCCAGGATCAGGGCGACCATTCGATCGCGCAGTTGGCGATAGATAGGTTGGTTGTCGTTCCAGTTCGGGTCCATTTCTCGCTCGATGTGCCGGCCCCGCGTGTAGGGGACATATAGCACGGTAATCTACCAGAGCGCCGAGCGCCTATTGATCAGCCGCCGTTCGCCGAGGGCGCGGTGTTGCTGGCCAGCGCCGTCAAAGTCGTCGGGCCCTGGAGCTGCGCGTTGAACAAGTAGGCGACGCCGCCCATGATTACAGTGTTGAACATCAAAGCCAGAGCAAGGGCCGCCAGTTTGGTTGAGATTGAGGTGTTCATGATCGTCTCCTGTCGTTTCGGTTTCAGTTCTGTCTGTCACCGCGGTGTTTCGGTGACTTGGTGATATAGTAATATACAACACCACTACATGCAAGCACTTTCGCATTTATTTTTTACCTTCTAACTCATTGTTTTTAA
>Ga0210398_10003622_pt1 | contig 14723 bp, 16 predicted proteins | sample IncBWC4OmetaG_FD_161047 | JGI IMG/M metagenome (GOLD analysis project Ga0210398, IMG submission 161047) | Forest soil microbial communities from Barre Woods Harvard Forest LTER site, Petersham, Massachusetts, United States - Inc-BW-C-4-O | ecosystem: Environmental > Terrestrial > Soil >...
ATGACGCACAACAGAGAAAAAAGAAGCAATAAGGTATTTTTCATCAGTGCCCCGCCATACAAGCGCTCACGAGTGTATAAGACCCGCGAGGATTAGTGCTCGTCATCGTTTTTGGATAAGCTGAGTTCCCGGTCGCGTAACCATGCTGATTTAAGACGGGGAAGAACGCCAGAGATTTGCTCCTAGTCCCGGCGTCATATAGGGACCGGACTCGGCTCACGAACACCTGACCGGAAGCCATGAATCCGCCCTGAATTGGGGGGAACATCGTGACGGCTGTATGATTCTGGGTCGTGTAGTAGGTTCCTGCGCGTCCATTGCCATGCAGCCCAAAGAAGTTTCCAAACGCTGCGAAAGACGATGTTCCGTAGGTAGACTCGTTCCCCGCAACCGCAAGAACCTCGGCTGCCGTGACACGATTCCCTAGGCTGTTTGCCAACGTCTGTGCGTTCGCTCGGTACTGATTCACAAAGCTACCGACATTGCCCAGACACTTCCGGCTGTTTGGGGCAACTAGGGCGTCAGCAGTCATACTGACGAGTGATCATCTCTTCGTGTGCGTTTATCACCCAAAACCTTAAGAAGAATAACCGTCTCTATAACAATCAGGGGGATTGTCATCATCATCGAAATGCGAATTCTCGAGTATACGACTGAAAAGAGCACCCACATCATCACAATATGAGCGCTTAGGGCAACGACGAAAAAATACCAGAATATTTTAATTTTCCATTGCTTGCGACAGAGTTCAAGAACGGTAAAAAAGGTAATCCCGGTCCAGAATATCGGAGTATTCCACTTCATTGAAGGGTCATGACGGTTTAGCACGACAGCCATGTACAGAGCCAGTAGAACTGCAATTATAGGCATAATTGCTCGTTTCATAACTGCTATCTCCCCATACAGTACTGATAATCTTTATAGGCACTATAAGCCGTGAGGGTAGTTCCAATTGCTCCGGCATACTTGCCGAATGTACCCGCTAGGCGTCCGACTTTGCGCATAGAAATCGTACCTCCCCACCCCTGATAGCCTGACGGATATACGCCTGCGCGATTTTTGAACCAGCGATGAATGTTGCCGTGGGTTTCGCGGCACCTATAGTTGAAGATCCCGGTACCGACGGCAGACCGGGATCGGCAGCCGGAGAGCTCTGACCACTGAGCTTCCCTGCTAGCCAGTTCACTTGGTCGTAGAATATTGCGCCTTTGACCACATCTGTTGCGGCTTTCTTCGAGCATGCTTGCGAGTCAGGCCCCACTGTCGCAGTAATTGGGGCGGAGTTAGTCTGTGGGCCAGTGAAATACTGGTTCGCCACTCCCCCTGACGGTCTGGTATTCGCGACGGCTTCCATGGTTTCATTAGCTGTCGTACCGCTCGCCGGTGGCAAGTAATTAATCCATGCATCTACATAGACGGCGCCCGGAATTGAGCCCCGTCCTGGCGAGAAGTTCCAACCCAAATCCCCAAAGGAGATGGAGAAGACAAAACCTGAGGATCCCGAGTCGTCATCGCCGTCATCGCCGCCATCGTCATCGCCATCAAAACCCACGCGATCGACATCGGCCATAGGCCGATTGCTCAGGTATGCATACCGATTCAAGCTCTGAGGATCTGTCAGATTATAGCTCCCGTTGTACGGGTCAGGCGATAGCCATCTCCCCTGTGCCACCGAGTAGTGACGAAATAGCGTGTTATCGGTGTTGTTCTCGTTGTCGCGCTCGTGGTCTGTAAATGGGAAGCGGTCAGAATCGGTAGCGATAGTCAGTTGCCCAAACGGCAAGGCGCTCGTAGTACCAGTAACGTTCCCCGATCCGTCGGTCGTATTTGCTAACGATCCAAGGTGATCGCCAAGACGATAAGCGGGACTTGCCGACTGGGTTCCGGCAACAGTTGCCAGAGTCCCATTCGGACCGTATATCCTGTCAGTCCAGTTTCCAGTAGCGGGGTCACGCATAGCGAGCAATTGACCGTCAAAAAAGAAATATTCTGTGGAGGCTGTAGACGTGTCCTTCCTGACTCGCTGCCCGGTCGGATCATAGGTGTAGGTGGCACCGTTGGTTGAAGTCATAAGGCCGTCAGAACCATACTGTAGATTCGGAAGACCGGCAACACACGCGGTAGCCGTAGATCCGGTATCACTCTCGGCGGCAATTCGGTTCAATTGATCATACGAAAAACTCTGGGTCCTTCCCGATGCCGCTCATGGGCGCTTTATCGAGACCCCACGGGCGCGGGAATTACGCCATGGATCTGTTCCTTGATTCTTCCGCTCTTATCGAGGATGGAGAACTGCTCTCCCACCAGAAGCGAGTCAGGGAGGATATCGATGCAGTATCCGGCCTCGTTTGCCGCGCTCGGAACCTTCAACGCGGAAATTCTTCCGCTGAAGGAGCAGGCGGCCCCAAGGGATTGGGTAGGAGTTTCGTAGCCGCGCGCATTGAGGATGAAGCGAGAAGGGATCAGGCTCACGAGTTCGTCGTGAGACGTACCCAATTCACCGTGGAAGCGGTCGTCGGTAAGATCGAGAACGCGAGCCAGTTCGCAGTGTAGCGATAGAACAAGATCGGGGTCGCGCGGTGCGCCATGCAATTTTCCGTCTGCGGTGATGAAGAGCGCCTCGACTTCGAGCAAGGCGGTCATCTGGCTGTCCGCGCAGTAGAGGACTGGAAATGTGTTGGGGACGTTGTATCGGCCACCGGCACGAACTGAACCGATCGCGGAGAGAGGCGAGTCACGCCAGCGTTCGGCGATCACCCGATAAACAAACCCGGCAAAAGGCTCAACCGGTGCGTGCTCCAATGCGCGAAGAAGTCTCTCGGGAGAATGCAAGTTGAGAACTCCCTAAACAGGCTGCCTGTCGTTCATAGCCTGGACCAATCCCTCGAGCGGCTTGAGATCCCCGTTCTCGATGAACTCCACAGGAGCTTGGTTCTCAAGGTGTCGGTTGGGTGCGTTGAGGAAAATGCGTGCGCTCTTCTTGTCGCCTGCATAGAGGTCAACAATCGCAACCCAGATCCGGTACACCCGGCGAAGCTCCGCCTGCAGGCTACTGGCATCCGGATGCTTCCTAACGCTCGGTGCTTTCTTGCCGATGGCCTCCGCGATCGTGGCAACGGGGAGTTGGATTTCCTTCGCAATACGAGCGGCATCAAGACGGCCAGAATCAGGATTAAATAGGGCGGGATCTGCACTCACAAACGCGGATGTGGCCAGCATCGAAGTCACCTCTACATACATCATAGAGTCGCGAATAGATCTCGTCAATGTATCGCTAGTTAAGGGGTTTCTGGGGTTGAAGGTGTGGGGTTGGCAGGATGTTCAACCGCAAACCAACCCCCAAATAAGAACTCGCCCTACCTACTTTCAACGACTTGCGGCTCTGTGAAGCTCCCGATCAGGCCTTGTAACTCATTGAAACTACGTTTCTCTCGCCGCTCAAAACCCAAAGAGGTAGAGCCTGAACATATGTGGCCCGCCAAAATGGGTTGGCCAGTTCTGAGATGAATTGTTTGAACCCAAATCTAGTTGGAACCTATTTCAGCGGCGTCGAAATAGTCACTCTCCGTCTGATTTTCCTCGACGGAGGGTAGTTCCTCCTGCATAGGCGTCGGAAGCTCTCGGGTCACGTGATACGTCGAGACGCCGATAGCTCTGAGCCCGTATCACTAGCGACGCATGCCTTGCGATCCGCCACATCGGGAAGTGCGAGGAAGTTCAGGTTTTAGGTGTTTTGGTTGCCCCCAGGGATTCACTAATTCTGAAAAATCATAAAGATACGCCGATAATGGGCAACGTTCCCCACAACATTCCCCACACAAGAAATTATTATTTTTATCCTCTGATTTCCCGCGCACTTCGTAGGACTTTCGGGTACCGCTTGGAACATTGCGGAAAAACACCTCGCGGCAGATCAGCCTCGAGAATGGGAGATCGGTTTCTTAGAATCGACGAAGAATCGTCGCGAAAACCGTAAGCATACAAGTGCCCCGTCCAGCTTCCAATAACAGGCTGGAACGAGACTGCCTTGTGCCGCATGAAATTGATGAAGAATATTTCTATTGCGTGTGGGACAAACCACGGGCTGGGAGGCAGCAAAAGCAACTTCATCGTGTCGATCGACGCAAACAGATGGGGGTAGTGGAGCTGATCCAGTTTGTGCACCAATATACGGAGCCGCTTGCACTGAAAACAGATACTCCTGCAAGCAAGAAGCTCTTCCTCTATCTCAGTGAGAATACCCTCCTCAAGCACCGGCTCATTTCTGCCTATACGGCGCCCCGGATATCCTTCCGACGGCTGAAGGAATTTCGTGAGCGGCACCAATTGCCAAACTTCAGCTTTTCCAGCATTCGTCCCTCTGCAGCCACACTGCTCTACCTCCAAACCGGGGGCAATCTGGGCAAGGTGCGCCAGTTTCTTCAGCACGCGCACTTCTCCACGACCATAAGGTATGTACTCAACCAGGTCAGCGAACAGTTCAATGCGCGTGTGATTCAGAAGGCGCAGGAGCGTATGGTTGAACGCATCATCGCGATCCCCGAGACGCGAAAGGTTGGTATCAAACGGTTGAATCTACCTAAGCTACAGGCTAAAGAAATAGTCGAAGGTCGCTTTGACACTGGTTGCGGGACATGCCGCAACCCATACGATTCGCCACAAACGGGCGAGGTAAAAGGTCAGCTATGCACATCGTTTCATGCATGTTTTAGCTGCCCGAACGGTCTCTGGTTTCTCGAGGACCTACCGTGGGTCATTGCGACTCGCAACCGCTTCCTGCATCTGCGATCAGAAATGAAACCTGGAGACTGGGATGCGGTTTACGGGAATAGCGTGCGAATCCTCAACGACAACATCATCTCAGCGTTTAGCCCGGAGCAAGTAGAAGCGGCCATGTGCCAGACGAAAGAACTCGAAAACAGTGCGCTTGTCATAGCAAGAGGGGTGCTGCGGTGACCCGTAGTTCCACAGCGCCAGGTATGTCGCGGCAGCGCGGCCCCCGCGTTGACAACCCACAAGTGTCGTTGAACTCACGGTTCTCCGATCACGTATGGGATTTTTCGAATGAGAACCGAAATCCTGCTACTAGTGGCCATGATAAGCAGATATTTTGGTCTTTCACAATGCCGCGTGGCGGCCTCTTCACGGATGCACAGTTCCGATCTCTTCTCGTGGCATCGAAGCAATTTATCTACGCCGTGCGCTGGCACCCGATCGACGGGCCAGCTCTCGCACCTGCCACTCTACGGAACTTATTTAGAGTCTTGAAGCGGTTCATCGTCCATCTGACGAATTCTTCTAATCCGATCCTTCGATTCAAGGACGTGTTGCCCCATCACTGCGAGGACTACATTCGGGATCTTCTGTCTTCCGAAACCAGCAGGGCGGCAAGATATAGAAGTGTTCAGCTTATGCAAAAGCTGCATCAATACAGGGGGGTAATGATGGACGGGTTGATGATTGACCCGTTACTAGGCGAGGCCGCTGCTAAGGTCGCTGGCAAGGATTCCCGCTCGTTCGGAAGCAAAACCGAGATCATTCCCGAAGAGACACTTGGACCATTGGTGCGCGAATCGCTTCAGTACGTTAAGCATTTCGCTCCGTACCTGCTAGAGATGTCGGAGAGAGTTGAAGCTGTACGGATACGCAGCAGTTCTACCCAGGTTCAACATTTTGGTACACGGTCTTTACGTCAGCAGGCACTGGAAACATATCAACTCACAGGCACCCGACTTGAAAACGGTGTGCGTTCTCTGCGGCAGTTGAGTACGGAACTGTCTTATCTACAGACTGCATGCTTTGTGTTAATCGCATTCGCGACCGGCATGCGCCTCAGTGAGTTGCTGTCCATGCGAGCAGGCTGCTGTCAGATAGAAACCGCCCCAGAGCAGCCCGACTTGGTGTGGCTGCACAGTCGAGTCTTCAAGATGCAAGGTGTACCGGATGGTCGCGAGGCCAAGTGGCTGGGTGGACCAGTTTGCGCCAAGGCAGTCGAAGTGTTGGAGCGGTTGGGACGCAACGTGCGCCGGCACGCGAGGAGCCGATATTTATGGCTGCCGGTACCATCGACCTATGGGCGATATCGTACCTCCACTCCACTGTTACAACCCACGATCCTGCGGAGATTGAGACTCTATGTAACGATGCTCGGTCTGAAGAACTCACGCGGGCAGGCTTATCACATCCATCCGCACATGTTTCGACGCACGTTTGCAAGATACGTCGTCAGATACGATACGACGAATTTGCTCGCGCTAAAGGAACACTTAAAGCACATCTCCCTCTCAATGACCGACTATTACGTCGGCAATGATCTGGAACTGTGGATGCTCATGGAGGAAGAAACTGATAGGGTCTCCATCGAGAGTTTTGACAAAGCATTGCGGGCAGATCAACTGGCGGGTCCCGGCGGCATTCGCCTGAGAAAGAAAGTGGACCAGGCGATTGCTGAAGGTCGCTTAGAGAAAGACTTTCGTGGGGAAGCTGGCGGCCATCTTCGAAAGAAAATGATAAAAGACTTGGTAGAAGCAGGACAACGTATCTATCCCTGCGCTTCGTCCAACTACTGTTGGTTCCACGTTGAATCTGCGCTTTGCACCGATGGAGACCGGCCGGTGCTCAAGCACTGCAATCCGGGAGCATGCTCCAACTCGATTATCACGCTTGAGCACAAGCCCTACTGGAGAAAGGTGAGAAATGACTGTGAGGTTCTAATGGAAGACAGGCCGCAGGCCATGCCTTATCAGAAGGCTTTACGGGATATCCATGCAGTGAGTGGCGCGATTCTGCGGAGTTTGAGATGAAGACTTCGGGTAAGAAACTTGCGGGTCTACGCCGGCATTATGCAAACCGAATCATCAAGACTAGATCCCAACTGCTCGAGGCGCTTGACCGGATGGAGAGTGGCAACACGGTCGTAGTACCTTCCGGATTCGACTGGAGCAAGATGACGCTGGCTCGGGAAGCGGGCGTCAACATCAATACGGTTGTCCGAAAAATGCGCAACGGTGAGTGGGCGTTTCCCGAAGTCAACGATCGTTTTGAAATGCTTAAGCAAAAACGTGTGCGCGTGAAGATTGCGCCCGACGCGAAAGAGCAGAGAATCATTGAGCTTCGTCGTGAGGTGGAAAAGCTTAGGAAGGAAAACCGGAAGCTTGCCCTCGAAGTTAGCCGTATAGGCCGGCAGGTCTTAGAAGAGCGGAACAGAGCGAATCGAATGGCGGAATACGAGCGACAGAACATGTCGCTGCGCGAGGAGATCAACCGTATTCAACAGGCTCGTTCCGCTCGAGGTGGCGGGGTGTAATGAGATTGGATCAGCCGAACAACGCGGACTCTACTACTTTGCGATTGGTCGCAATCTTTTCTTTCCGGCATATTTGATAGGTATAGGGGCCATCCTTCCCTGAGAGAGATTCAAGAAGCATCCATGATGCGAGAGGCGTCCCTCCCGAAACAATTTCGCCAACATAGCGAGAGCCTGATATGCCAGTGTTTGGTTGATGAAGGCTGCCTGTTTCGTCAATGCTTGAATGTCACTGCATGACGGCAGATCATCTTTCTCGTCCAGCGTTGGATCGATGATTTCCGGAAATAGCTCTGCAACGGTTGGCAAACGCATGCGGCATTTGTTGTTTTGTGAGTTCTTCGGCTGCCCCAAGATGAACTGGCCGCTATCATAGTTATTCCCGATGTCAAGCGCATAGGAGCAGTGCCCATAGGCCGGGGACCGAGTCATCTTATTGCGGGCCGCGCGAGTATCCACACAACCAATTAGGACGTCGGTCTCCTCCCGCCATGTCTCGTCCAGAAATTGGGGAACCGCCTTCCAGTTAAACCCCCAAAACAGATTGATGCGATTGGTCAGGACGATGACTTTATGCAGACCAATATCGCTTACACCGAACGGCTGGCGCACGCAATTGGTATGTGAGACTACGTCGCCGTCGACGAGGGTGACATCCAGACCATAGGGATGCCCCAGAGCCATCATGGACTGATGGAGATAAGGCAATCCACACGCGATGGCGCTGCCGGTACCGCCGCACCCAACAATGGTGACGCGAACTTTTCGCGTCAGTAGCGAACTGGGAATTTGATGCTCAATCGTCTCGGTTGTCTTTGATGTTGTTTGTGTTGTCATAGCTCAGAATTGCCTCTGTAATTGAAACGCGACATCAACCCAACCACGGACGGTCTTTTGTTTGTCAGCCCAATTTGGGGTGAAGTCGACGAGTAAGGGCCTGGGTCATGGACGGCGACGAAGGCGGACGGTTTTGCTCACCGCCTGCCTTTACGGACTGACTCAAAATATTTTCCGGTTATCTTCCTGATGGAGCCAATTGCGAGCTTCGATCGATTTCATTCGCACCGCAATCATCAATGAACCCAACCCCGACATCCGCGCTTGGCACCAACTCAATCTCGACAAACTACTGAAGCTCCAGCAGCAGGACGTCCCAACCGCCCCGGCCAACACGCAGCAGCACTAATTACTTTCGGAGGCAGGAACTTTACCCCGTCCCGCGAAGCTCCCATAAAGTCGTCTTCCGGAAAGTTCGAGCGATTGGCCCCTGCTGAGGCGAAGTTTGCGACAGTGTGGTATTTTGCTTCCCCCTTGGATCGGGTACAGGTTCAAGACCTCTTCGCTTCCAGTGGCGGGATTGGTTGTACTGGGGTGGCGGGTTTCGTCCGAAATGGTGGCCGGATAATTGTGCAGCGCTTCGTCGCTAGTGGCGGCTTAACGTTGCACCAGGTGGCGGCACAACGTTGCAGCCAGCATCGGTTCCCGGGAGATTCTTTATTTAGCGATAATTCTAACTCGAGAGCTTGACAAGAGAATCAGCACGCCGATAGCATCCAGCCCAGTTTAATGGTCTTTTTCGTTGCTATCTCTTCTGATCCGCTTTGAACGCTGCCATTTGTGGTTCTCTCTCTTTCCAGACCTGTTGCCCAATCGAGATTCTTCAGGAAAGGAATACCATGCTAAAAATACAACGCCCTAACGGGGTGGGATGGCTGTTTGCGCTCTTGCTGTGCATTCAAGCGCCCGCGCAGGCAACTTCCAACGCAAATCAAACAGGTGAGTCTGTTTTTACTCACGTCAACCGTCAAGCGGCACTTTCGCGTGCCGGTAACTCCGCGGCCACGTCAGATCTGGCGCGCCAACTCTTCAAGAACGTGGCCATTCCAACGGACCTGGCAGATGCCTTCGGCTTCACTGACCGCATCGTCCACGCCGAGACGGCGTACCGGAATGGAGCCCATGCCGCTGTTCATGAGGCCGATGTCGTCAAAGCGGTCAACAACCTGGTCACTACGATTGGAGCGCCGCAGTGGGCGCACACCAATCCGTCCGAGGTGCGCAAGCTGCGGATGCACCTGCTTGTGCTCTACCCGCAGTTGATTGCCAGTCAGGAGCCGCCCGATGGCAAAGGGCATTATAAGGCGGTCAGCGAGGGCATGCGTCCGATGGAGGCGGCGTACCTGGCGACGAGCCTGCTCTATCAGAAGGCCTACAACTCCGACTACCAGTTCACCGATGCGGAGAAGGCCCAGAATGCCACGCTCAGTCCTGCCGCGATGAAGACAAAGCATCAAGAGCGTATCGATGCTCTCCAGGCCATGCTTCGCGGCAAGACGCAGTCTGTAAGCATGCGCGACCTGCTGACAGCTTCGGACCGTTTCTTCTCCGACCTTGGCGTAGAACCGACAGCCCTCACAAGCAGCTTTGGCAACCAGGGCAGCAACACTGCGAAAGGGGGTCAGTGATGAAAACCATCCTGCAAACTCCCCTCGTCCTGACGGCTACACTAGCGGTTGCGCTTCTTACAGCGTGCGGCGGCAATGGGTCAACGCCCGCGTCCCCGCCCGCATCTCAAGTACCGTCAACTATGATTACTACGCACGTAACGACAGCCGGAACAACCGGACCATGGAAAGGGGCCTCGTTAAGCGGTGGCGCCACGCCAAACACCTATACTTGCGTCCCTGGACAAGACCAAAACTGTGTTGTCAACTTCGGAGGTACGCTTGGTGCAGTCTTGACCGATTCGAACGGCCAGTACATTCTTCAATCGGACGCATTAGGAGGCGTCGAGTGGAGCTTTGCCGCCGTAGATGCCTCCAACGACAGCACTTGTCCAAACGGAGCGTCGGATACGGATACTCCAAACGTTGGCGGTAACACGGATCTATTCTGCAACCAGAACAATGCGGTGGCGGTTGTGGCTTCTCCGTCGAGCTGCATTACCACGACCGACACAACCACGGGACAGTCCAATTCGAACTGTCCGAGCACAATCACTCTAACCGCGGCTCTGCCGATCTTTCCCACTGGCTATGCGATCAACGCATCCTCCTATACCGAGGCGGAAGCACTGGTCGTCAGTAACAGCATTACGGCATCCTCTTCAACGACGATTACAGTACCCACTCCTGCCACAACCGGATTTTCGGCCGTGGTCTTCACCGACCCCACAACCAACCTTGTTCTAGGAGCTGCGTCGTTCGAAAACATCCAGAGAACGACGACTACAGCTTGTACCGGACATGTGTGCGGGGTACAACCGTAGTCGCAACCGGTTTTGCCGTTGGAATGCCCTACTCGTGGTTGGGTGGATGATTGGAAAGTATTCGCCCAACCACAATCTTTCACAAGTGCCGCCGCCTTTTCTGCGGTTCTTCCTCGCTTGAAAACGAAAATCAGACAGATCGGTCTAAGAATCAGTATCCAGAGATAAGAGGAGCAATGAATTCGGTCCCCCGTTGGCTTTTCTGGTGTGCAGGTTGGTTAGTAGTCTCTTCCTTTTGTGTCTTGGCGTCTGCCCAGCAATCCGCCACAGGTGCTACTGCCCCGCCTCAGATTCAGGATGCTTCCTTTCATCGAACCTGGCAGATCGGGGCGTATGGTTCGGGGGGATTTGCTCCGAATTTCGTGATCGGAAACCTGGACCTCATCCTTTACCAGAAGGAAGAGGAGTTTTATACCGTGACCTTCGAAGCCGGCCGCATGGTGACTGCAGCGCATGGCCCAGGCATTTTGAAGGGGAGGATCGAGACACTGGGTGAGATCATACCCTTTTGGATAACGCACTCACCTGCGCAGGAAAATATCGTACATTCGAACAACCCCTTCCTGAATGGCGGTACAGCAGGATTTGCTCCCTACAGCATTCATGGACTTTCCTTCACCCCTGTGCTGCTTCGCTGGAACTTCATGGAGCATAACTCCAACCGGCACATTCCCTGGCTGCAGGTTGGATTCGGTGTGCTCTGGACTGCCCAGAGATTCCCCCAGGGAGAGGTTTTTCCCGGAACCCATACCAGCTACTTCAACTTCACCCCACAGTTAGGCGTAGGTGAAGATCTGTTCGTGAAGAAGAACCAAAGCCTTAATGTCGGGGTGCGGATAATCAATTTCAACAACGAAGGCCTGGGCGAGATCAACCCCGGCGTCCCTTACACGCTTAATTTCGGCATCGGCTACTCCTGGTGGAAGTAAATATTCCGATACAGATTTTGCGGTTCTTCTTGTTCGATACCGAAAATCAGACAGATCGGTCTAAGAATCAGTATCCCGAGATAAGAAGAGCAATGAATTCGGTCCCCCGTTGGTTTTTCTTGTGTGCAGGTTGGCTGGTAGTCTTTTCCTCTTGTCTCTTCGCGTCTGCCCAGCAATCCACCGCAGGTGCTACAGCCCCGCCCCAGATTCAGGATGCTTCCTTTCATCGCACATGGCAGATCGGGGCGTATGGTTCGGGGGGATTTGCCCCGAATTTCGTGATCGGAAACCTCGACCTCATCCTTTACCAGAAGGAAGAGGAGTTTTATACCCTGACCTTCGAAGCTGGCCGCATGCTGACGGCAGGACACGGCCCAGGCATTCTGAAGGGGAGAGTCGAGGCGCTGGGTGAAATCACACCCTTTTGGATAACGCACTCACCTGCGCAGGAAAATATCCTGCATTCGAACAACCCTTTCTTGAATGGCGCTACAGCAGGATTTGGTCCCTACAGCATTCATGGACTTTCCTTTACACCTGTGCTGCTTCGCTGGAACTTCATGAACCACAACTCGAACCGCCACGTTCCTGGCTTCAGGCTGGAGCGGGTGTGCTCTGGACAGCCAAGAGATTTCCTCAGGGAGAGGGTTTTCCTGGAACCAACACCAGCATCTTCAACTTCACCCCACAACTAGGCGCAGGGGAAGATCTGTTTGTGAGGAAGAATCAGAGCCTCAATCTCGGGGTGCGGGTGGTGCAATACAACAATGCAGGTTTAGGAGAGTTTAACCCCGGCGTCCCTTACACACTTAATTTCAGCATCGGCTACTCTTGGTGGGAATGACGGTCTTCAGCGAGGCAGGCACGGCCGCCAGCAAAGGTCAGCCGCCGTGGAGATGATTCAGGAAAAATTCGACTGTCGTAGCGATACACTTCGCCTCTATTGTCCGAGGCAGGTAATGTCCCACTCCAGGGTAAAGGTTCATCTCGACCTTCAGGTGATGATCGAGGCAGTATTGCTTCAAATCCTCAGCGCTTTGCGGTGCGACCAGGGTATCGTCCGCCCCATGTGAGATGAGCAGGGCAACGTTGTGTGGATTGTCGATCGCGTATCCGGTGGGAACACCGCCGCTGATCTCACTCAGCGCTCGCACTTCTTTGCGCCTGAGGCCAAGAGCAACGCTCAAATAGCCGCCCAGCGACTCTCCGAAGAGGAATACGGGCCGTCCTTTCACCACCGGGAGAGACTCCGCATGAGTTAGCAGAGAATCGGTTATGGCAAGCATGTCTGGAAAATGCAGCGCCATATCTTGCTGCGACGTTATGCTCTTGTAACCGAGGGCTTCGAGATAGTGAGGCAAAACCACAGCAAAACAGCTTCGAGCCAATGCCTTTTCACCAAAGTTATCTACCAATGGCTCGTCAGAAGATTTCAAGCTGAAGGCCCCAGCCGAGCCATGAAGCATGAAGACCAAAGGAAATGGGCCGGGGCCGTCCGGTTGGTAATATTCAACCGGAGTTGGATGGCCGTTGATAAGGATAGATCGTTGGGTGTAGCGATAGGTGCAGACTGAAGAAACGATTTCCGTTCCCGCATGACAATAAGAAGAGACGCAGAGGATGGAGACAATCAGGATAAGTTTGGCGGAATACCTCAACTGGAAATTTCCGTACATGGTCACTCCGGTTCTATTGCTTACTTTTCTGATAACCCTCTATATCAGTCGATTGTTTGTTTGGGAAGAACTCTATGAATAATTTCATGCGAGCGGTGTAGCACCGGAGCAAAAATAGACTGTATTGCGCCGCGTGAGTGACGTGGTACGGCGGAGTAAAAGTAGACCACCGTTGCAGCCAGCACGAACCGTCTGATTTGGTGTAGTGCCCATACACATAGACCTTTTTCATGTGTGCGTGTTCAGGTGTCGTAAAGACGGATACTTTCACATGTACATAACGCTCAACGCTAATATAACTGGCGTTCGAGGGCTTCAAGAGCCGAGCAACTCGGCAGACGATCTTCTCCTGCCTTCTCGTCCACGATCTCAGGGTAGAGTTCGCTGACTGTGCGAAGCCGCTCCGTCTTGCGGCGGTTGCGTGCGTTCAGCGGTTGACCGAGCACATACTGCCCGCTCGCTGCACTGTTGCCGAGATCAAGCCAGTAGGCGACGTAATTCAGTGCGCGAGAGAAGGATGCTTCAATCGCTCGCCGCGCGGCCCGCGTGTCTACGCAGCCGATGACCAGGTCCGGTGTGCGGTCGTGGTTCCGCTCGAACGAACGCGCATGAAAGTTGTTTGGGACCGCCTGCCATTGCGTGCCCCAGAAGAGGTTTATGCGGTTGATGAGCACGGTGGCCTTATTCTGGCCGATGTCGGATGCGGCGAACGGTTGTCGAACGCAGTTGGTCTCCGTGATCACGTCGGCATCCATGAGGGCGACGGTCAGACCGAAGCGATGGCCCCACACGCGCATTGCCTGGTCGAGATACGGCAGTCCCATAACAATGGCGCTGCCGGTTCCTCCTGCCCCGACGACGAGAACGTGCAGCGGCCGGTTCCTCACAAGTTCTTTCGGCAAGATGTGCTCGACCCGCATGTTACCTCCTCTCGCCACGGACGAACTGCGCGAGCGTCTGCGGCAATCGGATGAGCGTTGCAACCGGGAAGCTCTTTCGCTTATCCGCCAACTCCGTCCACAGTCCCTCGAATCCGCCGGAGTGCCGCGTGAGCCGGCCGACGTTGGCGTGCGTGAACGCGCTCTCGTAGAAGCCGCGCTCCCATTCGGCAATCGAAGCAACTGCAGCACTGTCCGGGCGGCGCATCGAGCCCGTGCAGACACGGCCATCGTCAGAGAGGTTCCAGAACGGCGCGACCGCCAGTTTGACATCGGGCTTCGGTCTCTTGTTCTCGGCCAGCGCACGAATCTTGAGATCGCCGTTCTCCACGCGCCATACCAGTGTCGGCTGCGGAAGGGTGCGACCGTTGAGTTCGGAGACGTCGCCTGCGGGACTCTCGTAGAACATCTGGCGGCGGCAGGCGGGCGTCCACCACGCGATCATGCGGTCGCCTTTGGCGAGCACGTTCTCGGGCAGGACCTCGCCATTCGAGGCGCCGGAGAGCGAGCGTACTAGCGACTCCACAAAGCTCAACGTGAGCGGCTGGGCAGGGCCGAGACTAGGCGGCGCATCCTTCTGCAGCATCACCTCATGCCGCGTCACGA
>Ga0210398_10003627_pt1 | contig 14712 bp, 6 predicted proteins | sample IncBWC4OmetaG_FD_161047 | JGI IMG/M metagenome (GOLD analysis project Ga0210398, IMG submission 161047) | Forest soil microbial communities from Barre Woods Harvard Forest LTER site, Petersham, Massachusetts, United States - Inc-BW-C-4-O | ecosystem: Environmental > Terrestrial > Soil >...
CGTGGTCTGACTGACGACTTCAACAATCCTAACAACGAGATTAACCGCGCCAATGCGATCCTGAACTATGACGCCACTCAGATGTTCAAGGTGCTCAGCAGCTACACTTTTCCTAAATCCTTCAACGTCGGCCTGAACTATCAACACTACACAGGTTATCCCCTCGACCCGAACAATGGGCCACCTACCGCGGTCTTTGAGAACCTGAACCTCGGTCAAGTATCTATCGTGGGCGAACAGATCGGAAATATTCGCTTGCCGAACGTCAACATCGTCAATCTTCGGATGTCTCGTCCAACTCGACTTGGGGACCGATTCAACCTTGAACCTATCGCAGACCTCTTCAACATCGCGAACTCTAACACGGTTATCAGCGAAGTTCCCGTTGGAGGTAGCAGCTTCAGGCAGCCGACGAACCAACTCAATCCGTTCATCGCTCGATTTGGTCTGCGTTTCAGCTTCTAAGGCGCTCTCAACAACTAGACTGGACAAAATTAAACTTGTACCGGACAAAATTATGGCGTGCTCGTAAAGTATGGATATCATTCTTGCCAGCACGCCACAACAATGCACCAACCAAGTTCAGAATCACCACTTTGCACGGCAAATCGGAGATACCTCACGTGAGCAAAAAATCGCGTTCAGTCTGCCTCTTGCTTATGGCCAGTCTATGTTCAGTTTCGCGAGCCTTGGCCCAACAGGTTCCCCGCGGAAGCATTACGATCGATCGTATCGCGGACATCAAATATCCCTCCGAGCAGCGCTGGTCACCCGACGGCAAGACTATTGCCTTCCTATGGGACGCTGCAGGCAAACAGGACCTCTTCATGGTCAAATCGGGTGGAACCCCTATCGCTCTAACTGATTTCCCCGTCGATCCCGATTTGCTTGTTTCAGACATTGGTCATTTTGAATGGGCCTCTCCTGAAGAAGTACTCTTCAGTAAGGGCGGCCAGCTCTGGGTGGTATCCACCTCTTCTTCGAAGCCCACCCCCCTCGCCGGTTTTCAGGGTGTTTCCAGCTTCTCACTCTCCGCCGACAAACATCAGATCGCCTTCGTCTCGCAAGGCGATGTCTGGGTCGAATCCCTCAGTGCTAAAACCAGAAGACGATTGACCCACATGCCGGAAGGCCTTCGTGCCTCTCAGCCATCGTTTTCTCCCGATGGAAACTATATCGCCTTCGACGCTGGACGTCGTGAATCGGTCCCGGAGCCGCTGCCTTACAACGGAAATTTAGTAAAGGTCTTTCGCAGCTTGAGCTGGGATGATCGCATCGGGATTGTGTCCGTCTTCAGCTACGCGGCAGAGCCCATGTGGATCCCGGTGTCTGCCCGCAACTATGGCTCAACGGAGATGCAATGGGCTGCGGGGCCTTCTATCGTCCACGAAGAGTTCTCTCCCGATCACAAGAGTATGGAACTCAAGATCACCACACTTTCAGGTGAGACTCGCACTCTTTGGAAAGACTACGATCCCGCCTGGATCTCTCCGGCAGATGGCGCGATGGACGTTACCTCTCCTGACGGCAAATGGATCGCCTTCATCAGCGACCGCAGCGGGTGGCCTCACCTCTACGTGATTCCGATCGACGCCACCTCCGAATCTCAAGCGAAGCAAATAAGCAGGGGAGATTTTGGTGATGGCTATGCATCGTGGTCACCCGATAGCCAGCGAATCGCCTATACCCACAGTGCGGAAGGCAACCAGATGGAACGCTTCATCTCGATAGCCTCCATCGCAACCGGAAAGGTTGAGCCGATCGTCACAGCACGTGGCGTAAACCGCAATGCGGCATTCTCTCCTGACGGTTCAATGCTGGTCTATGAGCGCAGCGCGATCGAACATCCTCTCGAGGTGTACTCCATCGCTGCCAAGACCGGAGCCACGCCGATACGTCTTACCAACTCCCTTCCTCCCGGACTGCTTCCGCAGGATCTCATTGCTCCTGTCGCTGTGCACTACCCAAGTCGCGCGGACCGAAGACCTGTTCCTGCTACCCTCATGGTCGACAAGAATCTCGATCGCTCCAAAAAGCACCCGGCCATCATCTGGATTCACGGGTCGGGAGCGGATCAGAACTACCTTGGTTGGCACCCTGGCTTTTATCGCATGTACTACTCGATGTCCCAATATCTTGCGCAGCAAGGCTACGTCGTCCTCACACCCGACTACCGCGGCAGCTCCGGCTACAGTCGCGAGTGGGCCACTGGAACATCGAGAGATCTCGGCGGCGGCGAGACGCAGGACGTCAACGGCGGTGCTGACTTTCTCAAGACCCTCCCTTACGTAGACCCCAATCGCATTGGTATCTGGGGACTCAGCTACGGCGGCTTCATGACCTTGCAATCCGTGCTGACCGACCCAACGCTCTTCCGCTGCGCCATCGACGTAGCCGGAGTTGGCGATTGGGAGACTTGGACAACCGGAGGTATGATCCTCGGGCGCCTCGGTGAAACTCCCGTCACTGATCCAGAACTCTACAATCGCTCGGCGCCGGTCAAGCACCTTGATAAACTAACGATACCCCTGCTTATCTTGCAAGGCACAAACGATGCCAACGTTCCCTTCTGGGAGTCGCTTAAAGTCATTGATACTCTAGAAAAGCTGGGGAAACCATTTGACATGGCCATCTACCCGGGAGAGATTCACTTCTTCCGCAGGGCATTCGTTCTTCGTGATGCATGGAGGCGCACCGATTCTTTCTTCGATCGCTGCTTAGTGGAAAACTGAGCTGGTATCGTCGCCCGGTCTAGTGACCAATCGACCGAGATCTCTCAACAACTCCTACAGAGCTTTCGTGCTGCGTGAACTCCTCGGGGAGTTCACGCAGGTCAGCCGGAATTCCCTTCTCTTTACCCTCCGCAGGCTCTCCTCCCGCATCTGATGGGAACGAGTCAGGAACCAACTCGGCGATATGGCCGCGGTGCGGCGATAGGGCGATAGATTGAAGCCAACGTCTTCTTGATGGCCGGAACTGAGGTCGCCCGCGTCCTGGACAGATGTTCGTCCGTTGCTCCTGTAAGCGCGAAAGCGAGTCGCGGTCAAGGGGACGTGACCGCGACTCGAGGTTTGGTCGCCTGTGGTCCACGCTTCCAGGACAATCAGCCGTACCAGGCGAAACCCTAGTCGTCAGCATTACGACAAAGAGCGCCACGGTGACTCTGGCGACCGAGATGACGGTCAATGTCGGAAAGCGAGTGGCAGGACTCCGGCTGATCCTTAAATCAAAGGAAATGATGGACTAAATCAAAGATGGACTAAATCAAAGGAAATGATGGACTCCGATTCTTGGCCAACATCCCACATTTCTATCAAACCTGATTCGACAGCTTGTCTTCACGGCGACAGACCCAAGCTGTATTGCATGAAATAGGCCTAACCAATTAGCTATGGCCAGCCCTTTAACGATTAACTGGTCCCAAATCGTCTTCCCCACCGCCCTGTCACGTCCAAAACGTCGCTATCATTATGCCTGCTAGCACTTGACAGGAGTATATCCGGGTAGAAATAATTCACCCTGACCATCGACTGCGCCGAAACATGCCATTTTCGGCTGTGTGTTGGGGGACATTGTTCTGTCACTCTTGGCGGATTGGTATGACCTCATGGAATAGCTGAAAAACGAGTCTCATCACAATAGGCCAATCGAATGAATGAACCAACGCGATCAGCAACAACTATTCCTGGAGCACTCAATGAAACCCCCTTTTCTCTCCCACGCTAAGCAGTCGGAACTATTCCACGGTGCAGCCTGCATCTTCTGCCGCCCTCTGAGTTGTCTTGCTCTTACCCTCCTTGTCGCGCTCACCGCTGTCCTGTTGCCCTCGTACTTGAGAGCCCAGGAGTTTCGCGCTACCATCTCCGGGGCAGTCGCCGACGCCAGCGGAGCAGTGGTTCCCAACGCCACCGTCACCATCACAGAGATCAATACAGGCACCCTCAACAAGACCACCTCAGACTCCGCCGGACAATATGTCGTGCCCTTCCTGCTTCCCGGCACCTACTCCATCACGGCCTCCGCCCCTGGCTTCCAGCAGGTCCAACAGAAGGGAATCACGCTGCAGTCGCAGGATCACCCCATCATCAATCTGACCCTTCAGGTCGGCGAAGCCACCCAGACTATCACTGTTACCAACGCCCCGCCTCTCATCGATCAGGCCAACGCATCCGTAGGCCAGGTGATCTCCACCGAGTCCGTCGCCGACCTGCCTCTGAACGGCCGCACACCTACAACCCTTACCGAGCTCGCCGCCGGCGTCATCACCACCGCTGCCCCTCAGATCGTTCATCCTTTCGACAACAACGCCGGGAACTCCTGGTCCATCGGCGGTACACCCAACCAAGTTAGCGAGGTTCTGCTCGACGGCTCGCCCGACCTCACCCTCCTCGGCGCACTCGCTTACGCTCCTACCCAGGACTCCGTCCAGGAAGTCTCCGTCCGGCCCTTCGATACCGACGCCAGCTTCGGCCACACCATCGGTGGAGTCATCAACCAGATCACCAAGAGCGGAACCAACAAATTTCACGGAACCCTCTATGAGTTCAGTCAAATCTCAGCCATCGACGCCGACCTCTATTTCAATGACCGCGCCAATCCGACAGTACCGACCCCCGTCGCGCACTTCAACCAATATGGCGGAACCTTCGGTGGTCCTGTCTTCATCCCCAAGCTCTACAACGGCAAGGACAAACTCTTCTTCTTCTTCGCCTACGAGGGCCTCAAGGATTCCACCCCCGCCACGACCACCCTTACGGTTCCGACCCAGGCGGAGCGCAACGGCGACTTCTCTCAAACCCTCGCCGCAGGCTGTCCCAATGGCTTCGCCAACAACCCAGCCACCGCCGCGGCAATGTGCAACCCGGACAGCAGCAGCTCTAAGGTTCACCTCGACCCCAACCAGATCTATAACCCGTTCACTGCTACGATGTCCGGCAATAACATCGTGCGTCAGCCGATTCTGAACAACCAGCTGAAATCCGCTGGTCCGCTTAATCCCGTCACGCAGGCATATTTCAATCTCATGCCCCTGCCCAATAACACCACTGGCGCAGCCGCGGACGGTCTCGGCAACTACATTAGCGGTGCACCTAGCATCGACACTTATAGCAACGAGTTCGGTCGACTCGACTTTAACGCCAGTGCTCGTGATCACGTCTTCCTTGACATCCGCCACAACAATCGCACCCAGGTCAAGAATGACTTCTTCGGCAATGGGATTACCGGCACAACGCTCCTGCGCGAAAACTTCGGCGCTAGTCTTGACAACGTCTTCACCCTCAACTCCAGCACCATCCTCGACACCCGCGCCAACTGGACTTACTTCGACGAAGTCCACGGGACGCCGGCGCAGCAATATAGCCCCGCAACCGTCGGCCTGCCGTCCATGCTTCAGACCAATAGCGCCAGGGTCCAGCTCCCCTGTATCAACTTCACTACCTCTTCCTCGGTCGGCACCTGCAGTGCGTCTACCTCAACGTTCACCAACTTCGGCGACAACACCTCGGCTCTGGACCCCACCACCAGCTACCAGTTGTTCGCTGATGTGGTCAAGGTCGTCGGTCGCCACACCCTCAAGGTCGGCTTCGATGGTCGCCAGTATCGTCTTAGCATCGAGAACTTCGGCAACGCTGCTGGCAGTCTCGGATTCGGAGGCAACCAGTTTGTCACCGCAGGCACAGGCGCCTCGGCCGTTACCTTCGGCGGCGACCTCGCCAACTTCTACCTCGGCCTTCCTACTGTGGGTCAATACGACATCCCCGCTCGCGCCGACTATCATCAGTACTACACCGGCTCCTTCGTTCAGGACGACTATCGCGTCAACGATCACCTAACCCTCAACCTCGGCCTGCGCTTCGACATCGACACGCCCTTCCGCGATAAGCTCGGCCGCACCGTCAACGGCTTCAACCCGGCCGCAACCAACACCGCCTCTGGCGCCGCAGTTGCCTTCAAACCCCAGACCGTCACAGCCGACGGCGTTACGGCCTCTGTGGCAAGCATCAATGCTCTCGGCGGCCTGACCTTCCCCAACGTTCCCAACGGCGCGCCCTATAACACCAATTCCGGCTTCCTCAGCCCGCGCTTTGGCTTCTCTTACAGTCCCAACACCAAAACCGTCGTACGTGGCGGGTTCGGCATCTTCGTCCAGCCCGAGAGTCTTGCCAGCCTCGCCTCCACCGGCACCTTCTCCTCGAACGCCATCAACAACCAGCAGGGCTTCAGTGCATCCACCAGCTACGTCGCCACCAACAACAACGGTCTTACCCCGGCCGGCTCGCTCAGCAATCCTTTCCCCAACGGCTTCACCCAACCAGTCGGCTCTTCGCTCGGAGCCAGCACCTTCCTGGGACAGACCATCAGCTTCCTCGCCCCCAACCAGCATGACCCCTACTCAGAGCGCTACAACCTCGGCGTGCAGCAGGAGGTCACCAGCAGCACTCTCGTCGAGCTTCTCTACGTTGGCAACCACAGCCTTCACCTGCCCGTCGCCTCGCAGAACATCAACTCGGTCGAACGCCAGTACCTCACCACCAATCCCTATCGCAACCAAGGTCTGGGCGCTGCGCTTGGCGCTACCGTTCCCAACCCCTTTGCGGGCCTCCTGCCCGGCTCCAGCTTCAACGGCTCCACGACCGCGCTCAGCAACCTCGTCGTGCCCTATCCGCAATTCGGCAATACCGCTGTCGACATCGAGAACCAGACCATCGGCCAAAGCTACTTCAACAGCGGCATCGCGCACGTCGAACAGCGGACCAAGCACGGCCTAACCCTCACCGCCAACTTCAGTTTCTCCAGACTCATCGAAGCCGATACCTTCCTCAACGACGAAGACTCCGTTCCCACACGTCGTATCTCGCCCTTCGATCACGCCTATCACTTCACCACCGGAGGCACCTACGAGCTTCCCTTTGGGCGCAACAAGATGTTCGCCTTCGGTGGCAGTCGTCTCATGGACGAGCTACTTGGTGGAATCGTCCTCAACGCTATTTACCAGTTCCAGACCGGGCCGCCCATCTTCTTCTCCGCCGACATTCCGCTCGAACCCGGCGCCACCGTCGCCAGCATCACCAACCAACCCCGTAACAGCTCACCGGTACCCGCATCAGGCCAAACGGGAACTCCGGCTCTCAACACTGCCGCCTTCGTCACCGGCAACGCCACCGCTTGCCCCTCAGCCCCCGCTGCCTGCGACGGAACATCGTTCATCAACGGCCAGTACACCTTCCACTACCGCACCCTGCCCCAGACAATCTCCTCGGTCCGTGGCGACGGCTTCAACAATCTAGACGCCTCCATCCTGAAGAACTTCCACTTCACCGAGTCCGCCTTTTTGCAGCTTCGCTTCGAAACCTTCAACACGCTCAACCACCCCGTCTTCGCCACCCCCAACGTTTCGAGCGCGACCGCCAGCAACTTCGGCTACATCACTGCCGTAGCTGCCAACAGTCAACCTCGCCAGATCCAGCTCGGAGCCCGCATCGTCTTCTGATCCGAACAAATGCAAGAAACCAGAAAACCCAGCCACGAGGCTGGGTTTTTCTATGCAGGAAACGCAGCCCCAAAAGATCTCTGTGCACGCCAGCAACAAAATACCTATGGCCTCCAAAGATTGCCTGGCGTCTCGACCGACTTCGCATAGCCTCGACCGCCTGCTCCAACTGCCTTTGCCATGGTTTATGCCAGATCGCCATACCATTCGGTGTGTGCTGTGCAATCTGCTCATCCCATTTTTCCCCCTGCTGTTCCGACACCGAAAAAAACGCCCACCAACTAATGGAGATTCTGGGATCAAGTATTCTTTTCACAAGATGTAGTTTGAGGACCACCTGAACTGAGTCGTGACTGTGAGGTCCGTCTGATGCCGAGTCCCCGTTACAATCTCCGCTTCACCCGCCGCATGCTGTGGAAGACGATTCCGATCGGTCCCGCCTCTGTCCTCAACCCTTGCAACAACCACCGCCAGCCATCCAACCTTCGCGACCCTTTTCGCAGAGAGTACCTGAGGAGTCTCATGCTGTTCACGCAGCGCATGGTCAGCACCTTCGCCCTCGCGACCCTTCCGCCGCTGGTCAGCTTCGCCGCTCCCAAACCGGCAAGCTCCACCTTCACCGTCGTTAACAAGGCAGAGATCATCGCTTATGTCTTCCCGCGCGACCGGGTCCTTAGGCCCAATGAAGTTGCTGCGACGAAGCTCACACGTATCAACTACGCCTTCGCCAACGTGGCAGAAGGCAAAGTGGTCGAGGGCTTCGCGTACGACAAAGAGAACTTTGCGATCCTGAAAGGACTGAAACAGCAGAATCCCGACCTCAAAGTCCTCGTCTCTGTAGGCGGCTGGACCTGGTCCAAAAACTTCTCCGACGCCTCGTTGACCAAGAAGAGTCGCAAGATTTTCATTGATAGCGCAGTGGACTTCGTCACGAAATACGATCTCGACGGCCTCGACATCGATTGGGAGTACCCCGGTCTCAAGGGCGACGACAACAGGTTCCGCCCTGAAGATAAAGAGAACTACACTCTGCTTCTCAAGGAACTACGGCTCCGCTTCAACCGCGAAGGCCACCGCCTCCATCGCCACCTCTACACCTCGATCGCCACCGGAGACGGGAAGAACTTCCTCGAACATACGGAAATGAATAAGGTGCAGCTCTATGTCGACTCGATCAACCTCATGACCTACGACATGTACGGCAATGACAAGAACACCGGCCACCACTCGCCGCTCTACGAGAACCCGAACGATCCTAAGCACGTCTCATCGAACAAATCGGTACACAATTACCTCGCAGCTGGTGTTAAGCCGAACAAGATCGTCCTCGGCGTTCCCTTCTATGGCAAAGGCTGGACTAACGTCGCCGCCACCAAGAATGGTCTCTTCCAGTCCGGCACCGCCTCGCACGATCTACACCTCGACTACGGCGCCATTGAGTCCACGCTTCTCATGCCCGGCTCCGGCTACGTGCGCTACTGGGACTACAGCTCGGACTCGCCCTATCTCTACAACGCCAAGACCCAAACCTGGGTAGACTACGAAGACGCAGAATCCCTGGCGCACAAGGCACTCTACGTCCGGGACTATCACCTCGGCGGCATAATGTTTTGGGAGTACACCGGCGACCCAAACAACGTCCTCCTCGACGCCATTAATGCCGGACTCCATCCCCACACAAAGGCAAAACCGTGAGCACCTTCACGTCCGCAGCGCCGCATCCACTCACCGCGCAGACAATTCACCATCATCGAATTGTCTGGCTTGATATATGCCCTCGGATCGCCAGTCGGCCCGACTCTCACAAAGTCTCGGGAGAGTTCACCTCTAACTTGCCGAAAAACGCGGTATTATTCGGTTCAACATGAGAATGACATCACTTTCGATTGAAGTTCCACGAGGCCCAGTAGGGCGAGAGGATCACCTCGATGCCAACTAGATCGCATTGAGCGGTAAGAGGTCCCCTATGGCAGTTAATGCGCTGCGATAGCCTCCTTCTTCGGCTTGTTACCGCGCAAGAGAAATGACAGAAAAAACATGACGCCACCGATTACCATCAAGACGTGAAAGACGTCCAGATAGGAAAGTGCAGATGCCTGGCTCTGAACTGTCTGATAGATTTGCGCTAAGCCCATCTGGTTTGCGTCCGCATTTCCCATTCCAGCGGTGGCCTGAGCTTTTTGAGCAGTTCCGGATAGCATGTTTTGAAAATTGATGTCTCCGGCTGTCGCGTGCTCAGTTAAGCGGACCTGGTGGAATTGCGTCCGCTGCGCAAGGATGGTAGTCACCGCCGATGTTCCGAAGCTGCTTCCCAAGTTGCGCACGAAGTTGACCAGACCTGACACCGAATTGCTCTTTTCCCGAGGAATCCCGACATAGGCCACCGTCGTAGCTGGAATGAAGATAAAGCCTATAGGGATATATTGAATGACTCGTAGGATCGAGGCTGACTGAAAGCTCATCAGCAAGTCCATCTGTTTGGTCGAGATATACATCGCAATCGATAACACCCCCCAGCCCCCAGCCATCAGATATCGGCCCTGAATTTTAGAGCCCAGAAGTCCTACGACCGGCAATTCGATCAGCAGGATCAATGCCGCCCCGGATAGCACCATGCCGGCCTTTTGGGCTGTATAGCCCATCAGGCTTTGCAGGAACTGAGGCATAAGAACGGTGGAAGAGAAGGAGACGGCCCCGACCAGGAACATCATGACGTTTGCGGCGGAAAAGTTGAAGTATTTGAATAGGCGCACGTCAACAATAGGATCTTTCTCGTACCATTCCCAGATCACCATGAACGTGAGACAAACAACTGCGATAACAACCAGTGTGCTGATGAAATGCGAGCTGAACCAGTCGTCCTCCTGCCCCTTGTCGAGGGCGATCTGAAGCGCTGCGATCCCAAGGGCAAGAGCTGATAAGCCAATATAGTCGAGCTTGCTCTCGCGGAGAGTTCTTCGCTTTAGGAATGGCGGGTCGTCGACCAGGTAATGGACCAGAAACATCGTGAGCAAACCCACCGGCAGGTTGATGAAAAAGATCCATCGCCAGGAGTAATTGTCAGTAAGCCATCCACCCAGAGTGGGTCCGAGCGCTGGGGCGCATACCGCTGTGACTGCATAGAGGGAAAAAGCCAAAGAGCGCTTTTCAGGAGGAAAGATGTCGGCCAGAATTGACTGGGCCATAGGTTGCAGCCCGCCGCCGCCGGCGCCTTGAATCACTCGGGCGAACAGGAGAAATGGCAAGCTCGGAGCTATTCCACAAAGCAAAGAGGAAACCGTGAAGATCACGATGCAGATAAGAAAAAATCGCTTCCGCCCGATGACGGAGGTAAGCCACCCAGTTATCGGCAAAACAATCGCGTTCGATACGAGGTACGACGTAAGAACCCATGTGCTCTGGTCCTGGCTTGCACCCAGATTGCCGGCCATGTGCGGCAACGCCACATTGGCGATGCTTGTGTCGAGCACCTCCATGAAAGCTGCCATAGCAACGACAACCGCAATCAACCACGGGTTATGCCGGGGCTTCCAGTCACTATGTTCTTGATTGTCTGTCGAAGCCATTGCCATCCTTTGCATCTAACTTGCTTCTGTGCGGAAGCAATCATTTCGCTTACTCGACGTGGACCTCAGGGTCAGCTGACATACCGGGACGCAATTGGTCGAGCTTTTCTTGATTGGGGTCTAGTTTGATCCTCACCGGGATTCGCTGGACCACTTTGACGTAGTTGCCAGTCGCATTTTCCGCAGGCAGAGTGCTGGCGATCGATCCTGTGGCTCCGCCAATCGTATCTACCGATCCACTGAAATCACGATCCAGTGAATCGACGTGAATCGTCGCGTGCTGGCCGGGGCGCATATGAAGAAGCTGCGTTTCCTTAAAATTAGCCGTTACCCAAAGATCGCCGACCTCGGAAATCGTAAGCAACTGTTGTCCGGCATTGACACGAGAGCCGACCTGGGCAAAGCGCTTCATTACAATTCCAGCAACGGGAGCCAGAATCTTCGTGTAACCGAGGTTCAACTGTGCTTGTTCAAGAAGCGATTGAGCAGTTTGGAGATTGGCCATTTGCTGCTCTACCGAAGCATGGCGAATCAACAGTTGCGGTGCGGCATTCTTTTCTGTTTGGACGAGCCTGCTCCGTACCTGATCTAATTGAGCACTACGCTGATCAACCGTTCGCGCAGCGGCGAGTACAGCCGCCTGTACAGCCTGAAGATTGGCCGCCTGTTGTTTGGCATTGGAACTGTACTGATCAAAATCGCTCCTGGAGATTTCCTGCTTCTCTGCCAGAATCGTGTAACGCTGTAGATCGCTTTGCGCTCTTGCGTTCACGGCCTCTTGCTGCACCACCTGGGCTTCAGCCTGATCCCGGTCTCGCTCCGCCGCCGCAACCGCCGCTTCTGCGCTGGCGACATCGGCCTTTGCACCTAGGATATTGGTCGAATTCTCGACCTCGGTAATTGGTATGTTGGGGCGCTCGCCTGCAAGTTGGCTTCGAGCCTGCGCCAGTTGCGCCTGCACTTGGTCGGCTTTTACCTGACTGTCGCGCGGATCCAAATCAACCAAAGGATCGCCAACCCTCACCATCTGATTGTTTTGTACGTAAACTTTGACGACGGTTCCTTTACTGCGGGTCCCGATCGGACTGAGATTCCCATCGATCTGCGCGTCGTCTGTATCTTCGTAGTGACGCGCGTGAAGCCAGTAAAGCAAGCCGCCGATTGCAGCAATCACAAGTATGGCCGCGAAGATCATAAGCATACCTTTACGCTTGCCTTCTTCCTGCGGTGGTTGAGCCGACTTCTCATTCTGACTGGAGTTCATTCGTGGGGCCTGCGTCTTTTCTGCCGAGCCTTGATCAACCAGCTCAGATGTGTGCTGTTCTGCGTTCATAGAGAAGTCCTGTCTGTCTGAAAATGATTCAAAACACTCAATGCTTCTCGCCGGGAAACAGGGACGAGAGTTCTGTTTCTACATCGCCGATAGCGCGCGCAAGAGTAAGCCGTGCGAGATTCATCGCGTAGAGCCCGGAGATATAGTCGTTTTCCGCGGCGGCTTCCTGTTGTTGCGCCTGAACTACCTCTACCGTGTTGGTTACACCGGCATCGAAACGATCGTTCACCTGGGTCAGGGTCTCACGAGCGTATTGTCGGTTCGACTCTGCAAGTTTGACCTGCCCAAGCGCGGTGCGCAGTTGGATAAGGGCGTTGCGCACATCCTGTTCCACTTTGGCCTTCTGATCTTCATACTCGGCCTGGCGCTGGCGCAGGGTGGCGCGAGCTTGTTGAACGTCCGCACTGATTTTGCCCCCGTCAAAGACCGGGATGCTCAATGTACCCGAGGCTACGAAGACACCGTGCGAATCCGTGGGCCTGGGTCCCATGGCGCCGTAGTAACCGTTGAACGATAGCGAAGGAAGTCTCTCGCTGCGTGCGGCCGAAACAGTCTGTTCAGCCGCACGCACTTGGGCCTCAGCCGACTGGAGATCCCACCGATGCTCGAGTGCTGCACGTAAGGCATCAGTTTCTTCGACGGGCTGAAGACCGGAAGAACGCAATTGCTCGGTGAAAATCACCTCCGCGTCCTGGGGAAGCCCGATCAGACGAGCGAAAGCAATCTTCTGTTGTTGGTAATCGCCTTCGAGCGCGAGCAGCCTTTCCTGCTCGGACTGCAGTTGCACGAGACTTCGGGTCAGGTCGACGCGAGTATTGGTTCCAGCACTCAGTTGCGTATTGGCCCTGTCATAGGTTGCCTGAGCATATTTGACCTGCACACGCTGTGAATCAATCCGTGCAGAGGCCGAAAGCACCTGAAGATAGGTTCCTCCAACGGCCAACACGACCAGCTCTCTCGTGTCCCTCTCACTTAAACGCGAGGCATGGTCGACTGCGTTGGCGGCCTGATAATTTCGGACGTTCGTCACGCTCAACGCGTTCCAATTGAGGTTTCCTTGCGCCTGGACGTATTGGAACGGTCCGACAATCGGAGGCAATGTCGAACCCAGTGCCGTTCCGAGCGTGTTGAGACCATATGCCGCAAGGTTAATCTGAGTTTCCGTCGCACCTATGCTGGCTGTGATCTGTGGGAATAATTGGCTTAAAGCCTGCGCGCGCTGGGCGCGAACAATGGAAGATGAAACGCCCGAAGTAACTATTCCGAGATTTGTTTGCAATCCTCGCTTTACCGCATCGGAGAGCGAGAGCCTCACGGGGCCGGCCGGGATGGGAGTTCCGGGCACGCTTCCCTGATAGTTACCTGTCACTGTGACGGAAGGCTGAAGAACGCTGGTGCTTGTTCCCGGTGAAGTTGTTTGCTGCGAACTCACGGTGCCGAAGGTCTCTATATTACGGCCCGACGCGGGCAGCTGCACGGCCTGACCCATTTGCCCATATGTTCCTGTCTGTTGCGCCGAGAGAGACACGGAAGGTGCCACCGTCACGATTAATAACCACGTTGCGATACGGTGCAATGAAGGGACTCCAATTCGATTGAGAGAGAAATTGCATAGGCTCAGCCAGATCACCCGAATACAGTTCAGACTCTTCTCCGGCATTTTGCTCCATGGTTGGGGTAGGGAAACTAGCAATCTAATGTCTGACCGGCGACTCGTTATTTCTATAAGCAGATGAGTTGCCAAAGAGAACAGGGTGGGCAGTTAGCACGTCAATCGCACGGGAAAAATCGAGTAAGCTCTATCGTTCTAGGCAGCCGCATTGTGAGACCGGAGGGCAAGGGTGCCAATCAATTGGCTGACCGCCAATGCATTGGCCCCGAAGACCTCTTTCTCTCGTACCAACTCTTGTCGTCAGGGTCGTGTCATAACACTTTGTCCTCCGATTCTTGATCACACGCGTGAGAATCTGCAGAGCGAGCGCCAAAATGTTGGCATGAGCTTGGAGTCTCCTCACTGACCGATGCATTGCTCAATGAGGACTCGTAGACTGTTTCGATTGCCGGATGGCGAAGACGACGGGCTCCGCAGAAATTTGGATCGTCTCAACGTCGTAACGGTTCGCCAACGTTACGGATTACACTACCGGGGAACATGGGTTCGAGTGGACAGTTTTTGAACTGGACGACAAAGGAAAACATCTCGGTGAGCGTGCCGCCATTTTGTGTGGTGAAGTCGAAACAGAGAATGTGCGTGACCGGCTCGACAGGATCGGATCTCTTACGCGTCTTGAGTGGGATGGAACCTAACACGCACGCCTTGG
>Ga0210398_10003628_pt1 | contig 14704 bp, 10 predicted proteins | sample IncBWC4OmetaG_FD_161047 | JGI IMG/M metagenome (GOLD analysis project Ga0210398, IMG submission 161047) | Forest soil microbial communities from Barre Woods Harvard Forest LTER site, Petersham, Massachusetts, United States - Inc-BW-C-4-O | ecosystem: Environmental > Terrestrial > Soil >...
TTTCTATCGCTTTACCTACGATCAAAACAAAAGCGTGCTGCCCTTCATCCCCAACTCCTTTCAGCCGTTTGCCAACGTGGACCACGCGCGAGACCACGTTGTAGGGGTCGATTTCAATTTCGGTTCCTTCACCAACAGCGTGCGCTTTGGCTACACCAAATTCGAGAACGGCATTAAAGACGCCGTGACTGGCTCCAGCATTTTCGATCCAGCGCCAGGCATTGAGCTTGCCATTGGCGCCGACGCCTTCTGCCTGACAGCGGGTGCGGATCCATTCTGCTCCGGCGTCAACTTCCTGGCCCCGCAGACGACCATGCAGTCCAATCACCAGATCAAATATGACGGGAGCAAGCTCTACAAGAATCACATCTTTCGCTTTGGCGCGGGATTTAACAGCATTAATGGCGGTGGGTTTGCGGCGTTCCTCGGACTGGCGCCGGCCGTGAATGCTCCTGCCAATGCCACGCCCCTGAATGTATTTCCGGGAGGGGCAAGCAATCCGTTGAACTATCCGGCCGCCAATGTCACATTCGGTAACGGGCAAGGATTCGCCTCGGCGAAACCCGCATTTGGGCTGCCTGGCGGCGGACAGGGTCCAGATCACCGCGTCTCCTGGTACCTGGGAGACTCCTGGAAAGTTAAGCCCAACTTTACCGCGACCCTTGGCCTGCGCTATGTGCGCGACACAGCCCGCACCGACAGCGACTTGGGTCCCCTCCCTGCCTTGAACCAGTTCAACAATCAGTTCTACAGTGGTCTGGGAAACCAAGTGAACCAGCCCAACCTCAACTTTGCTCCACAGTTAGGGATCGCCTGGGACCCGAGCAAGAGTGGCAAGACCGTGATTCGCGCGGGCATCGGTTTGTTCTACGAGAACTCAATTTGGAACAACATTCTTTTTGATCCCGCGGCGCGGCTGCAGAAAGGACTTTTCCTGGGCTTTACGGGAGTCTGCTCAGGTGGCCTTCCCACGGCGGTTACGTTCCCCGACGGTACCTCGGTCACACCAACATTTTGTGGAGAGGCAATCGGGACTGCAGCTCCCCAGATTGCCCAATTGCAAAGTCAATACCAAGCGGCAGTGGCCGCGGCTGGTCCGGCGACCAACGGCACCTACATCGGCAAAACTCTTGCGGATAATTTTTCTACGAGCACGACCCTGCTCGCTCCGGACTATGTCTCACCCCGGTCGGTGCAAATGAACATCGGCATCCAGCATCAGATTCGGCGGGGAATGGTAGCCACCGTGGATTACCTGCGCAACGTGTCCACCCACAACTTCCTCCTGGTGGATACAAACCGTGTCGGCGCCGCGAGCTATTTCAATCCGGCGGGTGCTTTGGCAGCGATTAATGCAACCGTAGGTCCGGCTTGCGGTGGAGGCACGGTAACGGCTGGTAGTTCTGTAGCCGCAGTGAATTGCTTCCTGGCAGCCAATCCCGCAGCCAATATTTCTGCCTTCGCGGCAAACGGCCTCGATTCCGGCTACTCATTATGCTCAGGGCTCCCCTGCGCACTGGCGGGCAAACCAGCGGCGGCTTTCCCGGGTATTAACAGTGCGCTTGGGTCCAATGAAATGCTGTTCCCTATTGGACGGTCGGTATATAACGGCCTGCAAGCCTCGCTGAAGGACGAGGTCGGCAATCCATTCCGCGGGGTGAAGCACCTAAACCTGCAGGTTTCCTATTCCTTCTCTCGTTATGTCGCCACCGCGAGGGACAACGATTTCAGCACTGCTGCGACAGACTTCGTCAATCCCGCGCGCTACATCGGCCCGACTGGCCTTGACCGCACTCACCAGCTCTCGTTTGGCGGGTATATGGACTTGCCGGCGGGATTCCAGCTTGGATTCTCCGGCCACTTCGACAGCCCGCTGGCCTCCAATGTCACGCTGCCTGTGACTGGGTTGCCGGGTGGGATATTCCAGACCGATGTCACCGGAGACGGCACCGGAGATGGCGCACAGGCCAACAACCGCGGTATCGGCGATCTCCTTCCCGGAACCAATATTGGCGGGTTTGGACGCAGCTTTGGCGTCAACGGACTGAATCAGGCGATCAACCGCTTCAACACCACTATGGTAGGTCAAGCCACGCCGGCCGGTCAGGTGCTGATTTCCAATGGCCTGTTTACATTAGCCCAGCTGCAAAGCCTGGGCGGCGTTATGGGAGGGACCACGCCGACAGCGACGGCTGCTTTTGGACCGTTGCAAATGGCTCCCCCCGGTGCAATCGGGCAGGCGTGGCTGAGAACCTTCGACCTGAGCCTGAACTGGACTTATAAGATCAAGGAAAGAGTCCAAATACGACCGGGCATTTCCTTCTTCAATGTGTTCAATTTCTCTAACTTCGACGGGCCAGCCGTCCCATTCAGCAACATACTAAATGGGCAGTTGGGTTCTCCAAACGGGACGACCAGCGCGCTTGAACACGGCGCGGCCGGAAACTTCCTGCGTCTGGGGCTCGGCTCGGGCGTGAATGCGCTTGGAGCGCCGCGAGCGATCGAGTTCCAACTCAAGGTCATTTTCTAGGTCTAGGATTTCGCTTGGTTTGGAGAGACCTGTGGTTTAGCGTCGAAGTGGCTTGAGGCCTGCCGGCTCTACGGAAGTTATCTAGCTACAGCTGAGCTAGGAACGGCGTTTTGAGAGGTTGGCAGGCCTTCAACACGAACACCTTAAGTTAGCAGCCTATGGGGCGGGTTTCCTGGGGTCCGCCCCACTCTAGCAAAATGCTACCAGCCTCGAGTTTGCAGCATCTGCGCTTCGTCTAATCCGGAGACGGCAAGACCTTTCATGGCGCCGGTCAGGTTTTCGCTGACTTCAAGTAATACTTTAGGATCGTTGAAGTGGGTCGCCGCTTTCACGATGGCACGGGCGCGTTTTTCTGCTTCCACTGGGTCGGCGAAGGTGGTGGAGTCTTTCATGAAGATACCGCTGCCAACGAAAACCGCTTCCGCACCGAGCTGCATGACGAGCGATGCGTCGGCAGGAGTCGCGATTCCCCCGGCAGAGAAATTCGGAACCGGGAGCTTCCCTGCTTTGGCAACCATCTTGATCAACTCGTAGGGCGCTCCGTGCTCTTTGGCTTTGGCGTAAAGCTCCTCTTCGCCGAGAACGGTGAGGATCTTCATTTCCTGCACAATCTGGCGGATATGCTTGACGGCGTGGACTACGTCGCCGGTGCCAGCCTCGCCCTTGGTGCGAATCATTGCTGCGCCTTCGGCGATGCGGCGCAGCGCCTCGCCCAGGTTGCGGGCTCCGCAGACAAACGGGACCTTGAAGGCATGCTTGTCGACGTGGTGGGCTTCGTCGGCGGGAGTTAGGACTTCGGATTCGTCGATGTAGTCGACTCCGAGCTCTTCAAGAATCTGGGCTTCGGCAAAATGGCCGATGCGGCATTTCGCCATGACCGGAATCGACACGGCAGCCATGATTTCGCGAATCTTTTTGGGAGAGGCCATGCGGGCTACGCCGCCCTCGGCGCGGATTTGCGCGGGGACGCGTTCGAGCGCCATGACAGCGACGGCACCGGCGCGCTCGGCGATGGTGGCCTGATCGGCGTTGGTGACGTCCATGATGACGCCGCCTTTGAGCATTTCGGCGAGGCCGGTCTTGAGGCGGAGACTGGTGTTGTTGCTGCTACCGTTCGTTTTCGACATGGTGAGCTCCGAAAAGCAGCTTTCAGCTCTGGGCTGTCAGCGATCAGCTAAACCTTTGGATGATGGTGCCGGTGGGTTTCGCCGCTCAGCTCATTCTACAACCCGATGGCGAATTGCGGAACCCCGGGGCACAACCGTAGGCCGAGATCCCGCGCTCCGGCCGGGATGAGAAGCAGGAGCGGAAACTGATTGCTAGCGGAACGCTATCTCTCCACAAACTTGGCGAACATTTTTTCCGGGTCGATGGCAATGAAGGTTCCTTTGCTGCGGGCTAGGACTTCTCCTTTATCGTTCAGGATTTCGGCAGCGTTGATGTGCTGCCGGCCGTGGACGCTGAGTTCCCTGCCTTCGACACGGAGCGGTTTGTGCAGGGGGACCGGCTTCAGATATTCGACATTCATTTCCTTGGTCAGGGCGATGACGTGGCGGAGCTTGTTTACCTTGCCCATGGCGTCGTCGAGGATGGTGGCGATGATGCCGCCGTGGCAGTGGCCGGGCGGGCCGGTGTAGCGCTTGCTGAGACGGAATTTGCAGACGAAGGTTTGGCGCTCTTGGTCGAGTGTGAACTTCAAGCGCATACCGTCGGGATTGTTCTGGCCGCAGGCGAAGCAGTAATTCTTCTGCAGCTTGACGTAATCGGTTTCGTGGCCGTGTACCTTGCGGGACATGGGAAGGATTCTATCGTGTAAGCACGGCTTGAGGCTCGGCCGGGTTAGGGGGACGATTGGACTGCCGAAATCGCGGGAAACTCATGACCGGACCTAAAAGGCTTCTCCTTCACCATATTGGCATCATTGCTGTTGGCGCTGCGCGTCCGAATCCCCGTGACCTTCGCGTTCAGTCGCAATTCACATCCATATCCCATCCTTCCCGTGGTCTTCGTCGCTCCGTTGTGTGCATCCATCCTGAGTTTTGAACTGGGTTTTCTTCACCGGGCCAGAGCGCCTTAAGAAGAAGTTGCAATCAGTAGCAAGGAACTGCACAGCAGAGAAAGAGAATTCTTCGACAAGCTTCCGGGTTGAGTTCGCTAGAGAACCGCCTTGCAAAAAAGAGATACGTCCCGCTTCTAACTGTGTCCTGATTCCTGTATACATATCGGTTTTGGGATTCGTTCGGTTTGGCAACGGAAGCCAACTGCGCGATTACTTCGCTCGCAACAATGTCGGGCATTCGAACCGTATGTACAGGTCCTGCGACGGGCAAAATGCGCTAGCCTCAGGGTGACAAGTCAAACTGCAGCTATTGAATTGGAGCGTTTTCATGAAGACCTTCGCCATTTTCGTTCTCCTTTTGTCGACGATGTTCACCTTCGCGCAAACTGCGCCGCAACCACAAGACCAAGACGCAGACAAAAAGCCGGCGATACCGGCCAAACCTGCGAGCAAGGAAGAACCGAAGAAAGATCAGAAGAAAGATCAGAAGAAAGACGAGAAGAAAGAGGCGCCCAAAGAAGAAAAAAAAGGGGGTATGACGGCCGACACTTTCTCCGGGCTGAAATTTCGGCTGCTTGGGCCGGCGGTGGCTTCAGGACGCGTGATGTCGATTGCGGTGAATCCGAGGAACAAGTTTGAGTATTACGTCGGCGTGGCGTCGGGTGGAGTGTGGAAGACGGTGAACGACGGCACCACTTGGACTCCGGTGTTCGATGGCGAGGGATCCTACTCGATTGGCTGGGTCACGCTCGATCCGAATGATCCGTCGGTCATGTGGGTGGGATCGGGCGAGAGCAATTCGCAGCGCAGCGTCAGCTATGGCGATGGAATTTATCGATCGGAGGATGGAGGCAGGAACTGGCAGAACCTGGGACTGAAGAAGTCGGAGCACATTGGGCGCGTGGTGATTGATCCGCGAGATTCGAAGGTTGTTTACGTGGCGGCGGAGGGTCCGCTGTGGGGGCCGGGTGGCGATCGCGGACTCTACAAGACCACCGATGGCGGGAAAAACTGGAAGGCTGCTTTGACGGTTAGCGAGAACACGGGCGTGGTCGACGTGCAACTGGACCCGTCGAATCCAGACACTGTGTATGCGGCGGCGTATCAGCGGCGGCGGCACGTGTTCACCTTGATCGATGGCGGGCCGGAGAGCGCGATCTACAAGTCGACCGATGCGGGAGCCACCTGGAACAAGCTGAAGTCGGGACTGCCTTCAGTGGACATGGGCCGGATTGGGTTGGCGGTATCACCGGCTGATCCGAATGTGGTTTACGCCACCATCGAGGCAACCGACGGCAAGGCTGGTGTCTTTCGCTCAACGGACAAGGGAGCGACCTGGGAACGGCGCAACGAGTTCGACCAGGGAGCAATGTACTACGCGCGCGTAGTAGCCGATCCAAGGAACGCGGACCGCATTTTTGTGATGAACGTTTCGCTGCGCGAGTCGCGGGATGGAGGCAAAACGTTTCAGAAAGTGAATGAAGTGAATCATCACGGCGACAACCATGCCATGTGGATCGATCCGGACGACACCAGGCATTGGCTATTCGGTTCAGATGGCGGCATGTATGAGACTTGGGACGATGCCAAGACCTGGGAGTTCAAGGCCAATTTGCCGACGGTGCAGTTTTATGACGTGGCGGTGGACAACGCGACTCCGTTCTATCACGTGTGCGGAGGGACGCAGGACAACTTTTCATGGTGCGGGCCGGCCCGGACGCGCGATCTGAACGGGATTGTGAATTCCGATTGGTATGTGACAACCGGGGGCGATGGATTTCGGTCGCTGGTGGATCCGGAAGATCCGAACACCGTGTATGCGGAGTCGCAGTATGGCGTACTGGCGCGATATGACAAGCCGACGGGGCAGGAACTGGTGTTGCAACCGCTCGAAGGCAAAGGCGAGCCCCCCCTGCGGTGGAACTGGGATTCTCCGATTATTGTGAGCCCACACTCGCACACCCGGCTCTATTTCGCGGCCAACAAACTGTTTCGCAGCGATGATCGCGGGGACACCTGGAAGGCGATCAGCGGAGATTTAACGCGACAAATCGATCGCAACCAGCTTCCGGTCATGGGCAAAGTATGGGGGCCGGATGCAGTGGCGAAGAATCAGTCGACGTCTTTTTACGGAAATATTGTGGCGCTGGCCGAGTCTCCGAAGAAAGAAGGCCTGATTTACGTGGGAACCGATGACGGGCTGATTCAGGTGACGAGCGATGGCGGGCAGAGTTGGACGAAGTATGAAAAGTTCCCCGGCATTGCAGAGATGACGTACGTGAGCCGGCTGGCGGCTTCCAATCATGATGCGAGCACGGTTTACGCAGCCTTTGACAACCACAAGAATGAAGACTTCAAGCCTTACTTGATGAAATCCAGCGATCGCGGGAAGACGTGGACTTCGATTGCGGGGGACCTGCCGGAGAATGGTCCGCTGCTGGCGTTCGTGGAAGACACCGTAAATCCGAATCTGCTGTTCGCGGGAACGGAGTTTGGCGCGTTCTTTTCGCTCGATGGCGGACAGCATTGGGTGCAATTGAAGGGCGGGCTGCCGACGATTGCCGTGCGCGATATGGTGATCCAGGCGCGTGAAGGCGATCTGGTGATCGCGACCTTCGGGCGCGGATTTTATGTGCTGGATGACATCACGCCGCTGCGCCAGATGAAAGCGGAATCGACCGAGCAGGCTGCGGCTGTCTTCCCGGTGAAGGATGCGCTGCTTTATGTGGAGCGGCATCCGCTGGGCGGACCCAAGAAAGGATTCCAGGGAGACTCGTTTTATACAGCGGAGAATCCGCCCTATGGAGCCGTGTTTACCGGGTACATGAAGGAGAAGATCAAGACTAAGAAAGAAAAGCGGCAGGAGGCGGAAAAAGACGCGGTCAAAAAGAATCAGGCACTTCCCTATCCGACGAATGACGAACTGCGCTCCGAGGGGGAGGAGGCGAAGCCGGAAGTTTATTTTGTGGTGTATGACGAAAGCGGAGCATCGATCCGTCGGGTGGACGGAAGTGCGGAGGCTGGGTTCCAGCGGGTGGCCTGGGATTTGCGCTATCCGGCGCCGCAGCTGAAGAAACATTCCGACGACGGCGAAGAGGATTTTCCGGATGCAGCCGATCAGGGGCCGTTGGTGCTTGCGGGAACTTATTCGGTGCGACTCTTCAAAAAAGTCGACGGCGCCGTCACCGAAATGGCCGGGCCGCAGTCATTCAAAGTAGTGACCGAGGGATGGTCGGGGATGAACGCCGCTGACCGCACGGCACAGGAAGAATTCCTGCGGAAGGTGACGGGTTTGTATCGGGCGGTGTCTGGGGCGCAGCACACTTCCGAGGAAGTAGAGTCGCGACTGAAGGCGATTCGCGAAGCATTGCGGGAGACGCCGGCGGTCGAGAAGCAACTCGGGGCGGTTGCCGATTCCATCGAGCAGCGAGAGCGCGAGATCCGGCGGGCTCTACGCGGCGACGTCGAGATGGCAAAGAGAAGCGAGAATGTGCCCTCATCGATCAGCCAGAGGGTAAGCTCCGTCATGGAGGGAGAGCGGTTCTCGCTGGCGAGACCGACGCAGTCGCATCGAGATTCTTACAACATCGCGGCGTCGGAATTTACGGAGCAGCTGGCGAGGCTGCGCGCGCTGGTGGAAGTCGATCTGGCGAAACTCGAAAAGGAGATGGAGGCTGCGGGAGCGCCCTGGACGCCGGGGCGCGTGCCGGAGTGGCGAGAGAAGTAGCGACCGCGAAGCAGAATTAACCACCGAGGACACAGAGATACACGGAGGATTTCAGGGATCCTCGCCTGGCTGTGCGTGTCTCGCGACTCCGTTTAATTTTAATTCTTCAGCAAGATATTTGCGGATGTATTTTTCCTGATACTCCCTTGATATTATGAACCGTGGCTGTGTTACACTCGGCGCCGGCTGTTGCTTGCGCTGTGGGCGTTGCAACGGCCGTGGGGAAATCGTTTCATGCCCAGGAGGGCCGGGGAATGGGCCTCGCGTTACTGGTTTTGATCTGGCTGATCACTCTGGCCAGCACATATTTCTTCGTCGCCAAGACGTGGTGGCTGCCCGTCGGTGCTTCCTCGGCCGCGGGTTGGATCGACCATCAATTCGCTCTCACCTTCGTAATCATGGGAATCGTGTTCGTGGCAGCTCAACTCTCGTTGGGCTACATCGTTTGGAAATACCGCGACCGTCCCTCACGCGCGCCGGTTGAGTATTCTCATGGAAACACAACGCTCGAAGTGGTCTGGACCATACTGACCGCGGTTCTTTTCATTGGTCTGAACTTGATGGGGAGCAGCGTGTGGGCGAGCCAGCGCTTTGATGCCGCCGAAGCCGGGGCCGTGCAGGTAGAAGTCACGGGGATGCAATTCGCCTGGTACTTCCGTTATCCGGGTCCGGATGGAAAATACGGGGCTACGAGTCCGAAGCTAATGGATCCATCGGCGGGCGGCGAGGCGGCGGTGGGGCTCAACCCTTCTGACCCGGCCGCAAAAGACGATGTGGTGACAGGAACAATGTTTCTGCCGGTCAACCGCGACGTAGATGTAAGCCTCCGGGCCGTCGATGTGATTCACAGTTTCTTTGTGCCTTCCCTGCGTTTTAAGCAAGATACGGTCCCAGGGCTCAACATTCATATGCATTTCAAACCGACGGCGATCGGTGAGTACGAAATTGCCTGCGCCGAACTTTGCGGTCTCGGGCATTACAAGATGCACGGCATGGTCCACGTCGTCAGCCAGGACGATTTTGACAAGTGGATAGCCGCACGGGAGGCGGAGAAACAATAAAATGGCGACCCCGGCTTCGGTTCACGCGCACGCTCCTCAGGGTTTCATCCGGAAATACATTTTCAGCCTCGACCATAAAGTCATCGGCATTCAGTATTTCTTTCTGGCACTCACCGCGGTGTTTGTGGGAATGTTCTTGTCGCTGTTGATGCGGATTCACTTGATCTGGCCGGCGGCTGTTTTGCCGCTCGTCGGAGAGATCAAACCGGAGACGTATCTCAGTCTGCTGACCATGCACGGCACCATCATGGTGTTTTTCGTGCTGACCACAGCGCCGCAGGGCGGCTTCGGCAATTATTTTCTGCCGATCCAGATCGGCGCGCCAGATATGGCTTTCCCTGTCCTGAACATGCTTTCGTTCTGGACGACGTTTGTGGGATTTGTGGTGATCATCGCCGCATTCTTCGTAACCGGAGGAGCACCGCTGCATGGCTGGACTGGGTACACTCCACTCAGCGCGCTGCCGTCAGCTGGGCCTGGCGAGCAACTCGGCGCCGATCTCTGGATCGCGAGCATCGCCATTTTTTGTATTGCCTCACTGATGGGCGCGCTGAATTTCATCACCACAACGCTCGACCTGCGGGCGAAGGGCATGACGATGATGCGGATGCCTCTCACCGTGTGGTCCTGGTTCATCACCGCGATTCTCGGACTGCTGGCGTTCGGCGTCCTGCTCTCGGCGGGAATCCTGCTGCTGATGGACCGCAATCTCGGCACCAGCTTTTATGTTCCGCTGGTCGTGGTGAATGGGCAGATCATGGGCCACAAGGGCGGCTCGCCGCTGCTGTGGCAACATCTGTTCTGGTTCTTCGGACATCCCGAGGTCTACATTGCGATCTTGCCTGGCATGGGCGTGGCATCGCAGGTGCTTTCGACCTTTTCACGCAAGCCGATTTTCGGCTACCGAGCCATGGTCTACGCCATGTTGTCGATCGGCTTTTTCGGCTTCATGGTGTGGGGCCATCACATGTTCATGAGCGGAATGAGCCCTTACTCGGCGTTTGCGTTTTCGATTTTGACGATGTGCATTGGAGTGCCCTCGGCCATCAAGACATTTAACTGGCTGGGGACGATGTACAAGGGACGCATTCGTTTCCATACACCCATGCTCTATGCCATCGGGTTCGTCTCGTTGTTTGTGTCGGGCGGGCTGAGCGGGCCGTTCCTGGCGCAGCCGGTGCTCGATATTCAGTTGCACGATACCTATTTCGTGGTCGGGCACTTCCACCTGATCATGGGCGTGGCAGCGATCTTCGGGATCTTCGCGGCGACGTACTACTGGTTCCCCAAGATGTTCGGCCGCATGATGAACGAGCCGATGGGAAAGCTGCACTTCTTCCTCACGCTCGCCGGAACCTATGCCATTTTCATGCCCATGCATTATCTGGGGATGGCCGGGCAGACCCGGCGATACTCGCAGTTCACCGAAGTGGCTTACCAGCAGAAGTTGATGCCGCTGCAGACCTTCATGACGTATGCGGCAATCATTACGATTGCGGCGCAGTTGATCTTCGTGATCAACCTGTTTTGGAGCATGTTCAAGGGACCGAAGGCGAGCGACAATCCGTGGGAATCGACGACGCTGGAGTGGACGACCGCGACTCCGCCGCCACACGACAACTTCGGCGGCGTGACCCCGGTGGTCCACCACGGGCCCTACGAATACGGTGTCCCCGGGGCGCCTCGCGACTATGTGATGCAGACGGACCCGGCAAACAGTACGACCCATTGATGCACTAAGTAGGTATTAGGTATGGCGACCTATACTCCAAGCTCTCCGATCGATCACATTGGCCACGGCCACAAGCCGCCCATGCCGCCTGCGGGGGGCGGGGATGACGGGCGAAGCGGCGGCGATGCTCCGAATTATGGGGCGCGGCTGCGGCGGGCAAGGCTCGGATTGATTTGCGGGATTGCCACCGTCTGCATGGTCTTCATCTCGCTGACCAGCGCGTACATTGTGCGGAAGGGATTGCCAACCTTTGATGGCGCCTCGAACAGCTATGTGCGCGATTGGGGTCGTGTGGATTTGCCGTGGCTGCTCCTCGCAATCAACACCGCAATCCTTCTGGTGAGCAGCATCACGATGGAATTCGCGCGGCGTAAGGCTGCACGTGAAGCAGCCCTGGCTCCCGTGAAGTCGATCCCTGGAGTGTCACTCGGCAACGAGCGGTCGTTTCCCTGGCTGGGGATCACGGTTCTGCTGGGGATCAGTTTTCTGGCGGGGCAATGGCTGGCTTGGGGAGAGTTGCACGCTCGTGGATTTTTTGTAGACACCAATCCCAGCAGTTCGTTCGCATTTCTGCTGACGATTGCCCACGCCATCCACCTGGGCGGTGGAATGATCGCGCTGATTTGGGCGGCGAGCGCTTCCCTGCTTCGCAAACCGGTTGAATCGCGGCGCATCGTGGTCGACATTACCGCATGGTATTGGCATTTCATGGCGGTGCTTTGGATTTACGTTTTCGCTCTGTTGGGATTTGCGAAATAGGCTCTACACGCAAGGAAGCGGGCCCGACGCGCGAGGATTGCGCGCCTTGGCTTGGTAGGAAAGGGGAACTTGAGGAATGGCTAACGCCACGCTGGAGCATGGTGCCGTGGAACACGGGTTGCCCGGAGCTTATGAGGCCCCTCTGTTTGGAGCGTACTCGAAGAAGGTAGGCATGTGGCTGTTTTTGGCCTCGGACTCGCTGACCTTCGGCGCGCTGCTGTTTGCCTTCAGCTACAACCGGATTTATACCCCGTGGCCCACGCCATTTCACGTACAGAGCATCATCAATTCGACCATCATGACGGCATGCCTGCTCTCGAGCTCGCTGACGATGGTGATGGCGGTGTTCGCGGCGCAGCGTAGCGATCGGGCATGGACGCGCAACTGGCTGCTGGCCACGATGGTGTTTGGCACGGCATTCATCGTGCTGCACGGCATGGAGTGGAGCAAACTGATCGGCGAAGGTTTGACCTTACCGATGTTTCCTAAGCCTGCGCACGCCAGCGTGGGAGAGCTGGCCGAGATCTCTAAGAACACACCCCAGTTTCCAGCGACATTCTTTGGTCTGACCGCGATGCACATGCTGCATGTAACCATTGGAGTGATCTACCTCGGCGTGATGGCTTTCCGAAAATGGTTTCTCCCGGTTCTCGGCCTGCTTTGGATCGCCGGATATTTTCTGATTCCGTCCGACAACGTCTTTCACTATGGCATTCATGCCTTAGGCCTCGGCCTGCTGGTTGCGGCAGTGATTCTGTTTCTGAAACCGAAGGATTACGACGCGCAGGACGTGGAAGTATCGGGACTGTACTGGCACTTCGTGGATTTGGTGTGGATGTTTATCTTCCCGCTGGTGTATCTCATGTCGACCAAGATCAACTAAACATTTCGGATTCGAGCGAGGCCTTTGATCATGCACGATGTTGCGAAGCACGACGATAGCAAAGGGCAATATTTCTGGGTCTGGGGAGCATTGCTCGTACTGACCGCCGTGGAAGTAGTGCTGGGATACAAGCAGATCTTCGAGCCGGTACACATGCTCGAGGTGCTGCTCGTCCTGTCGATCATCAAGTCCGCGCTCATCATTGGCTACTTCATGCACTTGAAGTATGAAACCGGACTGATGCGCTGGATGCTGGTGATCTCGGTGACGGCGTGTTTCATCATCATGTATTTCTTTTTCTTTCCAGATGCGGGCCGAATTTTGCGGCTCGGAGTGCGATAGGGGACCATGAGATTCGCGGCCAAATCTAGAATTGCCTATTTGCTGCTGCTGGTCGCGCTTTGGGCCGCCCCAGCTTTTGCTCAGGGCTGCGCGATGTGTAATGCAAATGCGAAGGCCACCCCGAAGGAAGCTCAGCGCGCTCTCAATCGCGCCATCTTCGTGATGCTCCTGCCGCCATTAAGCATCATGATGCTGGGATTCGGATTCGCCGTTCGCTATGGAAAGCGGCGCGACCGGGAAAACGACGCTAATTCTGATTGATCGACGCCCGCTCTCTCACTGCTATGCGGACTTTTTGCGGGGAACCTTGGCGCCTTTCTTTCGGGCTTCCGACAGACCAATTGCGATTGCCTGCTTTCGGCTCTTTACAGCACCGCCTTTTCCGCCAGGTCCGGAGTTAAGCGTCCCCTTCTTTTTTCTTCGCATCGCACTCGCAACTGACTTGCCAGCTGCCTTCCCATATTTGCGACCACCAGATTTCCGCTGCGCCATGCGTGACCTCCCTAAAGGATTAGAGGATTTAACGGTTCCAGAGGTTGGCATAATTGATCCTTCGCCCCATCTTGAATTCCGCGAAGAGAAAGTGCTTAGCACAGAGATGTGACTGGCGTTCTTCCATCCAGGTGGCGGCCCGCTCAGACTGAATGAAAGCGCGTTTAGCGCTCGAGCGCGCGCTCGGCCGTCTGCTCAAAAACAATAACGGGCGGTTCGACGACGTGATCCGCGGGAAAATGCCGTAAGGAGCAACTTTTGCGCGTCATTTGGTAGGCCGCGTCATTTGGTAGGCATTGATTGGTGGCGGACCGCGTACGCTCATTCCGCCTGCCGCATTAGCAATCGTGCGCATTCGAAAAACGCGCAGAACCGTTCACCCGAGAATGCCGATCAAGATATAATAGAAAGATTCGGTAGGCCTCGCGGAGGGCTCTGAGGCGTGTGCTCTCGGTTACGTGTGGCTGATCAGGCCCCTATTTGATGTCTTCTCATTCGACCCAGGCAGACAGCATCGTTGTACGCGGTGCTCGCGTCCATAACCTCAAGAACATTGATTTTGAGGTTCCACACAATACGTTGACAGTAGTGACCGGGGTCTCAGGATCCGGCAAGTCTTCGCTGGCGTTTGACACGATTTATGCCGAGGGGCAGCGCCGTTACGTGGAGTCACTGTCGGCTTATGCTCGGCAATTTCTCGAGCGGATTGAAAAGCCGGATGCCGACACAATCGAGGGGATTGCCCCCGCGGTTGCGATTCGGCAGAAGAACACGACTCGGAATCCGCGATCAACGGTAGCGACAGCTACAGAGATCTACGATTATTTGCGGTTACTGTTTGCTCGCGTGGGACGCACGTATTGCGCGAACTGCGGACGCGAGGTGAAAAAAGACACGGTCGACGAGGTGGCGGATGCGATTCTGCGACTCGAGCCGGAGACCCGGCTGCAGGTTTTTTTCCCGCTCCAGAGAGCTGCCCCGGGTGTGCAGGAAGAGCCCGCCAAAGGCTCGCGGTCTGCGAAAGCAAAGAAATCCACGGTTTACGGGCAATTGACTGAAACGTTAAAGACTCGTCTGTTTGACCTGCGCAAGGCTGGATTCAACCGGCTCTACCAGGCG
>Ga0210398_10003630_pt1 | contig 14703 bp, 15 predicted proteins | sample IncBWC4OmetaG_FD_161047 | JGI IMG/M metagenome (GOLD analysis project Ga0210398, IMG submission 161047) | Forest soil microbial communities from Barre Woods Harvard Forest LTER site, Petersham, Massachusetts, United States - Inc-BW-C-4-O | ecosystem: Environmental > Terrestrial > Soil >...
GGGCGATTCAAGTCAGCTCACCAGGAGGAGAACTGGCTCTGGTCGATCGCACAATGGTCGAACCCGGGCCCGGCAGCGTGCGCGTCGCCGTCGACGCCTGCGGCATCTGCCATTCCGACTCGCTGTTTGTCGATGACCAGTGGCCCGGTGTGCAGTTTCCGGTGACCCCCGGCCACGAGATCGCCGGGCACGTCGATGCACTGGGCGCGGGTGTTGGGGACTGGCGCGTGGGTGATCGGGTTGCTATCGGCTGGTCGGGCGGGTATTGCGGGCAGTGCCGCCCCTGTCGGCGCGGCGACTTCGTGCACTGCGAGGTCGGCATGGTGACCGGCGTCTCGTTTCCCGGCGGATACGCCGACTCCGTCGTGGCGCCGGCGAGCGCGCTGGCCCGCATTCCCGACGAACTGTCGGCGGTGGATGCCGCGCCGCTGGCGTGCGCGGGACTGACCATGTTCAACTCGTTGCGCCGCACCGGCGCCGGCCCAGGCGATCTGGTCGCGATCCTCGGCATCGGCGGCCTCGGTCACCTCGGGGTGCAGTTCGCGGTGAAGATGGGTTTTCGCACCGTGGCGATCGCGCGGGGACCCGAAAAGGGTGAGCTAGCCCGCGAACTGGGCGCACATCACTACATCGACTCCACCGCCGGCGACGTGGCCACCGAACTGCAGAAGCTGGGCGGGGCGCGTGTCGTCGCGGCCACCGCCACCAACGCCGAGGCCATCACCGCCGCGCTCGGCGGGCTGGGACTGCACGGTGAACTGCTCACCCTGGCCGCCCTCACTGACCCGGTGCGGGTCAGCCCGATACAGCTGATCACCATCTCCGGCACCGTGCACGGCCACCCGGCCGGGGTATCTTCTGACCTGCAGGACACGCTGGATTTCGCTGCACTGCAGCGCATTAAGCCGATGGTGGAGGTGCTGCCGCTGGAGAAGGCGGCCGACGGCTACCAGCGGATGATGGCCAACCAGGCCCGCTTCAGGGTGGTGCTCACGACCGCGTCTTGAGTCAGAACGTCGTATACATCGAGCGGACGCCAGCTATCCCTATTTGACGCATCCGAATAAAGTTGCAGCGATCACGGTCGCCGAGAGTCCGGATAAGGAGGGCTTGCTATGACTGAGTCCGTCAAAGCCCGCACGGGGGGACCGCCGGTCCCCGAGTCACACAATCCTGACCGCGACTACCCCCGGGTGGTAAGCGACCGGGGCCTCATTGAGCCCGCTCCACGGCGAGTACGGGGCTACTTCGACGGGACACTCGTTTTCGACACGATCCGCGCGCATTACGTTTGGGAGATCGCCTACTACCCGCAGTATTACATCCCCGTCGTCGACGTCCGCATCGAACATCTGAAGGACGAGAACCACGTCCAGAAACTCCAGCTCGGATCCTCGCGGCTGTTTTCGTTGACGTCGCCCAAGCAGACCCACAAGTCGGCTGCCCGGCTGTACGACTCGGGTCCGGTCGCAGGCAGCGTCCGGTTCGAGTGGGACGCACTCGAGTGGTTCGAGGAGGACGAGCCGATCATCGGGCACCCGCGCAGCCCCTACGTCCGTGTCGACGCGCTGCGTTCTCACCGCCACCTCAGGGTCGAACTCGACGGGGTGGTGCTGGCCGAGACACACAGCCCGGTGCTGCTTTTCGAGACGGGTCTGCCGACCCGGTACTACATCGACCGCACCGACGTCGTATTCGGGCACTTGGACACAACCAGCACCCAAACCGTATGCCCGTATAAAGGAATCACGTCGCAGTACTGGGCAGTCAGCATCGGCGACGCGATGTATCCCGATCTCGCCTGGACCTACGACTACCCGCTGCGCGAGGTCGCCCCCATCGCCGGGATGATCGCGTTCTACAACGAGAAGCTCGATATCTTCGTCGACGACAACCGATTGGCCCGGCCTTCCACCCATTTCAAATAGCGGCGGGTATTACGTGCAACGGCGTAGTGTCGCCGCATGATTCGTTCATCATCATGCAGGCGACCGGAGAGTCAGGGCCGGTGCCGTTTGCGGTGACGATCGAATAAAGCTGTGGCTGCAGAATTCGGCGCGCAGGCGCGCAGAGACGTCTAGATGGCGTCTGCGTCGCGCTCGCCGGTTCGCACGCGCACCACTGCGAGCAGCGCCGTGACCCAGACCTTGCCGTCACCGATTTTGCCGGTGCGCGCGGCGTTGACGATGCCCTCGACCACGCGGTCCACGGATTCGTCACCGACCACAATCTCGACCTTCATCCTGGGGATGAAGTCAACCTGGTATTCGGCGCCTCGGTAGACCTCGGTGTGGCCCTTTTGCCGACCGTAGCCTTGCACCTCGCTGACGGTCATACCCAGCACGCCCGCCGCTTCGACGGCGGCCTTGATTTCCTCGATGGCGAAGGGCTTGACGATTGCAGTGATCAGCTTCATCGCAGTGTCAGCTCTTCTGATCGACGCGGCCGGCGACGAGGGTTTCGTCGGGGTAGGCCTCTTCTTGGTGGATCGCGACGTCGCCGAGCTCCAGGACCTCGTCGGGTGCGCGCAGCTTCATGAACAGGCCGAGGAATCGGAGAATCACGAACGTGATCAAGGCGTCCCAGACGATGATGGTGAGCGCCGCGCCGAGCTGAATCAGGATCTGGAAGGGGTGATGGCCCCACAACCATCCCGCGCCGGTGACGTCCGCGACATCCTTGCCGTTGCCTTGATAGAAGAGAATGTGCGGATCGGCCAGCACGCCGACCAGTAGACCACCGGCCAGGCCGGCCACACCGTGGGTGTGCACGACGCCGAGCGCATCGTCGACCTTCTGGAAAAGCCGGGTGCGACCAAGCCAGTTCCAGGACATCCACACCAGCGAGGACGCCACCACGCCGATGATCAAGGCGCCGAAGCTGTTGACGAAGCCGGCCGCGGGGGTGATCGCGACCAACCCCGCGATCATGCCGTTGATGGCACCCAGGAAGGTGGGTTTGCGGTCGCGACTGGCGAGCATGTCCCAGATCACCCAGGTCAACAGCGCCACCGCGGTGGTCAGGTTGGTGTTGAGCACCGCCAGCGAGGCGTTGGTGCCGGCGAAGTAGGGGTCACCGCCGTTGAACCCGTTCCAGCCCAGCCACAGAATGCCGGCCCCTATCGCGGCCAACGGCAGGTTGTTGGGCACCGCGTGTTGACGGTCGCGGGCCAGCCGCGGTCCGATCACCGCGGCGGCGACAAAGCCACTGGTGCCGGCGGCGAGGTGGATGACATATCCACCGGAGAAGTCCAGCGCCCCCGTGGTCCAGGCTTTAATGGCGCCGGCGTGTGGCTGCGCCCAAAAGCCCCCACCCCACACCAGGAACGCATTCACCGCGTAAGCAAAGGTCGACCACAGTGGGACGAAAATCAGCCACACCTTGAAGTTGATCCGGCCGAGCACGCTGCCCAAGAACAGTAGCGGGGTAATCGCGGCGAACACGAACTGGAAGTAGGCCAGCGTGGTCTCGGAGAACCGGAACTTCGGCATGCCCGCGTCGAGCAGCGGGATGCTCGCCTGATGCTGATTGTCGGAGCCCAAGATGGACCCCGGCTTGCCTATCGCGGACTGCAGGATGCCCGGGCCGAGTTTCAGGGGCTCTCCGAAACCCATTTTGAATTCCCACAGCACCCACGCCACCAGCACCAGCGAAAACCCAGTGAAGGCCATCAACATCGTGTTGACCGCCCACTTCTTCTGGACGAGACCCCCATAGAGCACCGCAATACCGGGGATGCTCATCAGTCCGACCAGCGTCGCGGCCACCAGCTGCCAGGCGTTATCCCCCGCGCTTAGCCAATCGGGATAAGGGTTCATATCGGCATCCCTCTCGAACAGTTACCGCGCCGGCGCCAACGAGCGGTGAAACTATCGCACCGGACGGTTTCCGCCAGATGATTGAGTGTTAATTTTGAATTTCCGATTGCGAGCCGATCCCGCCGAGCCGCTTACGGGCGAATTCCCGCTACCCGACATTGGGCCTGAACCGCCACGGCATGCGCGTCACGCCGGCCGTCGACGGCGCGGCACCAGTCACGTGCGGCCACACCGCACGCGTGCTCGAGTCCCCCACCCATGCTGCTCGGGAACGCGACCGTGACGCAGCCATCACCGGACCGGTCATAGGTCGACGAGTGGCCGGTCAGCCCCCAGGCAAGTGCGCCCGCCAGGACGACACACAACACAACGCCGATCACTATCAGCGCGGCGCGGCGTTCACCCGACGTGAGCGGGTCCCTTGGTGGCGTCTTACCGTTGTTGACCGTCGGAAGCTCCTTCGCCCGGCCAAGATCCGACCACAATATATGCATCTTTCCCAGAGGAGGGTGGCCCATTGAACGCACGCGCCAGGGTTCTGATCACCGCCGCGGAGTTGCGCGATCTTCTTCGCGCCGGCGATCCGGTGACGATTCTTGATGTGCGCTGGCGACTCGACCAGCCCGACGGGCATGCGACGTATCTGCAAGGCCACATACCGGGCGCGGTGTACGTATCCCTCGAGGACGAACTCAGCGACCACACGGTCACCGGGCGCGGACGCCACCCGCTGCCTCCGGGGCGCAGCGTCGAGGCCTCCGCCCGCCGTTGGGGCGTCCGGGAGGGCGTGCCCACCGTCGTCTACGACGACTGGAATCGAGCGGGTTCGGCGCGGGCGTGGTGGGTACTGACCGCGTCCGGTCTTACCGAGGTGCGCATCCTGGACGGCGGCTGGTCAGCATGGCGGTCGGCCGGCGGCAGCCTGGCCACCGGCCCGGTCACACCACCACCGGGTAATGCGAAGACGCTGCACGACGATCTGTACGCCGGCGCGCTCCCGACGCTGACGGCGCAGCAGGTGGACGCTGCCGACGTGACACTGCTCGACGCGCGGGCACCTGAACGGTTCCGCGGTGACGTCGAGCCAGTCGATCCTGTCGCCGGTCACATCCCTGGCGCGAAGAATCTCCCCAGCAGCGATCTGCTCGCAGCCGATGGCACGTTCCTGGCCGAGGGCGAGCTCAGCCAGATGCTCTCCGACCACGGCATCGAGCCCGACGACCGCATCGGTGCCTACTGCGGCTCGGGGGTCACCGCCACCATCACGCTCGCGGCGCTCACCTCGATGGGATACGCGCCGGCGCTCTTCCCGGGGTCGTGGTCGGAATGGAATTCGGATCCGTCCCGTGCCGTGGCCCGGGGATCCGAATAACCGTTTCCGGCATAAAGGTTTGTCAATCGCCGCAGACGGTAATGAGGCTTAGAAGGCGGGCGTGTTGGTCGACCTGCGCGTTCGCTCAGGTCTCGTCGGTTCAGCCGAGAGCCGACGGGACCGTCTCTTTTTCGGCCCGCACAGATCCAGCAATCCGGTCTAGACGTCCGACTGGCCGGACGTAGTGTCACTCTCTTAGCTGTAGTAACGTGCGGCTATGGACACCGACGTCTGGATTCTCGGCGGCTACCAAAGCGATTTCGCCCGCAACCTCACTAAAGAAGGCCTCGACTTCGCGGATCTGACCGGCGAGGTGGTCGACGCCACACTCGCCGCGGCCAGAGTGGACGCCGCCGACATAGCCGCCACGGGCGTCGTCCACGTCGCGAATGCATTCGGCGAGATGTTCGCCGAACAGGGCCACCTCGGCGCCATGCCCGCCACCGTGTGCGACGGCCTGTGGGACACCCCGGCATCGCGGCACGAAGCCGCCTGCGCGTCGGGCAGTGTGGCGGCCCTGGCAGCGATGGCCGACCTGCGGTCGGGCAACTACGACAGCGCGTTGGTCGTCGGCGTCGAACTGGAGAAAACCGTGCCCGGCGACACCGCGGCCCGTCATCTCGGCGCCGCGGCCTGGACGGGTCATGAGGGGGCCGACGCACGGTTCCTTTGGCCATCGATGTTCGCCCAGGTCGCCGACGAGTACGACCGCCGCTACGGCCTGGACGACACTCATCTGCGGGCGATCGCGCAGATCAACTTCGCCAACGCCCGCCGAAACCCCAACGCGCAGACCCGCGAATGGACGGTGCCCGACCCGATCAGCGACGACGACGCGACCAACCCCGGTATCGAGGGTCGACTGCGCCGGTTCGACTGCAGCCAGATGACCGATGGCGGCGCGGGGGTCGTCCTGGTCACCGACAACTATCTGCGCGACCGTCCCGGCGCTCGTCCCATCGCCCGGATCACTGGCTGGGGGCATCGCACCGTCGGCCTGGGCCTGCGGCAGAAACTGGACCGCGCGGCCGACGACCCCTACGTGCTGCCGCATGTGCGTGCGGCGGCGCTCGACGCGTTGCGCCGCGCGCGGATGTCCCTCGATGACCTGGACGGGATCGAGGTGCACGATTGCTTCACGCCCAGCGAGTATCTGGCGATCGACCACATCGGGTTGACCGGCCCGGGTGAATCGTGGAAGGCCATCGAAAACGGTGAAATCGAGATCGACGGGCGACTGCCGATCAACCCCAGCGGCGGGCTGATCGGCGGCGGACACCCGGTCGGCGCGTCGGGAGTGCGCATGCTCGTCGACGCGGCCAAGCAAGTCAGCGGAACGGCCGGCGACTATCAAGTCGAGAACGCGAAAACCTTTGGCACGCTGAACTTCGGCGGTAGCACAGCCACCACGGTCAGCTTCGTCGTCAGCGAAGCGCAGGCCTAACCCGTGGATGCCGAGATCGTCGGCAAATTCCTGTCGACCCTGCCCGACGACGACGACCATCCGTACCGCACCGGTCCGTGGCGACCGCAGACCACCGAATGGGACGCCGACAACCTCACCGCCGTGGAGGGCGAAATCCCCCGCGACTTGGACGGTGTCTACCTGCGCAACACCGAAAACCCGCTGCACCCATCGTTGCGGACATATCACCCGTTCGACGGCGACGGCATGCTGCATGTGATCGGCTTTCGCGATGGAAAGGCCTTCTACCGCAATCGCTTTATCCGCACCGACGGTTTCCTGGCCGAGAATGAAGCGGGCGAGCCGCTGTGGCCGGGGCTCGCCGAACCGGTGCAATTGGCCAAGCGTGAACAGGGCTGGGGGGCTCGCACGAAGATGAAGGACGCGTCGAGCACCGACGTCATCGTCCACCGGGGTATCGCCCTGACCAGCTTCTACCAATGCGGTGATCTGTACCGCCTCGACCCGTATTCGGCCAATACGCTCGGCAAGGAGACCTGGGAGGGCGACTTCCCGACCGAGTGGGGTGTGTCCGCGCATCCCAAAGTCGACACCAAAACCGGCGAACTGCTGTTCTTCAACTACAGCAAGCGGGCCCCGTACATGCACTACGGCGTTGTCGACGAAAGCAACCAGTTGGCCCACTACGTCGACATCCCGCTGCCCGGACCGCGGCTGCCGCACGATATGGCTTTCACCGAAAACTATGTCATTCTCAACGATTTCCCGTTGTTCTGGGATCCGAAGCTGCTCGAACGCGATGTACATCTGCCGCGGTTCTATCCCGACATCCCATCGCGGTTCGCCGTGCTCCCGCGTCGCGGCGGAACCGGCGACATCCGCTGGTTCGAGGCGGACCCGACGTTCGTGCTGCACTTCGTCAACGCCTACGAAGACGGCGACGAGATCGTGCTGGACGGATTTTTCGAAGGGGCTCCGCAACCCGTCGACACCGGCGGCACGCAGTGGGACAAGCTCTTTCGCTTCCTGGCGCTGGATCGGCTGCAAGCCCGGCTGCACCGGTGGCGGTTCAACCTGGTCACAGGTGCGGTGCGAGAACAGCAACTATCGGATTCGATTACCGAATTCGGCACGATCAACGCCGATTACGCGGCCAGCGACTATCGCTACAGCTATGCCGCCACCGGCAAGCCGGGCTGGTTCCTGTTCGACGGGCTGGTCAAGCATGACCTGCACACCGGAGCAGAAGAGCGCTACCCGTTCGGCGACGGCGTCTACGGAAGCGAAGCCGCGATGGCTGCACGGGTGGGCGGCAGCGGCGAAGACGACGGCTATCTGGTCACACTGACCACCGATATGAACACCGACGGCTCCTACTGCCTGGTCTTTGACGCCGCACGAGTCAGCGATGGTCCGGTATGCAAACTTGCACTGCCCGAGCGGATTTCCAGCGGTACCCATGCCACGTGGGCACCGGGGGCACAGTTGCGGCGCTGGCATATCGCCGACTCCCCGGCCGGCGCGATCGGGCTGTGAGTGACGTCGGCGCCCGGCGGCGTGACGCCGACCACGCTGAGCCCCGGCGGCACGAATGCCGTAGGGCGGATCCTCGGTCTACTCGGCGACGAGTGGACGCTGCTGATCATCCAGCAGGCGCTGTTGGGGGCAACCCGGTATGGCGAATTCATGCAGCGGCTGCCGATCTCGAACTCGGTGCTCATCAACAGGTTGCGGGCGCTGACGCATGACGGACTGCTGGTCCGGACGGCCTACCGGGCCCGGCCGGTGCGTGCCGAGTATCTGATCAGCCAACGCGGACGGGCCCTTTGGCCGGTGCTGCTGTCGATCTGGGAGTGGGAGCGACGATGGGTGCCTGAGCATGTCGACCGGCTCCCGGGAATGCGCCACACGATCTGTGACAGCGACTTCGCGCCCACGCTGACCTGCCGATCGTGCAGCGAGGTGGTAACCGAAAAACAGGTCACGGCCCGCTGGGGTCCCAGCGGCTCGTGGCCGCGGTCAGTACCCGAGGCGGTCACCCGACGCAGAGCCAATGCTGACGGCAAATCCCATCAGGCCGGGGTATTCCCCGAGACGATGAGTGTGTTCGGAAACCGTTGGGCGGCTGCGCTGTTGGTGTGCGCATTCCTCGGAACCAGCCGCTTCACCGATTTCCAGACGCAGCTTGGGGCACCTCCGACACTGCTGGCCGGCCGACTGCAGACCTTCTGCACCAATGGTGTGCTTTCCGCGTCACGACACGCCGGGCAGTCCCGCGCTCGTTATCAACTCACCGAAAAGGGGCGAGCGCTCTTCCCGGTGATCGTCACCGCGCTGCAGTGCGGCCAGCAATGGTTTCACGCGCCGGAAGGGCCGGCCGTGATGATCACCCATCTCGGCTGCGGCCAGCCGTTCACCGGGGAGTTGACCTGCGACCAATGTGCTCAGCCGCTCAGAGGTGCTCAGGTCAGCGTCGGCTAGCGGGATCGATCGCCGCGCGGCGACGACGCCAACGCCCACACCGAGCAGACCACTGCGGCACTCGCGGCGCCGCCGCCGACGTAAAGACCGTAGGCGGCCGCCACCGGCGGCTTGACGTTGACGTCGTAATACCAAACCGTCAACGCAACGACGAGCAGCGAGATCACCAGCGCGGCAACCGATGCCGGCTTCGCCGACAAGCCCCTGGCGACCATCGCGCCCGCCACCAGCAGCGTCGAGGACAGCAGCACGATCAGCTGACCCGGCCCGAAGCCCGGCGGAAGATGCAGGCTGCCGGCGCTGCCACCGATGGCGTTGGCCCAGCCGCCACCGTTGATACCCGTCCTCAACCACGGCAGCCACGCGCTCACCGACACCGTCGCGGCGAACAGCGCAACCAACCATCCGGGGCGTAGGCGGGTCATACTCGATCAGGCCGGCGCGAAGACCGTGACGAACTTGTTCAACGATTCGCGGATATCGCTGCGCAAGGCGGCGGCGACAATCATGCCGATGGGCCCGAACAGCGCCGGACCCCCGAGATGCACATCGAGGGTGACGACCGAGTCATGGATGTCAGGGCCCTTCGGCTTGACTTTGGCGATCAACTTGACTTTGACACCGCCGACGCCGTCACCATCGAGCGTCATGGCCTCCGGCGGCTTGTAATTCACGATCGTCCATTTGATTCGGTTGGGCATGCCCTTGACTTCGACGATCGACTCGATGACCGCGCCCTTCTCCAACTGCTCGGGCAGCTTGCTTCGCCACACCCGGTGGATGGTCAGCCACTCCTTGTAGCGGGACAGGTTTGACGCATCCTCCCAAGCCTTTTGGGGCGGCAGCGGTACGTCGATGGATACCGAAAGTTTCGCCATGGATGACTTCTACTGGTCGCCTTTCTCGTTGTCTTTCAAGACGTTCTTCGCCGCCTCCTGCACCGAGTTGACGGTGTCCTTGAACTTGCCGTCGGTCTTGGAATCGACGAACTCGCCAGCCTTGTCGATCGCGGCCTCGACAGTGTCGGCGTTCTGGGCCAACAGGTCCTTGGCCTTGTCCAGGAATCCCATGTTTCGTCCTTTCGTTATCTCCACACCATCAAATCCGTTGGCGCATCAGGGTCTATCCACCAGCCGCCACCACGGGTCCAATTCCGCCGTCGCCGTGGGATCGACCCGCTCCCCCGGTTTTGGCACCGCAACCTGGATGTGCGCGGCGTCGGCCGCGGCCAGCAGCCGCTCAATCGGTTCGGCCCACGGGTGCGGCGCCAGCCGGAACGTGCACCAGTGGATGGGTACCAGCAGTCGGCCGTTGACGTCCAGATGCGACTGGACCGCCTCCTCGGGATTCATGTGGATATCCGGCCATGTCCGGTTGTAGGCGCCGACCGGCAGCAGCGTCACGTCGAAAGGTCCGTGCTCAGCGCCGATCTCCGCAAAGCTTTTGGTGTAGCCGGTGTCGCCGCCGAAGTACGCCCGATGCGCAGGGCCGATGATCGCCCACGACGCCCACAGCGTGCAGTTGCGGTTCAGGAAGCGGCCGGAGAAGTGCCGGGCCGGCGTGCAGATCAGCGTCAGTTCGTCGACCTGCGCCTGCTCGTTCCAGTCCAGTTCGATGATCCGCTCGTCGGGAATGCCCCAATCACGCAGGTGCGCACCGACACCCAGCGGAACGACGAATGGGGCCCACTGGCTGTGAGCCAGTGCGACGATGGTGTCGATGTCGAGGTGGTCGTAATGGTCGTGGCTGATCACGATCGCGTCCAACGCCGGCAGCGCGTCCAGCGGCACCGGCGGTGGATGCATTCGCCCGGGGCCGACGATGTCGGACGGTGAGCAGCGCTCACTCCACACCGGGTCGGTGAGAACGCGATACCCGTCGACCTCCAGTAGCGCCGTCGAGTGGCCGAACCAGCTGACCGCGATCTGGCCGGCACCGGTTTCGAAGGCTCGGGCCTCTGGCGTCACCAACGGGATCGCCGCCGCTGGCCGGGTCGCGCCGCGGTTACCGACGACCTCCCACAACATCTGCCGCTGTTCCTCGCGGTCGATGCTGAACTGGGACGCAGGCTCGAGGTTGACGAACGCGCCGTCGCGGAAATTCGGCGACCGCTCGGCCGTCGCACGGATGTCGGATGGTTGGGCTCCGAGCGCGGCCGGCGCACCATGGAGCGCGCGCAGCACCCATCCACCTGTTGCCAGCGTGACGGTGCCGGCGGCCAGTCGTAGCGCCTCGCGCAGCATGCGATCAGGCTCCCTGGAACTTCGGTGGCCGCTTCTCGACCCGGGCCACCTGCGCTTCGATCACATCTTGGCTGCCCCACGCCTTGTCGAAAAGCTCCTTTTGCACCGGCGAGGGCTCTTCGATGGAGCCGTCGTCGTTCAGCACCCGCTTGGCGTGCTGGATGGCCAGCGGCGCCAGGCCGGCGATCTCGGCGGCCCAGGCTTGCGCATCGGCCAGCGTGCCGATCCGGTTGGCCATTCCGGTCACCAGCGCGCTCTCGGCGGTCAGCTTCTCCGCGGAGAGCAACATCGCCCGGGCTCGCCCATGGCCTGCCAGCGAAGATAGTCGATGGATACTCCAGTTATCCAGTGCCAGACCGTATTTCGACGTTGGGAACTGAAAGAACGCATCGGGTGCGACCACCCGCAGGTCACATTGCATCGCCAGTTGCAGGCCCGCCCCGATGGCCGGGCCGTTGATCGCGCCGATCACCGGGACCAGCGCCGCGTCCATGGCCTTGTGTAGTTCGATGAGCCGGTCGGGATAGTCGGCGGCGAACGCGTCGCCGCTCAGGTCGGCGCCGGCACAGAACACGGTGCCCTGCCCGGTGAGGACGACGGCACGGACATTCTCGCCGGCCGCCTTCTCGACGGCCTCGCGCAGCTCCTCGACGAGCTGGGAGTTCAGCGCGTTGCGCCGTTCCGGCCGCTGCATCTCAATGGTCAGGACGTCTTCGACGCGGGTCACACCAATCATGCGCCCAAGCCTATTAGCCTCAGGCCCGTGAGCCGGATCGGGACCGATGAACTGCGCGACGCGGTGCTCGACGAGGGAACCTTCATCAGCTGGGACACCACGCCGCTGGTGGTGCCGACGAACGCGTCGTACGCCCGCGAGCTTGCCGAGGCCCGGGCCACGTCCGGCCGTGACGAATCGGTGCTGACCGGCGAGGGCCGGGTGTTCGGGCGGCGGGTAGCGGTGGTGGTCTGCGAGTTCGAATTCCTCGGCGGCTCGATCGGGGTCGCCGCGGCCGAACGGATCACCGACGCTGTGCAACGTGCCACCGCCGAGCGGCTGCCGCTGTTGGCGTCGCCGAGCTCCGGGGGTACCCGGATGCAGGAGGGCACGGTCGCGTTTCTGCAGATGGTCAAGATCGCAGCAGCCGTAACACTGCACAAACAGGCGCACCTGCCCTATCTGGTGTACCTGCGGCACCCGACCACCGGCGGGGTGTTCGCGTCATGGGGTTCGCTGGGGCACCTCACCATCGCCCAGCCGGGGGCACTGGTCGGCTTCCTGGGACCGCGGGTGTACGAGCAGCTGTACGGCGAACCGTTCCCCGCTGGCATCCAGACCGCCGAGAACCTGCAGCGGCATGGGGTGATCGACGCGGTCGTGCCGCTCGGGGAGCTGCGCGGCATCCTCGACCGTGCGCTCAAAGTGGTCGCCGACGACGCGGGGCCACCGCCGGATCCCTCGCCGCCCGAACCGCTGCCCGACGTCCCGGCCTGGGACTCGGTGCTGGCGTCGCGGCGGCCGGACCGACCCGGGATGCGGCAGCTGTTGCGACACGGCTGCACCGAACAGGTGCTGCTGTCCGGCACCGAGCAGGGTGAAGCGGCGACCATGCTGCTGGCGCTGGCCACGTTCGCCGGTCAGCCCGCGGTGGTCCTCGGCCAGCAGCGCATCGTCGGCGGGCTGGTCGGGCCCGCGGCGTTGCGCGAGGCCCGTCGCGGCATGGCGTTGGCCGCCGGTCTGCGGCTACCGCTGGTGCTCGTCATCGACACCGCCGGCCCGGCGCTATCGGCCGAGGCGGAAGAGGGTGGACTGGCCGGCGAGATCGCCCGGTGTCTGGCTGAGCTGGTCACGCTGGACACCCCGACGGTGTCGGTGCTGCTCGGTCAGGGCAGCGGCGGCCCCGCCCTGGCGATGGTCCCGGCCGACCGGGTGCTGGCCGCACTGCACGGCTGGCTGGCGCCACTGCCGCCCGAGGGCGCCAGCGCGATCGTCTTCCGCGACACCGCGCACGCCGCCGAACTGTCTGCCGCACAAGGGATCCGATCGGCCGATTTGTTGGCGTCGGGCATCGTCGACGTCGTCGTGCCGGAGCACCCGGACGCCGCCGAAGAGCCGAAAGAGTTCTGCAGCCGGCTGTCCGTGGCAATCGCCGCCGAGCTGCACGCGCTTCGCGGGGTGGCAGATGCCGAACGGATGGCGGCGCGCCTGCGGCGATACCGCGGCATCGGGCTGCCCTAGCCCTCCGGCGGGCCGAGATGAGGCGCTGAATCGAATGCGTCGGCCGCCCAGCGATGCGCCCAGGTCTGCAGCGGCTCGAGCGCTGTCATCAGCGAATTACCGTGTGCAGTAAGGAAATAACCCGCGTCTGCGTGATCCACGATGGACAACTGCCGCAGTTCCTTCAACCGGGTGTTGAGCGACCCGGGGTTGGTGTCGCAGGCCGTTTGCAGTGCCCGGAAAGTCAGCGGCCCGTTGCGCAGTTCCCACAGCAGCCGCAGAGCGCCGCGGCGACCCAGCGCGTCGAGGGCCACCATGATCGGCCGCCCCGAGCGGGAGCCGCGGGCCGACGAACCGATGCGGGGCGAATTCATGCTTTACATTTTGTAGCACGAGAGCTACCGTCGCCACCATGCCATGCTACAAAAATGATAGCGCTCGCATTGCTCCAGCCGCCGAGCCGTTACCCGACGACATCGCGCAAGCCATCGACGCGATCATGCGCGGACGCCCGCCCCTGGTGTTGTTCACCACGTTGGCCCGCGATCGCCGGCTGTTCTTCAAGTTCTTCAACTCGGGGTTGCTCGACCGGGGGCATCTGACCATCCGGCAACGCGAGATCGTCATCGACCGGGTGACGGCGTCCTGCGGCGCAGAGTACGAGTGGGGCGTGCACGTCAGCGTCTTCGGCGCGAAAGCCGGCCTGACAGAAGAACAAATCACGTCGTTGACGGTCGGCGGACCCGACGATACCTGCTGGACCGACGCCGATCGGCTGCTGATCCGGTTGTCTGACAGCCTGCACGACGACTGCACAGTCGACGACGAGCTTTGGGCAGAGCTCACCAAACGGCATTCGGACGAAGCAGTGCTGGAACTGCTCATGCTCGCGGGCACCTACCGCACCGTCAGTTACCTGGTGAACTCACTGCGGTTGCCACCAGAACCCGGCGCCCGCCGATTTCCGCTATCGCGCGAGAATTGAGACAGGTCCGTCCAGCGAGGGTTCCCACAGCTAGCGGCAACAATCAGGCATCATGGGCGGCATGGACACAAGTGCGACCTCGCCCCGGGTTTTGGTTGTCGACGACGACTCAGACGTGCTTGCCTCCTTGGAGCGCGGATTGCGGCTGTCCGGCTTCGAAGTG
>Ga0210398_10003632_pt1 | contig 14696 bp, 11 predicted proteins | sample IncBWC4OmetaG_FD_161047 | JGI IMG/M metagenome (GOLD analysis project Ga0210398, IMG submission 161047) | Forest soil microbial communities from Barre Woods Harvard Forest LTER site, Petersham, Massachusetts, United States - Inc-BW-C-4-O | ecosystem: Environmental > Terrestrial > Soil >...
CAGGGCGAGGCCGGCAAGAAATCGCGGGCGGCTCTCGGTGGGCTGCAATTCCGCCGCGCGGCGAAACGCGTCGGCAGCCGCGGCAGGATCGTTGTCCATTTCCAAAAGCCCCAGATTAAGGTGCGCGGGCGCCATCTTCGGGTCCAGGGCGATGGCCCGCGAAAATTCGCGCTTTGCGTCTTCGGCGCGCTTCAAGCCTGCGTAGGCATATCCCAACTGGAAGTGCGGGTAGGGCTCGTCCGGGCGCTGCGCGAGGTACTTCTGGAGCGGATCGAGGGCCGCGGCAAAATCCATTTTCTCGATGGCGTCGGCGGCCTGTTGCAAGAGCGGCGCGAGCGGGTCTTCCTTTGATTGTGACGCAGCCGGCGCTTTCCCGGGGGCTTTTCCCGCGGTTTGAGCGGCCGGCGGTTTACCCAGTGCGAGGAGCCAGGCTGCCGCCAAAGCCACTCGAAGCAGCTGGGCGACGGATTTGTTCGCGGAATGCATACGATTCATTTGTTGCGAGCGGCGGGCGTCGCTGCGCCGTGATTATTGGTGGTGTGGGAATTTGCCAGCCCGCGCGAGAGAAACTTTCCGGTAAACGAATGGGAATTGCGCGCCACCTGCTCGGGCGTTCCGGTGGCCACGATGCGCCCGCCCCGCGCCCCGCCTTCCGGCCCCAGATCGATGATCCAGTCCGAGGACTTGATGATGTCCAGATTGTGCTCGATGACCAGAATCGACGCGCCTCCGTCGATCAGTTTGCGAAACGCCGTCAGCAATTTCTGAATGTCGTCAAAATGCAGGCCCGTCGTCGGTTCGTCAAAAATATACAAGACGCCCTCGTTGGCTTGCGTGGTGAGATGCGCCGCCAGCTTCAGGCGTTGCGCCTCGCCGCCGGAGAGCGTGGTCGCCGATTGTCCCAGCCGCAGGTAGCCGAGGCCCACTTCGTCCAGAATTCTCAGCTTCGAGGTAATCTTGGGCACGCCCGCGAAAAAGACCAGCGCCTCGCGCACCGTCAACTGCAGCACCTCGTGCACGTTCTTTTCGCGGTAGCGCACTTCCAGCACGCCGCTCTTGAACCGCGTCCCGCGGCACTCCTCGCAGATCAGCTCGACGTCTGCCAGGAACTGCATTTCCACGGTGACGATGCCTTCGCCCTGGCACGCCTCGCAGCGGCCTCCGGGAATGTTGAACGAGAAATGCCCGGCGCTGTAGCCGCGCTTCTTGGCCTCGGGCGTGGATGCGAAAGCTTCGCGGATGGCGTCAAACGCCTTGAGATACGTGGACGGATTCGACCGCGGCGTGCGCCCGATCGGCGACTGATCGACCAGCACCACGCTGTGCAGCTGCTGGTCCCCGTCGATGCGGTCGCACAATTCCTGATATTTCCCGCCGGTGTGCTTGGCTTCGAGGGCCTTGTAAATCACGTCATGCACCAGCGTGGATTTTCCCGAGCCGGAAACGCCGGTAATGGCCACCAGCATGTGCAAAGGGATCATCACGTCGATGTTCTGCAGGTTGTGCGCGCGCGCGCTGAAAATGCGCAAAAATCGCCCGCTGGGCTTGTGTCGGACGGTGGGTACGGGAATGCGCAGCTCTCCCGTGAGGTACCGCGCCGTTAGCGATTCGCGGCTGGCGAGCAATTCGCTGCGCGGGCCGCTGAAGAGCAGGTTCCCTCCGTGTTCGCCCGCGCCCGGCCCGAGATCGATCACGTAGTCGGCGGCGTCGATCATGTCCGGATCGTGCTCGACGACCAGGATGGTGTTGCCCAGGTCGCGCATCTGCTTCAGGATTTCGATCAGGCGGTGCGTGTCGCGCGGGTGCAAACCTATGGAAGGCTCGTCGAGCACGTACAGCGCTCCGACCAGGCGCGATCCCAGCGAAGTGGCCAGTTGTATTCGCTGCGCCTCGCCGCCCGAGAGCGTTGAGGAGAGGCGGTCGAGCGTCAGGTAATCCAAACCCACTTCGTCAAGAAAAAGCAGTCGCTGGCGAATTTCTTCCAGGATTTTGTCGGCGATGGCGGCCTGTTCCGCGCTCAGTTCGAGGCTGTCCACAAATTGCCGCGCCTGGGCCACGGTCATGGCGCAGACTTCGGTGATCGATTTTCCGGCAATTCGCACGGCGCGCGCCTCGGAGCGCAGGCGCGTTCCGCCGCACTCGGGGCACGTCGCGTAGCCGCGGTAGCGGCTCAGGAAAACGCGCACGTGCAGCCTGTATTTCTTGCGCTCCAGCCACTGAAAAAACCCGTTCACCCCGAAGTAATCCGACTTGGGGTCGCCCTCGATGATCAGCTTTTGCTGCGCCTCGGTCAGTTGCCGGAAGGGCACGTCCATCGGGATGTGATTGGCACGCGCGAACTTTTTCAATTCCAGGAGCACGGCGCGGTAGCGTGGTTTGGTCCACGGATGGATGGCGCCTTCGTTCAGGGATTTGCTGCGGTCAGGAATCACCAGATCGATTCCGAAGTCGACCGTGTTCCCAAATCCCTGGCAGCGCGGGCACGCCCCGTATGGATTGTTGAAGGAGAACAGGCGCGGCTCCGGCTCCTGATAAATGGCGCCGCATGTCTTGCACTCGAAGCGCTCGTTGAACACCATGCGTTCCGCGGCGCCGCCCTCTGCGTCAGGCACGAATTCGAGAATGGCTTCGCCGCGGCCCTCGCGGTAACAAATCTCGATCGAATCCACCAAGCGGGAGCGCATGTCCGGCCCGACCACCAGGCGATCCACCACCACGTACACGGGCTGCGAAAAATCAATGTCCAGGAGCGTCTCGGGCGAAGAAAATTCGTGCATTTTGCCCGCTTGATAGAGACGCTGAAATCCCCGGCGCTGCAGCCCTGCCAGGGCCTGCTTGATCATTTCCGGCGATGGCTTGGCGGTCTTTTTCGCTGCGCTTCGCCGTCCCGGTGCAGCGGGCGTCGGAGCGGCGCTTGTCGCCGCGAGGTCGAGCGCATAAAGCACATAGAACCGCCGCCCCTCGGGCAACGCCAGGACGCGCGAGGCGATTTCATCCACGGTATCCTTGCGCACCTCGCTGCCGCACTTGGTGCAGAAGGTGCGCCCGGCGCGCGCATAGAGCAAGCGAAGGTAATCGTAAATCTCGGTGGCTGTGGCAACGGTCGAGCGCGGATTGCGCGTCGAATTCTTCTGCTTGATGGCGATGGCTGGTGCGATCCCGGTGATCTCGTCCACGTCGGGCTTTTCGATGCGCTCGAGAAACTGGCGCGCGTAGGCCGAAAGCGACTCGATGTACCGCCGCTGCCCCTCAGCGTAAATCGTGTCAAATGCCAGGCTGGATTTTCCGGATCCTGACACTCCGGTGACCACGGTGATGGCGTTGTGCGGAATGTCGAAGCTGATGTTCTTGAGGTTGTGCACGCGCGCGTGGAGCACATGGATCGCCTCTTCCTCAGCGGCGGCCACGGCAGGCCTTGCAGGGATCACTTCAGCGGGTGTTTCGGCGGGTAATGAGTCTCTGGCGGCCACACAGTTCCTCTCAGCGCGTTCCAAGGCGCAGGTCTAAACATACGATTATACGTCTCCGCGAGAAATGCGGCAATTGGCGCTCAAACACCATTGGGAGGCCATGTGGATGTGCGCCCGCGGGAAATATGTCAGACTTTCGGACATGCGCATGGATGATGCTGGCTTTCCACTCCACCTCATGCCCGGCAATGTGGGACAGCCACTCTTGGCTGTCCTCTGGCCGCCGATTTCACAGCCAGAAGGACAGCCAAGAGTGGCTGTCCCACAGGAATGTCGGCCGTGCAGCATGCGGCGCTTCAGCTGATGCGCGATTTCTTTCAACTCCTGCGGAAGAACCGCAACTATCGCTCCATGTGGATGGGCCAGGTGGTCAGCGAAATCGGCGATAATTTCAACAATATCGCCGTGTTCGCGCTGGCCATGAAGCTGACAAATTCTGGCCTGGTGGTCATGGGCGTGATGCTGTCTCGCGCTATCCCGGCGGTCACCGTCGGCCCGCTAGCCGGAGTGCTGCTCGACCGCTTCGACCGCAAGAAAATCATGATCGCCAGTGACCTTGCCCGCGCTGTCGTTGCGCTCGGATTCATTCTGGCGTTGAGGGAACAGCAAGTCTGGCTGCTCTTTACCTTCAGCGCGCTGCTGATGATTGCCTCGCCATTTTTCACCGCCGGGCGCTCCGCGATTCTGCCCACCATCGCCAACGAGGAAGAAATTCATACCGCCAATTCGCTCACACAGACGACGCAATGGACCAACCTGACCATTGGCACGTTTCTCGGCGCGACAGTGATCGGCATAGGTTACGAATGGGCGTTCGTCTTCAACGCGCTGTCGTTCGTGTTTTCGGCGTGGGCGATCTGGCAGTTGCACCCGCCCGAGGGAAAGCAATTCCGCGCCCAGCACAAGGACCTCACCGAGGCGGAAGTAGTCCGCCCCTGGCACGAATATCGCGAGGGATTGCGCTACATGCGCTCGGTGCCGCTGGTTTTCGCGATCGCCCTGCTGGCCGTGGGATGGGCGACGGGAGGAGGCGCGGCGCAGATTCTCTTCACGCTGTTCGGGGAAGTGGTGTTCAATCGCGGCGCGGCGGGTATCGGCACGATCTGGGGATGCGCCGGTGTGGGCCTGCTTGTCGGAGGCGCGCTGGCCCACTGGCTGGGCCGGCGGCTCTCGTTTGCGAATTATAAGCTGACGATCTTCATCGGCTACATCATCCACGGCGGGGCGTACGTTCTCTTCAGCCGCGAGGAACGCTACCAACTGGCCCTGGTTTTCATTCTTGTTTCGCGTGCGGCCATCGCCGTCAATTCGGTTCTGAACTACTCGTACCTCCTGCGCACCGTTTCAGACCAGTATCGCGGGCGCGTCTTCTCCACCATTGAGACGCTGACCTGGTCGATGATGATGCTGTCGATGATGGGAGCGGGAATCGCCTCGACGCACTATAGTCCCCGTGCCATCGGCGTAGTCGCGGGTCTGCTCAGCTCGACCACTGCGATCTTCTGGGGATGGGCCGATTGGTCGGGGCGGCTGCCGCTTCCGGAATCCTTGGGCGTGGATATGAGCGAAGTGGAAATACATGGCGACCCGGTGGCATGAGCAAGGCAAAATATAAAGCAGCGAGGCCCCGTTTAACTTGACGTCAGCTTCAAAAGCGGCACGGATCGCGCCCAACCGCGGCGTGATTCATCCGTTCGACAAGAAGTACGGGACGGACACGAGCGGCTACCTCAGCCCGGAAGACCTGGTCACCGGCCAGGACCACGACTCACTCAATTATGGCTATTCGGCGATTGCTCCCTCGGTGTTCCGCGAAGCGCTCCGGCGCTGGCAAGCCAATTCGCCCGCTGTCGCTGGAAGAATCGAAGCCTACAGCTTTGTGGATGTAGGCGCTGGCAAGGGAAGAGCGGTCCTGCTCGCCGGGGAACTGCCGTTCCGGAAAATCATCGGCATCGAACTGAACGCGCACCTCGCGCGCATCGCGCAGGACAACATTGAGCGGTGGCGCCGCGCTACGCGAACGAAGGGTGAGAAAAGAATTCGAATGATTCAAGCCGACGCACTGGAATTTCGCTGGCCGCGGACCCCGCTCCTCGTTTATCTCTACAACCCATTCGAATGTTCCCTTGTGGCGCAATTGGCGGAAAAACTGGCCGCCGCCTCTCGCTCCGGCTCGCCTCTCGTTGATTTGCTGTACATGAATCCGACCTGCACGGACACGCTTTCCGCCCAAGGGCTGTTCTCTCACCTCTGGACCGTGCGAATCCCCATGGATAAAGCGGACGCTGACGCCGATCCTTACGGCACGGCCAGCGATCTCGTCTCCGCCTTCCGGCTTCGACGCCAACCCTGAGACGCCGCGCCGGCCGATGATCGACACTGGACCTAGTTCCAGACGGTCTTCTTGAATGAGAGGATTCCCTGGAGGACGGTGCAGTAAAAAAGCCAGTTGATCAGGAACATCAGACTGTAGCCCAGCGGGCGGTGGAAGGCGTGAAAGATGTGCCGCTGGACCCAATTGCCAAGGACCACGCCCGGCAGGCCCACCGCGCCGGTCCACATGCCCGGAGTGGAATGCAGGCCCACGGTGCACGCAATGACGATGAGCGCGAGCGTCCAAGCCGCAGCCAGGGCGAAGGCCCAGAGAACGATCTTCACGTTGCTCCTTGGATCCCTGCGCGCAAATAGCCGCTGCTACGGGGCCGGCTTTTCGCTGTCCAGCCAGCGCATTTGCTCTTCCGTGTAGCGAGTTCCCGCAACAGCCTCAGCGGGAACGGCGCGCTCGATATGAGCGAGGTCCTCCGCGCTCAATTTCAAATCCAGCGCCTTGAGCGATTCGGCCAGCTGCGCGCGCCGGCGCGCGCCGATGAGCGGAATGATGTCCGCGCCGCGCGACATCACCCAGGCGATGGCCACTTGCGAAGCCGTGGCGTTTTTGCTCGCCGCGATGGCGCTAAGAGTCTTTACCAGCGACTGGTTTTTCTCGTAGTTCTCGCCACGGAAGCGGGGCAAATGCTTCCGAAGGTCTTTTGCAGATTGAACCGGGGAGCCCGCGAGCAAACCGCGCGAAAGGATGCCGTAGGCGGTGATCGCCAGGCCGAGTTCGCGGGCGGCGGGAAGAATGTCGGCCTCCGGGCCGCGGCTCACCAGCGAATACTCGATTTGCAGCGCGGCCAGCGGCGTGACCTTCCGGGCTCGGCGAATGGACACTGCAGAGGCTTCCGAAATGCCAACGTAGCGAACATAGCCGGCCCGCACGAGATCGGCGAGCGTTCCGTAGGTGTCCTCCAAGGGCGTATGCGCATCAACGCGCGAGGGTTGGTAGAGGTCCACATAATCCGTTCCCAACCTGCGCAAGCTATAGGAGAGGAAATTTTTCACCGCTTCGGGGCGCGCGTCGTAGCCGGTGAAGGCGCCGTCCGGCGCGCGCATGGCCCCGAATTTCACGGCGAGAAAAACCTTGTCGCGGCGACCCTCGATGGCCCGCCGGATGAGCATCTCGTTGTGGCCCATGCCGTAGAAGTCGCCGGTATCGAGCATGTTGATGCCGGCGTCCAGCGCGGCGTGAATGGTGGCGATGCTTTCGTTTTCGTCTGACGGGCCGTAGATGTCGGACATGGCCATGCAGCCGAGGCCGAATTGCGACACCAAAGGGCCGTCTTTTCCAAGGTGCACTGATTTCACTTTGGGTCAATCTCCTTATCGGACCGAAAAAATGGAAACGGTAAAGATTGCAGGATCACTTTACGCCATACCCATCGTGAAATAAATCCCGTGGTCTTCTTCAATCGCAATCGGTGGAAGATTCGCAGGACAGCCAGGAGTGGCTGTCCCACATCTCCCATTTCGTTGCGCCTGGGGCAGGGGAAGGGTAGGATGCACCAACTAGATGTTTCTTTGCGGAATTCTCGCTGGTACGGATTTGCCGGGAGGGATTGTGAAACGACAACGATCTCAATTCACGTTGGTGCTGGTGGTGGCAGGAATCGCCGTGGCGGGCTTTGTTGGGAGCTTGTTGATCACTCACGCGGACGACGCGGGGAATTCCTTGCCCAACCCCTACCGCATGGTGGAAGGCTGGGGGAAGTCGCTTCCCGCTGGCAGACCATGGGGGTCGACCAATGCGGTTACCGTCGATTCCAAGGACCACATCTGGGTAGCGGAGCGCTGCGGCGGAAATTCCTGCGCGGACTCGCCGCTTGACCCGATCCTCGAATTCGATGCTGACGGCAATTTGATCAAAAGCCTTGGCGCCGGCATGTTCGTGGTGCCGCACGGAGTTTACGTCGAGAAGAACGGAAACGTGTGGGCCACGGACAATTCCGGGAAGGATGGCAAGGGCCAGCAGGTGATCAAGTTCAGCCCCGAGGGCAAAGAATTGATGCGGCTGGGGAAGGCCGGCGTCGCCGGAGATGGTCCGGACACGTTTAATCAGCCGGACGCGGTGGTGGTGGCCGAGAATGGAGATATCTTCGTCGCGGATGGGCACACCATCGGATCGGGCAACGCGCGCATCGTGAAATTTTCCAAGGACGGCAAGTTCCTGATGCAGTGGGGCGAGCACGGTTCGGGCCCGGGGCAATTTGAGGTGCCGCATGGGATCACCATGGATTCCAGGGGGCGAATCTTTGTCGCCGACCGCGGCAACCGTCGCGTCCAGATTTTTAGCCAGGATGGAAAATTCCTCGATCAGTGGACTGCCTTCGGCGCGCCCAGCGGGCTGTTTATTAGCTTGCATGACATGCTGTACGTGGCGGACTCCGTGTCGCAGGCGGACGATTCCAAGAAGCCCACGTATAACCCCGGCATCGGGCAGGGAATTCGAGTGGGGAGCGCGAAGGACGGCAAGGTTGCTGCTTACATTCCGATTCCTCCACCGCCGGGCGCGGCGACCAACGCCCCGGAAGGTGTGGCGGCGGATTCCGGCGGAAACGTCTATGGGGCGGATGTGGTCCTGAAGGACGTCAGAAAATATATTGCACAGCACCTGCTCTAGCGCCCGCAAGGCCGAGGGAGCCTTGGGAATTGGCCCCCGCAGACTTCTACGCGGGCGGACTTGGCGTGTCAGTACACGAGAGCCAGCATTGTAGCCAAGCCCTGATGGAAACCCACAGACTGCCCTTCGCTACCGTTCAGGGTAAAAAGTCTGTGCTACTGAAGGCCTTCCTTCGATTGTGCTAAATTTTTCCGGTCTGATAATTGGGATGGCAGTAGCGTCGGCAAAGAAGACGGATGAAGAAAATTTCAGTTCGAGCGTCTAGCGGAAAATATGAGGTGCTGTGCGGGCGGGGCGCGCTCCGGGTGCTGCCGCGCCTGGTTTCCCGGTTGCAGCAAGGCGGGGCGGTGTTCGCGATTTCTTCCGCGCGTGTGTGGCGGCATTGGGGAGCCCGCGTAAGCAAACTGCTCCGTGAGGAGCGCCGCGCAACCGTTCTGATCGACGATGGCGAAACGGCCAAGAATCTTTCAACGGTGGAGCGAGCCTGCCGCGATCTGGTGCGCGCGGGCGCCGACCGCCGCGCATTGCTGGTGGCCGTAGGCGGAGGGGTGGTCGGCGACGTCGCCGGGTTCGTGGCGGCCAGCTATGCGCGTGGGATCGCACTGATCCATGTGCCCACCACCGTGGTGGCGCAGGTCGATAGCGCCATCGGCGGAAAGACGGGCGTGAATCTTCCGGAAGGAAAGAACCTGGTGGGCGCGTTTTATCCCCCGAGGGCAGTGGTGGCCGATCCCGAATTGCTGGGCACCCTGCCGCCGCGCGAGTTCCGATCGGGCCTCTACGAGGTGATCAAGTACGGGGTGATCGGCGACGCGGCCCTCTTCCGGTTTCTCGAGAAAAATCTGGAAAAGGTGCTGCGCGGGAATCGCGCCGCGCTCGACTATGTGATCCGCCGCTCCATCGACCAAAAGGCGCGGGTTGTTTGCAAGGACGAGCACGAATCCGGCTTGCGCGAAATCCTGAATTTCGGGCACACCTTCGCGCACGCGCTGGAAAGCGTCACGCGCTACCGAACGTATCTCCATGGCGAGGCAGTTGGCTGGGGAATGATCGCGGCAGCGAGGCTGGCCGTGGAAAAGGGAATGTTTTCGCCGGACGAGGAAGAGCGGCTCGCGAAATTGATCGCGCGCGTCGGCCCGTTACTGGCCTGGCCCTCGGTTGCTCCTTTAAAATTGATTGCCGCGATGCAGGCGGATAAGAAAACGCGAGCGGGCCGGTTGCGTTTCGTGCTGCCCGAGCGCATCGGCCGGGTGCGCTGCGGCGTGGACGCCGAAAACGAAATGCTGGTGCGCGTGTTGCGTGAATGCGCCATCGCCGCGGAGCAGGGGAAACCCGGGGCGCGGAAGCGACGCCGGAAATGAGCGCTGCGACCGAGAGGGGAGTTCCCGGGACGCGCCCGGAAGGGGTGCGCGATGAAAAGGAAGCGGCGGCGCGCGTCAAAGAGATGTTCGGGCGCATCGCCCCGCGCTACGATCTCCTGAATCACCTGCTTTCCCTCGACATCGACAAGGTCTGGCGGCGGCGCGTGGCACGGCGGGTACGCGGTGTGCTGCAAAATCCTTCCGCGAGCGTGCTCGATCTGTGCTGCGGCACGGGAGACCTCGCGCTGGCGTTTCGCAAGGAAGCGCCCGCCGGCGCCGAAATTACGGGCGCCGACTTTGTGACGGAGATGCTCGTGCGCGCGCGCGCGAAGGCCACCGCAGCGGGCGCGGCCATCACGTTTGTCGAGGCCGATGCCCTAGCCCTCCCGTTTGCAAACGCGAGGTTCGACCTGGTCTCCTGCGCCTTCGGATTCCGCAATCTGGCCAGCTACGAGGGCGGCCTGGCTGAAATTCTCCGCGTGTTGAAGCCGGGCGGCGTCGCGGCAATCCTGGAATTTGGCGAACCGCAAGGAAAGCTTTTTGGAGGGCTGTACCGATTTTATTTCCGGCGCGTGCTCCCGCGCGTTGGAGGGCTGATTTCAGGGAACGGCTTCGCGTACACCTATTTGCCGAGTTCGGTCAGCAAATTTCCTTCGCCGGAAGCGCTGCAAGCACAATTCGAACGCATGGGGTATCAGGATGCGCGTTTCGAACGATGGACCGGGGGGATTGTCACACTCCATACGGCGACCAAGCCCTAGCGCGCCGCCGCGTGCCCCATCCTTCGCGCTTTTTTGCGAAGGGCTTGCCCTGAGGTTGAGCGAAGGGTGGGTCCCGCTGACCAAAAGTCAAAAGCCCCACCCTTCCAAAAACCGGAAGGATGGGGCACCCGAGAACCGAAACCTACCAGTCCAAAATCAAACGAAGACGGGAGTCTCGCTGCTGCACGTTGCGGCCTTAGTTTTCCAACCCGAGCAGGCGGATCTTGTTCAGCAGCGTCTTGTAGGAAACGCCGAGCTGTTCGGCGGCGCGGGTCTTGTTCCACTTCGAGGATTTCAGCGCGGATTCGATCTTGAAGCGCTCCACGTATTCCACGGCGCGCGTACCCACTTCCTGCAGCGTGCCGCCCCAGTCAAATGCTTCGGCCAGCATTCCCGCGGGCATATCGCCGTCGGGCGGACGCGGCGCGGGAAGTTGCAGATCCGCGGCCTCGATGGTCTCCGAGTCGGTCAGAATGGCTGCGCGCTCGATGGTGTTTTGCAACTCACGCACGTTGCCCGGCCACGAATAGCCGCGCATGGCGGCGCGGGCGCTCGGGGCAAACTTCAGGTCGGGCTTGCGAAACTCGCTCCGGAAGCGCTCCAGGAAATGATCGGCGAGGAGAACGACGTCGTCGCCGCGTTCGCTGAGCGCGGGAATGGTGATGGGCACGGCGGCGATGCGGAAATATAAGTCCTCGCGGAAGGTTTTGGCAGCGACGGCTTCGCGCAGGTCCTTGTTCGTGGCAGCGAGGATGCGCACGTCGATGTCCACGAGCTGCGTGCCGCCGACGCGCTCGAAGCTGCGCTCCTCGAGCACCCGCAATAGCTTGGCCTGCGTGCTTAGGGGCAACTCGGCAATTTCATCCAGAAAAATCGTGCCGCGATTGGCCAGCTCCATCTTGCCGACCTTGCGCGCGCCCGCACCCGTGTAAGCGCCGCGTTCGTGCCCGAATAATTCGTTTTCCACCAGGCCTTCGGGAATCGCCGCGCAGTTCAATGCCACGAAGGGATGCTGGCGCCGCGGCGAAAGATGATGAACCGCCCGAGCAAATAATTCCTTTCCGGTGCCGCTTTGTCCCAGCAATAAAACCGTCGAATCCGTGGCGGCCACGCGCTGCACCTGGTGCGTGGCTTCCTGCATGCTCTTATGTTCGCCGACAATGCGCGGAAAGCCGTAGCGTTCCGCGTATTCCTCTCGCAGCAACAGATTCTCTCGCAGCAGTTCTTGCTGCTGGGAGGCGCGCTCGACCAGTAAATTCAGGTGCTCCAAATCCACCGGCTTCTGGATGAAGTCGTAGGCGCCTTCCTTCATCGCCGTGACGGCTTCTTCCACCGAGCCATAGGCGGTAACGAGGATCACCGGAATTGTCGGATCGGCCTGTTTGGTTTCGCGCAGCACTTCCAGGCCGGAGCAGCCGGGCAGCTTCAGATCGGTGAGCACCAGCACGTACCGCCGGGCGCGCACTTTGGCGACGGCGGAGGAGCCGTCCGGCGCTTCGTCCACGGAATGGCCGGAGCGCTCCAGCGCCTTCTTGAGCATGGCGCGCAGTTCAGGCTTGTCTTCAACGAGAAGCAGGGGTTCCATCGATTTTTTTGTACCACGAATTCAGGCCGTGAAGGGACCGGCCCTCGGGCCGTGTGCGGAGATCGCTATAGGGCCTTCGCTGGAGCCTGGGATCGAAACGCGCGTTGACTTTTGAAAAATTATGGTTGCGAAGCCGCCGGAGCCGAAGGAGCAGCCGGCTGTGACTCGCCGGCCGGTCCGGAAGCCGGTTGTGACGGCGGCGTAGCCCAGCCCGCATCGCCGCCCGACTGCCGCAGTTCATCTTCGAGACTGGAGACGTCCGCCTTATCTTGATCGACCGCGACTTTCTTGTCGTCGATCTTGGTCTTCTGATCGTTCAAGTCCTGGCGGGAGTATTCCTGTTTCAGCGAGGCCATCGGGTCGGTGTAAAACTGCTCCTGCTTCAAATTGTATTCGCGCTGCAAGATATCCAGCTCGTGCTGGTCGTCGGCCAGCTTCTTGTAGGCGCTCGCAAACCGGCCGCGCCAGTAGCCTTCGTCTTTCACCGGGGCCTTCGCTGCCTTGTCGTCCCCAGCGGGCTTCTTGGATTGATCGTCTGCGGCGGGAGGCTCCTCGCCTATGACGTTGACCTGCCCAGTCAGCGTGCCCAGATTGTCGTTGTCGATGGTCAGCTTGGCTTTAGGGGCGTTCTTTCGCTCTGCCTGAGCCTTGCGGGCCGCGTCGGCGACGCTGCCCTGGCTTTGATCCTGGTCCTGAGCCCCTACGTAGGCCGGTAGAGCCAGCATCGCGCATCCGACTGCCAGCGTAATAAGTCGCTTTATATTCATGGTTTTTGGCCGCCTTTCGGTGGAAAATCGGCGGAACGGGACGCTTCCAGTTTAGATGCGGGCAGCGGCCGAATCAATCGCTCTGGCCGTTTCGCGTACAAAGGGTAACCATACGATGAATTCGGCTCCGCCCTGGGGCTGGTTGCGCGCCTCGATGGAGCCGCCGTGCTGCACGATGATTTTTTGCACGACGGCGAGGCCCAGGCCGGTTCCGTTGCTCTTGGTGGTGTAAAAGGGCATGAAAATTTTAGACAGCGACTCAGGCGGAATGCCCGAGCCGTTGTCGGTGATAGAGATCCTCTGTCCTTGGAGGGCGCCGGACCTATCGATTTCGCCGCGGAGGATCACCCGGCCGCCGGCAGGGTTGTCGGCGGCGGCTTCGGCGGCGTTGCGCGCCAGATTGAGGATCGCCTGCCGCAGCAGGGCGTCGTCGCCGCAAACCTCGCTGAACTCTCCGGTGGTCACGAAGCCAACTCCGGGCACCGCCTCGCACACTTCGGCGACGATGCGTTCGATCATCGGGCTCAGGGAGACTTGTTCGTCGGCGAGGTCCAGCGGGCGGGCAAATTTCAGGAATTCCGTGACCACGTGGGTGAGCGAGCGCGTCTGGCGCAGGATCAAGTCGCCGTGTTCGTGCAAATCGGTGCCGGGCCGCGCTTCGCTGCGGATCATCTGGGCGTAGCCGGAAATGGTCGCCAGGGCGTTTTTGAATTCGTGCGCGATGCCGGCGGACAGCTCTCCCAGCGCGGCAAGATTTTCTTTCATGTGAATCTGTTTTTGCAGCGCGGCGAGTTCGGTCAGGTCGCTCAGCAGGCAAATCGCTCCGGTGATTTCACCGGCGCTGTTCTGGATCGGGGAAATGGTCACGCCCAGCTGGCGCAATTCGTGCGAAGGAGTGAGGTATTCGACTTCCTCGCGCCGGAAGGTACGGCCGGATTCCAGGCAACCGGCCACCAGTTCGGTGAGGCGCGAACCGGCGCCCAGGACTTCGTTGTAGCGGCGGTAGGCGAGGGACTTCACGCCGAGGGCGGCTTCCGCCGCGGGATTGGCGCTGGTGATCAAGCCGGCGGAATTCACCAGCAGCAAACCGGCCGGCATGTTGCGAGTCACGGCTTCGCTCATGCGCTCGGTCTGCTGCGCGCGCTCGCGTTCGGCGCGGTGCAGGGCCTCCAGCTCTTTTTCCTGTTCCTTAAGTTTCTTGATGACGGCTTGCATGGAGGCGGTCATGAATGCGGCAGGATTGTCGCTGCGTGGCGTGTCCGAGCCGGCCACGTCGGAAGATCGCGAGGCGCGATGGAAGTAGCGCCTCGCCATCACGACCAGGACGACCGCCGCGGACAACAGTGCGATCAGCAGGACGCCGGAGAGGACCCACAGAGTTCGCGCGGCAGGATCCGCGGCCGCCATTAGCGATTCATAGTGCACGGGTCACTTCACCGCCAGCAGGGACTCGTACCAATGGAGCGCCGGAGTGCCGAAGAAGACCACTAGGAGTGCGCCCGCTCCGAGGAATGTACCAAACGGCAATTCGTAATCGCGCCCCTTTTTGGAAACTGCGATCAAAAAGATACCGATGATGCTGCCGAGGAGCGAGCCGAGGAGAATGGTCATCATGGTACGCTTCAGGCCGAGAAATGCGCCGACGGCGGCCATCATTTTCACATCGCCGAGGCCCATGCCTTCGCGCCCGCGCAGGCGGAAGTATCCCTCGGCGACGAGCCAGAGCAATCCGCTCCCGGCTGCCGCGCCCAGAACC
>Ga0210398_10003633_pt1 | contig 14694 bp, 11 predicted proteins | sample IncBWC4OmetaG_FD_161047 | JGI IMG/M metagenome (GOLD analysis project Ga0210398, IMG submission 161047) | Forest soil microbial communities from Barre Woods Harvard Forest LTER site, Petersham, Massachusetts, United States - Inc-BW-C-4-O | ecosystem: Environmental > Terrestrial > Soil >...
TCGCCCTCTCGAGACAATACGCCAGGGAATTGCCGACGAATTGCTCGAACACCTGGTTCATCGTGATGGCCAGACCCAGCTCATTGAGCATCTCGGTAAAGACGCGGCTGGTGATCGGCTCGCTGTCGACCAGCACTCCGTCGCAGTCGAAAATCACCAACTCGAATGATCCACTGGTCTTTGGCGCCACAACCGTTCCGGCGTTTCCCGGCGCAAGCGACGCCGCATTCAGGTATTGTCTCGGAATTATGGCGTCAAAGCACCACAGGCGGGTACTCGCCATCGACATCGGCGGCAGCCACGTGAAGATGCGTGTCTTCGGCCGCCGCGAACTGCGGCAATTCGAATCGGGGCCGGACCTCATTCCCCGCCGAATGGTTGCGCGTGTGCACGAGCTCACCGGGGACTGGACCTACGACGCGGTGTCCATCGGCTATCCGGGAGTCGTGCTGCACGGAAAAGTGGTCGCCGAGCCGCACAACCTGGGAGCGGGCTGGGTTGGGTTCGATTTTCGCAAAGCCTTCGGCCGCCCGACTCACATCATGAACGATGCGGCCATGCAAGCGGTCGGCAGCTACGAGGGTGGCAGAATGCTGTTTCTCGGGCTCGGCACCGGGCTGGGTTCCGCCATGATCGCCGATGGCGTCGTAGCACCGATGGAACTCGGGCATCTACCCTACAAGAAGGGACGCACCTACGAAGACTATGTCGGCGAGCGCGGACTGAAGCGCCTGGGCCTCAAGAAGTGGCGCCGGACCGTGGCCGAGGTCGTGGAGCAGCTGTGCGGCGTGTTGGAGGCCGACTACGTCGTCATCGGCGGCGGCAACGCGCGCAAGTTGAAGCGGCTCCCCAAAAACACCCGTCTCGGCAGCAATGACTTCGCGTTTCTCGGAGGATTTCGGGTATGGCGCCACGCCGCTCGCGGCGCCATGCCGGGCGCGTGACGGCGTTCGCAAATTTTCACGGTAGTCGATACCAAGGCCTTCACTTGGGTTTGGGTTTGTGGAAAATATAACCGTGAAATTCAGGTTCAAGGCATTCGGCCTGCACTTGCTCGCGAGCAGCGTCGCGCTGTCGACCATCCTCGGCAGCCTCTACCTCGGTTGGTATCGATGGCCGGGTTGGATGTTGACCGATGTCGCCCGGGTGGTCCTGGTGATGGTCGGCGTCGATGTCGTTCTCGGCCCCTTGCTCACCTTCGTGATCGCCCGCTCGAGCAAGCCGCGGCGTGAACTGACCCGCGACATCGCGGTGATCGTCGCGGTGCAGCTGTGCGCGCTGGTATACGGCACCGCGTCGCTTTGGAACGGACGGCCGATGTACTACGCGTTTTCCGAGAGCGTGCTGCAGCTCGTTCAGGCCTACGACATCAATGACGGTGAGGCGGCGCTCGGCCGGCAGCAGAACCCCGGGCTGGCGCCGCATTGGTACAGCCTGCCGAGGTGGGTTTGGGCGCCATTGCCCAAGGATCCGGATGAGCGCGCGAAAATCGTGAAGTCGGCCGTCAGCGGAGGCGACGATGTCATCTCGATGCCACGGTACTTCAAGCCCTGGCGCGAAGGATTGAGCGACTTTCGGGCGAAGCTCAAGAAGGTGGACGATGTCGCCTATTTCGTGCCCAAGGAGAAGGAGACGCTCAAAGAGCGCATGCGCGCGGCGGGGTTGGCCACGGATGAACCGAACGCCATGCCGCTGACCGGACGCGGACACCCACTGCTCGCGGTAATCGACCCGGCCACGGCGACGATCAAGGCGATACTCCGGAGCAAGTGAAATCGCCGGAACGGGACGCTTCAAGATCCGCTTCGCGATCCGCTTCGCGATTCAGGCGAATTAGGATGGTCCCGCCTACGCGAACCGATTAGTCTGGCGGGTGATTATGGCAACCCCGACCCCCCTGTGGAGACGACTCGATTCGCGCCTGCTCGGGTCGGCGCGCGGCAGGGTCGGTGAAGGCCGTCCCATCCTGTCGGCCATCGCCGGCGGTCTCATCGCGTGGGGTACCGCCATTGCCGGAATCGCCGTCGTCGATGTCATCGTCAGGCAGATACTCTTGGAGGACGTCCGGACCTATCTGGCGCGCACGGCAGCCGACACGGCGGCGCTCATCGACCCGGACGACGTCCCAAGATTCAACGACCCCAGTCAGGACGGCTCGCCGGAATACAACCGCGCCTCACGACCGCTTCGCGTGCTACTCGACACCAATCCCGACATCCGATTCGCGTACGTCGGCGTCATGCAGGGCAACGTCATGCATTTCGTCCTCGACGGCACTCGTCAGGGCACTTTCGACGAGGCGGGGCGCCCCAATCATTCTCCTCCCATGGAGGTGGACGAACCCAGCCCGGGGGAGATCGAAGTATCGAGGACCCACCGCCTGACGGTGGAAAAAGAGCCCTACGCCACCGCTTGGGGAATGGGGATCCGGGCCCACGCCCCGATATTCGCGCAGAACGGGGCGATGGTCGGTTACGTGGGCATCACGGTCCGTGCGGATCGGTATCGACAGCTGGTTCGACGAGTCGACGTGTCGGCCGCACTCGGGGTATTGATCGCCGGTGCCCTCGCCTGCCTCAACGGCTTCGCGATCTGGCGGGCTCAGAGCGCTCGCCGACGGGCCATAACCGCACAGGCCGACACGGAAGATCAACTCAAGCGTGCGCAGCAGTTCGCAAATCTCGGAACCTGGTACACGAACCTCGCGACCGGCGCCGGAACGATGTCGAATGAACTGCGGCAACTGCTCGGGAATCCGGATGAAAGCGAGGCAGCCTTGGCGGCGTATCTCGCAGTCACTCATCCCGAAGACCGGGCGGCGGTGGAAAGCATGCTCGCGGACCTGGCCTCCGGCCGCGGCTCACGCACTCTCGACCATCGCTTCGTCGTCGACGGCACCATCAAGTATGTGCGCGCGGCCGTGGTGGCGCGCAGCGACTCGCGAGGCCAGCCGCTCGAGATGCATGGAATCGTGCTCGACCTGACCGATCTGAAGGCGGCGGCGCTCGAGACGCTCCAGGCGAAAGAGGTTGCGGAATCCGCCAACCGGGCAAAGAGCGACTTCCTCGCCAATATGAGCCATGAGATCCGCACCCCGATGAACGGTGTGCTCGGGATGACCGAACTCTTGCTCGACACCAAACTCGATGCCTTGCAGCGGGATTACGCGGAGACCATCCGCGACAGCGGCACGTCCCTTCTGACGGTCATCAACGACATCCTGGATTTCTCCAAAGTCGAGGCCGGCAAGCTCGAATTCGAGCAGCTGGACGTGGACCTGCGCGACACGTTCGAAGATGTCGCCCGTCTGCTGTCGGTGCAAGCGCACGCGAAGGGATTGGAGCTCACCGCGCAAATCGATTCCAATCTCCCTCCTCTGGTGAAGTGCGATGCGGGACGCGTCCGTCAGATCCTGTTGAATCTCGCCGGCAATGCGGTCAAGTTCACGGCCAAGGGGGAGGTGTCGCTTGAACTCAAGGTCCTCGAGACCGGCGAGAGCGGCACGAAGGTGCGCTGTGAAGTGAGAGACACCGGTATCGGAATTCCGGCCGATCGGCTAGATTCATTGTTCGCGCCCTTCATGCAAGTGGATACATCGACCACGCGCCGATTCGGCGGGACCGGACTCGGACTGTCGATCGTGCGCCATCTGGTTGAACTCATGGGCGGCGAAACCGGCGTTGAGAGTACCGAAGGCGCGGGCTCCTTGTTCTGGTTTGGCGTGCATTTCCCGGCGGCCAGCGTGAGCCCGCCGCTCATTCATCCGGTACCCATGTCCCTCAGGGGGCAGCGCCTCCTCGTCGTGGACGACAACGCCACCAACCGCAAAGTGCTCATGGGCCAGCTTCTTCTGTGCGGCGTCGAACCTGTGTCGGCAAGCTCGGCGGACGAGGCGCTGGCGCTGTTGCGGCAGGCGAGTGCTGCGGGCCGCCCCTTCGACGCGGCGCTTCTTGATTACTTGATGCCCGATTGCGACGGCGCCGAGCTCGGCCGGACCATCAATCGGGACCCGACCCTGAAATCCACACGGCTGATTTTGTTGACGTCTTCGGGCCAGCGCGGCGACGGTCGAATGTTTGCCGACATCGGCTTTGCGGGTTATCTATTGAAGCCGGTGACGCAACGCGACCTGACCGAATGTCTGGTATTGGTGCTGGCGAGCACGGCGGACTCCTGGCACCTGCGAAGTCAGCCGATGATCACCCGGCATGCGCTGCGCGCGCAGCGCGCCCTCAATCGCAACCGGATCCTGCTGGCCGAGGACAACCTCGTCAATCAGAAGGTGGCGCGAAGTCTGCTGGAGAAAATGGGTTATCGAGTCGACATCGTGGCGGACGGCGTCGCGGCCGTCGCCGCCTGGCAGAGCGGAAAATTCGATCTCATCATCATGGATTGTCAGATGCCACAGATGGACGGCTACGCGGCCACCCGCGAGATCCGCAGGCTCGAATCAGGCAAGAGTCACATTCCCATCGTCGCACTCACCGCACATGCCATGAAGGGCGATGAGGAGAAGTGCCGCGCTGCGGGCATGGATGACTATCTGTCCAAGCCGATCGACCGGGCCAAGCTCGACGCCTCCCTGGAACGTCTTCTGCCGAGCGCGATGTCGACGCTGGCGCCGCCGGCTGAGACGCCGCAGTCGCCGAAACCGCTGCACCATCCGGTCGACTGGGAAGCGCTGCTCCTCTCGATCGACGGCGACAAAGGGTTTGCCCGCGATTTGGCGGATGCCTTCATCGGGACCGTCGATCGCGAAGTCGCGGCGATCATATCGGCACTCGGTTCCGGCGACGCAGCGACATTGCGGAATTCGGCGCATACCCTGAAGGGTGCAAGCGCCAATCTGCGCGCTTCGGCCGCCGCAGCGGCGGCGGCGCGGCTCGAGTCGGCGACCGGCGCGGGAATGAGCGCAGAGGTCCCGGCGCTCGCCGACGATCTCATTACGGAAGTCAAACGAACGATTGCATACCTGCGATCCGCGGCCGGCTAGATCCCGGGAACCCCACAAAGTCTTTCGGGTCCATCCGAACATGTGCGAATCCAAGTGGGACCTTTCAAGGTCCGTGATTCTGTTCGTAGTGTTGACTCTGCATCTTGCGATGCTGGCCCTGCTCGCGACCGCATCCCGAGCCGGCGACCCTGCTACTTTGGCGGAGCATGCAGTCGAACTGCTGTACCTGCCGCCCCAGACCATTCCCAAAATCCGCTCGGAGAACGCCCGTCCGCGGCACTTGAGCGGCGGCACCGCCATCACCGTCGCACCGCCCGCGCTCGACTCATCATGGCTGTCGGCGCCATCCTCGTCCACGTCGAGCGGCAACGGATCGGGCATCGATTGGCCGGCCGAAGCGCGCCGCGCCGTGCAGGCGTTCGACATCCGCAACCACAGGGCGCCGCAAGACGAGCCCGATTCGGGCGGTCCGGCGGAAGAGCATTGGTGGCCGCGACACCACGCCGGCGAACAGTTCAAGACCGCCAACGGCGATTGGATCGTGTGGATCAACGAAAGCTGCTATCGAGTGGCGAGCTCGGGCGCCAATGTGCCCGGCGCCGCGCTTCCCCCCACCGTCTGTCCCGGTCGCACGGGGGCGCCGCGCTGATCGGTTCGGTCTCGGGCGCTATCCCATGGCGCGTTGTACCAGCCAGACGAGGGCAACGCCCGCGATGGCCGTGGAGCCCCAGGGCATGAGGCCGCGCCGATAGAGCTGCGTGGCGCGCAGCGCATACGCAAAGGGCATGATCGCGGTCACCACAGCCAGCTGGCCGGCTTCCACACCCAGATTGAAGGCCACCAGCGACAGCAGGCGCGCGCCCTGCGGCAGGCCCATTTCCGACAACACCGCCGCGAATCCGAATCCATGCAGGAGCCCAAAGGCAAAGGCGATGCGCCAACGTGCCTCAGTCACGACCGGGAATACATTGTTGACGGCCGCGACCACGATCGATGCCGCAATGATGGACTCGGTGATGCGGCTCGGCAGCCTGACGACATCGAAGGCCGCGAGCGACAAGGTGATCGAATGCGCCAATGTGAACGCAGTAACCACCTTCAAGATGTTGAGAAACGCCGGCGCGGCCGCGGGCACGGCGGCCCAATGGTGATTACGGCGGATCAACACCGCGGGCAATAACAGCGACAAGAGAAACAACAGATGGTCGATTCCGCTCCAGATGTGCCAGACACCGGCCTGAAAATATTCGACGAAGGCATTGAAGCGCGAGGGAGACTTAAGATCGAAGATTTGGACGGCATGTGCGCCGCCGAGCACTGCCGTTTGCGCAACACCCTGTGCTGTGAGCGTCAACAAGCCGCGATGCGAAGGGTCCTCTTCATCCAGCAGCCGGTAAGTGATGCTCAGCTGCTGAATCGACGCAGGACACTCTGCTGTGAACGGCTGCCAGAGGTAGTTCCCGTCGACCCGATCGTTGATTTGCAGCGCTCCGAAGGAGAGTGCGCAGCCGCCGTTGGCTGCGGCCAATTCCAGGTGTCGGCCGAGATAGGCTGCGAGTGCGGCCTGCGCAGCCCGAACCTCGCCCCAGGTGACGACCCCGTCCTGATTGCTGTCGAGACCCACGGCGATCTCGGCATCCCGGACGGCAAGTTCCAATGCGCCGTCGATTCTCGCGCCGTCAATGCGCAGCGTGAGAAAACCGTTGCTGGCCACGTGTGCCTGAGCGGGAATCGCGCCGAGCAGCATCGCACCGACGAGCATCGATGCCGTCCACAATTTTGCCATCGCATTCACGATGGCGCTTCCGGCGTGCTTGCGAGTCGCGCATCCTGTAGTCCTTGAGTGCGCACGAATTCCAATGCAGGTCCCGCCCTGCGCATATCCCCGATGCGGCGCGCGGCGTTCACCAGGACCAGCGCGTCATCGGGTTCGCGCTGCACCGCCCAGTTCGCGAGGGCGGCGGCGAGCGCCTCCTCCGGCCGATCCTGCACGTCGAGCAGGAATCTTGCTTGCTCGCGCCGATGCACCGCCTCGCCGCGCGCAGCCTCCGCCTCGAAGGCGGATTGCAGCAACTCGCGGCTGCGCGTGAAGTTCGGATCGTGCAAATGTCTTTGAGCGATGGCCAATCGCAGCAACAGAGGCTCGATGCTCTCCTGTCCCTGAAGAAGATGCAGGACCTCGGCGTCTCGATGCTGACGCAATAGCAAATCGGCAAGCGCCGCACGAACGTAGAAGTCATGGGGATCCACGTCCAGGCCGTCTCGGAACCAGCGCTCGGCGTCTGGGTCACGACCGAGCCTCACCGCCATTTCTCCCAACTCCGATTCGCGCCATGCAAGCTCTGCACCCAGCATGCCCTGCGTCGAGAGCTCTTTGAGCGCCGAGTAAGCGCTCTCCAGGTGCCCGGCCATTCCCTCGATGCTTTGCCTGCAGATCAATCCGACGCCGGCGCCCGCCCAGCGCATGAATTGCGTACAAGCCGCTTGTGCTTCCGTGTATCGCCCCAGTACGCGCAGCACTGTCGCACGCGTGAGCCAAGCCTGAGGGTCATCGGGTTTTGCGCCCAGCGAGCGGTCAAGAGTTGCCAAGGCTGCGGCAAACTCGTGGCGGCTTTGCTGCAGCGTCGCCTGCAGTACCAGCGCCGCCGGGTCCGGTGTGGACCCCGCGACCCACGGCGCCAGGACTGCCTCGGCGTAGCCCAAGAATCGCAAATCGCCCGAAGCGCGTGCCTGCCCGATATAGAACTGCGCCAGCGGTATGGCCACATCCAATCGGCCTCGTGCCAGGCGCCGGGCCGCCAATCCCTCGTGGTGCGCCCCGGCCGGCAGGGTTGCCAGCACTTCGGCATCGTTGGCCGGCAGGTAAGGATTGGCGGTGAGCGGCGTGCTCAGCACACCGCTCACCGCCAGCACCAGCAGCGATCGCAACGCGCACAAAGCGGAGCGCATCGCTATCCCACCGGTACTGGATCGGAAGTATTATCGTCGGCGTCGGCGACCATGAGACCCCCACCACCCACCACAGTGGGATCGCTGGTCTCGCTGGTGACCCGGGCGAGCGCCAGCACCTGTTGGGTATCGAGCATTTGACTCTGTGCCTGAGCGGTGGCCATCGAACCGGGCGAGCTCTCGCCGCACCCGTACAGCAACAAAATTCCGGTTCCCAGCACCGCGGCGCCCAGCCCTCTCTTGCCTCTCTTGATATTCATTTGCCTCGCTCCATCAGTTGGTTACGCTATTGGGCGATCCGGCCAATGGCGTCATCAGATACGGAAACACGGTCATGTAGTTCGCCGGATTGGGTTCTGCTCCGTCGGTGTAGTGCAGCTGGCGCGACGCATCCGAGGCCGGATCCGGATCCTTGGAACTGCCGTCGAACGGAGCGAGCAGCACGCCCATGGCGGCACGCAGCGAGATGTCGACCACATCGTCGATCGGGCGCCTGCCATTTGGGAAGCCGGCAAGATCGCCCCCAAGAACGCCCAGATCGTTCTGTGCGCCGACCGGCGTCGCAGGCGTGCTCGTGTTCAGCCGCAGCATCTCCGCCGGCGTGACATGCTTTGGCTGGTTCAATCCGGGCACTCCCGTGAGGAACACCTCGATCAGATCCGCACGGGGATAGACGTTGGGCGCACGAACTCCGGCACCGCCGAAAAGAGCCTGGAGCAGCACAGGCAGAGATGGATTGGTCACGTAGTCGGCGAATTGCGCGTCATTCCGTGGGCTCGAACCGTTGAATCGGTCCTTGTCGGGAAGTCCGATCACGACCTCGTTGACCAGCGGCATTCCGAGCCGCGACAACTGCACCCAAGCGCCTCCGGCCACCAAGGAACCGATGGGTTCGGCTTTGGCGCCCACGCTGGCCACACTCTTGTCGCTCTCGGGGACCGAGTTGAACACCTCGGCCTGGCGCACGCTCGCCGTGGTCCACGCACCGATGACCGGATCGGCTCCAGCGGTCAAACACGCGATCGGTATCTCCAACGCCAGCGAGGTGACGTTTTTGTTGGCCAAGCTGTTGGGTTCATCATTGCGGGCATTCACCCCCGCCGGCGCGAGTTCCTCCACCGGGTACTTGATGTTGACCAGGTCGAAGGTCTCGCCGAGATTGACGACGAAACCATCCATGCGCTGGCCGGCGAACACCCTGCCCGGCGCGTTGCAGCCGGGAATCGTGATGGTGTGGATGAAGGTGTTGGCGTATTCGGCATAGCCGGGAATGGATTTCGCCCCGATATTGTCCAGCGGTTTGGCAAACGTGGTATTGCCATTCGCCGCATCCGCGATCTGGAAAGCCTGTCCATGACGCCGATCCCCGCGAACCAGCGTCAAGGTGTAGGTCTCGATCACATTTTGAGCGCTCATGTTGGTGCTGCTCACGGGCCCGATATTGGTCAACGGCACCGGGATGGACTTGCCGCCGGCGTTGACCGCGAGGCCGGCACGCGTGTCGTTGAAGCGAAATTGGAAAGTCAGGTCCTCGTCGCCGTCACCATTGTTGTCGATATGAATCTCGTAGAGCGCGTGCGGATCCATGAAGAAGTAGTTGGGGCCGCCGAACGGATCCTGCAGCGGCTGGTAGTTGGCAATCAGGGTCACGTAGCCGGATCGACCTGCTTCGTAACTGCGAAACATATAGAAGTCACTCCCGTCCACCTTGGGATGGGTGGTGATGAAGGGCGCCTCCCGGTGACTCGACGCCTGGACGCCGCCGACAGACGTTAGTAGAACAAGCGATGCCGCGAGCAGCCACGGCTGTGTAGAGCGTTTCATGGACGGTCCCCCTAGGTCAGTTGGGGAGGCACGGTGTGCCTCTTAGGCTTTCCTACGGAGACCGAATCGCAGTGGATGCAACGATCAGGAAGTTTTTACGGCGCCCACCATGATGACCGGCCCGGTCGGTGCACCCGTCGGTGAGCCGCCCGGCGGCTCTATGCTTACCGCCAGTTTTTCGGCGGCCAATAGCGCCATGGACTGCGCCTCGCTCAGCACTCGCGCAAGCTCTCCTTGTCGCGGCAACAATCCCAGGGATACCGGCGGCTTACCGTCGCCCGGCAGCGCCCACAGTTCGAAGGACTGTTGGGCGTTTGCCGACACGGCGCCAAATGTCAGAACCATCAAGCGGCGCGCGTCGGCGGATCGCTCGATGCGCCACTGCGGATGCTGTGTATCCGCACCCAGAACGGTCACCGCTTGAGTCGCCGGACGTGTCGTCAGCAGTCGTGGACCCAGCCATACGGCAAGGCCGACGAGCGCCGCCGCGGCTGCGAGCGGCAACCAGCGGCGCCGGCCGCTTCGCGCGCGCGCAGGAGCGCGCGTCTGCACGGCGATGATCTCCTGTATCCCGCGCCAGACCTGCTCGCGAGGTTGAATCGGCGCAAGCTGCAGCGCAAGAACGGCCAACCGATCCTCCCATCGGCCGCGGGCCGCGCTCGCCGGCACGCTCACCGAGCAAAGGCGCTCGAAGCGGCGCCGCGCGGCGCCGACCAAGGTGCCGACGACGTACTCGGCGGCAAGCATTTCCAGCAACTCGTCGCCCTGGTAGTTCATGACTCCAGGCACCGGCGCAAACTTTGCAGCCCCCGCCGAATCCAGCTCTTCACCGTTCCGAGCGGATGCCCCACGGAGGCTGCGACCGCCTCATGCGACAACCCCTGCTGATAGGCGAGTACCAGGCAGCGCTGCTGTCCCGCCGTCAATATCTCGAGGCAGCGCTGTAGCGCGTTGTGAGTGATCGAGGACTCTTCGACCGGATCGGATGCACCGTCCGCGATCAATTGCATGGGCATATCGCCGTCGTCCAGCGAGACCACGCGCCGCTGACCGCGCAACATGTCGATGGCGCGGTAGCGGGCGATGGAAATCATCCACGCGAGCGGACGGCCGCGTATCTGATCGTACTGACGCGCCTGCTGCCATATGCGCACGAATACATCTTGCAGTGCGTCCTCCGCGAGATCTCGCCGGCGCACGATGCGCGTGACGACCGCGAGCAGCTGTGCGGCGACACGCTGATAGAGTTTCTCCAGGGCGGCCGAATCCTGCGCCGCACAGCGAGCCAGAAGCTGCTCGAGTTCGTCGCTGCTGGGTTCAGGGACACTCAACCGCTGCCACCGGGATGGATTGGATCGTTGAAGCCGGGCATTGCAGGGGCAAAGTTATCACCATACGACCCACTACGTACGATCCGGCAGGTTGGATGCAACGCTTTGCCACGGCTACTGCGTTTGCCTCTGCTAAAGTGGACCCCGACGCCGCAGAAGCAGCGGCGCAATGGCCGCCACAATCCGCAGAGGATGGCAAATGAGCGAAGTCAGAGGATCCGGGTGAACTCGTCGACTGCGGCGGATGACAAAAGCCTGCCGGTCGCATCGGGGAATCTCGCGGTCGCCCTTATCGAAGAGGGGAATGTGCTCGAGGAACAGGGTCGGGCGGCTGAGGCGATGGCGCGCTACGATGCGGCAGTCCAGGCTGACCCGCGCTGCGCAAGAGCGCACCTGAACCGCGGCAACATTCTGCTCGCGGGTACCCATTTGGCGGAAGCCCGCAGCGCCTACGAACTCGCCATAGCCTGCGACCCCCACTATGCTGCGGCCCATTTCAATTTGGGCAATCTGAATTACCAAGCTGGCGAATTCGAAACTGCGTTGCACCATTATCAGGCAGCCACCGGCATCAAACCTGATTTTGCAGATGCGTTCGTGGCGATGGCAAATACGCTTGACCGTCTAAATCGAGCCGACGAAGCGATGCAAAGCTACAAACATGCGCTGGCTATCAATCCAGGATACGCCGAAGCGCACTTCAATCTGGGTGTACTCGCAATGAGTCGGGGCCGGCATGACGAAGCCGCTGCGAGTCTGCGCCGAGCGACGGAGATCAAGCCTGATTTCGCTCGAGCCCACCACATCCTGGGTGTGGTATTGAACATCCTCGGGCAACTCGACACAGCGGAGGCGAGTCTCCGCCGGGCTTTGGCCATCGAACCCGAATCTGACGAATATCTTTGCGACCTGGCGATGATGCTTATGGTGCGCGGTAAGTCCGCAGACGGAGCGCAGCTCATAGCGAGTGCGACCGGCCGTGCGCTGACACAACAGACCAAAATGGCTTTCGTCCGTTGCGTGACGGAAACGGGATTCACGATTGACAATCCGCAGATCCGCGCAGCACTCACAACCGCCATCACCGAACCATGGGGAGTACCGTATGGGCTTTGTCATTCGGCCCTCAGTGTCATAGTGCTCGGTGAGAATGTCGGCGGTTGCGTTCGACGTGCCAATGAAATGTGGCCGGCACGATTGCCTGCTGGGGTGCTATTCGGTCGATATGGCCTCGCCGCTCTTTCAGCGGATAAGTTGCTGCACGCGGTGCTTGAAACAACGCCTGTGACCACGATCGAATTCGAGCGATTCCTAACGTGCGCGCGCCACGCGCTGCTCGAGAGCGCATCCAGCAAGCAGGCGTTAGATCGTTCGGACACCGCCGAACTGCAATTCTATGCCGCACTTTCTCAGCAATGCTTCGTCAACGACTACGTCTTTTATTGCGACGAACCGGAGCGGCTCGCGGCAGCCGCCTGCCGGACAGAGTTACTCGTCCTGCTGGACGCCAACGTGGCGGTGCCGCCATTGCTCATCCTCGGCGTAGCCGCATATTTACCGCTCTACACCCTACCTAACCCGAGCCGGCTTCTTGGCCAAAACCAGCCCAGCCCTATTGAGGCGGTCTTGCGTCAACAGATTCTGGAGCCGCTCGAAGAGCAGGCGCTACGCGCGAATATTGATTGCTTGACCTCGATCACCGGCGGTGTTTCCGAGGAGGTGCGCGACCAGTATGAGCAGAGTCCTTATCCCCACTGGGTCAAATTGCCATTCGTCCAGGCGCTTCACTTCAATGAAGGATTGCGGCAGGCCGTACGATTCTCGACCTTTACCCCTCTGCCTGACGACAGCGCGCCGGAGGCGCTTATCGCAGGCTGCGGCACCGGGAGCCAACCAATCATCTTTTCCCAGCGATTCCGCGGTGTTCGCGTGCTGGCGATAGACTTAAGTTTGAGCAGCGTGAGCTATGCCAAACGAAAGACCCGGGAAATGGGTATAACAAACATCGAGTACGCACAAGCCGACATTCTCAAGCTTGGCAACGTCAACCGCACATTCGACATCATCGAATCGGTCGGAGTGCTTCATCATCTTGCCGACCCGTTCCTCGGCTGGCAAATCCTACTGTCTCGATTGCGGCCTGGAGGCTTCATGGGTTTGGGTTTCTACAGCGAACTCGCCCGCAGACACCTCGTTAAGGCTCAAGAGTTCATTGCTGCACGCGGTTACGCAAGTACGCCCGACGACATTAGGCGATTCCGCCAGGATGTTGTGAACCCGAACCGCTACCCAACCGCTAAAGTGCAATGGTTAACTTCAATCGCAGATTTTTATTCTACCAGTGAGTGTCGCGACCTACTGTTTCACGTGCAGGAGCATCGGCTAACGCTGGATCAAATCGATTTGTTTATTTCCGAACACGGACTTCAGTTCATTGGCTTCGAGTTGGATCTCCGTGTGCTGCAGCAGTACCGCGCTCGGTTTGTCGATGACGCGGCCGGCACTAATTTGCGCAACTGGGCGCGCTTTGAAGCCGAGAATCCGGATACATTCATGGGAATGTACCGGTTCTGGATTCAAAAGCCGGCCAGTCACTGATCGATCTTCCTCTTCCGTGCTCGGGGTCGCCCTAGCGAGCTTGCGCTCGGCGATCAACTTCGCCGGACGGCGAACACTGAGCGGTATGGGCCGATCGGCAGCGATCGGATCGTCAAGGTATGGTGCGCCCGGAGCGATTCGACTCCCGGCCTCCTGGTTCGTAGTCGCATAGTTGATTTTTGTAGGTTCTTATTTTTCAACCACTTAGCAGACCCGCCCTCACTCAAAACAGGCACCGTGGCGCACGAAACGGCACAAACGCTACGTTTTCGCTGCGGTGCCAAGCATCGCCAGCTACTCGCGGTGTGTATAATACACACGAGGCAGAGCCGTTAACTGATCAAGCTCTTGCAGGCGGATGGCTGGCAACTTCAGCGAGCTCGCGGCAGCCACCACCAGTTCGTGAATCCGACGAAACCGGGCACCGTAACTGTGCCGCATCCGAGGGAGGATCTAGGGAAAGGCTTGGTGCGGGCGATCCGAAAGCAGGCCGGTCTAAGATGAGGTTCTAACTTGTGCGATATCCCATTGCGATTGAGGCGGGCGATTCCAAACATGCGTACGGCGTCGTGGTGCCTGATTTGCCGGGTTGCTTTTTGGCAGGCGATACCTTGGATGAGGCGTTGACCAACGCGCGGGAGGCCATCCTGCTTCATTTGGAAGGCCTACTTGATGACGGCCAATCCTTTCCAAAGGCCTCCACTATCGAACAGTTACGCAGCAAGCGGAGCTTTCGCGGCTGGACTTGGGCGATCGTCGACGTAGACGTCAGCGAGCTTGGAGATAAAGCGGTTCGAGTCAACATTACATTGCCGCAGCGGATTCTCCGCGCAGTGGATGCTCACGCTCGCAAGCAGGGTGAGACGCGGTCGGGGTTTCTTGCGCGCGCGGCGCTGGACGCGATGCGAAAACCCGCATAAGCAACAAGCAAATCGGCGGTCGCTGATCCGCCAGAAGCCGCCGCAAACATGCATCGGCAGGGGCGCGTGATTTATGATCAAGCGATTTAAGACCATCCCCAAATTTGCTAGTGAGGCC
>Ga0210398_10003634_pt1 | contig 14694 bp, 15 predicted proteins | sample IncBWC4OmetaG_FD_161047 | JGI IMG/M metagenome (GOLD analysis project Ga0210398, IMG submission 161047) | Forest soil microbial communities from Barre Woods Harvard Forest LTER site, Petersham, Massachusetts, United States - Inc-BW-C-4-O | ecosystem: Environmental > Terrestrial > Soil >...
CCACGCCGCAGGCCCGCGCCGAACGGGGCATCCGGCACCACCGCCACACATCACCCGATCTCGCAGGTCCGGTATCGCGGCTCAACCAGGGCTGACGAGCCACGCAACGAGCCCAGGCCCCGGCGATTGCGCGAGCCCGCAGCCGATACCTGGGACTATGACGTTTAGGGCCGTCTAGGGAGCTTTCCGGGCTGGGCGAATCTCCCGCGGCAGCGCGAACACCAGAGTCTCGTTGGCCGTCGTCACGGGGTGCACCACGTCGTAGCCGTATTCGGCCAGTCGCTCCAGCACGCCACGCACCAACACCTCGGGCACCGACGCCCCAGAGGTGACCCCGATCGTGGTGACACCGTCGAGCCACTCCGGGTCGATATCGTCGGCGTAATCGACCAGATGCGCGGCCGCCGATCCGGCGCCCAGAGCGACCTCGACCAGCCGCACCGAGTTCGACGAATTGCGTGACCCGACGACGATCACCAGCTCGCACTCCGGCGCCATCGCCTTGACCGCGACCTGCCGATTCTGGGTTGCGTAGCAGATGTCGTCGCTCGGCGGATCCTGCAGTTTCGGGAATCGCGCACGCAGCCGCTGTACGGTCTCCATGGTCTCGTCGACGGACAGCGTGGTCTGCGACAACCAGATGACCTTGTTCTCGTCGCGGACCGTCACCCCGTCGACGGCACCGGGCCCGTCGACCAGCTGCACATGGTCGGGGGCTTCACCGGCGGTTCCGACGACCTCCTCGTGGCCCTCGTGACCAATCAACAGGATGTCGTAGTCGTCGCGGGCGAAGCGCTTGGCCTCGTTGTGCACCTTGGTGACCAACGGGCAGGTGGCGTCGATGACTCGCAGCGAGCGCTCGGCCGCCGACGAGTGCACGGTAGGCGCGACTCCGTGCGCGGAAAACACCACGATGGCGCCCTCGGGGACCTCGTCGGTTTCGTCGACGAAAATCGCCCCCGCCCTGGCCAGGGTGTCGACCACATGCCGGTTGTGCACGATCTCATGGCGGACATAGACCGGCGGGCCGTGTTTTTCCAGCGCACGCTCGACCGTCTCGACGGCGCGGTCGACGCCGGCGCAGTACCCGCGCGGCTCGGCCAACAACACTCGCTTACCGGTCGCCGGCTCGATCGCCGAGCTCGCGGCGCCGGGGATCCCCATGTTGACGGTCGGCGGCATGGCAACCACGTTACTTTCTGCGGACTCCGGCTCGCCAGCTCGCGCGGTCGGCTTGGCGTTCACCGCCGGTTAAGGCAGGCTGGGGCGCATGGCTACTGCACCGTATGGGGTCCGGCTGCTGGTCGGCGCGGCGACATTCGCCGTCGAAGAGACGATCAAGCTACCGAAAACCATCCTGATGTATCCGATGACGCTGGCCAGTCAGGCCGCGCATATCGTGATGCGCTTCCAGCAGAACCTGGCCGAATTGGTAATCAAGGGCGACTCGACGCTAGAGCAGATTTTTCCGCCCAAGGACGAGCAGCCGGACTGGGCGACGTTTGATGAGGACCTGGGCGACGACTATGACGGCGATCCAGAGGCATACGGACCCGGCGTCGATGCGTCCAACAGCGACCGCCGCGCCGAAGGACGGTTCGCGCTGTACACCTCGCCCGACCCATCGGACGAGGACGCGGCGGCCGATCCCCCGACTCGGCCCGTGTCCGCCACTCGCGCGCATAAGCCGGCCGCCAAGTCGGCGGTGCCTGCGCCGCCAGTGGCCGACGAGCTCGATTACGAGACGCTGACGCTGGCCCAGCTGCGGGCCCGATTGCAAACGCTCGACGTGGACGAACTCGAGGCCCTGTTGGCCTACGAGGAGGCCACCAAGGCGCGTGCACCGTTCCAGACGCTGCTCGCCAACAGGATCACTCGCGCGACGGCGAGGTGACCCGAGCGGTGCCGGCTCAACCGGCGAATTCGGCTGAGAACCCGTTTCCGGTTCGCGCGGTGGCCATCCGGATCGCGGGCTGGATCGACAAACTGGGCACGGTGTGGGTGGAAGGCCAGTTGGCCCAGATCAATATCCGGCCCGGCGCCAAGACCGTCTTCATGGTGCTGCGTGACCCCGCGGCCGACATGTCACTGACCGTGACCGCGCCACGGGACCTGGTAGACAGCGCGCCGGTCAAGCTCGTCGAAGGCGTCCAGGTCGTGGTCTGCGGCAAGCCGAACTTCTTCACCGGACGCGGCACATTCTCGTTGCGGCTCAGCGAGATACGCGCGGTGGGGATCGGCGAACTGCTGGCCCGTATCGAGCGGCTGCGGCGGCTGCTGGACGCCGAAGGGCTGTTCGACCCGCGACTCAAGCGGCCGCTGCCGTTCCTGCCCGCCACGGTCGGGCTGATCACCGGGCGGGCCAGCGCCGCCGAGCGGGACGTCACGACGGTGGCCGCCGCGCGGTGGCCCGCGGTGCGATTCGCCGTGCGCAACACTGCCGTTCAGGGGCCCAGTGCCGTCGCCCAGATTGTCGAGGCGCTGCGCCAACTGGACACCGACCCGGCCGTCGACGTGATCGTGGTGGCCCGTGGTGGCGGCAGCGTCGAGGACCTGCTGCCGTTCTCCGACGAGACGCTGTGCCGCGCGATCGCAGCCTGCCGCACCCCGGTGGTCAGTGCGGTCGGTCACGAGCCGGACAACCCGTTGTGCGACCTGGTCGCCGACCTGCGCGCGGCCACTCCCACCGATGCCGCCAAGAAGATCGTCCCGGATACGGCCGCAGAGCAACACCTGCTCGACGACCTGCGCCGACGCAGCGCCCAGGCGCTGCGCAATTGGGTGGCCCGCGAACAGCGCATGCTTGCGCAGTTGCGCAGCCGTCCGGTACTGGCCGAGCCCTTGGCGGCACTGACGGTGCGCGCCGAGGAGGTGCACCGCGCCCGGTCTGCGGTCCGCCGGGATATCACCCGCCTGATCGGCGCGGAGACCGAACGCGTCGGCCATTTGTCCGCCCGGCTGGCTACCTTGGGTCCGGCGGCCACCCTGGCCCGCGGCTACGCAGTTGTGCAGACGATTCCGACGGACGGTCCCTCGGCTGTGCTCCGGTCGATCGACGACGCTCCGGCAGGCACCAAGCTGCGGGTGCGCGTTGCCGATGGCGCCGTCGCGGCGACCAGTGAAGGACCACCCGATGGCCGATAAACCGGAGAAGACTACACCTATTAGTCAGCTTGGGTACGAAAAATGCCGGGACGAGCTGATCGAAGTTGTGCGCCTTCTGGAGCAGGGCGGGCTCGACCTTGATGCGTCGCTGACATTGTGGGAAAGAGGTGAGCAGCTGGCAAAACAGTGCGAAGATCACTTAGCTGGAGCACGCAAGCGAGTGACCGATGCATTGACCGCCAGCGAGCCGGAAGATTCTTGAAATCGAAACCGGTTTTGAGGACTAAGTTCGAAACTGGAACACGTTTCAGTTATCCTCGTCGGCATGGCTGAGATTTCTGCAACATCGCCGACCACCCCGCTGGGCAGCATCCTGGTTACCGGCGGCTCGGGGTTCGTTGGTGCCAACCTGGTGACCGCCCTGCTCGATCGTGGTTACCAGGTGCGGTCCTTCGACCGTGCGCCCTCGCGGCTGCCGGCCCAACCGGGGCTGGAGGCGCTCCAGGGCGACATCTGCGACCCCGGCGTGGTCGCGACCGCGGTCGACGGCATCGACACCGTCTTCCACACCGCGGCGCTCATCGAGCTGCTGGGCGGTGCCTCGGTGACCGACGAGTACCGGAAGCGCAGTTTCGCCGTCAACGTCGACGGAACCAAGAACCTGGTGCACGCCGCGCAGGCGGCCGGGGTGAAGCGGTTCGTCTACACGTCGTCGAACAGTGTGGTGATGGGCGGCCAAGCCATCGCCGGCGGCGACGAGACGTTGCCCTACACCGACCGGTTTAATGACCTCTACACCGAGACGAAAGTGGTCGCCGAACGATTTGTGCTGTCGCAGAATGGGATTGATGGCCTGCTGACGTGCGCGGTACGGCCAAGCGGCATCTGGGGCTGTGGCGATCAGACGATGTTCCGCAGGGTGTTCGAAAGCGTGCAGGCCGGCCACGTCAAAATCCTGGTGGGCCGCAAAGCCGCCCGACTGGATAACTCTTACGTGCACAACTTGATTCACGGCTTCATCCTGGCCGCCGAGCACCTGGCGCCGGGTGGCCCCGCGCCCGGCCAGGCGTACTTCATCAACGATGCCGAGCCAGTGAACATGTTCGAGTTCGCCCGACCAGTCGTCGCGGCCTGCGGACATCGCCTGCCCCGGTTGCGGATATCCGGCGCCGCGGTGCGCGCGGCGATGTCGGGCTGGCAGCGGCTGCACTTCCGGTTCGGGCTGCCCAAGCCCCCACTGGAACCGCTGGCTATCGAGCGGTTGTATCTGGACAACTACTTCTCGGTAGCCAAGGCCACCCGCGACCTCGGCTATCGACCGTTGTTCACCACCGAGCAGGCGATGGCCGAATGCCTGCCCTACTACACCGAGCTGTTCGACCAGATGAAAGCCGCGGCGCCGCCGCCTAGCCGGCGTTCGAAAGTTGGTGTTCAGGCGGCTGCGGCGACGCCGTAATCATCGCTCGGTGTGATTGCGCGGCTCGCGCCCTCGCCGCTTCGCGGCTGGGGGTGCACCCCCTTGTCGCCGCGGATACTCAACTGCGAACATATTCCGAGTCGGCGCGTTGCGAAATACACCTTTCGCGAGCTACGGGGGCATCCGCGTCGGCGATGAGGAGGAGTGCTGCCGAATGTCCGAGACTGTGCTGGTCACCGGAGCCTTCGGACTGGTCGGGTCCGCGACGGTGCGACAGCTGCGCGCCGACGGCCGCCGTGTTGTCGCCACCGACCTCGACATACCGGCCAACCGGAAAGCCGCCGCGGCCCTGCTGCCACCCTCCGAGGTCCGGTGGGCCGACCTCACCGATCCGCAAGCCGTCACAGCGTTGCTGCATGCGGTCTCGCCCGCGGCGATCATCCACCTTGCCGCGATCATCCCGCCGGTCTGCTACGCGCGGCCGGCGTTGGCCCGCCGCGTCAACGTCGACGCGACCGGATTGTTGATCAACGCCGCGAAAACGCTGCCGTCGCCGCCCCGATTCGTGCAAGCATCCAGCGTCGCCGCCCACGGCGCCCGCAACCCACACCACATCACCGACGTGCTTACCGCGGATACCCCGCTGCGGCCATCCGACATCTACGGCGCCCACAAGGTGGAAGCCGAGCAACTGGTGCGCGGCTCGGAGCTGGACGCGGTGGTGCTGCGGCTGGGCGGTGTGCTCACCGCCGAGCCGCGGTTCGAACTCGACCTGGACACCATTTACTTCGAGGCCTCGCTGCCGGTCGACGGGCGCATCCAGACCGTCGAAGTGCGCGACGTGGCCCGCGCCTTCGTCGCCGCCACCACCGCCCCGGTGATCGGCGAGACGTTGCTCATCGGCGGTGACGATTCGCACCGCCACGTCCACGGCGATCTCGCCCCGTCCATGGCTGCCGCGATGGGCTTGGTCGGCGGCATACCTGCCGGACGCAAAGGCGACCCGGATAGCGACGCCGACTGGTTCGCCACCGACTGGATGGACACCGCGCGCTCGGTGGAAGCCCTGGAATTCCAACGGATTTCGTGGCCGCAACTGCTTGCCGAGATGGCCGACCGGATGAGCTGGCGGCGCTACCCGGCGCGGCTGGCGGCTCCGCTGGCCCACGCGCTGCTCAAGCGTCGCTCGCCGTACTACCGCTACCCGGGTCGCTACGCCGACCCGTGGGGTGTGATCGCCGCCAAATGGAATGACCCTCGACCCGATCGGAGCCCGGCATGAGCCGACCAAACGCCCGGAACGCGGTCGTCATCGGCGGGGCCTCCGGCATTGGCCGAGCGGTGGCCCATGCGCTGGCCGCCGACAACTGCCGAGTGACCGTCGCCGACCGCAACACCGACGGCGCACGTGCCGTCGCCGCCGAACTCGGCGACCCACATACCGCCGCGACGGTCGAGGTCACCGACGAGGACTCGGTGCGGGCCCTGTTCGAGCAGGCCGGCACGCTCGAGGTGGTAGTCAACACCGCCGGTTTCAGCGGCGTCGGGCTGATCACCGAACTGCCGGTGGAAGAGTTCCGCTCCGTCGTCGACGTCTGCCTGACCGGCAGTTTCCTGGTGATCAAACATGCCGCGCCGCGGCTGCGCGACGGTGGTGCGCTGGTGTCGATCAGTTCGCTCAACGGGCGGCAGCCCGCCGCCGCGATGAGCGCCTACTGCGCGGCTAAGGCCGGGCTGTCGATGCTGACACAAGTCGCGGCGCTCGAACTCGCGCCGCACGGTATCCGGGTCAACGCCGTCGCCCCCGGATTCGTGCACACTCCGCTCACCGAGCCGGCCACCCAGATTCCGGGCGTGCTCGACGAATACCTGGAGAACACACCGCTGGGCCGCGCCGGTACCCCCGAGGACATCGCCGACGCCGTGGTGTTCCTGTCCAAGGCGCCCTGGCTCACCGGTGAGGTGCTCGACCTCAACGGCGGCGCGCACATGCGGCGGTACCCCGACATCTTGAGTCACGTGATGAAGCTGGCTGCGCCACAATGACATTCACCGAAACCTTCACCGGCAAACACGCGATCGTCACCGGCGGTGGTTCGGGCATCGGCGCGGCGCTGTGCCGGGCTCTGGTGGCCGCGGGCGCCGACGTCGTCTGTACCGATGTCGACGGCGCCGCCGCGGCTCGCACCGCCGAGAGCCTGAACGGTCCCGGCACCGCCACCTCGGACACCCTCGACGTCACCAACGCGACCGCGGTGGCGGCCGCCGTCGATGCCGTCGTCGCCCGCACCGGACGGCTGGACCTGATGTTCAACAACGCCGGAATCGCTTGGGGCGGCGACACCGAACTGCTCACGCTGGACCAATGGAACGCCATCATCGACGTCAACATCCGCGGCGTCGTGCACGGGGTGGCGGCCGCCTACCCGGTAATGCTGCGGCAGGGGCACGGGCACATCATCAACACCGCGTCGATGGCCGGGCTGGCCGCGGCCGGGCAGATCACGAGTTACGTGATGACCAAGCACGCGGTGGTGGGGTTGTCGCTGGCGCTGCGCTCGGAGGCCGTCTCCCGCGGGGTGGGCGTGCTGGCCGTCTGCCCGGGCGCCGTCGAGACGCCGATCCTGGACAAAGGCGCCATCGGCGGCTTTGCCGGCCGCGACTACTACCTGCGCGGCCAGGGCATGAAGGCCGGGTATGACCCTGACCGTCTGGCCCGCGACACGTTGAAGGCGATCAACCGCAACAAGGCGCTGCTGGTCGCGCCGAAGCAGGCCTACGCATCATGGGTGTTCGCCCGGCTGGCGCCAGGTCTGCTGCAGCGTTTCTCGATCCGCTTCATCGCCGACCAGCGCAAACGCCAACACGCGAAAAGCGGTGCGCCCGGCGGCTAGGGTTCACTTCGACGACGACGCGGAGGGCCGGCGATGAACACGGAATTCACCCTCACCCAGAAACGGGCCCTTGCGGTCGTCACGATTGTCAGCCTGCTGTTCGCCGCGTACTTCCTCCGCAATTACTTCGTCCTGATCGTGGTGGCCGCCGTCGGGGCGTATTTGTTTACGCCGCTTTTTAATTGGTTCGGTCGTCGGCTTGGTAGCGGGCTGGCGGCCACCTGCACGCTGCTCTCGGCTCTGGCCGTCGTGATCGTGCCGGTCGGCCTGTCGGTATTGCTGGCGATCGTCCAGATTTCCCGCATGGTCACCCAGGTCGCCGGCTGGGTGCAGCGAACCGGTCTGAGCGGGATCGGCGACAAGAGTCTCCATGTCGTCAATCAACTCTTGGCACGGGTGCCGTTCCTGCACATGACGGTCACCGCAGAGTCGCTCAGAAAAGCGATGGTGACCGTCGCGCAGAAAACGGGTCAGTGGGCCCTGCACTTCCTGCAAGACACGGCCGGCGGTCTCCCCGGCGCGGTCACCGCAGCCATCATCTTCTTGTACGTGTTTGTCGCACTGCTGACCAACCGCGAGAAACTGCTCACCTTGATCCGCCAACTCAATCCGCTCGGCGAAGACGTCACCGATTTGTACCTGCGGAAGATGGGCTCCATGGTGCGGGGAACCGTGAACGGCCAGTTCGTCATCGCACTCTGTCAAGGGGTAGCCGGAGCCGCATCCGTCTATGTCGCCGGATTCCACCACGGATTCTTCATCTTCGCGATTCTGTTGACCGCACTGTCCATCATTCCGCTGGGCGGCGGTATCGTCACCATCCCCTTCGGCATCGGGATGATCTTCTACGGCAACATCGCCGGCGGCGTCTTCGTCATCGTTTGGCATCTGGTCGTTGTCACCAACCTCGACAACTTCTTGCGCCCGATCCTCGTGCCCCGCGACGCCCGCCTCAATCCCGCGCTGATGTTGCTCGCCGTGTTTGCGGGCATTGCCATGTTCGGCCCGTGGGGCATTGTCATCGGCCCGGTGTTGATGATCGTCATCGTCACCACCATCGACGTCTACCTGGCGGTGTACAAGGGCGTCGAGCTTGAAGAACTCGAAGAAGACGACGGACGGGATCCCAAACCCGGTTGGCTGACGCGCTGGAAGACACGCCAAGCAGCTAGACCAGCCGCTCCTTGAGGAACTCGACCACCCGCTCGCGCGCCTCGTAGGCCGGGTGACCGTCAACCTCGCGGAGCTCCAGAGTCAGCACCGAATGCGCCGCCCGGCCGAAGCCGTGTTCGTTGCCCGGGCCCGAGTCGATCTCGATCACCTCGAACGCGTCGCCGAGCCGCTCTTTGAGCGTCACGAACCGCTCGCCCGGCGACAGGAAGTCCTTGCTGAACCGCAGGCCCAGCGCGCACACGCCGTCGCTGGCGGCGCGGTCTTTGAACGCGTTCAACTCCACGTCGCTCAGGCCGGGATCGCGCCGCATGCGCGGGGTCAACGGGAACGGCGTCGACGGCTGGCTGAGCACCGGCGCCAGCACGCTATCGTCGACCGCCGCCGCCAGCGCGAAGCCACCGGTGAAACACTGGCCGATCACACCGACGCCTTTGCCCGGTGTCGACGCGCTGAGGTCACGGGCCAATGCGCGCAGGAAATCCGCTACCGGCCGGTGCTTGTTGGTCGCGAGCGCGGCGAATTCCCTTGCCACACAAACACGTCGGAGAGAATCGAGCGTGTAGCCGACCGTGACCGGACGGCCCGGCTCGCCAAACAGCGACGGAATCGCGACGGTGAACCCGTTGTCCACCAGGTGATTGCCCAGCGCCAGCACGCCGGGGTGGATGCCGGGTATCTCGGGGATCAGCACCACGCCAGGTCCTTCGCCCTTGCGGTAGACGTCATGGGTGTACCCGCCACCGGTGAACGGTGTCGCCGACCAGCCGGTGAGGTCGGCTTCTGGTGCAATCATGGATGTCCCTTCTAGCGGTGCGCCGGTAGTGGCGGCTGAGTTTGAGTTGCCGCCGCCAGCGTACGAAACTGATCGACGCCACCTGCACCGGTGATCGCGACCTGAGCCGGACCGGCCGGACTGCCCAGCCGGGTGGTCCACACCGGCTCGACACCGTCGCCTTCGTAGACGATCCACCGGGTGCCGTCGACGTCGACGGTTCCGGTGGGGTACATCGAAACGTGGATCGAGCCGACCAGCTTGTCCTCGTCGGCGTTGCTTTGGGTCAGGCTCAGGTACATGCCGGTGGGGCTGATGTATCCGACGGTGGAGGTGACCGCCCGCACCCGTTGGCCGGTCGACGGGTCGGTTCGGCCGTCTCCCATTCCACCACGGTTGCCGGAGTTGGGCTGCCAGCCTGCCGGCAGCCGCGGCAGCCGGACCGGGAACCCCAGCGTCTGCGCGTCGGCCCGCAGCGCGCCGGCCGCGTCGTAGGACGGCACCGGGCCGCGGTTGGTCCCGCCAGGGGCAAAGGTGCACATCCCGACCACGCCCGCCAGCACGATGCAGACCACCACCAGAGGCGCGATTGACCAGAACATATCCCGGCCGTCCTGCAGCAGCCGTGGCTTGGCCGGCTTGACCGTCGGCTGCGGCTGCATCGTCACATCACGAGTATCCCAGCTCCCGAGCATCAACCCGCTTCTGGGACAATCAGCAACCATGAGCGCGAGTCGACGTGAAGCCCCGGACCGCAACCTCGCTCTGGAACTGGTACGGGTCACCGAAGCCGGTGCTATGGCTGCCGGGCGCTGGGTGGGTCGCGGAGACAAGGAAGGTGGCGACGGGGCGGCCGTCGATGCGATCCGCCAACTGGTGAATTCGGTTTCGATGCGCGGCGTGGTCGTGATCGGCGAGGGTGAGAAAGACCACGCGCCGATGCTCTACAACGGCGAGGAGGTCGGCAACGGCGACGGCCCGGACTGCGACTTCGCCGTCGACCCGATCGACGGCACGACGCTGATGAGCAAGGGCATGCCCAACGCCATCTCGGTGCTCGCGGTGGCCGATCGCGGCGCGATGTTCGACCCGTCGTCGGTGTTCTACATGAACAAGATCGCCGTCGGCCCTGACGCCGCTCACGTGCTGGACATCACCGCGCCGGTCGCCGACAACATCCGCGCGGTCGCCAAGGTCAAGGGCCTGTCGGTGCCCGACATGACGGTGTGCATCCTGGACCGGCCGCGGCACGCGCAGCTGATCGAGGACGTCCGCGCCACCGGGGCGCGAATCCGATTGATCACCGACGGCGACGTGGCCGGCGCGATCTCGGCGTGCCGACCGGGCTCTGGCACCGACATGCTCGCCGGGATCGGCGGGACCCCGGAGGGCATCATCACCGCGGCGGCGATCCGGTGCATGGGCGGCGAGATCCAGGCGCAGCTGGCGCCCAAGGACGACGCCGAACGACGAAAGGCACTCGACGCCGGCTACGACCTCGACCAGGTCCTGACCACTGAGGACCTAGTGTCGGGGGAGAACGTCTTCTTCTGCGCCACCGGCGTCACCGACGGCGACCTGCTCAAGGGAGTCCGCTATCAGCCCGGTGGGTGCACCACCCAGTCGATCGTGATGCGCTCGAAGTCCGGCACCCTACGGATGATCGAGGCCTACCACCGGCTGTCCAAGCTCAACGAATACTCGGCCATCGACTTCACCGGCGACAGCAACGCCGCATACCCCCTGCCGTAACCACCCGAGCCCGCAACGAGAAGGACCTCATCTATGGCCGCTCACGCCGTCGAGAACGACACCGAATACCGCATCGAACACGACACCATGGGCGAAGTCCGGGTGCCGGCAAAAGCATTGTGGCGTGCGCAGACTCAGCGTGCGGTGGAGAACTTCCCGATCTCCGGCCGCGGACTGGAGCGCACTCAGATCAGGGCGCTGGGTCTGCTGAAAGGGGCTTGCGCGCAAGTCAACAAGAATCTCGGACTACTGGCACCGGACAAGGCCGATGCGATCATCGCCGCCGCCGCCGAGATCGCCGACGGGCGCCACGACGACCAGTTCCCCATCGACGTCTTCCAAACCGGATCGGGCACCAGTTCCAACATGAACACCAACGAGGTGATCGCGTCGATCGCGGCCGCCAACGGTGTGGCCGTGCATCCCAACGACGACGTCAACATGTCGCAGTCGTCCAACGACACCTTCCCGACCGCCACCCACATCGCGGCCACCGAAGCCGCTGTGCGCCAACTTATCCCGGCGTTGCAGGTGCTGCACGACGCGTTGGCGGCCAAGGCGCGTGAGTGGCGCACGGTGGTGAAATCGGGCCGCACGCATCTGATGGATGCCGTCCCGGTCACACTCGGTCAGGAGTTCTCCGGATACGCCCGTCAGATCGAGGCCGGTATAGAACGAGTGCGCGCCACACTGCCCCGGCTGGGCGAGCTGGCAATCGGCGGCACCGCGGTGGGCACCGGCCTCAATGCACCCGACGGCTTTGGCGCCAAGGTGGTCGAGGTGCTGGTGGCAGAGACCGGGTTGACCGAATTACGCACGGCGGTCAATGCTTTCGAAGCTCAAGCGGCTCGCGACGGGCTGGTGGAGGCGTCCGGTGCGCTACGCACCATTGCGGTGTCGTTGACCAAGATCGCCAACGATGTCCGCTGGATGGGGTCGGGCCCGTTGACCGGTCTGGCCGAAATTCATCTGCCGGATCTGCAGCCGGGCAGCTCCATCATGCCGGGCAAGGTCAATCCTGTTCTGTGCGAGGCCGTTACGCAGGTCGCCGCTCAGGTGGTCGGTAACGACGCGGCAATCGCGTGGGGTGGCGCGGGCGGCGCGTTCGAGCTCAACGTCTATATCCCGATGATGGCGCGCAACCTATTGGAGTCGTTCAAGCTGCTGACCAACGTGTCGACGCTGTTCGCGGAGCGTTGCATCACCGGACTGACTGCCCGCGTCGAGCACTTGCGCGAGCTGGCCGAGTCGTCGCCGTCAATCGTGACACCGCTGAATTCGGCGATCGGCTATGAGGAGGCCGCTGCAGTGGCCAAGCAAGCCCTCAAGGAACGCAAGACAATCCGCCAGACGGTGATCGATCGCGGACTGATCGGCGACAAACTCTCCGAAGAGGAACTCGACCGTCGCCTCGACGTGCTCGCGATGACCAAGGTCAACGACGAGGCGACATGATCAGCGACGAACTCCGGCAACGCCGGCTGGCCACCGTCGAAGAGCACATGAGCACCGAGGTGACCAAGGAATTCGACCGCACCCTGGCCACCTTCAACGGGCACCCGCGCTACGAGATCATGGCCACCGGCCAGGTCTTCGACGGCGACGACCAGGTGATGGGTTACTACCTGACCACCCGGACGGCCTTCCCCGACCAGCGCCACGACAACGTTCGATACCACTTCAGCGACGACGCGGTGATCACCGAATTCGACCTGCTGGGAACCAATCTCGGTGAGTTCTACGGTCTGCCACCCACCGGCAAGGCGTTCCGGGTGCCGATCATCGCGGTGTTCTTCTTCGACGACGATCGAATCACCAACGAGCGCATATACTTCGACTCCGCCAGCCTGGTCAGCCAGATCGGCCGGGGTGAGCTGCTGGCGGTCGCCGCCGCAGGCGAGCTGCCGGGCCAGTGAGCGACGCGACCGTCACACCTGTCAGGTAAGTCACTGCGGGTCCGAGTGCACGTTGTGCCCGTCTTCGAGCGACAAATCCCGGTGGGTCCAGCTGTCGCTATGAGGCGGGCAAATCGTCAACTGCCTGTTGCCTCATGTCAAGATGCCCGCGGCGTTATTCGTTGCCTCAAATGCCGGATGCCCGCGTGAGCTGATTTGTCGCGTCGTTTGCTGATGCCTGCTTGGGTGGGGCTTTGCGCGTGGGTCCGGCCTTGGTGACGGTCAAGGTGACTAGCTCGTTGATGAGGGCCTGAATGTGGCGTTGCAAGGCGGCGGGATTTATGTCGAGGTAGGTGCGCGTCAGGTCTGCTTTAGCGGTCGTCGGAAGGTTCGGATGTGCCTGTGCACGCTGCTGCGGGGTGGCTGCGGTGTCGTACTTCTTGATGACTTTCGCACCGTCGCGGGCTTTGTAGACAAGCTTTTGCTGGGGGTAGAAGTAGTTGCTCAGTAAGGATTGCAGCGCCCAGATCTTGTTGAGTAGCAACAGTTCTGCGGGTGTGTCGTAGCGGTGGTAGCCGACAAGGGTGCGCACAGTGGTCCAGTTCTTCTGCTCGACGTGGCAACCGTCGTTCTTGTTGCCGACTCGCGAGCGAGTGAAGGTGATCTGGTGCTTCTCACACCAGTCGAGCAGGTGGAAGTTGATGAACTCCGAGCCGTTATCGGAGTCGATGCCGCGAAGGGGGAAGGGCATCACCGCGGTGATGTCGTCGAGGGCGGCCATGACCCATTTACGGGCCTTGTTGGGCACGCTGCGGTTCTCGGTCCAGCCGGTGGCGATGTCGGTGACCGTCAGCGTCCAGACATGCTCGCCCACGGCGTGGCCGCCGTCATGGCTGACCAGGTCGATCTCGACGAAACCCGGTACCGCGTCGTCCCAGTCGGCCCACGTCCGCACCGGGATCTGGCTCTTGAGCAGCGTGCCCGGCTTGGTACGTGAGCGTCCCCTGGCCAGATACTTCTTGCGCTCCGGGGCCAAACGGCGATCGATGGTGGCCGCAGACATATCGGCCAGCAGCTTCGCGGTTTCCTCGTCAATGTCCAACTCGCCATACCGGCGCAGCACCGACACCAACTCACCCAGCATCGGCGCCAGCCTCTTACCTGCCGGCATCCCCAACACCGACCAGCACAACACCAGCGCGGCCACCGCTTTCGGCCCATATTTCGGTGGACGCGGCCGCCGCGTACTCACCAGCTGTGGGCGTCGCGCGAGCCGCAACGCCTTACGCGCATGATCACGATGCCACCCCGTGGTCGCACACAACTCGTCAAGAATTTTTGCCTTCTCGGCCTTGCCTGCCCGCCGGTAGCGGACCGCAATCACCCTCGTCACGGCAGTGCGCTGCGCCAACGTCAACTCCATCACTCGGCGGTAGCTCAGCCCAACCCCAACCGACTGCACGACATGCCGCACGCGGGCATTCTTCAATGAGGCAACGAAGGGACTACACGGGCATCTTTAACGAGTCAACGCGCCTTGCGCTGTTCGGTTGCGCCTGCGGCAGGCGTGTGTAGCTTCTCAAAGTCCGTGGCGGATGGCGATACCTCTACCTGCGGGTTTGTCGAATTCTCATCGAAATGGCGGTTAGCGTTTTTCTCATCTTCGTGGCGGATCCTAGACCGTGC
>Ga0210398_10003635_pt1 | contig 14691 bp, 11 predicted proteins | sample IncBWC4OmetaG_FD_161047 | JGI IMG/M metagenome (GOLD analysis project Ga0210398, IMG submission 161047) | Forest soil microbial communities from Barre Woods Harvard Forest LTER site, Petersham, Massachusetts, United States - Inc-BW-C-4-O | ecosystem: Environmental > Terrestrial > Soil >...
CTTTGGCTCCCTTGAATTGACGATCTTGTACTTGCAGCGGAATGAGCGAAACATTGTCAGAGCGTGTCGCTCCGAGCAAGTACGTCAAATGTCCTGGTTGTCCATGAAGGGGCGTGTTTCCTGCACTTCATTTGTAATCTTCGAGTCCATGGGTAAGTTCCGATAGCTCGGCTATGGTGTAAGCCCGAAGTTGGGAGACCACGCCGTCCCAACAGCACATGAAAGGGACCAGTGGAATCAAGTAGGTCCATAGCAATCGGTTCCATCGGAACGGTCTTATGAACGGCGTTGCAAAGGCCACAAACAGCGGCGTAAGCAGCAGGGAAATGATCGTGAGCAGCCTGCGTTCCGGGATCTCGAAAATGCAGATCGGTTGGCCCGCTTTGGCGGCGTCTTCCAGCACTCTCCTTGCGGCTCGCGGCGGAAAGTGATGGAAGGCATTGAAGATGGTACGCAATCCTGCCAATTCAGACGGTACTTTTGTAGCATCTACGGAGCCGGTGACATAGTGCAGTTTGAGCGGATGCTGAGAGGAGATATAGCGAAATGCAACTAGATTGGGAAACTTGTCGGTCAGAGTGAACCCAACGTCGATACCTTCAGAGGTCAACGCCTCGTATAACGACAGAACCAGTTCCCCTCGACCGGAGCAGAGATCGACTACGTTCAATGTGCCGGTTTGTGCAAACATCCTTTGCAGTAGCGGCATCACAGGCTTGTGCAGAGCGAAACGTACTTCCATAAAACCTAAATAGTCCAGGGCAAGGTTACGAATCATGTGCGGAAACCATTCCAGATCTTCCAGTTCGAATAGGTGTAATCGTGGTAAAGCCATTTGTTCCCAGTCCTCGTACGACAGGTTGCTTTACTGAGTTCGCTGTCAAACCGGCACTTTTCTATAGGATCCTGTTCCGTGACACGGGTTGCGGAAACCGGTTATCTCGCGCAGTTCGGACGTGCAAACGGAACAGAATAGGCAGGCAGCTCAACACGAATGCGAGCGATGGGGAGTATCTTCGACGCCGATTTACCAGATCATCAAGAACATTTCGCCGGCTCACACGAGGGCCCAAAAAGTCGACTTCTTCCTTGAGAGATGCTGTTTTCTGCTGATAGCAGAAATAACAGCTGTGGAGCGAGTGTTTGAGAATTCCCATCGCATATTTCGTAGCGTTCGGAAACAGAGGAAATACCGCCGCGCTCAAGATGACCGCGCTCAGGAAAATGAAAAGTGCTTTCAACACATCGAGCCTGCGAAGCGCAGGAATCGGAACCTGTGCCAGCAGTTCCTCACCCCAGACAGTCACAGCACTGACAATCACGCCAGCAAGTAAGATTCGGTCGACGAAGACCCCCTCTAGTGGTGAGAGTCTAAGCACCCGGGTTATTTTCCCCGATAAAAGATCGCTTCGCGTGCAAACAAAGCCGGACAGAGAATATCCCGTACAGCGCTCTACATAATTTTCGAGCCAGCCGCGGGTCCGATCCGACGGCATCCGGAATCCATGAATTATCTCGAGAGCTAGCACCTTCTCCTGAATGTGACGGCGATCATCCTGGCTCGCGGTGTCGGGGAGGACGACGATCAAGTCAACATCCGATACGTTCGCCGTGAAAGCTCCCTTTGCCACTGCCGAAGAGAATTACGCTGACCAAAGGAGCGCCACTTGGCAAACGCAGTTGTGCAAAGGCCTCGAGGTACTTCTGAATAGGACCGCTTGAGTTGGGCGTGACCTCGTACCGCGAGAGAATCCCATCGTCAGGCTCATCCGCTACGCGATACACCGCTGCCCGTTGCTCCTCTTTGTTGCCAGACATAAGGCCATCCTAGTCTTCCTTGTATAGTGCATGATAAAGGACGCTATCGCCAACATCGCGAAACGGCGGCGATTCCAAGTCGATCATTCACCGCCATGCCTCAGAAATGGCCTGCAGAAACCGGACTCCCTGCTCCTGAGAAGTTAGGAACATGGGGAATTCGTGTTTGCGCGATCTTGAGTGGATCGCTGTTGCGAAATGCCCCCAGTGGCATTCCTAACCCTTGCGCGTTTTGGGGACATATCCTCCGGAACCCGGTGAGGGTTGAATTCTTCAGCGTCCCGAAGGGCGTCCTTGGGATGGCCACAACTTGCGAAGACAAGTCTCGAGCGGTGCCAAGAAGTCATTCGGAATGGAGTGTGGTGATTGGATCGAGGCGCATAGCGCGCAGCGCCGGGATATAGCTGGCGACGAGCGCGACGCCGGTCAGCACGACGGTAACGCCCGCAAAAGTAGGCAGATCGGTAGGCGACACGCCGTAGAGCAGTCCAGCCATGAGGTGAGAGACGATGAGCGCACCGGCCACACCCAGCCCGGCGCCAGCGGTGGCCAGACCGAGTCCCCGGCGCAGGACCATCTTGAGGATATTGCCTCTTTGAGCTCCCAGCGCGAGGCGAATGGCGGTCTCACGTCTTTGTTCATTGACCACATAGGAGATGGTTCCGTAGATTCCAAGTCCGGCGAGCAGCAAGGCAGTAGCCGCAAAAAACGCCACCATTTCCATGGAGAATCGCCTAACCGAAAGCGAGGTGGAGAGCACGTCATCCAAGGTCTCCGCATGGAAGACCGGAAGTTCTGGATCGATGGACTGAACCTGCTCGCGCACTTGTGCGGAGATGGCGCTGGGATCGAGTTGTCCGCGAAGAAAGATGGCCAGGTCTTTGGCGGGGCGCTGGTACACGCTGCGGTAGATCTGCGGAATTACCGCGTCCGCCAACGATTCCGTACGGGCATCCGCAATCACGCCGACGATCGTGGTCCAGGGTGGCGTGTCAGAGCTCGACATATCGCGGGGATCCAAGCGCAAACGGACCCGTTTGCTCAGCGGATCCTGGCCCGGCCAGTAGGTGCGAGCCGCGGCCTGATTGATGACCGCAACCTGGGGCGTATCCTCAAGGTCCTGGTCGTTGAAAAGCCGTCCGCGCAATAGCGGTATGCCCAACAGGTGGAAGTATTCAGGCGAAACGATGGAACCACCGATCACAGGAGCCTGATTGGCCTTCGTCTCTAGACCTTCGCGGATCAATGGCAGCGGGCTGATATGGCTATGCCCCAGGGGTAGAGCAGCCCCGTCGCCGACGGCCGCTTCTTCTACGCCCGGCAGGCTTCGGCTGCGGCGAAGAATCTCGCGCAGCAGCACCGATTCCTGCGTGGCGGTTCGGTAGATATCCGCAGCGGGATCGTTGGGCCCCGGCAGCCAGGTCTGAATGGCCATGACGCGGGCAGGATTGAAACCGGGCTGCACCTTGAACAAGTCCCAAAAACTGCGCAGCAGAAGGCCCGCGGCGACCATGAGCACGAGCGAGAGCGCCAATTCACTGATGACCAGGGTCTGGCGGGCGCGCGAGCGTTCCCGTGTGCCGCTGGAGCTGCGTCCTTCCTGCCGGAGTGTACCCATCAAATCGACACGGCTCATGAGCCACGCGGGAGCAAGCCCGAAGATAGTTCCGGCTGCGACAGAGACGGCCACCGCAAACACCAGCACGCCCCCGCCAACCGCGATATCGTTGAGGTGCGGCAGGCTCTCGGGAACAAGCCGCAGCAGGAAATGCTGAGTGCAGAAGAGGACGGCAAAACCAGCCATTCCGCCAAGCAGGAAGAGCAGCAGAATCTCGGTCAGAAGCTGGCGGATGAGCCGCATTCTTTGCGCTCCCAGAGCCTGGCGAACCGCGATCTCACGACCTCGCACACTGGCCCTGGCGAGCAGGAGATTGGCGACATTGACGCAACTGATCAGGAGGACCAATCCTACCGCGCCGAACAGCAGAATGAGAGATTGGCGAACGCTGCCAACAATGGTTTCGCTGAGCGGAATCAGGCGCACGGTCCATGCGGACTGTACCGGATACTCCGCCGGATATTGCTTCTTCAGCGATTCAACCAGCGCATCGAGGTGCCCCTCGGCGGCCGCAATCGAGAGACCAGGCTTCAGGCGCGCGGTGACCGCTCGACTCTCCAGACGTATACCGCGCTGGGGAGGCGGAAACGGCAGCGCGGCCATGCCAGCTCCCAGCCACAGTTCCGTATTCTGCTCCTCGCTGGTTGAGCCCTGATCGCGAAAACCGCGCGGCATGACGCCCACGACGTGATAAACGTCGTTGTCCAGGCGCAGAGCTTTGCCGATAATGTGCGGGTCGGCTCCGAATTCCCTCTTCCACAGCCCGTCGCTGATCACGACCTCCAGGTTGTAGCCGGGAGTGGCATCGTGCGGATCGAATGTGCGACCCAGCTGCGCGTCTACACCGAGGACCGCGAAGTAATTCGGGGTAACATGCTTGAAGCCGAGACGCTCGGGTTGTGCGCTGCCGGTGAGGTTCACGTCTGCTCCGGTGCTGGAGATCGACACGGACTGGAAGATCCCGGAGCTCTCGAGGTCTCTCCACTCGGGGATAGAGATGCCGACGTCCGGCGCGCCTACGCCGGGTAGGTTGTCCACAATGCGCACCAGCTCGGCAGGGTTTGGATACGGCAAAGGGTGCAGCAGCGTGGCGTCGATCACGCTATAGATCGCGGTGGTGGCTCCGACGCCCAGCGCCATTGTGGCGATCGCAATGAAAGAGAATCCGGGAGACCTCAGAAGCATGCGAACCGCGTACCGCAGGTCGAAGAGCAGATTCTCGATGAGGGGCAAGCTTTGCTCGGTGTGATGGTGTTCCCGTATCGCTTCGGCCGAGCCAAGCTTGAGCGCGGCCTGCCGCCGCGCCTCGGCAGGGGACATGCCGGCGCGAAGGTTCTCCTCTGTCTGGAACGCAAGATGTTCGGCGATCTCTTCCTGCAGGCGTTGGTCCGCGCTCTGTCGCGTCGCGAAATTCAACAGGCGAATCAGGAAGCGTCGCAGAAATCTCACCGTAAATCCTCCGCCTTGACATTGAAAAAGCGCGCGATGATTGCCGCGGTTTGCTCCCATTCGCGGGTCTCCGCCAGCAACTGTTTGCGCCCGGCCCCGGTAAGGCGATAGAAGCGTGCCCGGCGGTTGTTTTCCGATGCGCCCCACTCGGAAGCAATCGAGCCTTCATGCTCGAGCTTGAGCAGCAAGGGATAAAGCGTGCCCTGGTTGACAGCCAGAAGGTCTCCGCTGATCTGCTCGATGCGCCGTGCAATTCCCCAGCCGTGCTGCGGTCCCAGGACATCGAGTGTCTTGAGGACCATCAGCGCGAGCGTTCCTTGCAAGACGTCCGCCTTTTCCTTCATGGCGAATCACCCTTTAGGTTTCCAACAGGAATAATGGCATGGCTCCTTTTGGAAAGCAACAGGAACTTTTGGACTTTTTTCGACGAAACAGACACAGGCACAACGGCGGACTGAAGCAAGTGGAGTGTTTGATGGCAAGACATCAACCAGGAAGTAGAATGAGCGATCTTAATTCATAATAGAAAGATCTATTCGTAGTGGAGCGCTACGATCGGATCGACTCGGGTCGCACGGCGAGCAGGAATGTAGCACGCCAGGAGCGCAACCAGGAGCGTGGCAGGATATTGGATATGGGGAAAGAGAATCCAGTGCTGGTGCTGGCGTCGGGAGACGATCCGCAGTTCGCCATGCTGAGCGAGCTACCACACACAGTATGTGGGGAAGTTGCCGCCTGTGCCCAAGCCGCCAAGGATGCGACGGTGATCTTGCTGTGGTCGGGGACGCGGGAGTTGCTGCGCGAACTGTTTGGGGTTTGCGGGAAAGTGCGCTGGATACACTCCCGGGCCGCGGGCCTCGACAACCTGTTGTTTCCGGAACTCGTGGAAAGTCAACTCCCGCTGACCAACGGCCGCGGCGTTTTCAGCGCGTCGCTCGGGGAGTTTGTGCTAGCAGCGATTTTGTATTTCGCGAAGGATTTCCGGCGGATGGTTCGCAACCAGATGGCATCTGTCTGGGAACCGTTCGACGTGCAAGAGATAGGTGGACAGACGGTTGGGATTTTAGGCTATGGCGACATTGGCCGAGCCGTGGCCAGCCGCGTGCATGCCATGAGCATGCGCGTGCTTGCGACGAAGCGGCATGTTCCCGGATCGACTGATCCGCTCGTGAATCACTTCTACAAGCCGGAGGAACGGCGGGAGATGATCGCGCTCTGCGACTACATTGTGGCGACGGCCCCATTGACCGAGGAGACGCGGCACATGATCAGCGACGCGGAGTTTGCGGTGATGAAGCCGACGGCGGTGGTGATCAACGTGGGACGTGGGCCGGTCGTTGACGAGGCGGCACTGCTCCGGGCGCTGACGGCCCAGCGGATCAAAGGAGCGGGGTTAGATGTGTTTGAACACGAACCGCTACCAGCGGGACATCCCCTGTACAAGCTGGAGAATGTTTTGCTGTCGCCGCACTGCGCGGACCACACCGCCGACTGGCAGGATCAGGCGATGCGCTTCTTTCTTAAGCAGTATGGCAGGTTTGAGAAGGGAGAACCCTTGCAGAACATTGTCAATAAGCGGCTGGGATATTGAGCGAGGGGTGCCCCTGCAGCAATGAAAATGGCCCCAAACGAGTTTGGAGCGATCTCCGCGAAGCCGATTTCTGGTCCGCTTCATGGGGACCTAGGTGCGATCTCATAGATCAACCAACTGCAGCGTTCTTGCATGATATGACTGTTGGAATGCGCGATTCGCTCGCCGTCGTGGGAGATTGTTCGCCCCGAACTAGCAGTCTCTTTAGCCGACCTTCACTTGTCTACGTCCGACCTGGGGCGAAACAGCTTCTTGAGCCGAGGATCTGAAAGGACATCGCAAAATCGCGAATAATCGCGCCCCGGCAGAAGAGAAGCACAGAAGCCGTCAGGGCCTGCCCGTGGGTGATCCAGCGGGGGCAAGTTCACTGACGAGCACTTTCTTCAGGAAGAAAAGAGTCAGGCGACGACCGCGAGATCAGGCTCGTGACTCGCGAGTTCGACAGGCAAGTACTTCGGTGAAGCTGGGTTTTCTGTACTGCTGCTCTCAGCTCGTGCGATGAAGAAGTCCTGCGCGCTAAAGCGATTGCCGTTGTCAGATTTGTTGGCGCTCTCCTGGTAAGTGCGTGTATAGCTCCCATCCTGGCGCAAAATGCGCGCCTTTCTCGTATCATTTAAGTAGCTCTGAAGAATTTCGCCAAACACGCGGTCACGCAGAACCGGGTTCTTGACGGGAAACATGACCTCAACCCGCTCGTATAAGTTCCGCGGCATCCAATCGGCGCTGCCCAGATAAATGTCGGGCTCGCCGCCATTCTCGAAATAAAAAATGCGGCTGTGCTCGAGGAATCTTCCTACGATGCTGCGCACCCGAATCCTGTGGCTGAGGCCTCTCACGTTGGGGCGCAACGCGCAGGCGCCGCGAATAATGAGATCGATCTCGACCCCGGCTCGCGAAGCCCGGTAGAGCGCCTCGATCACGGGCTGGTCGAGCAATGCGTTCACTTTGGCGATGATGCGGGCCGGCCGCCTGCGCCGGGCGTGGTTGGTCTCGCGATCGATCAATTCGATGCAGTTCCTGGCTAAATCGACCGGCGCGATGAAGAGCGGTTTGTAGTGTTGCTGTTCTGAGCGGGCAGTAAGAAAGTTGAAAACCGCATGCGCTGCGGAAGTCATTTCCGGTTCGCAGGTCAGCAGGCTCAGGTCAGAATAAAAGTGCGCCGTGGAGGGGTTATAGTTGCCCGTCCCGAGGTGGGCGTATTGCCGTATCTCTCCATCTGAGTCCTGTCGGGCGAGCAACGCCAGTTTGCAATGGGTTTTTAAACCCACGAGCCCATGAAATACCTGGACGCCCGCCTCCTCCAAGGAGCGCGCCCAGCGAATGTTCGAAGCCTCATCAAAGCGGGCTTTTAACTCGACCACTACGGTTACTTCCTTGTTCTGCGCGGCCTCCATGAGGGCGCCCACAATCGGAGAGTTTTCGTTGGTCCGGTAGAGGGTTTGCTTGATGGAGAGCACATGCGGATCTCGCGCCGCCGACTCGATAAAACCTACGACCGCGTCGTACGAGTCGTAGGGGTGATGAAGCAGGATGTCTTGTTTTCGGATCTGCTCGAAGATGTTCGATACTTTCGGCACAAAGGTCATGCTCTTCGCCGTGAAAGGCTGAAATTTCAAGTCGCTCCTGGGAGTCTGTTCCGCCAGCGAGGACACGCGCGAAAGATTAACCGGGCCCGAAGTCTTGAATACCTGCCATGGTTGCATACCGAACTGCCGCGACAGTGGTTCGACGATCTCCGTGGCTGCGGAGGCCTCAATTTCCAGCCGAACCACATCGCCTCGGCGCCGGCTGTGCAACTGCGTGTCGACCAGCTCGAGCAGACTGCGCGATTCTTCTTCGTGAAGATACAGATTGCTGTTCCGAGTGGCGCGAAACGCTCCCGAGGAGATGACGTCGTATCCTTTGTAGAGATTGCGAGTGTGAGTCTCGATCAGGTCATGCAAAAAGATGTAATCGATGCTGTCTCGTTTGCTCGGGACCCTCACCAGACGAGCAATTTTCCGGGGCACTGTAATCACCCCCAGGTAGGTTGTACCTGCCTTCGAACGATGGCGTAGATGGAACCCCACACACAAGGCTTTGTTAATCACGTGAGGAAACGGGTGCGAAGGATCGATGGTGACAGGAGTGAGCAGGGGATCAACCTGTCGCACAAAAAAGAGGTCCATCGCATCTCTGCCGGCATGATCGAGGTGCGCCACCGGCAAGATGCGGATGCCCTCGCGGACCAGCGCCGGCACGAGCTTCTGGTTCCAACACTCGTACTGGCTGGCCACAAAGGCATGCAGTTCACGCACGAGGCGCTGCAACTGCTCTTCGGGCGAGAGTCCGTCAGGACCGGCCAGTTGATTACCGTGTTCCGCCTGTTGCAGCAATCCGGCTACGCGCACTTCAACGAATTCGTCGAGATTGCTGGCCGTGATGGCCAGAAACTTGACTCTCTCGAGCAACGGATTGCCTTCGTCCTGAGCCTCCTCGAGCACGCGCCGATTGAAGGCCAGCCAGGATTCATGGCGATTGAAATAGTTGCGGGGATCATCCAGGCGGATTCGCGATGTGGGCAAGGGACTCCTCCCAATGGCAGTCATCGTACCGCGAGACTGTGAATAGATTGTTACAGCGAGCAATCCACTTCTCTTGCGGGAAAAGTAGTGATAGTTTCTCGGTGACTGCGCAACCGACCGAAGCCTTTTCAGCGAATCGACTACCATCTTTGGAGTTTCTTGGACCGGCAAAACTATGGAAGCCAACGAATACGACCTGGTTGTGATCGGGAGTGGGCCAGCGGGCCAGAAGGCGGCGATCTGCGCCGCCAAATTGCGCAAGAAGGTCGCAATCGTCGACCGGAAGAGGACGATTGGTGGCGTTTGTGTGCACACCGGAACCATCCCCAGCAAGACCTTGCGTGAAGCTGTGCTCTATCTGAGTGGCTTCCGGCAGCGCAGTTTCTACGGTCGCAGCTACGTCCTTAAAGATCGCATCGCCATGTCCGATCTGGTTTTTCGCGCACAGGCTGTGATGGCGCGCGAGGTTGAAGTCATCAAGGCGCAGCTTCGCCGCAACCAGGTTACGACGTTTGAGGGCGACGCCCGTTTCCTGGACCCCCACATGATCGAGGTCAAAGGCGCAGAGGGATCGCAGCTTCTGCGGGGGCATTACATCCTGATTGCCTGTGGCACACGTCCAGCGCACAGCGCGGATATTCCCATGGACGGGAAGCGCATTTTCGATTCCGACGAGGTGCATTGTCTCGAGGAAGTCCCGCGAGACCTGTTGGTCGTCGGCGCGGGCATTATCGGGCTCGAGTTCGCCTCCATGTTCGCCGCGCTGGGAGTAAAGGTCACGCTGCTCGATCAGCGGCCGATCCTCATGGACTTCGTGGACCGCGAGATTGTGGAGAGCCTGTGTTTTCAGCTGCGCCAACTAGGAACTGTTTTTCGCCTGGGGGAGAAAGTGGTTTCGGTGGGATACGATGCGGAACGGGATCGAGTGTTCGCCAAACTGGAGAGCGGAAAAAATGTCCATGGGCAAGGTCTTCTCTACACCGTCGGCCGACAAGCCAATAGCGATCGGTTGAACATCGAAGCCGCGGGATTGAAGTCAGACGGCCGGGGCAAGATGGTGGTCAACGAGCATTTTCAAACCACCGTTGATCATATCTATGCGGCCGGAGACGTCATCGGTTTTCCGGCGCTCGCCAGCACCTCAATGGAGCAAGGCCGCCTCGCCAGTTGCCACATGTTTGGAACACCCGGCAAAATGATTCCCACACTCATTCCTTATGGCATCTATACCATTCCCGAAATCTCCATGGTGGGTCATACCGAAGAACAACTCACGCAGGGCAAGATTCCCTATGAAGTCGGCCTGGCGCGCTATGCCGAATTGGCGAAGGGCCAGATGCTGGGGGATGAACAGGGCTTATTGAAACTTCTTTTCGACCCCGAGAGTCTTAAGCTGCTAGGCGTGCACGTGATCGGCGACCGGGCGGCCGAAATTGTGCACATCGGCCAGGCCGTGCTCACCATGGGTGGTACGCTCGAATACTTCCGCGATACGGTCTTCAATTACCCGACGCTCGCTGAGGCCTATAAGGTTGCGGCCCTGGATGGACTGAACAAGCTCTAACTTTCCGACGAACGTTCCTATGACGAACGAGGAGATCAAGCTCTCCGAAACCCGTGACCGCACGCGGCATTGGAAGCACGGGGGACCCTACCTCAGCGAACGCGCATGGAGTACGGTGCGGGAAGACTGCAGCTCCGAAGGCAATGCCTGGGACTGTCTTCCGATCACGCCCGGTCGCGAGCTTATCGCTGGAATGAAAATGGAACTGCGGGCATCGGTGGTCGCCGTCAGTTAATCTGTTTTGCCCTTGAGCTGTGGAACAAGCGCGATCCGATCCTCAAAGAACGGCTCTTCGGACTGAGTGGAAGCGGAGGCAACCTCGGCGGCCAGCTCCCAATGGAGCGTCATACGTTCCAGACCGGGAGTCCGAGGAGGCTGCGAGATTTCAGTTGTCCCATTAAATGGCTTAGGCGTCCAAATGACTTTTCCAGCTTGTTCGACACGAACCGGAATGCTAAGTCCTCCGTCGCTAAAGGTTGGTTAACTGTCTGTTGTGGCTCGTGCCTTTAGCCGCCCGGCGTGAATCGCTTTCACCAAGATGGTATGGTCGCGCTCGGATTGGTCAGCATAGGAGAGCGCAAATTTCGCGAGGGCTGAATCGAATGCATCATTTGTCCCAAGATACCCGCCAATCAGTGCTGCGTCGCCTGTACGCGCGTGCGCGCGCGCCAGCGTCCAGCCGCAGATCTCAACGTACTCGAGCCAGTCGCCTTTCGTCATATCCAGATGAATCTTCATTTTCATGTCGCGGAGCTGGCGGAAATAATAGTCGCGGCCTTTACCGTCGTGCGTCCACCCAAGAAACACGTCGCTCGCCGATTGCAGCATGCGCTGCCCCGTCACCACCCGCTCGCCGTGATTGGCATACCGGCTCTTGCCCGCGTACGGCTCGAGCACCGAAGGGAGGGCCTCTTTGAACTGCAGCAGCAGCGGATCGTGCTCGCTAGCCATCAACAAGGCCACGTCGCAGCGCGTTCCTACGCTACCCACTCCCACCACTTTCCGCGCGACATCCACGAGGTGGTACCGGTCCAAAATCAAGCGCCGGTCTTCCGGAAGCGTCTCGCGGTAGCGGTGGAACATCTGGGTCACGCGCTTCCGCATCAACTCGCAGGAGCGTGGGTGGTACACCAGTGGCGGATGATCCACGATCCGCGTCCGCCCGTTTATGACGTCCGCGATTTTCGGAAATATATGCTCTGCCGTCTGAACCCGCGCTTTCTTCTCCACTTGCTGCCAGCGTTTTCTCGCCGCCGCCGTCTTCGCTTCTTCGATGAACACCTCAGCGTCCATATGTGAATACCACACTTCAAGCGCACGCATGTGCGCATACTCGCGCATATGCTGACGATACGATTCCGCCATCTTAAGCACGGCATCGCTGCAACGCCCGGCGCCCATGCCGAGTTCGCGAGACGCCAGAACAACACTCGCGGCTAGGCGCTTCACATCCCACTCCCACGGCGCCGGAAGTGTTTCATCGAAATCGTTGATATCGAATAGCAGCCGCCGCTCGGGGCTGGCAAAGCCGCCGAAATTCGCTGCGTGGCAGTCGCCGCACGCCTGCACGCGAATTCCTGTCGTAGGAGTCTTCGACAAATCCCACGCCATCACTGCCCCCGAACCCCGGAAAAACGCGAAAGGCGATTGCCTCATCCGGCTGTAGCGGATCTGTAAGAGCTCGGGGACCCGGCCGCGGTCGGCGTGTTCGAGTAGTTTGATCACATCGGGGCGGGCGGAGGGAGCGGCCCACTCGGCATGGGAAGCCCTGGCAACTCTTTCCCGCAGAGCTTTCCCCTGGCTCATTCGCGCTTTAACACTCGGCCCAAGCGTGCTGGGTCCTTCGCGTCGCATGCTTGAAAGTTTTCCTCGTTGGGCACTCATCTGGTAATCATTGTCGAAAATGCAGTAGGAGACGATCTATTCTCGGCGCTAATAGTATCTATCACAGCGCGACGAAAGCCATGAACAAGATTGTCTACGGGACCTTTGCTGCAGTTCAATCGAAATGCAAAGTTGCACTGGAAGTCTCACCTTTTTGCCGCATCCTGGCTGACGACGCGACACTGCCCCACCAGTCACACGACGGGACAAGTGTCGTCGCCGGCGAATAAACGAGGTTCTGGGCGATTGGTCAATCGGGGAATAATCCGTGAGCCCTTCAGCGGTTACTCGCGATCCAGCGGCCTTGGAGGAGATCCATCGCGATCTCCTCGAGGCCGGCTTCTGGTCCGCAATGCCCGGTGAGCCCGTCGCTCGGGAAGAACTGCCCGACTGGCCGGGGCTCACTGGTAAGAGCCCAACTTCTATGACGTCACCGTAATTCCCTCGTTGAACGAGGTTTCTTCGCTCTCACCTCGGCAGGGCGATGTATCCCACCTTGAGCCGTCTCAAAGACGCCTTTGGTTGGCAGTGTGTTGTACCCGATTGACGGGCCCGGCGCCATGGCTTATATACTTTTCTCTCACCTGACTACGAGCATGCTCATCCTGCGCGAACGCGGCTTCACTTGACGGTAGCTCCCGAGAACGCCGGTCGGTCGTCGCGACAATTCTCTTGAGCGTCGCTCCGTTTGTGCAGCCTCTCTGCAACCCCCACGGGGATGAATGTTATGAACTTTCCGCTTGTTCCTAGCAAACCCTTTTTTTGGGCCATCGTGCTGGCTGGCGCGGCCATGGTAGCCTCCGTCCACGCGTTCGACGGAGCTGCCTCAAACACAGTCCAACCAAAGCATGCGTCGTTCCAGATCAAGAATGAATTCAAGGTACAACCGCCAAAAGGGGCGAAGATGGTGCGCATGTGGTTCGCCGTTCCTCAGGAAGATGCTGCGTCTGCAATTCACGCGTTTCGAGTCACGGCCGATTTTCCAGTCCAGTATTTCCGGGACGATTGGGGAAATCGCGTTGGGTATGCGGAGGTCAACGCGCCTGCCGGCAGCCCCATTACGATTCAAGAAGAGTTTGAGCTGACGCGCACCGAGATCCGCAACACCATCGATCCAGCCAAGACACGGCCGCTCACCGATCAGGAACGTGCGGCGTTGTTCGCCTACCTGCAACCTTCCACTCACGTAGTCGTGAGCGACCAAGTCAAATCGCTTTCCGCATCCATCGTCGGGGGCGAGACCAATCCGATTCTCGCCGCTCGAAAGATCTACAATTGGACGCTGGAAAACGTGGATTACTGGGTTAAGGATCCAGACCATCTGAAGGCTTCTCCGGTCGGCAGCACGGAGTATTGCTTGAGAACCAAAACCGGTAATTGCACGGATTTTCATTCGCTATTTGCGTCGCTCGCCATGGCAGCGGGGATCCCCACGCGCATGGTCTACGGTTCGCTTCTAAAACCCACGCTGAATGGAGTGCACATCGACGGTAGCTATCACTGCTGGATCTATTTCTTCGCCCCAAACTATGGCTGGCTTCCTCTTGATGTTTCGCTGGCCAATATTTATGGCAGGGAGTTCCCGGTAACCGACAAGAATCAGAAGCTGGTGGAACTGACGACGGCAACTGGTTACAAAGGGCTCGATCCGAGCAAGGTCGATTATTATTTCGGGAACCTCGATGAGAGGCGAGTGACGTGGTCTATGGGCCGAGACCTCATCATGCAGCCACCGCAGGAAGATGGCCCGGTGAATGCGCTCACAAAAATCTATGTCGAAATAGACGGTAAACAAGCCAATGATTGGACGCGCGAGCTCACATATACCGAGCAGACGAAGTAGTCAAACCTGGACGTATGGTCGCATTGCGGCCTCTCCTGATTGCAGTCCAGAAACGAGCTCTGCGGAGATCGCTGACAATCTCTCCTAGGCCTGGGACAATCGCGATAGGCAAGCATGGGCCACAAGGTGGTTACGTAATTTTCGCCGCCCTCTGTGCCAGTCTCTTGTATCAGACAAGACTCTCCTTCTTCCCCCTGACAGCCGATTTGTGTGACACTTGGACGCCAAGAAAGCAATCGAAAACGAGGTAAAATGAGCTCCGCCAAACTCGCTCTGATTATTGTCTGTTCCACATTGCTGTCCGCCGCTGCCTTCTCACAGGAATTGAATTCGACCTTTGCCCGTGATCTGGGCCAACCC
>Ga0210398_10003638_pt1 | contig 14680 bp, 12 predicted proteins | sample IncBWC4OmetaG_FD_161047 | JGI IMG/M metagenome (GOLD analysis project Ga0210398, IMG submission 161047) | Forest soil microbial communities from Barre Woods Harvard Forest LTER site, Petersham, Massachusetts, United States - Inc-BW-C-4-O | ecosystem: Environmental > Terrestrial > Soil >...
GCCATCGACCCGATCGCTTCCGGAGGAGAACCACAGCGATGGCCCGCAGTCCGGGCAGGCGATCGGCTGGGCGTGGAAGCGGCGGTTGGCCGGGTCGTGATACTCGCCAGCGCACCGCTCACACATCGCGAAAGTCGACATGGTGGTGGTCGGGCGGTCGTACGGCAAGGCTCGAATGATCGTGAACCGCGGGCCGCAGTTGGTGCACGTGATGAACGGATGCCGGTAACGGCGGTCCCGCGGGTTGAACAGTTCGGTGATGCAGTCGTCGCAGACCGCGATGTCGGGCGGAATCGGCGAGGTGGCCCCGGGCGCCGCCTGGCTTTCGACGATGCGAAAGCCGTTACCGCCGAGTGCGTTCGCTTCGACGTCGGCAATGGATACCGTGTTGATCCGGGCCAGTGGCGGCGCCTCGGCGGACAGCCGACGCCCGAACTCGTCAATGCGGGCGATCGGTCCCTGAACTTCGATGAACACCGCACCGGAATCGTTGCCGACGAATCCCGCCAACCCGAGTTCGGTGGCGATCCGGTGGACGAAAGGGCGAAAACCTACTCCCTGGACGACGCCGACGACGGTGAATCGCTGCCGCACGGCGTCGGAGCGCAGCATCAGTGCGTCGGTCATAGGGGCCGCCAAAGGGGCGCAGACATCGAGGTACTGGGCGGCACGACGTTATCGCCGCTTCGATGGGTACCCCAATCAGCACACGTCGCGATCACACCGTTCTGTTGTCACGGCTTCCCCGACAAAACCCATCGTAGGCGCGTACGACATGCCCCGGTCGGGATTCGACCAGCCCAACCCACAGCCGCTCAGATCAGCACCTACGCCTTATGCCGACCGTTGACCGGAACTGCCTGACGGGCACTGCTAAAGCGCCCAACGCTGTTTCACGGGACTCGATTGTCTTAGCCAATGCTTGCCCTGAATTCAGGGTTTTATTAGCCTTTGCTCAGGCCTATTGTGCACATGTACAGCGTGATCTATGTCACAGTGGCAGCGTCAAACGACGGGCACTTTGCCGCCCAGCGTCGACAGCTCGCTGCTCAACGGCGTTAGCGCTACCGTGAGCGGTCTTCCCGTCGCCCTCACGGGACACGCGGTCGGGCCCATTGGTTCCTCGATAGAGCTGGACCAAGGCATCGCGAACGCACTCGGCTTTAGCTTCCCAGCTACAGCCATGGACACCGGCGGCTCACTCGATGATCTGTTGAGCACCCTGACTACCGGGCTCGACGGCGATCTGTCAGCCCTCACCGGTCGTCCAGCGACTTCAGCGCACTGCTGACGGATGGTCTGGGGAGCCTGGGGAGCCTGTTCTGAGTACAGGATTGGCGGCCGGCGCCGATGTTCGCAGTCGGGTTTTTGTGGCTTGACCAGGGCTTTGAGCCCTCGCGCAGAAGCTAGGAGCGATCGGCCCCCTCGTTCGGGAGGGGGCCGATCGTGCTAACTGCAGGCTTTGAGCACCAGCTCGCGCACCCGCGCCGCGTCGGCCTGGCCCTTGGTGGCCTTCATGACCGCGCCGACGATCGCGCCGGCCGCCTGCACCTTGCCACCGCGAATCTTCTCCGCCACATCGGGATTGGCGGCCAACGCCTCGTCGACCGCGGACTGGATCAACGAATCGTCGCGCACCACGGCCAGTCCGCGCGCCGTCATCACCTGTTCGGGCTCGCCTTCCCCGGCGAGCACGCCCTCGACGACCTGGCGGGCCAGCTTGTTGGACAGCTTGCCCTCATCGACCAACGCCACCACACCGGCGACTTGCTTCGGCGTGATCGGCAGTTCGTCGAGTTCGAGGCCGCCCTCGTTGGCTTTTTGCACCAGGAAGTTGCCCCACCAGGCGCGGGCTTCCTTACTGGACGCGCCGTGCTCGATAGTGGCAGTGACCAACTCGACTGCGCCGGCGTTGACGAGATCGCGCATCACCTCGTCGGAAACACCCCACTCTTGCTGAATTTCCTTGCGCCGCAGCCACGGTAGCTGCGGGATGGTCTGGCGCAATCGGTCGACCAACTCGCGGCTGGGCGCGACCGGCTCCAGGTCCGGCTCGGGGAAATAGCGGTAGTCCTCGGCGGTTTCCTTGGTCCGGCCCGGACTGGTGTACCCGGACTCCTGGAAGTGGCGGGTCTCCTGCGTAACCCGTCCTCCTGACGTCAAAACGGCGCCTTGCCGTTGCATTTCGTACCGAACGGCGACCTCGACGCTCTTGAGCGAGTTGACGTTCTTGGTCTCGCTGCGGATGCCGAACTCGGTAGCGCCAGTCGGCTTGAGCGACACGTTGGCGTCACAACGCATCGAGCCCTGATCCATCCGGACATCGGAGACACCCAACGCGCGCAACAGATCTCGTAGCGCGGTCACATAGGCCCGCGCGATCTGCGGCGCGCGCTCACCGGTCTCCACGATGGGCTTGGTGACGATCTCGATCAGCGGCACACCCGCGCGGTTGTAGTCGATCAGCGACATCGTCGCGCCATGAATGCGGCCGGTCTCGCTGCCCAGGTGGGTGAGCTTGCCGGTGTCCTCCTCCATGTGCGCGCGTTCGATCTCGACTCGCCAGCTGGTGCCGTCCTCCAGGGGCACCTCCAGATAGCCGTTGACGGCGATCGGCTCGTCATACTGCGAGATCTGGTAGTTCTTCGGCATGTCCGGGTAGAAGTAGTTCTTGCGGGCGAACCGGCACCACGGCACGATCTCGCAGTTCAACGCCAGCCCGATCCGGATCGCCGATTCGACCGCCGCCTCGTTGAGCACCGGTAACGAACCCGGCAGGCCCAGACACACCGGGCACACCTGAGTGTTGGGCTCGGCACCGAACGCGGTCGCGCAGCCACAGAACATCTTGGTGGCGGTGGACAGCTCGACGTGCACTTCCAGGCCGAGCACCGGGTCGTAGCGCGCGATGACGTCGTCGTAGTCGAGCAACTCCGCGCCGGGCGCCTTGGCAGCAGCGGTCATGCGTTCGATCCTAATTGGCCGCCGGAGGCGTCGGCGCGGGGCAGGCCTAGCCGAAGAAGGCGGCGGCGTCGTCGTAGCGGCTCTGCGGTACCAGTTTGAGCTGGCGCACCGCTTCTGCCAGCGGCACCCGGCCGATGTCCTGACCCCGCAGCGACACCATCTGTCCGTATTCAGCGGCGTGCGCGGCGTCGGCTGCATTGACCCCGAAACGGGTGGCCAGTACCCGGTCATAGGCAGTCGGCGTACCGCCGCGCTGGACGTGGCCAAGCACGGTCACCCGGACTTCTTTGTTGATGCGCTTCTCCACCTCGGCGGCCAACTGGTCGGCCACGCCGGTGAATCGCTCATGGCCGAACTCGTCGATGCCGCCCTGGCGCAGCGTCATCGAGCCTTCAGCCGGTTTGGCGCCTTCGGCGACCACGCAAATGAAGTGTGAGTCGCCGCGCTGGAAACGCCGCTTGACCAATCGGCAGACCTCGTCGATGTCGAAGGGCTGCTCGGGGATCAGCGTCATGTGCGCGCCGGATGCCAGCCCGGCGTTGAGCGCGATCCAGCCGGCGTGTCTGCCCATCACCTCGACCAGCATCACCCGCTGGTGCGATTCGGCGGTGCTGTGCAATCGGTCGATGGCGTCGGTGGCCACCGTCAGCGCGGTGTCGTGACCGAAAGTCACGTCCGTGCAATCGATGTCGTTGTCGATGGTCTTCGGCACACCAACGACGGGCACGTTCTCTTCGGAGAGCCAGTGCGCAGCGGTCAGCGTACCTTCGCCGCCGATCGGGATGAGCACGTCGATGCCGTTGTCATCCAAGGTCTGCATGATCTGTTCCAGCCCGGCCCGCAGCTTGTCAGGGTGCACGCGGGCAGTGCCCAGCATCGTTCCGCCCTTGGCCAGCAGCCGGTCATTACGGTCATCGTTGGCCAGCTGCACACGCCGGTTCTCCAAGAGCCCGCGCCAGCCGTCCTGGAATCCGACCACCGACGACCCGTACCGCGAGTCGCAGGTTCGCACCACCGCCCGGATGACGGCGTTGAGCCCGGGACAGTCCCCACCTCCGGTAAGAATTCCGATCCGCATGACCTCATCTTGCCCCGTGATGGTCGTTCAAGTGGCGCGAGCAGACGGATCTCATGTTGCCGGGTTCGGAGCGCCGAGATCGACATTAGCGACACAGCCACTCGAAGTTTCCGCGCTGCCGTCGATCTCGGCGACGCTCACTGCGTCAAACGGCCGACGGCAGGGGTCCCCGCGCAACCTCGTAGGCCGCCGCCACCCGATAGAGCCGGTCGTCGGCCAGCGCCGGCGCCATGATCTGCAATCCGACCGGGAGCTCGTCGTCCGGCGACAACCCTGACGGCACCGACATCCCGCAGTGACCGGCCAGGTTCAGCGGCAGCGTGCACAGGTCGAACAGATACATCGCCAGCGGGTCGTCGACCTTCTCGCCCAATCGGAACGCCGTCGTCGGCGTGGTCGGCGACACCAGCACGTCCACGGATTGATAGGCCGCGTCGAGATCGCGGGCAATCAACGTGCGCACCTTCTGCGCCTGGTTGTAATAGGCGTCGTAATACCCGGCTGACAGCGCGTAAGTGCCGATCATGATGCGCCGCTTGACCTCCGGCCCGAACCCGGCGGCGCGGGTCAGCGCCATCACCTCCTCGGCGCTGTGCGTGCCGTCGTCGCCGACCCGCAGTCCGTAGCGCATCGCGTCGAAGCGGGCGAGGTTGCTCGACACCTCCGACGGCAAGATCAGGTAGTAGGCGGGCAACGCGTGATCGAAATGGGGACAGTCAACTTCGGACACGTCGGCACCGATCGCCGTCAACTGCTCGACGGCGCTGTTGAAGGACGCCAATACGCCCGGCTGATACCCGTCGCCGCGCAACTGCCGGACCACGCCGACGCGCACTCCACTCAGATCGCCCGCTGCTCCCGCCCTCGCAGCGCCGACGACGTCGGGTATTTCGGCGTCGATGGAGGTGGAGTCGCGTGGATCGTGTCCGGCGATCACCTGGTGCAGCAGCGCGGTGTCAAGGACGTTGCGGGCACACGGGCCGCCCTGGTCGAGCGACGACGCGCAGGCCACCAGGCCGTAGCGCGACACCGTGCCGTAGGTCGGTTTGACCCCGACCGTCGCGGTCAGCGCCGCCGGCTGGCGGATGGAGCCGCCGGTGTCGGTCCCGATGGCCAGCGGCGCCTGGAACGCGGCCAGCGCGGTGGCACTGCCGCCCCCGGAGCCGCCCGGCACCCGGTCGGTGTCCCATGGGTTGCGGGTCGGGCCGTAAGCGGAGTTCTCCGTCGACGAGCCCATCGCGAACTCGTCCATATTCGTCTTGCCCAGGATCGGGATGCCCGCCGCCCGCAGTCGCGCGGTCACCGTGGCGTCGTAGGGCGAACGCCAGCCCTCCAGGATCTTCGACCCGCACGTGGTGGGCATGTCGAGGCTGGTGAACACGTCTTTGAGGGCCAACGGCACCCCGGCCAGCGGCGACGGCGGCGGCTCGCCGGCCGCCAGCGCCTTGTCGACGGCGGCCGCGGCCGACAGGGCCGCATCGCCCGCCACGTGCAGGAACGCGCCGTAACGGTCATCGGTCGCCGCGATCTGGTCCAGGAAAGCCTGGGTGATCTCGGTCGATGACAACTCCTTGGCGGCGATTTTGCCGGCCAGGGTCGCGGCGTCCTGCCGGATGATGTCGGTCATTCCGGTTCCCCGAGAATCTGTGGGACGGCGAAGCGGCCATCGAGGGCCTCAGGCGCCTCGGCGAGCGCTTCCTGCTGGGTCAGGCACGGTGTGGTCTGGTCCGGGCGGGTGATGTTGACGTCTTTGAGCGGGTTGTCGGTCGGTTCGACGCCGGTGACATCGACAGCTTGGATCTGGCTGACGTGGGTCAAGATGGCGTCGAGTTGGCCGGCGAAGCCGTCCAGCTCGGCGTCGGTCAACGCCAACCGGGCCAGCCGGGCCAGATGGGCCACGTCGTCGCGGGAGATCTGGGACACGACCGAAAAGCCTAGCCCGGTGACGATGCTCGCCGCGGAGCGGCGGGAGGTGGGGGTACCTCCCAGCCGCGCAGCGGCGAGGGGGCGAAGCGGGCCATCAGCGCTAGCGGGCTGCTGCGCGCCGGCAGGTCCGGCCGCCCGCCGCCGTCGAAATGCCGCCGCCGCTCGGCTGTGCGACAGTGTGCGCGTGTCTTCCTATCTGCTGCGAGTTCAGCTTGCCGACCGGCCGGGCAGCCTCGGCTCGCTGGCCGTGGCCCTGGGGTCGGTGGGGGCCGACATCTTGTCGCTGGACGTCGTGGAACGTGGGTCGGGCTACGCGATCGACGATCTTGTGGTCGAGCTACCGGCGCGGGCCATGCCGGACACGCTGATCACGGCGGCCGAAGCGCTCAGTGGGGTGCGCGTCGACAGCCTGCGCCCGCACACCGGGTTGCTGGACGCGCACCGCGAGCTGGCGCTGATCGACCACGTCGCCGCGGCCGGCGACACAACGGCCAAGCTGAAGGTCCTCGTCGACGAAGCCCCCCAGGTGCTGCGGGTGAGCTGGTGTGCGGTGCTGCGCAGTTCCGACGACGGGATCCAGCCTGTGGTGGGCAGCCCGGGCGCACCGGAAACCGGACTGGACGCCGTCCCGTGGATGCCTATCACGCGCGCCACCGCCCTGGACGCCACCAGCGACTGGGTACCGCAGGTGTGGCGCGAGCTGGACACGACGCTGGTCGCCGCGCCGCTGGGCGCGCCCGACACCGCGATCATGCTGGGCCGGCCGGGCGGCCCGGCGTTCCGGCCGTCAGAGGTGGCACGGCTGGGCTACCTGGCCGGGATCGTCGGGACCCTGCTGCACTGAGTACGCCGATAAACATCGATAAACACCGGTATTGCTCAACTGTGAGCCTGGTGTCCCATGCCCAGATCGCCGCGCTGTCCCCGGCCGAGCTGTGGCGGCTGCCACTGCTGCCCTGATCCGAGTTCCGTCTCGCCGAGCTGTCACTCGTCGGGTCCGCTGCCGGAAGGCCCCTGGGCCAACAGCTTTCGGAATCCGTCCTCGTCGAGGACGGGCACGCCGAGTTCGATGGCCTTGTCGTACTTCGATCCGGGGGAATCGCCGGCGACGACGTAGGCGGTCTTCTTCGACACCGACCCGGCGGCTTTGCCGCCACGCGCCACAATGGCCTCCTTGGCGTCATCGCGGGAAAAGCCGGTCAACGAGCCGGTCACCACGATCGTCAAACCCTCCAGCGTGCGGGGCACGCTGGCGTCGCGCTCGTCGGCCATCCGCACGCCGGCCGATCGCCACTTATCGACGATGGCCCGATGCCAGTCCACGGTGAACCATTCGGTCACCGCCGCGGCGATGGTCGGGCCGACACCCTCGACCGCGGCCAGTTGCTCGGTCGAGGCCGACGTGATGGCATCCAAGCTGCCGAACTCGGTCGCCAGCGCGCGGGCAGCGGTCGGCCCGACGTGGCGAATCGACAATGCCACCAGCACCCGCCACAGTGGTTGCTTCTTGGCCGTGTCCAGGTTGACCAGCAGGCGCTTGCCGTTGGCAGACAGCGCGCCGCTTTTGGTGGTGAACAACTCGGTGCGCAACAAGTCGTCTTCGGTGAGGCCGAACAGATCACCCTCGTCGCCGATCACGTGAGCTTTCAGCAGCGCGATGGCCGCCTCGTAGCCCAGGCCTTCGATGTCGAAAGCGCCACGACCGGCGACGTGAAACACCCGCTCACGCAATTGCGCCGGGCAGGCCTGCGCGTTGGGGCAGCGGATGTCGGCGTCGCCCTCCTTGGCCGGAGCCAGCGGCGTCCCGCATTCGGGACACGTTGTGGGCATGACAAATTCGCGCTCGGAGCCGTCGCGCAAGTCGACGACGGGGCCCAGCACTTCGGGGATCACGTCGCCGGCCTTGCGGATCACCACCGTGTCGCCGATCAACACACCCTTGCGCTTGACCTCGGCGGCGTTGTGCAAGGTGGCCAGCCCCACCGTCGATCCGGCAACGGTGACCGGCGTCATGAATGCGAACGGCGTGACCCGCCCGGTGCGCCCGACGTTGACCCGGATGTCGAGCAGCTCGGTCTGTACCTCCTGGGGCGGGTACTTGTAGGCGATCGCCCATCGCGGTGCGCGCGACGTGGAACCCAGCCTGCGCTGCAGCGCCACATCATCGATTTTGACGACGACGCCGTCGATTTCGTGAGCCACGTCGTGGCGGTGCTCGCCCCAGTAAGCGATGCGTTCCAGGGCGCCGGCGGCGTTCTCCACCCGCGTGGTGTGTTCGGACACGGGCAGGCCCCACGCGCCCAGAGCCAGGTATGCGTCGTGCAGGGTGGGCGGCCGGAACCCCTCAATATGCCCCAACCCGTGGCAGATCATCCGGAGCCTGCGGCGAGCGGTGACGGCCGGGTCCTTCTGCCGCAGCGATCCAGCCGCACTGTTGCGCGGGTTGGCGAACGGCGCCTTTCCGTCTTCGACCAGGGCCGCGTTGAGCGCTTCGAAATCGGCGAGCCGGAAGAACACCTCACCGCGCACCTCGAGCACGTCGGGTACCGGATAGTCGTCGCTGGCGGTGAGGCGCTCCGGGACGTCCTCAATCGTGCGCGCGTTGAGCGTGACGTCCTCGCCGGTGCGGCCGTCGCCACGAGTTGCGGCCCGGACCAGCCGTCCATTGCGGTAGACCAAAGCCAATGCGACACCGTCGATCTTGAGCTCGCACAGAAATGGCACATCGTTACCGACCTCGGCGTGGATGCGCGCCGCCCACACGTCGAATTCCTCGGTGCTGAACACGTTGTCCAGCGACAGCATCCGTTCCAGGTGCTCGGCGGAGGTGAAATCGGTGGCGAAGCCGGCGCCGCCGACGAGCTGGGTCGGTGAGTCGGGCGTGCGCAGCTCGGGATGCTCCTCCTCGAGTGCGGCCAGCCGACGCAGGAGCTTGTCGAAGTCCGCGTCGGAGATGATCGGCGCATCACGCACGTAGTAGCGGAACTGGTGTTCGCGCACTTCGTCGGCGAGTTCGCGCCAAAGACGTCGGACTTCGGGCGCTATCGCGTCAGCCTCTGCTGAGCTCACCTTGGCAGGCTATCGGAGGACGCCGACGAGAAGACCGGCGCGCGTCGGGCCGCAGTGGCAATTTCGACACAGAGCCTTCGGGTTAGTGACGAGTGGTGACCGCGCTATAAGAGGAATCCAGATGAGCACCCATGTCGTCACCGAGTTCAAAACCAAACCCGGGCGAGCCGAAGAACTCGTCCAAATTCTCAGCCACGCCCTGCCCGACAGCCTCGCCCACGACGGATGCGTCAGGCTTGTTGCAGGCGTGGCGAACAGTGCCGATTGCCTATCGCTTGACTATGTGGGCGGACGCCTCCTTCACGTTCAAGCTTCATGAAACAACTCGGCGTTCGTCAACCGCCGAAGACGTTGTGTTGATTTTCCTGCGCTGGTGGAGGGGGGCGCAGCCCAACATCAGGCAGCTTCTGGTGAGCAACGTTGTGAGCCTCCTCTGCCATTAGCCCCAGCGCCCCGAGCAGCACCTCTGCACTGGATGTTTCGGCATCGGCGCCAAGTCGTTGTTCGAGTACTGCGCGAGTTACCGCGATGGTGGCACCGATGAAGTAGGTAAGTGCGGCGTCGATGTTCACCGGCTTGAACCGTCCGCAAGCGATCCCGCGCTCGAGAAGGCGCTTTCCGTAGCCGGCCAGGGCGTCTTGAAATACAACGTCCGCGCGATCGAGATTGACGATAAGCCAAGCGGTCTGCGGGTCGGTCGCCGCGTTACGCACGAACCAGCGATGCGCCGCGGACGCTGATTCAGCGGGATCATCGAACTGGCGCGCATGCATGGCCAACTGGCTTGCAATCTCCGACATCAGTTCTGTCGCAACAGCTTCAACAAGGTCTTCCTTGCTGCCGAAGTAGTTGTAGAACGAGCCGAATCCGATATCTGCGACAGCGGCGATTTCGCGGAGTCGCAAAGCCGAGACACCCTTCTCAGCGATGAGCCGTGAGGCGGCCGCTGTGAGTCGGCGCCGCGTGCGTAATTGCCGGCGGGCGATCCGTGTCGATTCGCCGGGTTGAGGAACGTGTTCAAGGCTCACTGGGCCATCATCGCAGACCAAAACGATCATATGATCAATATTGACCATCTGTTCACTGCTGATCTATTCTGCGACTGACTACCAGCGCTGGAGGTAGGAATGTCGCAGACGGAACTGCAGGATCCCGCAACGGGCATGAGCCTCACGCGAGACCCCAGCGACCCCCGCTTTTATACGGAGGCCAACAGACGGGCCTACCTGGATATCCATCGCGAGTGCCCGATCTACTGGGTCGATGCTCGCTTTACGCAGCCATTCTGGAATGTGTGCCGCCACGATCTGATCCGCGACGTCGGCAACAATGTGGAAGCGTTCACGACGGAGTTCGGTGTGCACTTAAACGGGGCGGCGTTTACCCTCAAGGACGCCGAGGCGCCATCGGTGATGCAGACGCTGCCGGTCGCGCTGAGACCGGCCAACATCATGGATGCAACTAGTCACCGGAGACTGCGCACCCCGCTGAACCGGTATTTTCGGCCGACCAGTATCGCGAAGATGACCGGTGCCGTACGCCATTCGATTACCACGATTCTCGACGCGGTCGAGGAGAACCAAGAGGTGGATTTCGTTGAGGTGTTCGCCAATCGCGTACCGTTGCTGGTCACCACGGAACTGCTCGGAGTCAGCACTGATCGCGAACAGGACTTCAAGACCTGGGCCAATACGATTCTTGAGTCGTTCGAACCTGGGGCGACACCGGATTTCGACGCGTTGGCCAACATGGTGGCCTTCTTCGCCGCAGAGGTGGACTCCCGTGGTGTCAGTCCGCGCGAAGACGACCTGGTGTCGTCACTGATACATAGTGGCTTTCAGCGCGACGAGGTCGTCATGTGGTGCTGGCTGCTTCTGGTCGCCGGCCTGGAGACGACGGGCAACCTCATCGCAGCTGGAGCGCATCTGTTGCTGCGCGATCTACGCAACCGTGACCATCTCGTTGCTGAACCGGCGCGGGTCCGCTCCGCAGTCGCCGAGATGCTGCGTGTTATCACGCCAGGACGCTACATTCGGCGGACCGCCGCGGTGGATATCGACCTTGGTGGACAGGCGATAAAGAAGGGCGACGCGGTGGTGATGAACTTCACCGTGGCCAACTTCGATCCCGAGATGTTTGCCGATCCGCTCGTGTTCGATCTCGACCGCAACCCTGATCCGCATCTAGCCTTCTCGTGGGGACCTCATCGCTGCGTCGGACAGTCTCTAGCCCTATTAGAGTCGGTGATCGCGTTCGAGGAATTTCTGGCTCGATTTCCCAACTCTGAGCTTCGCGGCGCAGCGGTATTCCGACCAAGTCTGGCCACCGCGGTCGTCGAATCGCTACCCGTCGTCTTCAAGTCGTAGGTTAGCTAATTCGCCGTAACGAGCCGATGCGGCCTCGTCGGTACGCGCGCCCCACCCGGCGGGTGCGGCTTGACCGCGCGGACACTAGATGGCGTCGGGGTCGTCGGCGAAGGCCTCCGCGGCCCGCCGGGCGAGCCCGATGGCGGCGCGCGCCCACTCCGGCGTCGCCAAGGCGAGGCCGCACGCTGGGGTGGCGCCGATACGGTCGCGCAGCGCCGCGCGGCCGAAGCCGAGCCGGTCGGTGACCGCCACGACCGCGGCCGCAATCTCCTCCGCCGAGGGACGCCGCGCCGGGGTGGCGGACGAGACGACGCCAAGGACGACGGCGCGGCCCGATTCGACGAATTCCGCGATCGAGTCCAGATCGGCGGCGTCAAGTGTCGACACGTCGACAGAAACTGCTGCAATGTTGCTGCGCTGCAATACTTTCCACGGCAATGCCGTGGCGCAGCTGTGCACTGACACCTCAGCGCCCGCGGCGGCCACGCAGGTATCCAACATGGTGGTGGCCAGCGTCTCGTCGATCGGGGCCACCGGGCTCAGCGTGGTCACTCCGGTCAGCCGGCCGGCCACCGCCGCCGGCAGCAACGGCTCGTCGAATTGCACCACCACGGGCGTGTCGAGCCGACGGGATACCGACGCACGATGCGCGGCGACACCTTCGGCCAGCGAAGCGGCGATGTCGTGCACGGCCCCGAGATCGGTGATGGCCCGGTGACCGTTGGCCAATTCCAGCTCGGCGGCCAGGGTGATCGGCCCCGGCGCCTGGATCTTGACCGGCCGCCCATCGCCGCGCAAACCCGCGATCTCCCACGCCTCTTCCAGCGCGTCGATGTCTTCGTCGAGCAGGCTGACCGCCCGACGGGTCACCGCGCCGGGCCGGGCCGCCACCCGATAGCCACGCGGCACCGTGTCAATGGCCACGTCGATCAGCAGCGCACCGGCGCGCCCCACCAGGTCGGCGCCCACTCCCCTGGCGGGCAACTCGACGATGTGGGCCATCGCGCCACCCAGCTCGCCGACGACGACCTCGGCCGCTTGCCGCGCAGCGGTGCCGGGCCACGACCCGGTGCCGCTGGCCGTTGCGAAAACGCTCACCGGCCAACCGTATTCGACCGGGCCTAATGCGGCCGACCAGGGCCCTACCAGTCCCTGGGTGTCACACGTTCGAATCCGGCCGGGGCACTGGTCAGAGGGTCTTTCAGGACCTCAGCGACACGCTCGTCTTGCGGCGTCCTTCGACCGGGTCCTAATGGCCGGCGAACACCACTACTCGAGTCGGCCGGATCCGGTACAGGGAACGGACTTCGTTGCCGTCCGGATCGCGGAGAGGATAGGTGGATTCACCGAGGTATATCTGACTGAGTTGATTGATGGAGTCCGTTGCCACGCTTCCGCGGACAGGGTCGTCCTCGTCGATGACGTCGTCGACAACACCTTGGATCGACATCCAGTGATAGGAGTTGTCGGGATCTACGAAGAGCAAAGAGGCGTGGCGACGCTGCCGGAGGTTGCGGTCCTTTTGTCTTCCGCGCACCGAATTTACAAGGATCTCTCCGTTGTCGCGGCTGGCCCAGACGGGACTGATGTGGATGGTGCCGTTTCCATTCAGGCAGGACATACTGGCGGTGACTGCTCCGTCGAGCAGTTTGAGGTGTGTTGCGGGAAGATCGCCGAGCGCCTGCTCGGTCTGTCGCGTTCCGACCGAGAATGAACCGCTTTGGCCTGGAGGTTTGAGGGTCGCGATTTCCATGCTGGTTAGGCCTCTTTCGGGCTGGTGATCGTCAGTGCCTCGTTTGCGCTGCCGAGATGCTCGACGGTTATGAAAACGAGCTCGGTCTCGCCGAGATTGTTCAGGTCGTGTAGCAGGTACTCACCGTGGTCGAACGTCAAGTATTTCGAATCGCCAGGGTCGTAGCTCACTTCCCGTGTTGTGCCGTCGGATGTGTGTTGTCGGCTTCGGCCGCCGGTAGTGGCGATCCAGAAGTAGTCCAGGACATGGCGGTGTGCGTGCAAGCGCTGTCCTGGCGCCAGCCGGATCTCCCATACGCGAACGCGATTGGTCTCGAAGAGCAGCCGTGATCCGACGTGTCCGTCGTAGCGGTGCCGCTCGAATTCCTCCTTCAGCCCAGGCGACCAGCCATCGTAGTTCTCGGCGACGAGGGAGCCGGCTAGCGCGATCTTGGTCAAGGATTGACCACTACCGTCTGCTGGGATAGTGGATGTCATTGGTATTCCTTTCGTGAAGCAGTGGTGGCGGGTTCGTCAGGCCGACGAGGAGTGCTGGTGTCGCGGCGTGCCCGGCGGTGTTGGTCCGTAGAGTCCGAAGTCCAGGTTCGGGTCACCGGGGATCCAGGTGTTCTCTGACTGGCTCCGGTCGCCCATCTGCGCCGCTCGATTGACGAGGCTGTTGCCCAGCTCGAGCTCCGGGATCTCCCATTTGAGCAGTGCCTCAGAGATGTTGGGGTGGTTGACCTCGAGCGCCGATGCAAGTGTCCACGCATCTTCGGCGGCCTTGGCAGTTCCGGCTGCTGCATGGGGACGGGCGACGAACGCTGCATCTCCGATCAGCGCGATCCGCCCGAAGGTCATCCGCGGAATCTTGATGTCGAAGATCGGCTGGATGTAGGGGTGCGCAGTGCCGAGGACGACCTCGGCTGCTGCTGGCGCGAGCATGTGTAGTGCGGCTCGTTTGAGTTCGTCGATGAATCGATCCTGGACTTGGCCTGGTGGCACGCTGACGTCGCTGCGATAGCCGCTACGGTCGGTCAGTAGTTCGTCGAGGTCGTTACCTTCGGAGACGTTGCGATACCAGACGTAGTTCAGCCATCGCTGGCCCGGCCGCAATGCAAGGTTGGGTCCGGGTATCGGATAGATGAGCATATGACTTCGGTCGCTTGCCGAGTAGGTGAGAGCATCGCTCAGGAGTTCGAATGTCGATGCGCTGACCGCGTTTTCGAGCACCATGCCCCGCCAGCCGACATAGTTCGCGTACCGGCGCTCGACCTGCGGTAGCAGCAACCTGCGCGAGGTCGAGGAGATGCCGTCGGCGCAGACGACTAGGTCTGCCTCGGTGGTTGTGCCCCCATTGAACTCGATCTGTACGGTCTCCGTTTCATGTCGCAGTCCTGACATGGTGTATCCGAGGTGGTAACGGCGGGTGTCGAAGTCAGATAGCAGTGCGCCGTAGATTGCGCTCCAGGACGTGAAGGCCCATTGTTTGGCCGCTTGGTAGACGATCTCGTTGCCCCGTCCGAGGTAACGCACGAACTGACCG
>Ga0210398_10003640_pt1 | contig 14679 bp, 8 predicted proteins | sample IncBWC4OmetaG_FD_161047 | JGI IMG/M metagenome (GOLD analysis project Ga0210398, IMG submission 161047) | Forest soil microbial communities from Barre Woods Harvard Forest LTER site, Petersham, Massachusetts, United States - Inc-BW-C-4-O | ecosystem: Environmental > Terrestrial > Soil >...
GACCGGAGCCCCCTACACTCTCGACGAGCGCTATCCCTATTTTGATGGCACCGCCCAGAAATATCTCGGAGTGGGTTTTGGATCTCCTTTCGGCTGGACCCAGTCTCTGCGTTATAACGCGAACGAAGCAACCACCAGCTACCAGGCGCTGCAGGTGGTCTTTCAGAAGCGCTTCGCCTATGGATTCCAGCTTCTATCTCACTACACCTGGTCGCATGCCCTGGCGCATGAGTCCGACTACTTCTTCATAGATCCGAGGGCGGACTACGGGAACAGTTATTACAATCGGCGCAATGTCTTCGTCACCTCGGGAAACTGGGATCTTCCTTTTGGCAAGGGCCGAGCCCTGGGCGGCCAGGCTTCGGGCTGGCTGAATCAGATCATCGGGGGGTTCTCCCTCAACGGGGATCTGACTTGGGAGGGCGGCCTGCCATTTACCCCGTCTTACCAGCTCTGTGCCGAAGATCAGGACATCGACGGGCAAGGCGGCTCTCTTTGCCGACCCAGCTTTTCGAATCCGAACGAATCCTTTGGGCTGGGTGCTGGACCATTCAATCCCATCACGCACAGCGTCAGCTACTTCACGCCCGTTCCGACGCTCGCCTCGGCCGGCCAGGTGGAAGGCCCATGGATGCGACCCGCTCCAGGAACCTTTGGGACCATCGGGCGCGATGCGCTTTGGGGGCCCGGCCTCATCAACACCGATCTGTCGCTTTCTAAAAAATTCTTCCTCAGGGAAGGGATGACCTTCCAGCTGACGGCGCAAGCCTTTAATATCTTCAACCACCCCAATCTGGGACAGCCGAACGGCTGCGTCGACTGTGGAAGCAGTTCGGGATTGATCACCGACATCGTCGCGTCGCAAGATGGCACCTCGATGCGGCGACTTCAGTTCGCGGCACGCTTCCAGTTCTGAAGCGGAGACTGGAGGGCAGTCGATGAGCCCCGAACAGCGGCAGAAAAAGCTAAACTGGCGAGAGATGCGAAGCGGATGACGATGAAAGCTCGGCCAGGATTCTCGCTATCGTAACCGTCCAGGAGGGACGAGATGCAGGAGTCTTGGCTGTGGGCACGCGAACGACGCCGGGGGAATTTCCGCATGCGATCGCTGGCCCCGGCGCTCTTTCTACTACTATCAATCTCGATCCCGGGGCAATCCCCGCCCACGCGCCTCAGCGCGGAGGCTAACCTGAAGGAAATCCTCGCCTACATCCACACCGGCTGGGATTCCTTGACCCGCTCAACCAGTTCCTGTGGCGCCGTTACGGACACGAAACTCTCGGCCGCGCCGGTGATCTACCTTCCCGCAGGTTTCGAATTTCCCCAGGAACTCACTCAGATGCAACGCGACTGTCAGGTCAAGGTTGCCTATCTGCCTCAGGTCATCCATCAACTGGGGACAACGGACGTGGGTTCGATTCAGCCCGCAGGCTTGCTCTATCTCAAGAATAAGTACGTTGTTCCGGGAGGGCGCTTTAACGAAATGTATGGCTGGGACAGTTACTTTATTATTCTCGGCCTGTTGCGAGACGGGCGCCTCGAACTGGCGCGAGGCATGGTGGACAATTTTTTCTTTGAAATCGAGAACTACGGTGCGGTGCTCAATGCCAACCGCACTTACTATCTGACGCGCTCCCAACCTCCGTTTCTCAGTTCGATGGTAATGGCGGTTCATCTGGCGCAAAAGGCGGCGGGGCAAGATGACCGAGCCTGGTTGGAGACGGCTTACGGGTACGTGAAACGAGATCACGCGATGTGGACGCGGGCGCCACATCTGGCCGGGGCCACGGGGCTTTCCCGCTACTACGATTTCGGCGAAGGGCCAGCCCCCGAGGCCTTGCAGGACGAAGATCAGATTTATCGTAAGGTTGCGGCATATTTTCTTTTTCATCCCACAAGTCCTTCCTACGAGACTGCGGACGAAGATCTTCCCACCGGCAAGGGATCCGGGGCGACTTATTCGGTGCTGGTTTGTGCAGCGGCCCAGCCCAAGACATCGTGCGAACCCGAGCACCTGATCAAGCTCGGGCCCGACTACTATAAGGGGGACCGATCGATGCGCGAGTCGGGTTTCGATATCTCGTTCCGCTTCGGTCCCTATGGCGCGGCCACTCATCACTATGCTCCCGTATGTTTGAACAGTCTGCTTTACAAAACTGAGCACGATCTGGAAGAGATGAGCCGGCTGTTGGGCAAGACGACGGATACCGTGGAATGGCAAAAGCTGGCGGAGAATCGACGGCAATCCATAGGAAAATACTTGTGGGATGAGGGGAAGGGACTCTTCTTTGACTACGACCTCGAGAAAGAGCAGCGGTCGAGTTATCGCTATGCGACTACCTTTTATCCGCTATGGGCGGGACTCGCAACCGATGCGCAAGCCCGCGCGGTGGTAAAGAATCTGGGTGCATTTGAGCGGGCAGGTGGCATCGCGATGAGCGAAAAAGAATCTCAGGGCCAGTGGGATTATCCCTTCGGATGGGCGCCGATCCAGTTACTTGCCATAGAGGGGATGCGTCGTTATGGACACAAGCAAGAGGCGGACCGCGTGTCTACCGAGTTTCTTTCGATGGTGCTGGAAAACTTCGCACACGACAAGACGATTCGCGAGAAGTACAACGTCGTAACTCGGTCGGCAGAGACGAACGTGGCGGTGGGATACGCGGCGAACGTAATTGGATTTGGCTGGACCAACGCCGCCTTTGTCGAGCTACTAGACTTGCTTCCCCCGGAGAAGGTCGCTCCGGTGACGCAAACGACTCCGGCCGCGGCATCCCGTAACTGAGCCTCATGTTTGCTGCTCGATCGACCATAAGGAGAGTTCATGAACCCATCTTCGTTTGCCGTGGCGACGCTGTTGCTGCTCAGCCTCACGGCAGTCCGGAACTCAAACTGCGAACCCAATGAGGAGCCTCCAGTCCTGACTAAATTCCCCTTCGAAAATACGGTTCCCCTGAAGATCGCGCGCGAAGCGATTCCTTCCCGGCCGTTTACTGTCGTCGGCCCTCGAGGCGCACTCCTCGGCCGACAAGACGGGTCTTTCGAAGCCTGGATCTTCCCCTGGAAGATTTTCAGCAATTTCCGTATCAGCGCCGAGATGAAGGACTATCCGGTGCCCATCGATGTGAACGATCAGGCAGCCGGAATCGAGGTTCGGCCGGATCACACGACCATCACGTTCGCGCATGCGAATTTCACCATTCGCGAGATCTTGTTCGCGCCCCGCAACCCGCCCGACGGAGCAGGCGCCCTGGCATTCTTCGAAGTTGAAGCGGTGCGGCCTATGACGTTGACATTTCAATTCACTCCGGAGATGAAGCGCATGTGGCCGGCTTCGTCCGATGATTACTCATCCGCAGAATGGGTGAGGGGGGCGTCCGGTGGTTTTTACGCTTTGCATTTAAGTTTTCCCGACCATGCTGCGGCGGTTGAAATGCCGGGAGCCGAACCGGGCATCCTGGCTCCTTATCAGGAACGAGCGAAGACCTACCCGGCGCAGTTTGTTCTGCACTTCGATCCCGCTCATGATGGCAACAAGCTCTTTCCCTTGCTGCTCAGGGTTGGGGATAGCGTGGCCGACTCTGAAAACCCAGCGCTCGCCGAGCGACTGAGCGAACTGCGGCACTCGGTTCAGTCGCTCTACGAAGAAACGGCAACTTACTATACGCGGTTTCTGTCGCAGCATCTGACCGTTGAAACTCCCGATAAAAACTTCGATGACGCATTCGCATGGGCGGAGGTTTCGATCGATCAATTGAAGGTCGAGACCACTCCGTCTCACCGGGAAACGGCGCTGGTCGCCGGTATCGACGGCTCAGGCGATTCTGCCCGGCCCGGCTTCGGTTGGTATTTCGGCCGCGACTCTCTCTGGACACTGTACGCGGTCAACGCCTACGGCGATCTTCAGTTGTCTCGCGATCAGCTGGAGTTCCTGATGCACCGTCAAAGTCCTGCCGGGCAGATCATTCACGAATGGTCCCAGACCGCAGGACTGGTCGACTGGAAAAGCCTGCCTTACGAGTTTGCTTCCGCGGACGCCACGCCGCTGTTGCTGATGGCGGCGAACGATTATTTTCGGATTAGCGGTGACCTGGCGTTCCTCAAGGCGCACTGGACTTGGCTCGCGAAAGCGTGGGACTTCGAGCGCTCGCACGACTCCGATGGAGACGGGATTTACGAGAACATCGCGGGATCGGGATGGGTGGAATCATGGCCTCCCGGCATGCCACATCAGGAGATCTATCTGGCGGCTCTCGATCAGCAAGCCAGCACAGCATTCGCAGAGATCGCGAAAGCAACCGGAAACTCGCAACTGGCTGAGGATGCGGAAAAACGCGCGAGCCATATCGCAGCCCAGATCGAAAAAGAATATTTCCTGCCCGATGTTAATTTCTACGCGTTCAGCCGGAATGCCGATGGCACGCTGGACACCAGCGCAACGATTTACCCGGCAGTGGCAGCGTGGGACGGAACATTCAATTTGTCGCGCGCCGGCGAAATGCTGGGCCGATGGGCATCGCAAGAATTCTCCACCGACTGGGGCACGCGTGACTTAAGTCCCAGCGTGAGCTTCTACGACCCGATCAGCTATCACCAGGGAAGCGTGTGGCCGCTTTTCACCGGCTGGGTTTCGCTTTCTGAGTATCGCAACGGTCGCAGCCTCTCCGGTTACGCCCACCTGATGCAGAATGCCGACCTCACGTGGGCACAGGATTTGGGGGCGGTGACAGAGTTGCTCTCGGGCGAGTTCTTTCGCTGGTTCGGACGCAGCACTTCCCATCAGTTGTGGTCCTCGGCGATGGTGCTGACGCCAGCGGTGCGAGGAATGTTCGGGTTGGAGTGGAGCGCGGCTGACCGTACGCTCACGGTTACCCCGAGTCTGCCTGCGCAGTGGAACGAAGCCAAGATCTTAAATGTGCCCGTGGCCCAATCGCGGGTGGGCATTGAAATGCGGCGGAGCGGGTCGACACTCTTGGTGCGCCTCACCGAAGAGGGATCGATTGCTGTGCAACTCAGATCTCGCGCCGCCGGGGCAAAAGCACAAAACGGAGAGTTAAGGATCCCCCTGCCCGCGGTGGAAGTGGGTATTGCGCACGGATTGCCAGAAGCAGGAGCCGTGACTTCGCAAATGAAAGTTCTTGATCAGCAACCGTTCGCAGGTTCCTTGCGCCTGCGATTGTCCGCTCCCGCGAATAGTCATCAAACTCTTTTCCTGCGCGTGAACGACCCGAAGATTCACCTGCGAACCGCTGGAGCGGAACTATCCCTCGAATCCTCCCAACTCAAAATTCAGTTTCCGGCAGGAACTGGATCTGGCGAAAGCGGCTATGTCGAAAAGATGGTGACCCTTTCGTGGTGAACGCTAAACTCCAGCGCGCTTCTCGAGGAACGCGAACTGCCGCTGATGCTTTCTATAGAAAGGTAAAGTAGGTCAGCGAAAACGATCTGAGTGGTGAGGCAGCAACTGTCCTACGGCACACCAACAAAACGGGAAACGCCTGTGCGTTCCCGTCTCGCCTGACGCGTCGATTTCCCCAGAGACAGAGAGCATGCCCCTTACCTCGCGCCGTTGACCAGCATGCCGTGCGTATTGCCTGCGGCGTCCTCGTAGAACCCAACCGCCTGACCTTTGTCGTTGACCCCGTTCAGCAGCGTACCTCCGACTCGGTTGGGATCATCGAGTGTGTTCGAGTCGCCCTTGACGGGTCGTAGGTGAGGCCATGGGTTATGTCCGTAGGGGTGACCTGATAGAAGCCGACGGCGATTGCCGCGTCGTTGATGCCGAGCAACTGCGTCACCGCACTCCCGGCAGCGAATGAACGCAGCCCTCGAAGGAAATTGTGAGTGTTAGGATTGCTTAACGCCAAACACTTCGATTCAGTCCCTATTACCGCCAAATTGAAGAGACCCCGAATGCGTTCACCAGCTTCCCAAGCGAGCAAAGGCGCGATCGGAATCGACTTTGGAACCACGAACAGTTCAATCGCATTTGCCGAGCGCTCAGACGAAGTTCAGCTTGCCAAGTTTCCGTACTTGGGAGGCCTGACTGATGCCTATCGGTCGCTGCTCTATCTTCAGCAGGTGAGGGAAGGTGGTGTAAATACTCTGAAATCGTGGACCGGCCCAGAGGGAATTGAGCACTATCTTTCCACGGACGTAAAAGGGCGGCTAATTCAGTCCCTCAAGTCTTTTCTGAGTAGTCGTACCCTTCACGGCACAGAAGTGTTCGGTCGGCGGTACTCCCTTGAGGACCTGATCGCCAGGATTCTCAAGGACCTGCGCGAAAAGGCGGAGCATCAGTTCGGGATCCAAATCAGGTCGGCAGTAGCAGGAAGGCCGGTGCATTTTGTGGGAGCGGAGAACCAGGAAGATGACAGTTATGCGGAGGGTCGACTGCGGTCGGCCTTTGCATTAGCTGGCTATGAGTCGGTACAGTTCGAGATGGAGCCGGTGGCGGCGGCTCACTATTATGAGTCCTCGCTCCACCATGACGAGCTCATCCTCATCGGGGATTTCGGGGGCGGTACGAGTGATTTCTCATTGGTTCATGTTGGCCCGAATGTCCGCCGAAGAGGCAGAGTCCCGGGTGACATTGTGGGTAACGCGGGAGTGGGCATAGCGGGAGATTCCTTTGATGCAAAGATCATCCGGAACCTGGTTTCTCCGGCTCTTGGAGCCGGATCGCAGTTGCGCTCGCTGGGCAAGATCCTGACCGTTCCAAACTGGGTTTATATCAGGCTGGAACGTTGGCATCATTTGTCCCTGCTGAGAGGCAGGGACGTGCTGAACATGTTGAGGGGCGTTCACGCGCAATCGCTTGAGCCAGAGAAAATCGGAGCGCTCATTCACTTCATCAAGGAAGATCTTGGATTTCACCTCCACCGCGCCGTGCAAAAGGTTAAGGTCGACTTGTCGAATGAGTCGTTGGCCAGATTCCAGTTTTCGGACGGGTTTGTCGAGCTGAGTGCGGTAGTGGAGCGACGATCCTTCGAGGAGTGGATTTCTGAGGAGCTAGGACAGATTGCACGATGCGTCGATTCTCTCCTTAATTCTTCGGGGATTCTGCCCAAGGACGTGGATATGGTCTTTCTGACGGGGGGCTCTTCCTTTGTTCCAGCCGTCAGGAGAATTTTTGAAACACGATTTGGAGAAAAGCGAATTCGCGGCGGAAACGAGTTTACGTCGGTAGCCCGCGGCTTGGCCCTGAAAGCGATGGACGTGCGCACATCGCCTTTCGCTTGAAGTCCGACGGCATGGAATGAAAAAAAGAGACCTGGCAAACTGATTGCGAGCCAGTTCCTGTCGGGGCTGTCATCGACAATCAGCACTCGCAGCGAGGCTAGCCGGGTCCTTATTGTGAGCGTCGTTCATGAGATTGTCCCGAGTAGGTGACGCCGCAGACACCCCGTGGATCGAGGGCTAGGCACCACTCTGCACGCCCTTGGAGAGCAGACCGTCGGCCAGGCTCTGAACCGTCTCTTCGCGTGGATGCAAGAACAGCAACTGTTCGGAAAGCTCAGCCACCGCCGATGTCCATGCCAGCGCACTCTTGTCGCCTGCATTGGCGTTTGAAAGGACTCCACCATAGGCTTGTTCAATCCATTCGTGGCTGAGGGTTTGCACCCACCAGAGATCCACAGCGAAGGGCAGGGAGCGGGCCAGAGCGACTGCTTTCGCAAGTTGTTCAATCTGGCGAACGTCCGCGACATCGGCGGCAACGGCCTCAGCCATCTTTTCAATTCTTTTCTTGAGGACAAGCCCGAGTGTGGCAGCATCCAAAATGATATCCAGGGCTTTGACTTCTTCCAACAACGAGTGAATACGCTCCCTGCTTAATTCGTCGGCGGCAAGCGCATCTCGAAGAAAACTGTTCAGAGCGGGCCTCGCGGATGACTGGAAGGTCTTCGGCAGCGGCATCCCGCAGCTGCTGAGAAATCGCATGAACTCCGCATGACGCTCGTAGACTTCGCGATGGGCCCTGTCGATTTCTGCTAAAACCGAATCCGCCAGAACGCTCAGAACTTTCCGTTGTTCATCTCTGAACACCGCCTCAAGGGAATGCACGTTGCCGAAGACCTGTTTCAAGCAGGAACGTATTTCCCCTTCGCCGTTTTTTCCATCCTGGGAGAACGTCTCGATCAGGTCGTTCAATCTTGCGCGATCGGCTTCGGCAATGCCCTCGGCTCGGACACCAGCGATCAGGTGGTGTTTGCCGAGATGCACTGCGCCAAAACCGAGCATGGTAGATTCCTGCGTGATGGTTGACGTGAACCGAGCCTTACCAATGACGAGTTTGGCGGTGCCCGATTGCCGACAAAAGTTCTCCTCGCGGTCAACCGCATAGCAATGCAGTTCCGCGTGTTCGCCGTAGGCTTCAAAGAGGCTGTTGACCGCATAGTGACCGCCCACTGTTAGCAAATCGACCCGGGAGGGCTTCACAAGAGTGTTGTAAATTCGCGCTCCATCGCCGTGTTCCGGAATATTGCTTTTTGCTTTTGCCAGTCGCTCAAGGAAATCGGCTTCCAAACGATCTCCAAACACCTGCTCAGCGAGCTCAACCACACGTCCCGCGTAGTGCAGCACCTGAACCGCTTCGATACCCGAAACCTCATCGAAGAACCACCCACAGCTTGTGTACATGAGCATGGCGTGGCGTTGTAATTCGAGCAGCTTGAGCACGACGACTCGCTCATTGCTGTCGAGTTCGTGCACAGCGTGCTTCTTGAGAAAACGTTCGACATTTTCATTCGAGCGATCGAGAACCACATCGACGTATTCGTTCCGGGCAGCCCAGGCGTCCTTCAAAAGCTCTTGGGCCCGCTTTTCATATTTTGGAGCTAACGTGTCCCGCAGCCAATCAAGAGCCTCGCGCAAAGGTTGGCGCCACTCTTGATTCCACCCGTTGTGACCGCCCGAATTGCAGCCACAGTTGCTTCGCCAACGCTCAATGCCATGAATGCAACTCCACGAAGTGTTTTCCTGTATCTCGACTCGGTGGATCGGCGGATGCCGTTCCAGGTATTCTCCGTAATTGGTGATTTGGGCAAGCTGGTTCGACTCGATGTAAGCGAGGGCGGAGGCAAGTGCCATTTCTCCAAAACGGTGGTGATGACCGTACGTCTCTCCATCCGTCGCAATATGCACCAGTTCCGGCCAAGGCCGCAGATCTTCCGCGAAGCCGGCCATCAGCCGCTTGGCGAATCCTTCCCCATTTGCTAGCAGGTCTTCAAAGGCCACAGCCCGCGAGATCGGGCCGTCATAAAAAAATATGCTGATTTTCCGACCCGAGGGCAGATTCAGCCGATACGGCATTGAGGGGTCAATCCGCTCTCCGCTCACATCCTTCCATGATCGCCCGCCGATCTTGCCTTCCTGGCGCGCCTGGCGGGGAGCCAGAATTGTGAAGCTGATCTCGAACTTCGCAAGTATTTCCAGGGTCTCGATATCGACGGCTGTTTCCGGGAGCCACATTCCCTCGGGAAAGCGCCCGAACCTGTGCTCGAAATCTCGGATACCCCACGCAACCTGGGTGTGCTTATCACGCTCATTGGCCAAAGGCATGATGATGTGGTGGTAGGCCTGAGCGATAGCAGAACCGTGACCCGAGAACCTATCCTTGCTGGCGTGGTCGGCCTGGAGAATGGCCCGGTAAACTTTAGGCGATTTTATCTCCAGCCAAGAAAGCAGGGTGGGACCGAAATTGAAACTTATCCTCTCGAAGTTGTTCAGGATACGAAGAATCCGCTGCTCAGTGTTTAGGATGCGAGCCGCTGAGTTGGGCGCATAGCACTCCGCGGTGACCCGCTCGTTCCAATCGTGATAAGGGTAAGCCGAATCCTGGAGTTCAATCGCCTCAAGCCAAGGATTTTCTCGCGGAGGCTGGTAAAAGTGTCCATGAATGCATACGTAACCCATAAAAAATCACTCACGGAGAACCAGAGAACCCCTTTCTCCCAAGTTACTACAAAAGCAGGGCAAGAACGGAGAAATAAACCGCAGGGAGCTATGAACAGTTTTCATCACATTATTATTAATCGCACGGAACTCGCCTACTGCGATCTCCGGATCTATGTGCAGTTCAGGTTCTTCCGGTCCCCGTGAATACACCTCTCTGACTACCCAGCCGCGGCTCCCCGCAATCACGCTCCTGAGAGCCACCAGGCAAGATCATGGTGCTAGTTATCGCGGTTTATACCGACCGAGCATTCCGCCGATAAAAATCTTTGCTTTCTCTTTCATTCTCGCCCTCGAATTCGTCTTCCAGCTCCAGCTCGCTCTCTTGGTCCGCCATTGTTCTGACCTCCTTCCGGTGGATGACGACATTTGCGAGGCCAGATTGGTAGGGAAGAATCGTCTGGTCACATCTTATGGCGGGCCGTTTCAACTTCGCTCGCCTTGGTTCGCTCGAATGTGCGACAGAAAGAAACAATTTGCAACGGCGGGGAGGGCTAACGTAAAACTCGAACCAGTTCGAGAGTGGTATTCTCGCGGCCACGTTGTTAATTGTGGTGATAACCACCCGCACCCTGGCGCGTGAGCGATTTCGATGCGGGATGTTTTTCGAAATTCCGGACCGCACGCTCCAAGTCTTCAAACAATAGGCCCGCGAGATCGCGGCTCAGGCCCAGGCGGGAGAGAACTCGCTGCACAACGAGGTCACCACGATTCGGTGGCATGGGATAGGCTGGAACCTGCCACCCTTTCACCCGCAGCCGATCTGCCAGGTCATATAGAGTGAACCCTGGATTTTCTCCCTTGCGGATCGTCCACGTACAACCGGGAACTCCGCCGCGGCCGTCATACACCAGGTCAAACATGCCCAGCTTCTTCACCTGGTTCGCGAACCACGCCCCGACGTCGGCGCATCCCTGGGTGATCTTTGTGTAGCCTTCGCGTCCCAGCCGAACGAGGTTGTAGTACTGCGAGGCAATCTGGCCGCCCGGACGTGAGAAGTTCAGAGCGAATGTCGGCATGTTGCCGCCCAGGTACTTTACGTTAAATATCAAATCTTCCGGCAGATCGTTGGCCTCGCGCCAGATCGCCCATCCGCAGCCGAGCGGAGTCAAACCAAATTTGTGGCCCGAAGCGTTGATGGACTTCACTCGCGAAAGGCGAAAATCCCACACCACCGCGGGATGGATAAACGGTGCGACGAAGCCGCCGCTGGCAGCGTCCACGTGCATAGGCAAGTCGAGTCCGTGCTCTTGCTCCAAATCATCCAAAGCGGTCGCCACCGCTTGTACAGGTTCATATTGCAATGTGTAGGTCACGCCGAGGGTCGCTACAACGCCAATCGTATTTTCGTCACATCGCTTGAGAACTTCCTCCGGCGACATGAGCAACCGCCGACCCACACAGGGGATTTCGCGCAGCTCCACATCGAAGTAACGCGCGAATTTGTGCCAGCAAATTTGCACCGGACCGCAGACCAGGTTCGGTTTTTCTGTCGACCCCCCGCTTTTCTTTCTTTTTTTGTGCCATCTCTGCTTCATGGCCAGCCCGCCCAGCATCGCAGCCTCACTCGACCCAGTCGTCGAACATCCCAAAGTGTTTGCCGCGTTCGGCGAATTCCACAAATCGGCGAGCATGTGAACGCACCGCGACTCTAGTTCCGCCATTTGCGGATACTCATCCTTGTCGATCATGTTCTTATCCAGGCATTCGTCCATGAGTTTACGAACTTCAGGCTCTACCCAGGTTTGGCAAAAGGTGGCGACATTCTGCCGTGAGTTCCCGTCGAGCAATAACTCATCGTGCACTAACTGATATGCCGCCGCAGGGTCGGTCTCGTGTTTTGGCAGCCGGTACTTGGGCAAGGGATGAGGGAGAAAGCCAGTACCAAATACTTCGTCATCAAGGCTGGAGAAAATCTCTTTTTTGCGATGAATGGCCATAGCCTCTCCTCTTGGCGAACGCATTGCCCGCGCCGAGCCTATCATTAGATACAGCCAGCTGGGCAGTAATGCAAATTTCAATCGGCAACAGAACATTACCTGGTTTTGCGAGCGTCTTTGAAAGCGGCGATACGTTATCAATCGCAGCAGTGCCGTTGCCGTGGAGCAACGCGCAGATCGAAGCCTTCGTTTTGACGGATGATCCAGCTAGCGCATGGCGTGGGTCGGCACAACTGCTTCCAGTCTTCCCCTCAAATTTAGTGAGCCGCCCCTGCGCTGACCCGCTGATCGAGGGTTTGCAAATGGACAACGGCAGAGGCAGTTTATTCCAAAATCCGTCACGTTTGCCAAAGCAAATGGAGAACGATAAAGGACATTATCATTCCCTAATCGCCGCTACCCGCCAGGGAGCGAGGATGTTCGACACTTCCCCGAAGCCGACCCAGGTCAAAACGGCTCAGCCTTCACTCGGGCGAGTGCCGCCCTAGTGATTTTATGAATTGATCAATCCGAATGCGCGCCCCGGTTTCCAGAGGCGACCTCTCATAGCTGACGGTTTCAGTTCCATGAAGATCGGAAGGGATCACAGCTTCTCCACGCACCAGTAGGAGAATGCGATCACGCCCGGCGCGCCCCCAAAACCAGCCTACTTCAAGCCAAACATTCTGTCGGGCACGCTTCTCGAGCCTTTCACGAGATTCTTTCTCGGGAGTCATGACAAGGGCTCCTACGTCGTCGGGAGTCACCACGGCAATTGCCCCGTCAATGTTATCTGCCACCATCTCCCATTTCTCCGGCAAGGTCTTGCCATACCCGAATTTCTCCCGCATCAGAACGGGCTCTGGAAGATGAAGGGCATCCTGGAGATACTTCTTGACCTCGTCACGATCGGGGCTGCGCCCATGGATGATTAGAAGCCTCCGCCCTCGGCCCAATTGAGCGGCTATCCGACCGCAGACATAGTCTGACCAAGCATCCCCCAAAATGCCCAGCAGGTCCTTTGGCGGAAGCCGTTTCCAACTATCGTAGTGAACGGAAAGTAACCTATGAATTCTTTTTGCCGCACCGCCAAAGTGTCCGACCGGTAAGACCGGCTTGCCGCAAACAGCCGCGGCCAGCGCCGCCTGATAAGATTTATCCGCTCCGCCAATCGGGATCACACAATCGACTTCCTTGACCTGGAGGAGTTTGGCTATATCTGGGCTGGGATCGGCGGCGTACTCATGAACTACCAGCTGGGCGTATGTGTTAAGCCATCGCGCAAACGAACTTCGCTCCCCGTACATAACAATAGCGGGGACGCGAACAGTTTGGTTCTTCAAAAATTCCAGTGCTCCTGCCACCGCATGGAAATCGGCCGTATGTTCTCTATCGCTCGCGACTACCAAGGTATGCCCCTGGGCGACGATCAACGCTCCCAACTTGTTGCAGGCTGCGCTAAAGCCGGACTCGTCCTTTAGCTCCCAAGTCTTTGAGTCAACGTCTTGCCAACTGCCGACAATAGCGACCCGCATGCCTCGTCTCCATGGCTGATCCTACCACTAGCCCTTACTCAATTGGCAGCACTGCGTTCGTCACCGCCGTCCGAAGTCGGGTTCGGGGAAGTGTCGAACATCCTCGCCACTCTAGTGGTAAAGGTGGTGATGAGGGCATGCCATCGGCTGCTGCGGATTCTTTCTCTCTCCGTCGATTTTAGGGAATGATAACGTCCTTTATCATTCGCTACTTCAGTCGGCAAGCGATGGGTTTTGAGTGCTTTGGTCCGATGGGCGGGTTTTAACCCCACGTGAAGCAGTCGGCTTACTATAGTAAACACTTGCCGACCTATCATTACTGATTCTCGTGCTTGGCACGGCCAAAATCAGGGGCTCATTGCAGGCAGGATCAGGCCAGCTATGATCTGATGGCGGAATTCTCGAAATGGCTGGAGGCAGCTGAGGAGAGCATCTTCTCTTTGGAAACAAAGAAAAACCTGCCAGGTGCATCCTACGTACTGCCCGAAGCCGCGGCCAGAACTAAAAAAATTCCCAGAAATAAATTTTTTTCGACGGCTTGTAGAATTCCGATCTGAACGTTCGTCGTTATAGTAAAGGCCGGGCAGGGAACTCGCTTGAAGGATTATTACAAGAGAAGCTATGCCGGAATATCTGATAGCAATTCAACACCCCCACAACTACGACCCGTCTCTGGAAGGCGAAGCGATGATTCGTGAAATCGGCGCGCTCACCCAAGAGATGGATGCCGCCGGCGCCAGGTTCTTCGCGGGCGGCCTGGAACCGGCGGCCAAGGCGAAATCATTGCGTAAGCAGCCTGGTGGAGAGGTGGTCATCACCGACGGGCCGTACCTTGAGACCAAGGAGCACGTGGGCGGCTTCTGGATACTCGAAGCCGCTGACATGGATGAGGCCCTCGCGTGGGGCGCAAAGCCGTCGTCGCCTGCCGGGTTCCTGTCGAGGTGCGAGCCTTCCTCAGAATCCGGCCGAATATGAAATCACTTAGCCACGGAGACTCGCAATGAGAAAGCTCAGAATTTTCGAACACATCTCGCTGGACGGCGTAATCCAGGTTCGCGGCTCGGGCGAAGACAGCGATTACCCCTACGGTGACTGGTCAGCTAACTATCGCAGCCCTGCTGGCAGAGATGCAGTCCTTGCGGCGCATGGCGAAGGCTTCGATCTGCTGCTTGGCCGGCGCACCTACGATATGTGGTCGGGCTTCTGGCCAAAGGCGCCGAGCAGTCCTATGTCGGATGCCCTCAACGCCGCGACGAAATACATCGCGACCC